>Ga0307513_10010556_pt1 | contig 11562 bp, 10 predicted proteins | sample 15_EM_MG_FD_202174 | JGI IMG/M metagenome (GOLD analysis project Ga0307513, IMG submission 202174) | Populus trichocarpa ectomycorrhiza microbial communities from riparian zone in the Pacific Northwest, United States - 15_EM | ecosystem: Host-associated > Plants > Roots > Unclassified | place... | reverse complement strand
AGGTGGTCGCGTGGCTGAAGGAGCACCTGCGGTGATCGCTCTCGTCCACGGAGTCCCCGAGACGGCCGCGGTGTGGGAACGCGTCGCGGCCGGGCTCGGGGAGCCCGTGGTGCGGCTGTCCCCGCCTGGCTTCGGCGCCCCTGTGCCGGACGGGTGGGGCGCCACGGTCGAGGAGCACCGGGCGTGGCTGGTCGCGGAGCTGGAAGGGCTCGGCGAGCCCGTCCACCTCGTCGGGCACGACTTCGGCGCCGCGCACGTCGTGAACGTGGCCATGACCAGGCCGGACCTGCTGCGCAGCTGGGCCGCCGACGTCGTCGGCTGGTTCGATCCGGCCTACGAATGGCATCCGCTGGCGCAGGTGTGGCAGGCCCCGGGCGACGGCGAGGCGTCCGTCGAGTCGTTGACGAGCCTCGACGTGCCCGGCCGCACGGAGCTGCTGGCGTCGTTCGGCATCCCGCGGGAGGTGGCCGAGGTGCTCGCGCCCGGGTGCGACGCGACGTTGGGCCGGTGCGTGCTCGGCCTCTACCGGTCCGCGGCCCAGCCCGCGCTGGCCCGGCTGGGGGAGGAGCTGGAGCGTGCGTCCGCCCGTCCGGGGCTGGCGATCCTGCCGACCGAGGACGGCGGCGTCGGCGACATGGCGATGCGCCGGCGCAGCGCCGCCCGTGCGGGGGCCCAGGTGGCGGTGCTGGAGGGCGTGGACCACTGGTGGCCCCTCACAGCGCCGGAGCAGGCAGCGGCCCGGCTGCGCGAGTTCTGGGCGTGTGCGTGAGCACACGACGGGGCGGGTGAGCGGCGCATCTAGGCTGGTCGGGTGGATACGCCTCTTGTGCTCGTCGTCGACTACGGGGCCCAGTACGCCCAGCTCATCGCCCGGCGCGTCCGCGAGGCGCAGGTCTACTCCGAGATCGTGCCGTCCAGCACGCCCGTCGCGGAGATCGTGGCGCGCAAGCCGGCCGCGCTGATCCTGTCCGGGGGCCCGTCCAGTGTGTACGCCGACGGCGCACCGGCCGTCGACCCGGCGCTGTTCGAGGCCGGCATCCCCGTCCTCGGGCTCTGCTACGGGTTCCAGGCCATGGCCCGGGCACTGGGCGGCGAGGTGGCCCACGACGGCACCCGCGAGTACGGCCGCACCGAGCTGACCGTCACCTCGCCCGGCACGCTGCACGACGGCCTGCCGGCCACGCATCCCGTCTGGATGAGCCACGGCGACTCGGTCGTGGCCGCGCCGGAGGGCTTCACGGTCACCGCCAAGTCGGGCCGGGTCGCGGTCGCGGCCTTCGAGGACGTCGACCGGCGGCTCGCCGGCGTGCAGTACCACCCCGAGGTCGGGCACTCGCCCCACGGCCAGGAGGTGCTGCGCCGGTTCCTGCACGAGATCGCCGGCATCACCCCGGAGTGGACCACCGCGTCGATCATCGACGACACCGTGGCCGCGATCCGCGCCCAGGTCGGTGACGGGCGCGCGATCTGCGGCCTGTCCGGCGGCGTCGACTCGGCGGTGGCCGCCGCGCTCGTCCAGCGCGCCATCGGGGACCGGCTGACCTGCGTGTTCGTCGACCACGGCCTGCTGCGGGCGGGGGAGCGGGAGCAGGTGGAGCGCGACTTCGTCGCCGCCACCGGCGCCAGGCTGCACACCGCGCACGAGACCGACCGGTTCCTCGCCGCGCTCGCCGGCGTCACCGATCCCGAGACCAAGCGCAAGATCATCGGCCGGGAGTTCATCCGCGCGTTCGAGACGGCGACGGCGGAGGTCGCGACGGACGAGCCCGTCGGCTTCCTGGTGCAGGGCACGCTCTACCCCGACGTCGTCGAGTCCGGCGGCGGCACCGGCACCGCCACCATCAAGAGCCACCACAACGTCGGTGGCCTGCCCGACGATCTCGAGTTCGCGCTGGTCGAGCCGCTGCGCACGCTGTTCAAGGACGAGGTCCGCAAGGTCGGCGCCGAGCTCGGCCTGCCCGCCGAGATCGTACAGCGCCAACCGTTCCCCGGCCCGGGCCTGGGCATCCGCATCATCGGCGAGGTCACGGCCGACCGCCTCGAGACGTTGCGCGCCGCCGACGCCATCGCCCGCGAAGAGCTCACCATCGCCGGCCTCGACGGCGAGATCTGGCAGTGCCCCGTCGTGCTCCTCGCCGACGTGCGCAGCGTCGGCGTCCAGGGCGACGGCCGCACCTACGGCCACCCGATCGTCCTGCGGCCCGTGTCCAGCGAGGACGCGATGACGGCCGACTGGACGCGCCTCCCGTACGAGGTGCTGGAGCGCATCTCCACCCGCATCACCAACGAGGTGGCGGAGGTCAACCGCGTGGTCCTGGACGTGACGAGCAAGCCCCCGGGCACCATCGAGTGGGAGTAGTCGGACCCCCCGGACACGGTGGAACCCCCGCCGGTTTCCCGGCGGGGGTTCCGCTCCGGCGGGCCACCCCCGTGGCCCGCTCCCCGTGGCCGCTGCTCCCCAGCGCGGCCTGCGCACCGCCACCGCTCCCCAGCGCGGCGGTGCGTTCTGTCAGGTCCGGCGCCGCCCCCGCAGGCTCCCGACCAGCAGCATCAGTCCGACGAACGCGGCGCCGCCGGCGAGGAGCCAGCGCGGGTCGAACCCGGAGAGGTCGGGCAGTTCGCCGACGAGCGCGGCGAGTGCCATGCCCAGCGTCAGGAGCCCCACGAGCAGGGAGATCGGGTCGGGTCCGCGCAACGAACGGGCGGGCTTCGTCGTCGTGGTTGCGTCCATGTCAGTCACGCTGCACCTCCACATCCCCGGCAACTGCCTGGGCATCGATCACGATCGGTCGGCCCGACGCGACGCCGTCGGCGCCGAGGTCGGTGATGCTCACCCGGGCGTCCGGCCCGTCGTCGGTCTGGCGTCCGGCGTACTCCACCGTTCCGAGGCCGGTGGACCCGGTGAAGGTCACGTCCGCGTTGGCCGGCACCACGATCTTGATGGTGCCCGCCCCGGTGCTGAGCCGGGTCTGCAGCGGGGTGACGGGCGCGCCGGGCGGCACGCTGAGGTCGATCCCCCGCATGTCGAGATCGATGTCGCCGGCGGCGCGGGCGTAGCTCGGCGCGAGCTGGGCGGACGAGACGGGCTTGATGTCGAGGTCGCCGAATCCGTCCGTGCCGATCCGGTCGAGCGGTGACGACAGCGCCCCCCAGGTGATGAGCGAGAGCAGCACGGCGAACGGGATGATGCCCCGTCCGGCGCGCAGGAAGCTGCCTACGACGAGCCCTGCCCCCATCACGGCGAGCGCGACGCCGAGCACGGTGGGGCCGGTGACGAACGTGAGCGTGCCGGTCAGCAGCATGATCGCGGCGGTGACCCCGGCCGCCAGCAGCGCGACGCCGAGCGTCACAGCAGTGACGGGTGGCTTCCGCGGCGCGGGCGCCGGCGGTTCCGCAGCGGACGGTTCGGGCAGGTCCCACGCGAACGGCGCGGCACCGAGCGGGTCCCACGACGGCGGCGTGGGCTGGGGCGGCATCCCCGGCAGGTCCTTCACCAGGGACGGGCCTGCGGCGGCCGTGGTCGGCGCCTCGGGATCCGCGGCGGGTCGTGGCCCGACGGGTCCGCGCTCGCCGCGGCTGGTGTGCAGCAGGAACAGCAGCGCCGCGACGGCGATCAACGGCAGGACGAGCTGGCCCAGGTTGTCGAAGAGGCCGCCGATCCCGATGCAGATCGCGACGACCGCGGCAATGATGACGAGCGGGTTGCCCTTCTTGGTGGGTTGCCCCGGTACGACCGGGGTGTCCGGGAAGGTCAGCCAGCACGCGATGTAGAGCAGCGCGCCGATGCCGGTGAAGGCAGCGACCGCGAACCCCACGCGGACGAGCACAGGATCGATGTCGTAGCGGCGGGCGATGCCCGCGGCGACGCCGGCGACCATCCGGTCGTCCCGCGGCCGGGATGGGCGGGTCTCCCACATGTCCCGGAACGTTCCGGGGACGTCGGTGGTCTTCATGCCACTCAGATTGCTCGCGGGGGCGCCTGCCCACCATGGGGGGTGCCCCCGAGTCGACCCCGAGGTTTCCCCCGATGTCCCTGGGTCCGGACCCGTGTCACCATCGGTACGTGACCGAGCTTGCGAGGGCACCATTCAGCACAGCACCGTCGGTCATGGTTCCGACGAGCGACAGCGAGGAGGTGGCATGACCACCCTGCCTGTCCGTCCCCCCGCGACGGCGCCGCTGCTGCGCCGCCGCAGCGGCCGTTTCGTGGCCGGGGTGGCCGGCGGCGTCGCCGACCACCTCGGCGTCCGCGTCCTGTGGGTGCGGGTGGCGTTCGCGCTGCTCGCCGTCGTCAACGGGGCCGGGATCGCCGCCTACGGGCTGCTGTGGGTCTTCGTGCGCCAGGAGCAGGCAGACGTCGCGCGGGAGGTCCCCCGTTCGGAGCGGCAGCAGGCGCTCGGCCTGGCCGCGCTGGGCATCGCGGTGGCGTTCGCCGGTTCGGCGGCCGGCAGCCCGGTGATCGGCTGGGTGGTGGGCCCGCTCGGGGTGGCGGCGATCGGTGCCGCCGTCGTGTGGCGGGAGGCCGACGAGTCGCAGCGTCGGAAGTGGACGCAGGGCGCCCGCCGGACGAGCGCCTCGACGATGGTGCGGGTGCTCTCGGGCGCACTGTTCGTCGCGGTCGGGATCGCGGTGTTCCTGCTGGCCAACATCGAGATGGGGCAGCTGCAGTTCGCCGTACTGGCTGTGGTGGCCACGCTCGCCGGCGTCGCGGTGATCACGGTGCCGTGGTGGCTGCGGCTGATGCGCGATCTCGGCGAGGAACGCCGGGAGCGCATCGTCGAGTCCGAGCGCGCCGAGATCGCCGCGCACCTGCACGACTCGGTGCTGCAGACGCTCGCGCTGATCCAGCGCCAGTCCGATCAGCCGCGCGAGGTGCTGCGCCTGGCCCGCGGGCAGGAGCGGGAGCTGCGCACCTGGTTGTACGGCCCGACGGGCTACGGCCGCCGCAGCGTTGCCGATCCGGCGCTCGACAGCGGGTTCACCGATGCGCTGACCAAGGCTGCCGCCGAGGTCGAGGACACCTACGCCAAGGACGTGCGGCCGGTCGTCGTCGGGGGCGATCGGCCGCTCGACGACGGGATGCGCGCCCTGCTGTTGGCCTCCCGCGAAGCGCTGGTGAACGCGGCGAAGCACTCCGGCGCCGAGGAGATCAGCGTGTACGTGGAGATGGAGCCCGCCGAGATCAACGTCTTCGTGCGCGACCGCGGGATCGGGTTCGATCCGGACGCGATTCCGGACGACCGGCACGGGCTCGCCGACTCCGTACACGGCAGGATGGAACGCCACGGTGGTTCCGTCCGGCTGCGCACAGGTCCGGGCGAGGGCACCGAGGTGCACCTGCGGATGCCGGTGGACGAGAAGAAGCAGGAAGAGGAAACGGCATGAGCACCCCGGAGACCAGCGACCAGGCGCCCACCACGGTGTTCCTCGTCGACGACCACGGGCTCTTCCGCTCCGGCGTACGTGCGGAGCTGGAGCGCGCCGTCCCCGACGTCACGGTGGTGGGCGAGGCCGGTTCGGTCGACGAGGCCGTTGCGGCGATCCGGCACCTGCGCCCCGACGTGGTGCTGCTCGACGTGCACATGCCCGACGGCGGTGGCGCCGAGGTGCTGCGCCGGATCCGCCCCGAGCTGCCCGACGTCGTGTTCCTGGCGTTGTCGGTGTCCGACGCGGCCGAGGACGTCATCGCGGTGATCCGGGCCGGCGCCCGTGGCTACGTCACGAAGACGATCTCCGGCCGGGAGCTGGCCGACGCGGTGCGCCGGGTGCGCTCCGGCGATGCGGTGTTCTCACCGCGGCTGGCCGGGTTCGTGCTGGACGTGTTCTCCGACCGTCCCGGCGCCGCCCCGCACACCGATCCCGAGCTGGACATGCTGACCCCGCGCGAGCGGGACGTGCTGCGCCTGCTGGCACGCGGCTACGCCTACAAGGAGATCGCGGGCGAGCTGTTCATCTCGGTGAAGACCGTCGAGACGCACGTCTCGAGCGTGCTGCGCAAGACCCAGATGTCCAACCGCTACGAGCTGTCGCGCTGGGCGTCGGACCGCCGGCTGGTCTGAGAGAACTCTTGGGCGGACTCAGCCGCCGAGCAGGCCACCGACGAGGCCGGTGGCTGCACCGACGACCCCGCCCGAGTCGCCGTCCGAGCCCGAGCTGTCGGGAGTGCCGTCGCCCGAGTCGGAGCCGGAGTCGTCGCCCGAGTCGTCGTCGCCCGAGCCCTCGTCGGAGTCGCTCGACTCCTCGGAGTCGTCGTCCGAGTCGGAACTCTCGGCCTTGGCGTGCCGACCGCTGGACTTCTCGGACTTCTCCGAGTTGTCCGAGCTGCCACCGAGCAGTGACCCGAGCAGGCCCTTCGACTTCGACGAGGAGGATTCCTCCGACGAGCTCTGCTGCTCGTCGCTGTCGGAGGAATCCTCGTCGCCGGACGTGCGGGGAGCGGACGAGCTCAGGGTGTCGGCAGCGCCGAACAGCAGATCGGTGACGGGCTTGGTCACCGGCAGGGCGTCGGTGAGCGGCGCGGTGGCCTTCTTGAGGGACTTCGGGGCCGCCGACACCGTGTCGCCCAGGCCGTTGACGAGCCCACCGACGGCGTCGCCGCCGGTCTCGACCAGGCCGCCGACTGCTCCGCCGACCTCGCCGAGCACCGGCAGGTCCTCGGTGGCGCCGCTGACGCCCTCGCCGAGGCTCCTGGTGGTGTCGCTGACGGTGTTGCCGAGGCCGCCGTCCGACGAGGAGTCGTCGCTGCCGCCGCCGAGGAGCGGCGCCAGGAGGCCGCCGCCGTTGCCACCGTTGTCGGCAGCCGCGGTGCCCGTGCCGCCACTGGTGGGCGGAACCGAGGTGTTCGGGGAGTTCGCCGCAGCGACGCCGTTGCCGTTCGCGCCATCGGGTGCGGCGGCGAGGGCGCTGGGGAACGCGATGGGCGTCCAGTTCTGGGGCGCGGCGGTGCCGGCGTCGAGGCCGGCGTTCGCGGCGTTGCCGCCGACGACCGTGGTGCCGGGCGGGACTGCGCCCGGGTCGCCGCCGTCGAGGCGGCCCTGACCGGGGTAGCCGCCCTCGCCGAGGGCGAGGGGGTTGGTCAGGGTGGCGTCGGTGAGGGCGGCTGCGCCGAACACGGAGCCGGCGGCCAACAGCGCGCCGGCTGCGACGGCGCCACGGCGGACGATCGCGCCACGGTCGGTACCGGTGGACTGCTCGTCCTTCGGACCTGCCTGGGCCGGAACCTGGCCGGCAGTGCGGGCGGGACGGGAGGCGCGACCCTCGCGGCGCATAAGACTACGGACCGTGACGACCTGAGTACCGCCGTCGGCCGTCGAGCCCTCGCGCGCCGGCGCAGGAGCGTTGCGGTTCAGGAGGTCAGCCACGGTAACCAGGCCGGCCGGGACCGGTCGAGGTTCACCTTGAGACGCCATCTGAGCCACCTTTGTAGTCCCCCCTTGGAGTGAACGAGCACTCGAATGTCTACCGGATGCCGAAGAGGCGCACCAAGTGCCATTCGTCCGCTCACCGACGTTCACTCTGTCGGAGTATTCCCATTCGTCGCCAGTGACCGACCGTTCGCCTGATCCGGATCGGGGTGATGATCTCCCGTTGAACCGGTCGCGGCATGACGGTGCGCCGGATGGCGCATCACGCGGCGGCGTGTGCGGTGCGTAACAAAGGACGCGTCAGGAACCGCTGCCGAGCTGCTTGCGCGTGGTGTCGAGACCCTGCTTCGCCACCAACCCGGCGCCGCCGGCGATGAGCAGCCCGATGACGTCGGCCGCCACGCTGTCGCCGGCGGTGATCAACAGGCCGATCACCGCGGCGGCCGTCGTGCCCCCCGCAACCGCCCACCGCGACTTGACGAGATCGGCGGCCCCGCCGCCGGAGAGCCCGCGCTTCTTCGCGGCGTTGTTGAGCATGGCGAGGTAGCCGACGTACCCGAGTGCGACCAACAGGCCGGCGACGGCAATCACTGCCGCGATGATGCCGATAATCCACGTCACACCGACCAGAGTGCCACGTCGGAGCGGTCGCGGGGGGACGCGGCTCGATCAGCGCGCGCCGAGCCGCCCACGGCCGAGCTTCAGCAGCAGCATGCCCAGCTCGCGGCCCTGATCGCCCAGCTCGGCGAAGCGGTTCAGCACCGTCATCTCCCGGCTGTAGACGATGCGCGGCCCGCCGGATGCCATCCGGGCGCGGCCGATCCGCTGCGACACGGCCGTGCGCTGCTTGATCAGCTCCAGGATCGCCGTGTCGAGCCGGTCGATCTCCACGCGCAGCGCGGGGATCTCCTCCGGGGACGGGATGTCGTCAGCGGCGGCGACAGGGGCGGTGGTCTCGGGCGTGGTGTCGGACATGGTGCTCATGGCCTCTCCTCAAGGTCGGTACCCGACCCGAGACAGTCAAACGCCCCGGGTCCAAGGACTCCGGGGCGCGTCGTGGGGGCTGGTCAGCAGGCCACGGGCACCGGAACCCGGTACCCGTAAAAAAATCGGCGACTGATCAGCAACACACGAGCAGTCTGCCACACCGCTGGGTTGTCAGGGAGCAGGTCTACCCTTTCGAACACCATGAGTGCGTTGTTCGAACTACCCGCCGAAGCCGTGCAGCCACGCTCCGCTCGTGGCGCCAAGCTGCTGGAGGGGCTCAATCCCCGCCAGCGTGAGGCGGTCGTGCATGCCGGTTCACCGCTGTTGATCGTCGCCGGCGCGGGTTCGGGCAAGACCAGCGTGCTCACCAAGCGGATCGCGTGGCTGCTCGCCGAACGCGGCGTCCACCCCGGCGAGATCATGTCGATCACCTTCACCAACAAGGCCGCGGCCGAGATGAAGGAACGGGTCGACGCATTGGTCGGGCGGCGCGGCAACGCGATGTGGGTCTCCACGTTCCACTCGATGTGCGTGCGCATCCTGCGCCGCGAGGCCCAGCACCTGGGCGTCCGCTCCGCGTTCTCGGTCTACGACGCCGACGACACCCGTCGGCTCGTCGGGCTGGTCACGCGCGATCTGGAGCTCGACCCGAAGAAGTTCGCGCCGCGCGCCGTGGCCGCGCAGATCTCCAACCTCAAGAACGAGCTGCTCGGCCCGGACGACGCCGCGGAGCGCGCCACCAACACGTACGAGCGCAAGGTGGCCGAGGTCTACGGCGTCTACCAGGCGCGCCTGCGCACGGCCAACGCGTTCGACTTCGACGACCTGATCATGGAGACGGTGGCGCTCCTGCAGCGCCTGCCCGCCGTGGCCGAGTACTACCGGCGCCGGTTCCGCCACATCCTCGTCGACGAGTACCAGGACACCAACCACGCGCAGTACGTGCTGGTCCGCGAGCTGGTCGCGCCGGCCACCCCCAACGACGACCCGGCCGAGCTGTGCGTGGTGGGCGATTCCGACCAGTCGATCTACGCGTTCCGCGGCGCCAACATCCGCAACATCATCGAGTTCGAGAAGGACTTCCCCGACGCGCGCACGATCATGCTGGAGCAGAACTACCGCTCCACCCAGCTGATCCTCTCCGCCGCCAACGCGGTGATCTCGAAGAACCCCGGCCGTCGCGACAAGCGGCTGTGGTCCGACCAGGGCGACGGCGAGAAGGTCGTCGGCTACGTGGCCGACAACGAGCACGACGAGGCAGCGTTCGTCGCGGGTGAGATCGACCGGCTGCACGACCAGGGCGCGCGCTATTCCGAGGTCGCGGTCTTCTACCGCACCAACTCGCAGTCGCGAGTGTTCGAGGACGTGTTCCTGCGGGTGGGGCTGCCGTACAAGGTCGTCGGCGGGGTGCGCTTCTACGAGCGCAAGGAGATCCGCGACGCGCTGGCGTACCTGCGGGTGCTGTCCAACCCCGAGGACACCGTGAGCATGCGCCGCATCCTCAACGTGCCCAAGCGCGGCATCGGCGAGCGCGCCGAGGAGACCGTCGCCGCCTACGCCGACCGCGAGCGCATCTCGTTCGCCGCCGCCCTGCGCACCGCCGCCGAGCAGCCCGAACGCCTCATCGGCCTGGCCACCCGGTCGCAGCGCAACATCGCCGCCTTCGTCCAGATGATCGACGAGCTCACGGAGATGGTCGAGCGCGGCGAGGAGACCGCCGAGATCCTCGAGGCGATCTACGCGCGCAGCGGCTACACCGACGAGCTGGAGGCGAGCGAGGACCCGCAGGACGGGTCGCGGCGGGAGAACCTCGCCGAGCTCGTCACCGTCGCGCGCGAGTTCGCCGGCGATGCCGCGGTCGCCGATCTCGCCGTCGAGCCCGAGTTCGACGTCAATGCCGGCCAGCCCGATCCCGGGGTGCCGGCTCCGGGCTCGCTGGCGGCGTTCCTGGAGCGGGTGGCGCTCGTCGCCGACGCCGACTCCATCCCCGACGACGACGCCGGCATGGTCACGCTGATGACCCTGCACACCGCGAAGGGGCTCGAGTTCCCCGTCGTGTTCCTCACCGGCTGGGAGGACGGCGTGTTCCCGCACATGCGGGCCATGGGCGATCCGGCCGAGCTGGCCGAGGAGCGGCGCCTGGCGTACGTGGGCATCACCCGCGCCCGGGAGCGGCTGTACCTGTCGCGGGCGATGATGCGCAGCTCGTTCGGGCAGCCCAGCGCCAACCCGGCCTCGCGATTCCTCGCCGAGGTGCCCGAGGAGCTGGTCGAGTGGCGGCGGTCGGCGCCGGAGCGCTCGGCGCCCGTCGGGCGGTTCGGGTTCGGCCGCCGCCCCGGCGCCACCGACCGCGGCGACTGGAACGTGCCCAAGGCCAACCTCGCCCCGTCGATCCACCTCGAGGTGGGCGACCGGGTCAACCACGACAAGTACGGCCTCGGCACCGTCGTCGAGTCCGACGGGGCCGGCGTGCGCGCCACGGTCACCATCGACTTCGGGAGCAACGGCCGCGTGCGGCTCATGCTCATCGGCGGGGTGCCGCTGCAGAAGCTCTGAGAGAGCGTTGATGAACCTGATGGCCTGACGGTGTGTCGCAGGTGGTAGTCGATCTTGATCGTTGATCATCCGGTCGGGGTGTGTCTGTGTGTGTGCAAGCCTGCCTACGACTCGTCGTTGACCGATGCCCAGTGGGCACAGATCGAACCGCTGCTACCGCGCACGGTCGCGGTCCTGGGTGGGCGTCCACCGGTGATTTCTCGCCGATTGCTGATCGACACGGTCCTGTATGTGCTGGTCAGCGGGTGCTCCTGGCGGATGGTGCCGCACGATCTCGCGTCGTGGAACACCGCCTACCGATGGTTCGCCGACCGCACCGCCGACGGAACATGGGCACGCATCCACGAGGTTCTGCGTGATCGGGTCCGTGCCGCCGACGGGCGCGACCCCCAACCCTCGGCGGCGGTGCTGGATTCGCAGTCGGTCAAGTCCAGCGAGGGCGGCGAACAGATCGGCTACGACGCAGGCAAGCGGGTGCGCGGTCGCAAGCGTCATCTCCTGGTCGATGTGCTCGGGTTGATGCTGATCGGGATCGTGCACTCGGCATCGGTGCAAGACCGTGCCGGAGCCCGGCGGGTACTGACCGGTGCGCGGGCACGGTTCCCGCTGCTGGGACTGGTCTCTGGGTCGACGGCGGCTACGTCAACTCCGTGGA
>Ga0307513_10010555_pt1 | contig 11562 bp, 13 predicted proteins | sample 15_EM_MG_FD_202174 | JGI IMG/M metagenome (GOLD analysis project Ga0307513, IMG submission 202174) | Populus trichocarpa ectomycorrhiza microbial communities from riparian zone in the Pacific Northwest, United States - 15_EM | ecosystem: Host-associated > Plants > Roots > Unclassified | place... | reverse complement strand
AACAGCCGGACGTTATCTTGTAGATAAAGGACCTTATCTTTATCGGAGGGACTTAAAGAATTCTCAGTAAAGGGAGCGATGAATTAGTCGACATTTATTGGCAGTGAGTGAGAACAGGGACTTTTAGACCTGTTTGGCATGACTAATTGTTCTTAAGGTACGTGATGACGAGGTGTGTCCTGGAGGGAGTTTTTCACCCATTCTGTTCATTAAAATTGCACGAAGTATCTTAGAATTTATTAAATTTCTCCCCTCTCCAAGTGTAACAACGAAAAACGGCCAGAAACACGATATTGACATCCTTAATAAAATAACTTGCGCATTACAATGCCTTATATGTAAGCTAAAGGCCATAATACCGAAAAGGTAACACTGTGACGACGTCTTATAATGTCCTTAGAAATTGTGTTTCCTGTACTTTTCCCCACAGATTGCTGGATAGAGGATTAAATTAACGAACCTTAAGATGAAATCTGTAGTTTAGACAGCTAGAATACGGGGGGAGTTTGCTCCAGGAGATCTAGTCATATCCTTGTAAGGGAAATGTGACAATTTACGTTATAAGGCACTTTTCGTTTTTCCGACAATGACTGGAAATTAAATAAATCTCGTTCAACGTGGACTTGGAAAGAACTGAGAAAGTTCAGCTCAAGGTATTTATTCCTAGTCAATCCTGGGAAGTAGTGGGATAAAATGTTTATCACTGACGAAAAGCAAGTTATTGGTCAATGGTATATAGGTTCCAAGGGTTAGCATCCCTTCATGATACTGTATTGTTTCGACCGATTGTTCACGATTTTGGGGGAAAAACTCGCCCGAGATGGCCGATAAATTTTCTTTTGATTTAAGGCGAATTAAAAAAACAGTTTTTTTTGGATGTGATGCGTGGTCGAAACGGTACAAGTAGTTTCCAAATCCGTGTTCGAGCTGCCGCCATTGGCCTCAAAAGCAAACAATGACAAGCCACCATTTTCGGTTAGACTCAGGCTCAATGGCAACTTCGACGCCCATGGATCGGCTTGAGAACCTACTGCCACCATTAGTCTCATTCTCGCCAGCCACCTTGAACTCGACCGCCTGATGGATGCCCGCTCCCAAGGGATATCCCCTTTTACGGACGTTCAGGCAGTATGGGAAATGAGAAAATGAGGGGGAGGTTAGGAGGGGAGGTCGCAGGACTCACGCTGGACATCCTGAGGAGCCATGGTAAGCGTCACCTCTCTTTTACGACCGTTTTGCCAACGTGAGGGCCTACAGATCCAGCCCACCGTCCACGCAAGTGTGCCCAGCGAACCGTACCACCCTCACCATCGCCTACCCCGCTTTCCAAAACCCCACAGCCAGCGACTTGGACTGCATGACAACATCCCCAATGGTAAATGCCCCTGCTACTCCGAGGGAAGACCCGCCAGGTACACGAGGTACTGCTGCCCTTCTTTCCTTTTACTGCCACCTCACGATGTTGCCAATGTGCTAGGGCCTACACCTGCACCCTACTACGCACCGCTTCCCATGCAGGTCCGCCCCGCGATTCACTGCACTGTCCAACCCCGCTATTGCCTATCATGAACCCAACCTTGCCCTGCAACTCCAACGCCAAACGCCCCCCACTGCCTATGCCTCCACCGCCGCCGCCTACTGAACAACAAAAAGCCGCAGCATCCCACACATTACGCTTTCTACCTCACCGCCCCAACGCTACCATCTACCCTCACCTGCGGCTGCAGGAGTTCCCCCAGCCTCCCTCTGTCGTCTTGCCCAGGGAGCCACATTGGCCACACCATTACGTTTGTGTTCTTGTCAAATCGGCGATGAACAAAACTCATTCGAGTTCGATAGATTCTGTCCGACGGGAACGTCCCCCCCTCCCGTCCTTCCTACTGCAGTTGTCAAATTACATCCCAACGGAAACATAATGCAATGCCTCGACGTTCGTGGCGCGCAATACGAAAATGGAACATCCGTCCAAGGCCGCTCATACCACTGTTTAACTCGTTTCCCTGATCAACTCCAGTTTCGACTGCAATGGGACACTTGGCACAACGTGGTTAAGGTACGCACTCATTCCTCAATTTATCTATCCCTCAACGATCTGTAGCTCCCTATAACGGGGCTGGCATGCACCTGTGGCGTTGTAATGGCATATTAGCGGCGCAGAATTGGCAGTATGGCAGGGATGGCCATTTCGACTGGGTTGGGAATGGTGAAGTGCCTTGATACTCTTTCCCTTCACTCTCTAACTACTCTTTTTTATTTGTTTTCTCCTACCAGGCACGTCGAATCTCAATCTATGTCTTGATCTGACAAAGGGCTCTCAGATGGACTCTAACCAGGTGCAAACTGGAAGGTGTAGTGGAAACAACACCAACCAAATCTAGACGACAAGCCTAGTAATATAAGGCTATTAAAAATCGCTCAATGTGCGGTATATCATTGATGTGATTCTTGATCGTCTTTCTGCTAGTTTGTGTATCCAATTCATCGTTCCTAAACATGTAATTTACAATTGTGATATATCTTTATTAGAAATTGACTTCAGGGTGCGAATATCATGACCCAAACCTCGTGGTAAGCTCTGTTTGGAAGAAATTTCCTTTTGCTTGGGGAGGCCTGAATAGAACACGTTTTTCCAGTGAAACCCTCGGCTTCAAGGTTTCTATCACGCCCCGATCTGAGGCTGTGAAGGCCCTAATTTTGGCGACCTCCGCTGAAATTTCTAGATCCCCTTATGTATGTACATTTTATCACACTCTGAATGACGATGGACGAGTTGAATTTCAGAGGTGGAATCATTCTCATCCTTAGCAGGCCGGACACCGAACGTAGAAACAATGTGATTCCATCGAAATAAGCAGCACGGAGTCTGCGTAATGCATTCCGCCGCAAATGCTGGTATATTCTGTCAGAAAAAAAAACTGGGGGCCCTGCGGGGGGACATGTGCTCACCGACGACCGTAACCAAATGCGAACGCTTCGGGATCGAGTAAGAGTTTTGACAGGAATCATGAGGGATACTCTCGTCAATCCATTGGAAGATATCGGTCTGGATTGAACCTCTCTGGTTCCTCGAAGAGGTCGGGATCTCTCGTGTCGGCCCTAGGTGAGTAGATATTAGAAGGAGTTCCATAAGCTCAGAATGAAAGGACAGGTCGTGCTATGTGTTCCCTATTACAACTTTTCCAGCTGGATTGAAGCATCCTGAAAGGTCGTACAACGTATGTTTGAACAAGTACGGAAGAATGAGCCAAATGAGCTCAGCATTGTAAAACATCGTTCTTTGATTATCTCGGTGAGGGAGCGCTTGAAGTGGAGACCGTCAGTGGGCTTTCGGTGTTGCCATTCGCGACTCGAGCATTAAACTGCTACCTCTGCGGGCATCCAAAGCCGTAGTATGCACTTCTGGATACAGTATCAAAACATTTCGGACGCTGTGAGTAGTCGATTGCCTTTTCTCCGAGTCGACTCAGTTTTCAAAAGTTATCGAAGTCGATGATCTACAGATTGATGATTTTCTCTTCGATTTACCTGATGCCCACAACCGACCAAATGCTCTGGACACGAAGATCGTGAGAGGGGCGTCAACTTTATCTCTCAAATATGTCGATCTGGTGTGGGAGACAATGGTTTCGATGGAGTTTGTCGCAGGGAATGCGAAGAACAGCGGCTCGGATATCAAGATTTTCATGAAGGACATTGGGGTCAGTGGGTATGTATTTCCTTCTCCCCCGCTTATATTGTCAACTCAACCGTATCGCCAGCTGCGTGAATCCTGTCAATGCGACGTATACGGCGTTTCCTGCATTGTTGTATACAGTACGTCAACGCGTCGATAGGGCCGTACCTCCTGGGCCCAAGGTTGACCAGGAAGCGGGAAATCCACTTTGGGAAGAGGTGCCGCACAATAGTGTGAATGTTAAGAGGCTGTTGTTGGTTTGGGGGGGCTCACAAAGGAGATATTTTCGAGATGTTGGGCCTGTAAATTGAGGGGCAACACATTATTATCGTGAATACAACCCCAGTACACTCCATGAATGTCTCTCTCACCCTTTTTACGGGATCTCGGCATGACAGCTATCCGTTGAAAAGCTAAAACGGGTTGACATGACCCAGGGACCTCTGTGGAACCGAAAATAAGCAAACAGCTTCACAAACCAGCTCGGGTTCGCTGTAAATCTTGTATATGGAGCTGATTTAAGGTAAATTTCTCGCACATAAGTTCATCGGCCACTTGCACCACTGATGCGAGGAAACTAGGTGTCTTTCTCATCTTATTGAGGCAATGCAAGGGAATTCTTGCTCATCGAGACCACAAAACATCTGTATTGGACAATGTATCACACAATGTCACATTCTACAGACTTTACACAAATTATTTACAAGGACCAAGTGTCGAGGGAAATGTAGGAGAGTTCGAAAGGGTGGAGAAAGACAGATGAAAGGACCCGTACGAGGCTTAGGCATACCTCGAAGCAAGCTATTTTTGGATGCAGCTATCTGTGGAGCCCATCAACCCCTTCCGTGCAAAGTTGACAGAGTGCAGCTACGTCGCAGCGGTTGCGGACGCGGACGCGGCTCGTAAATCCGATACATCAGCAACTAGTGCCAATGGCTCATCCGGACTGTGACCACTAGGGAACGACCATATTCGAAGTGGAGTGTGGGAAGATATGTTGGCAAAAAGTTTGGAGTAGATGAGTTGTGGGGTACATTCTGCTCTCGAGATGCATCGAACTACAGAGGCGGCTGTATAAGGTGGTGCAATCCAATCGACCCTGATGCACCCGACTGAAGGCTGCTCCGGGTTCACAGGCACTTTCGATGACAATTCGCAACCTCGGTTGTACAGCCTGTAGTAGACTTATATATGATAGGACCAGACATCAAAAAAGGACAATAATGAAAGCAAGGGAGAAAATTTCTTACCACATTGTTTTCCTGTGGGACCATCATGATTTACAAAGGCTGGACGTCCACCCCGATGAGCGATGTTATCTGGTAGCTTCACAACAAGAGCTACAGCTTCCCGTGGGGTGGATCCCAAACCAGTAGGCTTGAGAATATCAACTTTTCCGGGGTCGGGCATGGGCGATTGGCTAGATCTAGTGCGGAAGAGAGTAGTACTATGCCGATGATCGACATCTTCATGTGTCGCAAGACCGCGTTTAAGAGAATCAACATTATGCGGAGGTGCGATAGATGTCGCTAGGACACGTCCCAGGAAAGGATCATCTAGAGTAGCTGGGTGCGATGTGGGGACAGCGCCGTCATCGAAAAAGACTCGGTAGTATACTCATCCCCCATAATCGAGTGAATAAGAACGACGAGATGGATAAACAAGATACTCGCTCACCATAACGCGGCTCTGTTGTCGAGGTTGCAGGCGAACTGGGCTTTGACGAGAAGAACCCGCAGAACCACATGGTAGTAGATAATGATCAATGATGCGCGTCTGATTTGGCCCCAGGATTGCCTTGAGGCCAAACAGAGAAAATCAGGCCTGCTCGTATAGTGACGTCATGGAACAAGTGGTCCGTTCAGAGGAAGAGGGGGAAGATTGCAACATGTTTTTGTACGACGGATGCAGAGAAAAAGAGGCTTGTCGACGGTCTCCACAGTTCAGGCAGAGATTACAAAGAAACACCAACTCGGATGGCAGGATAGTAATTAAGACACTTGCAGTCTAAGTCATTTCGCGCCCGTCCGTTCTATACAAGGGAACACCCATGGGAATTTTGTGTTATTAGTGCCTCGGGATCCCCTGGTTGGGACCCCTCCGATCACCCAGGGCAGCAGTTCAAAAGCATCTTAGGTCGGTTCTTTGGGGACGAAGGGGGTGGAGTGGGGAGTGGAAGACGTGCCAGGAATTTGGTTCAGCGGCATCGCGTTTCCGGATGTCACCTGACAATGCTCCTTTTTGAGAATTATGTAAGGTTTGGGGCGACTCGTCGTCCAGTGGAGGGTCCGCAATTCTCAGTATATGCGAAAACTAGCCTTATACCGGTGGTTTTTTACACAGATTCGGCAGCAAACTCCTCGGGTTCAACACCGTTTCCAGACGCGCCAAATGTCACCATCTATTCCACAAATCCGCTCACCGCCAGAATCGGTGGTAGAGTGTCCGGCTTTCAAGAAAAAGCGAATAGAGGTGAACTACGAGTCAGATACGCGTCCGCGGGTGGAGACGGACGTTCGGCTTGAGGTGGAAAAGGAGATCCGCATGTAAATGGATTCTTCAAGTGTTGGTGGTGCCACATCGATATCGAAGGCGAAGAAATCGAAGAAGAAAAGAAAGGACCCACCTCGCGACACATCGCCCGCACGCTATGGATCCTTATCATACTGTGGGACAAAAATCATCAAGTTTGGATCATGTTTTCGCTGCTCTTTCCGTTCGCCAAATTGCGCGTCAGCAAGGTGCTGAACTCAGTTTCTTGTTCCAGGCAGTGAGAAAACGGTCGGATCGACAAAGAAGCCATTGAGTCTTTCCTCAACAACCAACGTGCTGCTAATATCTAGGTTCGTCGACATGAGAGCCAGTTGGTCATATTGCCGTTGAGTTGGCTTGAGGGAGGACGCGTTGTGGAAAGCGATGGTGAAGGCATTTGGCTGTAGTATCTTGGTAGCTTCTTCCATACTCACCGGTTTGAACTTTTTTAGGGCTTGGAAATTCCTCATTTTGGGTACGTCCCATTCGCGACGTATTTATACTTGAGACTAATCGATTATATTTGTATTCGACAACATTAGACATCACTGCGTTGCATGACATTTTACCTGCTCTGAACGCTCATATTCCGACTCATTACCTCCCGGAGAGCTTAAGGCCACGAGCACTCCAAGCTATCAACCCCTCGCACCAACACACATTAAAATCACACGCTTGACCTACTTCCTAATCTTCGACACCCACTCAAAAGTCATGCTCGAATGGCAAGTTAACCAACCCACAATTCTTCACCTACGAATCATCCAAACCCACACTAACCACCGGCCAGAACACTGCCATCAGGATCGCGCTGTCCACGCCCAGTGGGCTGTACACCCCGACCATGTAAAGCGTCAGCACGCAATCCATCTGCACTCTCTCGTCGCAGCTCAAACACCTCTCGCATCTAGGGCGTCAGACGCCGTGCGCCCTCACTCCCTCCTGAGGAAATGCCGAAACGCGGCGGCACTATCCGTCAGTTGGAGTGGGAATCATAGGGTTGTGGAAGAGGCTGAACTTGCGGAGTGTTGGAGGGGGTATGTAGAGGTTCCGGAGAGGCCTATTGGAGAGGATGTTTAGATTGGGGAGACTAACGTTGAAAATTGTCGGCATTGCTTGCACTCAAGTACGTTCGGTCGTCTTATTGACGGAATTGATAAGTTATTGACTTACTTCAGATTACCCAGCATTAACATAACCGTGGCAAAAGAACCTGAGTCCGTCGACCTTGAAGGTCGCTGCTATTGAATATTGCAGGAGGGCTCGTAGGTGTGTTTAGTGCGGTCCTTCTCTTTGTTCTGGGACGATACCTCCATCCCAGACGAAGGAGAAAACAGGAGGAAGTCTTGAGGAGAAGGTGCCGGGCGTTTGGCGCCCAAATTGAACGAACCTTCGAATACGTCAAAAGTGGAATACGATCACAGATAAGAGCAGGGTATGAAAACTAGATTCTGTGCCACATTTACGTCCTGCTCACCCACCTCATTAGGTTTTTAGGCTTTAATCACCATGTGCACTCGTTTCAACGATTTCGTTAGCTCCCAATCAATCCCCTTCGATGCCACTCACGATCGATCTGAATATTTAAACAGTTGGCCATCAACAACCAACGGGGTATCTATGAATGGGAAATGACCTACATCTTGGAATAAATGTGTAAGTGACTAAGTACTCCGTTTGGTTGAAAGCATTCGTGCTGGGTTTTGGCGTAGGCGGGTTTCGTCAGAGTCGACGGCCAAAGATATCAATTGTATGGTAATAATGACATCACGACCGGGATTTCGAATGCGACAACCACATCTTACCCACACGAGACGCATATTCACGATACTCATCAGCCGAACTAATTCAATTCAATGTAACATTTATGGGTCCCATCGAGGTGCCCAAACCTAGGTTCCAATATCTATGCAACGCTTTCTTTATCGCCTATTTTTAGCCCTCACATTGGGTTCGCCATTCGTTCCCGTTTGTAGACGCCCTATCGACAACGGACGGAAATTCTCATTCGATCCAATTCCATTCACATTGATATGTTCGTACGCATCACGTTCTTCTTTTTTTTTTGACATCATTTAACCAAGTTCTTGCCTCGCACACTCGCAGTATGGGTAAAGGGGCCCGCAGATAATGTGGTACAGTGGAGTATGACCAACCACAGCGTCCAGCATTCACCATGAAGCCTCTCGTTTGAATAAGCAACCAATGGTAGAGACGGGAGACACGGCGGAGAATAGGCTAAAAAATGTCATTTGTTTATTACAGTAGGTCTGTTTCAAGAGACGACTGGCACATAGGCTTTGCAGACGGCTTTACCATTCAATTCGCGGCGAATGGCGCTCTTGCGGATACGCAGTTGTGCCTGATTAGTAAGTTAGTTCTCTTGTTGGCTCTCTTTCCTTTGCAGTAATAATCCCGCACTCTCTGTCAGTTTAGAGGCAATTAAGGAGCTTTCCAAGGTGGTCCTATGGGCTATCGGTGTTGTTCGCGACCCGAGCATTAGGACTGTTACCTCTGCGGGCATCGAAAGTCGTACTACGTACTTCTGGATACGGTATCAAAATACTTTGGACACTGAGTAGTTGATTTAAATAATTGCCTTTGTTCAACTTAGTTTTTGAAACCTATCGAAGTCGATAATCTACGGATTGATGACTTTCTCCTCCATTTACCTGATGCCTACAACCGAGCGAATGCTCTGGGCACGAAGATCATGACAGAGGCGTCATATTTATCCCCCGAATATCTAGACCTGGTGGGCTGCGGCAGACAACGTGCTCGATGGAGTTTACCACAAGGAATGCGAAGAACAACGCCACAAACATCAAGATTTTCATGAAGTCCCGTAACTCTATGGGTTTTGATTGATCGATGGCCCATGCGGAAGGGCTGTCCCGGTTGATCCTGGTTCGTGATTAATCAATTCAAACCGCATTGCATTTATGGATGCAGCTACCTACGGAGCCATCAACCTAACCCGTCCTGCAACGATGCAAGAGCTCGAGCTTGCCGCGCCGCCGCGGAAGAAGGGGAGGGGGCGCGAGCGGGCTCACGTTGTAAATCCGATGCATAAGTAACTACTGCCATTGGCTCGTCCTGGGTCAGCCCTGGACTGTCACTAGTAAGGATTGAAATGTAGTTAGACGATGGCATTGGAGTGGGGGAAAATATGTTGGCAAAAAGTTCGGAGTAGATGAGTTGTGGGGCAAATTCCGCTCTCGCGATGCATCGAATTATAGAGACGGTTGTATAAGGCGGCGCAATCCAATCAACCTTGATGCACCCGAGTGAAGGCTGCACCGGGTTGACGGGCACTCTCGATGACAGCTCGCCATCCTCGTTGTACAGCCTGTAGTAGACTTACATATGATAGGACCAGACATCAAAAAGAGGAAACGATGAAAGCAAGGGAGAAATTTCTTACGACATCGTGTTTCTGTAGGACCATCATAATTTACTAAGGCTGGACGTTCACGTCGTTCAGCGATCCTATCTGGTAGCTTCACAACGAGAGCTAGAGCTTCTCGTGGGGTGGATCCTGTACCAGTTCGCTTGAGAATATTAATTTTGCTGGTGTCGTCCATCGGCGATTTACTAGACCTAGTGAGGAAGAGGCTAATAGTCTTGCCCCGATCGATATCCTCATGTTTCGCAAGACAGCGTTTAAGAGAGTCAACCTTATGCGGAGGTGTGATAGATGTCGCTAGAACACGTCCCAGGAAAGGATCATCTGGAGTAGCTGGATGCAGTGTGGGGATAGCACCGTCTTCGAAAAAGACCCGGTAGTATACTGCCAATAACCGAGCGGATAAGAAGGACGAAATGGAAAAGCAAGATAGTCGCCCACCGTAACGCAGGTCTGTTGTCGCAGTTGGTTCTGCAGCAAGCGAACTGAGCTTTAACGAGAAGAACCTGCGGAGGGACATGGTAGTTAAGGATCAACGCTGCTGGAAATGAGTCTGTTTTCCAGGTACAAAGGCACTGGAAAACGTGTCAAGGCCCTGTTTACCGGGGAAACAGACCGGAACAGCCGTCTGTTTCCCAGGAAAACAGGGCCTTTACATGTTTGCCACAATTATCGACAGCCTCCATAGGCGAGGCAGAAATTACCCACAAAGAAACTTTAACTCGGATGGCAGGATAGTAAATTATATACGTGAAGACGCTCTCATTTACAGTCGTTTGCCCCCATCCGTTCTATAATAGGGAACACCTAGGAATTTCGGATTAGTGCCTCGGGATCTTCCGGTAAACAATCAGCGTGCTGCTAGTATTCGGGGTTCGCCGACACAGAATCACTTGGCAATGCTTGTCGTTGAGTTAGCTGAGGACGCATTATGGAATGTGGAAAGCCATGGTGAAAGTATTTGACCGCAGCATCATGATCTTGGTGGCTTCGTCTATACCCACCAATTTGAACTTTTCTTAGCGCTTGGAAATTCCTCTTTTTGGGTACGTCCTCTTCATGGCATATTTTATACTAGTAGAGACTAATCTCTTACATTTTTTTTTTGTATCCGATTTATTGTCCGTTGAGGCATGGCCTCCATGTTGGACTTACATTCTTCCACGCTACTCCTCTGGCCCCAGTGCCAGTTCCACCCCTACCTCCCCGACCGTCCTCAGCATCTGCATAGGGCTCACCCCGAGTGATCGCTCAGATCCAGCACAGAAACGCTGAATCTCTTACATTTGGTAGGTATTCGACAACAATAGACATCACTGTGTTGAATGACATTCACCCTACTATGGACGCTCATATTCCGACCCATTACCTCCCGGAGAGCTCAAGGCCACGAGCATTGCAATCTAGAGTCAACCACAAAGGTTATCAGGGTGTTAAGTAATCGTCGCGTCTATGTTGGCCGTAGCAAATTTAGAAACCCCCCTTCCCAATCACACAATAACAACGCTCCAATCTTCAAACGGAACCTTTCCCGTCTGCACATCAACAATCATCCTCCACATCGCACCGCCAATAGGGCCGAGTCCATGTTCCTGCACAGGCGCCACAATATCCTTCCCCTTCCACGAGATCCTCGAGACAGGCGCCACAATAACGGCTGTGCCAACGCCAAATACCTCTAGGATGCGTCCTTGGGTGGAGAAGGTATCGATCTCCCCCATTGTTAGTGGGCGTTCGTGAGTATACAGCTTCAGCGATGGTAGAACCCCAGGAAGCGCAATTTTACCTGCACTGTGCGCCTCAGCGAGCTCCAGCGTGGATGCGCGCGTTAGGCCTGGCAGAATGGTGCCATCTAATGGGGGTGTAATCAAATCCACGTCTGTTCAAAAAGTTAATTTAACAAGTCGAAGAATGGCCAGGAAACCAAAAAAATACGGTACCTCCATCCTCT
>Ga0307513_10010554_pt1 | contig 11563 bp, 9 predicted proteins | sample 15_EM_MG_FD_202174 | JGI IMG/M metagenome (GOLD analysis project Ga0307513, IMG submission 202174) | Populus trichocarpa ectomycorrhiza microbial communities from riparian zone in the Pacific Northwest, United States - 15_EM | ecosystem: Host-associated > Plants > Roots > Unclassified | place... | reverse complement strand
GAGCGGGCAGAACGATGGCGCCGCGGTCTGCGTGGTCACGACCGCGGAGAAGGCGGCGGAGCTGGGCCTGCGCCCGCTCGTGCGGCTGGTGTCATGGGCCGTGGCCGGGGTGCCGCCGGCGACGATGGGCATCGGCCCGGTGCCGGCCGTGGCGAAGGCGCTGGGTGCGGCGTCGGTCACGCTCGCCGACATCGACCTGATCGAGCTGAACGAGGCCTTCGCGGCCCAGGCGCTGGCGTGCACGCGGGAGTGGAAGTTCGTCGACGCCGACTTCGACCGGGTCAACGTCAACGGTTCGGGGATCTCGCTGGGGCACCCGGTCGGCGCCACCGGCGCGCGGATCCTGGCCACTCTGTCGCGGGAGATGGTGCGCCGCGACGCCCGGTACGGGCTGGAGACGATGTGCATCGGTGGCGGGCAGGGCCTGGCGGCGCTGTTCGAGAAGGTCACCTGATCTGCGCCGAAGGCGTTCCCCGAAGGGGCTGGGCCGGAGGCGCCCGCGATGGCGCTGATCGGCGCCCGACCTCCCCGAACGGGTGCATCCACGTTGCGGTTCGTCGGCATGCGCCTGTCGGGGAGGGAAACGTCTGTCGACTTCGATACGAATCCACGTCAGGACGCCAGCGGTGACCTGAGGAGTTCGGTCGAACCATGACAGCCATGGACACCTTCACGATGACCGGTCGGGATCGCGCCCTGCTGCGCGCGATCGCCGCCGGTCGTTGCCAGCTCAGCACGGGGTGCGAGCCGGTGCTGCTCGTCGACGGGCTGCTGTTCGCCGACACCGCCGCGGCGCACCGGCTGGTCAGGGCCGGGCTGCTGGTCGCCCCGGACCCGTCGTTGCCGCTGGTGCCGGCTGTGCTCACGGCGGCCGGGCGCGAGCAGCTCACCGGCGGCTGAGGGCGTCACCCCGTACGGCGATCCAGGTTGCCGGCCGTTTCGCGGCTGATGCATGCTTGCGGTGCGCAAGTTGTTGTATGCCGCACGCAAAGCAGACCTAGGGGACGTCCGTGCCGGATCCGGCCGAGCTCGCCGTCGCCGACGCGGTGGGCACCCAGCTGACCAGGCTGGTCCGCCTCGTCGAGCGCGTCCACGCCCACTCGCAGGGGCCCGATTCCATCGAGCGCGCGACCTACTTCCTGCTCGTCCACCTCGTGAAGGACGGGCCGCAACGCGCTGGTGCGCTCGCCGACGCCGTCCACTCCGATCCGTCGACCATCAGCCGCCAGATCGGGCACCTCGTCAAGCTCGGCTACGTGGAGCGCACCGCCGATCCCGACGACGGCCGCGCCACCCGCCTCGCCGCCACCGACGAGGGCCGACGCGTCTTCGAGTTCAACCGGGCTCGCCGCACCGCGTCCATCGTGCAGTTGCTGGAGAGCTGGAGCGCCGCCGACCGGACCACGCTCGCCGATCTGCTCGGTCGCTTCGTGACCGACTTCGAGACGTTCAAGACACGGGCCGCCGACATGCACGGCGGCCCGACAGGAGCCAGCTCATGACCGTCGCCGCACCACCGGCGCCCACCTCGTCGCTCACCCACCGGCAGATCCTCACGATCTTCGCCGGACTGATGATCGGCATGTTCCTGGCCGCGCTGGACCAGACGATCGTGTCGACGGCGATCCGCACCATCGCCGATGACCTGCACGGCCTCTCCCTGCAGGCCTGGGCGACCACCGGCTACCTGATCACCGCCACGATCACCACGCCGCTGTACGGGAAGCTCTCGGACATCTTCGGCCGCAAGCCGCTGTTCCTCACCGCCATCTCGATCTTCGTGATCGGCTCGGTGGCCTGCTCGTTCGCCACTTCGATGTACGAGCTCGCCGTGTTCCGCGGCGTGCAGGGCCTCGGCGCCGGCGGCCTGTTCTCCCTGGCGCTGACGATCATCGGCGACATCGTGGCGCCCCGCGAACGAGCCCGCTACCAGGGCTACTTCGTCGCCGTGTTCGGCACGTCGAGCGTTGCCGGGCCACTGCTCGGCGGGCTGTTCGCCGGCGCCCCGGAGATCCTCGGCATCACCGGCTGGCGCTGGGTCTTCCTCATCAACGTGCCCCTCGGCCTGATCGCGCTGCTCGTCGTGACCAAGGTGCTCAACGTCCCCCACACCCGGCGCTCCCGGCGCATCGACTGGTTCGGCGCGCTCACCCTCGTCATCGCGCTGGTGCCGCTCCTCGTCGTCGCAGAGCAGGGCCGCACCTGGGGCTGGGGCTCCGAGCTCGCGCTCGCCTGCTACGGCGTCGGCGCGCTCGGTGTGCTCGCGTTCCTGGTGGTCGAACGGCTGATGGGCGACGACGCGCTGCTGCCGCTGCGGTTCTTCCGCACCGGGGTGTTCGTGTGGGGATCGATCGCCACGTTCATCACCGGCATGGGCATGTTCGGGGCCATCGCGATGCTGCCGCTCTACCTGCAGATCGTGCAGGGGGCCACGCCGACCGAGGCAGGGCTGCAGTCGTTGCCGCTGGTGCTGGGCATCATGAGCATGTCGATCATGTCCGGGCGGCTGATCGGGCGCACCGGCCGCTACAAGGTGTGGCCCGTGCTCGGGGTCTCGCTGATGATCGTCGGGATCGGGCTGCTGTCGCGGATCGGCCTCGACACCCCGTACTGGCAGGTCGCGCTGATCATGGTCGTCACCGGCTGGGGGCTGGGCGGCATCATGCAGCCGCTCGTGCTCGCCGTGCAGAACGCGATGCCGCCGCGCGACATGGGCGTCGCGACCGCGTCGGCCACCTTCTTCCGCCAGATGGGCGGCACGGTCGGCACCGCGGTGTTCCTGTCGCTGCTGTTCTCCACCGTCGCCCAGCGGGTGGCCGACGCCTTCCGCACGGCCGCGACCGACCCGGCGTTCCAGGCTCGGCTGCGCGATCCCGCGGTGCTCGCCGATCCCGCCAACGCGCCGATCCTGGCGGCCCGCGGCGGCGCCCCGTCCCTCGACGACTCGTCGTTCCTCGCGCACGCCGACCCCGTGCTCGCCCGGCCGATCCTGGAAGGATTCGCCGGCTCGCTCGGCGTGGTGTTCCTGAGCGCGGCCGCGGTGCTCGTGCTCGCGCTCGTCGCGGTGCTCCTCATGAAGGAGGTGCCGCTGCGCACCCAGTCCGGCGTCGACGCCATCGCCGCTGACGAGCGAGCCGCCGCCGGCGCGTCGAACCCCGTCGCAGCGCTCGACGCCACCGCCGTACCGGTCGCGGTGCCCGCCGAGGCCGCACCGGCCGGGCCCGGCGCGCCGGAACCCGCCAGGGTGGCCGTCCTCGAACGCACCGAATCCGCCGAACGCGACGTCCGGGACCGGCTGCTCGCCATGCTGCTGCCCGACCCCGATCGCGCCCTCGCCGTCGTCGGCAACGCCGAACGGGCCCGGGACGCACTCCGGGCCGCCCGGCGTGACGTGGCCACCAAGGAGGCCGAGCTCACGGCCGCCGTCGAGGAACTGGTGGCCCAGGGGCTCTCCCCGGCGCAGGTGCAGCAGCTGTTGGGACTGGCCGCCGTCGATCGCTGACGTCAGCGGTCAGTGGGCGGCTTCGCCCTCTGCGTCCTCCGCGTCCTTCGCCCGCTTCCAGGAGGCGCGGATCTCCCGTTCGGCGTCGGCCCGGCCCACCCAGGTGGCGCCCTCGACGCTCTTGCCCGGCTCCAGCGTCTTGTAGATCTCGAAGAAGTGCTGGATCTCCGCCCGGTCGAACTCCGGGAGGTGGTGGATGTCGCGCAGATGCTCCTGGCGCGGGTCGTCGCTCGGGACGCAGAGGACCTTGTCGTCGCCGCCCTTCTCGTCCTTCATGCGGAACATGCCGATCGCCCGGGACCGGATCAGGCACCCCGGGAACGTCGGCTCCTGCACCAGGACGAGCGCATCGAGCGGATCGCCGTCCTCACCGAGGGAATCCTCGATGAAGCCGTAGTCGGCGGGGTACTGGGTGGCGGTGAAGAGGGTCCGGTCGAGCCGGATGCGTCCCGTCTTGTGGTCCACCTCGTACTTGTTGCGGCCCCCCTTGGGGATCTCGATCAAGACGTCGAAGTCCACGGTTCGGCTCTCCTGCTGGTCGGTGACGGCGTGCATGCGCCCGGGCACCGGTCGCAGCGACCGGCTCCGGCGCCTACCCCTATTCTGGGCTACCGGGCCGAGGTGACGGGCACCGGCTGCGAGGCGGAGGCGACACGTGGGGTTGGGCCGGAAGATCGGCGGCACGACACGGGTGCCCGGTCGCGGCCTTCGCCGGCTGGCGATCGTGCTTGTCGTGCTGGTCGGAGCCGGTGCGATCGGCGGCACCGTCGCACTGGCCGCACCTGGCCTCCTGGCCAGGCTCAACGGCTCCGCCGAGGTGCAGCTGCCGCCCGTGCCGCAGCTGGCGCTCGCTCCGCTCGCCGGCACCGCACCCGTCCCCACGGCGGCTGCGCTGGCCACCGCGCTGGAGAAGCCGCTCGACGCCATCCCGGGCAAGGTCACCGGCATCGTGCGCGACGCCAACACCGGCGAGGTGCTGTGGGACCACACCTCGGAACGGGCGCTGGTGCCCGGCTCCACCGGCAAGCTGCTCACCGCCGCCGCCGCGCTGCTCTCGCTCGACTCGACGTCCGGGCTCGTCACGAGGGCGGTCGCCGGGCCCGATGCCGGCACCGTCGTGCTGGTCGGCGGCGGCGACCCCACCCTCACCGCGCTGCCGGAGGGCAAGGAGGGCGTCTACCCCGAACCCGCCCGGCTCGTCGAACTCGCCCGCAAGGTCAAGGCCGCCGTCAAGACCCCGATCACCCGCGTGCTCATCGACACCAGCCGCTACCAGGGCGAACGGATGGCCGCGAGCTGGGATCCCGCCGACATCAAGGGCGGCTACATCACCCCGATCGAGCCACTGATGCTCGACGGCGGCCGCGTCGACCCGGCCGAGCAGGACGGCGAGCGCGTCGCCGAGCCCGCACAGGCGGCCGGCGCGGCGTTCGCCGAGCTGCTCGGCGTCGACGCCAAGCAGGTCGCCGAGACCACCGCCAACCCGAACGCCAAGGTGCTCGGCGCGGTGTCGTCCGCCCCGATCGGCGCGCTGGTGGAGAACGCGCTGCGCGCGTCCGACAACGTGCTGGCCGAGATCCTCGCCCACGAGGTCGCCAAGGCCCGCGGCGGCACCGTCGACTTCGCCGGCGCCGCCAAGGAGACCCTCGCCGCCCTCGCCCAGGCCGGCATCGACACCGCCGGCACCGAACTCGTCGACGGCAGCGGCCTCTCCACCGAGGACCGCGTCTCCTCCCGCGTGCTCGGCGCCGTCCTCACCGCGGCCGCCACCCCCGCCAAGGGCCCGCAGGACGTGCAGTTCCTCCGCCCGATCCTGACCGGCCTCCCCGTCGCAGGCGGCGACGGCACCCTCGCCACCCGCTTCGGCGACGACGCCGGCTCCGCCGACGGCCGCGGCGTCGTCCGCGCCAAGACCGGCACCCTCACCGACGTCAGCTCCCTCGCCGGCGTCGTCACCGACACCGACGGGCGCCTGCTCGTCTTCGCGCTGATGTCGAACGGCGGCTCACCCGCCACCGTCCGGCCAAGGCTGGACGACCTCGCCGCAGCCCTCTCGTCCTGCGGTTGTCGCTGATCTGCCGCACGGGATTGCAGTGCCACGGCCAGGTGGGACGGACCAGGCTGGGCGTGTTCGGCTAGGCCGAGTTCGCGGTTGACCGACGCGAGTCTCCCGTTTGGTTCGGCGAGTCTCCCGTCTGGCTCGGCGAGTCTCCCGTCTGGCTCGGCGAGTCTTGCGTTCGGCTCGGCGAGTCTCCCGGTTCGTCTGCGCGACGCCCGCTGTCGGAACGCAGGACTCGCCGATCAGAACGGGAGACTCGCCGAGCGAAACGCGAGACTCGCCGAGCCGGACGGGGACTCGTGGCTGGTCGGCGGGCCGCTCCGGCGGCGGACGGCCGGGCGGGTCGCAGCCGGGCCACGTAGCGTGGGGCGGGTGACGGTCGAGAACACGATCGACGGGCAGCCCGCCGGCACCACCCGGGGCCTCCCCGTCGACTGGGAGCTGGCGCGGCGCACCGCGGGCCGGCTCGTCGGGCAGGGCCCCGACGCCCCCCGCGAGGAGGCGGTCGAGCTGGTGCGGCGGCTGCGGTCGGACGCGGCGATCGCCGAGGGCCACGTCCGTGACGTCACGGGGCTGGGTCACGGTTTGCCGCTGTTGCCGGCCGACGTGGTCGATCGGCGGGACTGGTCGGCCGCCGCGATCGACGGGATGGCGGCGCTGACCGCCAACGCCACGATCCCCGACGTGCCCAACATCGCCCGCGCCGTCACGAGCCGCACCGCGGGCCTGCAGATCGGCGGGCTGGTCGCCTACCTGGGTGGCCGGGTGCTGGGCCAGTACGACCCGTTCGGCGGCTCGGACGGGGGCGGCCGGCTGCTGCTCGTCGCGCCGAACGTGCATGCCGCACGGGCGGCACTGGACGTGCCCGCCGCCGACTTCGGCCTGTGGGTCTGCCTGCACGAGGCCACCCATCGGCTGCAGTTCACGGCAGTGCCGTGGCTGCGGGACTACTTCGCGGGCGAGGTGGCGAAGCTGCTGTCGCTGGCCGACGCCCAGCGCGCGTTCTCCGCGGAACGCCTGCCCGAGGTGATCAAGGCGCTGCGCGCCGCCAAAGGCGACTCGCTGGCCCTCGTCGAGGCCTTGCAGGGCCCTGAGCAGCGGGCCGTCCTCGACCGGCTGCTCGCGGTCACCACGCTGCTGGAGGGGCACGCCGATCACGTCATGGACGCGGTGGGCCCCGATGTCGTGCCCGCCGTGGCGACGATCCGGGCGCGGTTCACCCAGCGTCGGCGCGGCGGCGGGATCGTCGATCGCTTCCTGCGGGCCGTGCTCGGCGTGGAGGCGAAGGTGCGCCAGTACGCCGTCGGCAAGGCGTTCACCGACCACGTCGTGCTGGCCGCCGGCATGGACGGCTTCAACAAGGTCTGGGAGAGCCCCGACACGCTGCCCACACGGGCGGAGCTGGCCGAGCCCGGCACCTGGCTGCGCCGGGTGCACGGCATGTCCTGACGTGAGCCTCAGAGCCGTCACACGGGCCGTCCGGGACGCGCTCGGCGCGCTGCCGCCGGCAGCGCGCTCGGCCCCACCGCTGGTCGCCTGCTCCGGCGGCCCCGACTCGGTGGCGCTGGCCGCGGCCACGCGGGCGGTGCGCGCCGACGTGTGTGCCGCGGTCGTCGACCACGGGCTGCAGGAGGGCTCCGCCGCGCAGGCCGCCGCCACGGTGGAGCTGCTGGCCGGGCTGGGGGTGCCCGCCGTGGTGCATCCGGTCCGGGTGGACGGGCCCGGCGGCATCGAGGCGGCCGCCCGTCGAGCCCGCTACGGCGCGCTGGAAGCCGCGCGCCCGCACCCGGAGTCGCCCGTGCTGCTCGGCCACACCCTCGACGACCAGGCCGAGACGGTGCTGCTCGGGCTCGGCCGGGGCTCGGGGGGCCGCTCGCTCGCCGGGATGCGCGCCTGGCACGCGCCGTGGCTGCGCCCGCTGCTGCGCGTGCGCCGCACCGAGACGGTCGCGGCGTGCGCCGAGCTCGGCATCGAGCCCTGGTGTGATCCGCACAACACCGATCCCCGGTTCACCCGGGTCCGGTTGCGCGCCGAGGTGCTACCGCTCCTCGAGGACGTGCTCGCCGGCGGGGTCGCGGAGGCACTGGCCCGCACCGCCGAACAGCTGCGCGAGGACACCGACGTGCTCGACGCGCTGGCCGCTGACCTGCTCGGCGCCGCCCACACCGGCGAAGGACTGGACTGCGCGGTCCTCGCCGCGGCCCCGCCGGCGCTGCGTCGCCGCGCGGTGCGCGCCTGGCTCGCGGACCGCGCCGTCACCGGCCTCACGGCCGAACACCTCGGCGCCGCCGACCGGCTCGTCACCGGCAAACGGGACGGATCCGGCGTCGCCCTACCAGGTGGCTGCGAGCTGCACCGCGCGCATGGCAGGCTCGACGTGCTCCCCATCGGCTGGCCGGCCGGTGTTCCCACCACACCCACACCCACGGAGGGCCGCCAGCGTGTACGACGGTGACATCGCCGCAGAGCTGGTCACCGAGGACGCGATCCGCGCCAAGACCGCCGAGCTCGCCCAGCAGATCGCAGCCGACTACGCCGAGCAGAGCGCCTACTCCGACCTGCTGCTCGTCGGGGTGCTCAAGGGGGCGGTCATGTTCATGACCGACCTCGCCAGGGCGTTGCCGGTGCCGGTGCAGCTGGAGTTCATGGCGGTCAGCTCGTACGGATCGTCGACCTCGTCCTCCGGTGTGGTGCGGATCCTGAAGGACCTCGACCGCGACATCGCCGACCGCCACGTCCTCATCGTCGAGGACATCATCGATTCGGGCCTGACGTTGTCGTGGCTGCTCAAGAACCTCGAGACGCGCCGCCCGGCATCGCTGGAGGTGTGCGCGCTGCTGCGCAAGCCCGACGCGGTGAAGGTCGACGTGCCCGTGAAGTACGTGGGCTTCGACATCCCCAACGAGTTCGTCGTCGGCTACGGCCTGGACTACGCGGAGCGCTACCGCGACCTGCCGTTCATCGGCACGCTCGACCCGTCCGTGTATCGGTAGCCAGGTACTTCGAGGACGCTCAGGCGTCGCCGAGCGCCGGCCCGGCCGGCGCGGCCAGCGCCATCGGCGACACCCCGGCCGGGGTGGACGTGAACGGCTGGACGCCCTTCATCAGCTGCACGCCGTCGGCGCCGTGTGCATTGGCGTAGGCGAGCGCGCTCGCCAGGTCGGCCACACCGTTGCTCGCCGGCAGCGGCGCCAGGTTCAGCGTCGACAGCACGCCGAACGCCTGGCCCTTGCTGTCCATGAAGGCGCTGCCGGAGTCGCCGGGGACGCCGGGGGTGAGCGTGTAGACGGTGTGCGCGCGGCCCTTGCCCTCGTCGAGGGCCGCGACCCCGACCTTCGGGCTGAGCAGCTCGATCCCGAGGCGCAGTGGCGAGTTGCCGTAGCTGTAGACGAGCTCGCCGACGGTCAGGCCCGTGCTGCGCAGGCCGGTCGGGCCGCCGAAGAACGGCACGCTCGAGCTGACGTCGTCCTTGTCCGCGTCGGCGATCTTCACCAGTGCGAAGTCGTTGTACGCGCAGAGGTCGGGATCGGTCTCCTCGGCCTTCTGCATCGCGACCCACGAGCTGTAGGCGAGGGTCCCCTTGCGCTTCGTGCCGTCGGCGGCATCGATGGTGACCTCGGTGCCGAGCACTCCGGTGCCGGCGCTGCAGCCGTTGGTCTCGGTGGCCTCGCCGGTGCCGGCGCAGTGCGCGGCCTGCCCGATGAACAGGTCGTCGTTCTTGTCGGTGAAGATGAAGTTGCTGGTGCACGTGCCGCCGCCGACGGTGTCGGTGTTGACACCCGGCCGGATCGGGGCACCTGCGGCGGCCGCCGCGGGTGCGAGGGGCGCAGTGGGTGCGGACGGTGCCGCCGAGGCCGCCGAGGCGGCTAACGCGCTGACGACGATCACCCCGATCGCTGCAGCAGCCGCCGTCGCTCCGCGCGTGCCGAACGCCATCAGTGCACCCTCCGCCAGGCACGGGCCCCCGACGGCCCGACTGCGGTACCAACGACCATACGGAGCCGCGGATATGCCTCCATTGTGGGTAACCGCGCAAGGGGAACACCGACCGGTGCTCGGCCGTTGACAGAACACGCATCGCAGGCGGCCGACGGCCGCACCGGAGCGGCGGCGCAGCTCGTCCCCCGGACCGCTATCCTGGCGAACTCAGGGCCGGTCCATTTGCGCCGTTCCGCGCCGTATGAGAGATCAGCCAGGGAGGGTGAAGGCCACACGGCCGCTGCCGCATGGATCGCAAGCGCATTCTCCGCAACCCACTGGTATGGATCCTCGCCGCGATCCTGGTCTACTTCACCTTCAGCGTGCTGTTCGACGACACGCGCGGCTACACCCCGGTGCCCACCTCCGTGGCGCTCACCCAGATCGAGCAGGGCAAGGTCACCAAGGCGCTGGTCGAGGACCGCGAACAGCGGATCCGGCTCGACCTGAACGCGCCCCTCAACGGTGCCGACAAGATCATCAGTCAGTACCCGGCGCAGACCGGCAACTCGATCGTCCAGGCGCTGCAGGCGGCGCCCAACAAGCCGGAGTTCAACACGGCCGTGCGTCAGGACTCGTTCCTGGTCACGATGCTGATCTACCTGATCCCGCTCGGCGTGGTGCTCCTCATCCTCTTCTGGATGATGAACAACGCCCAGGGCGGCGGCAACCGGGTGATGTCGTTCGGCAAGTCCAAGGCCAAGCAGCTCAACAAGGACATGCCGAAGACCACGTTCGCCGATGTCGCGGGCGCCGACGAGGCCGTCGAAGAGCTGTACGAGATCAAGGACTTCCTGCAGAACCCCGGCCGCTACCAGGCGCTCGGCGCGAAGATCCCGAAGGGCGTGCTGCTCTACGGCCCGCCCGGCACGGGCAAGACGCTGCTGGCCCGCGCGGTCGCCGGCGAGGCCGGCGTGCCGTTCTACACGATCTCCGGTTCCGACTTCGTCGAGATGTTCGTCGGTGTCGGCGCGAGCCGCGTGCGTGACCTGTTCGAGCAGGCCAAGCAGAACTCCCCGTGCATCATCTTCGTCGACGAGATCGACGCGGTCGGCCGCCAGCGCGGCGCCGGCCTCGGTGGCGGCCACGACGAGCGCGAGCAGACGCTCAACCAGCTGCTCGTCGAGATGGACGGCTTCGACGCCCGCGGCGGCATCATCCTGATCGCCGCCACGAACCGGCCCGACATCCTCGACCCCGCGCTGCTGCGGCCCGGTCGTTTCGACCGGCAGATCCCCGTCGACGCGCCCGACCTGGCCGGCCGTCGCGCCGTGCTGGCCGTCCACGCGAAGGGCAAGCCGTTCGCGCCGAACGTGTCGTTCGACGGGCTCGCCAAGCGCACGGTCGGGATGTCCGGTGCCGACCTCGCCAACGTCATCAACGAGGCTGCGCTGCTCACCGCGCGGGAGAACGGCTCGCTGATCACCGAGGCGGCGCTCGAGGAATCGGTCGACCGCGTCGTCGGCGGCCCGCGCCGCAAAGGCAAGATCATCTCCGAACAGGAGAAGAAGATCACCGCCTACCACGAGGGCGGCCACGCCCTCGCCGCGTGGGCGATGCCCGACCTGGAGCCGGTCTACAAGCTCACGATCCTGCCCCGCGGGCGCACCGGCGGCCACGCCCTCGTCGTCCCCGAGGACGACAAGGGCCTGATGACCCGCTCGGAGATGATCGGGCGGCTGGTGTTCGCCATGGGTGGCCGGTCAGCGGAGGAGCTGGTCTTCCACGAGCCCACCACCGGCGCGTCGTCCGACATCGACCAGGCCACCAAGATCGCCAAGGCGATGGTCACCGAGTACGGCATGAGCGCTCGGCTCGGCGCCGTCCGGTACGGGCGGGAGCAGGGCGACCCGTTCCTGGGCCGCTCGATGGGCAACCAGGCCGACTACTCGCTCGAGGTCGCTCACGAGATCGATGAGGAAGTGCGTGCGCTGATCGAGGCCGCGCACACCGAGGCGTGGGAGATCCTCAACACCTATCGCGACGTCCTCGACGACCTGGTGCGCGAGCTCCTGGAGGTGGAG
>Ga0307513_10010553_pt1 | contig 11563 bp, 10 predicted proteins | sample 15_EM_MG_FD_202174 | JGI IMG/M metagenome (GOLD analysis project Ga0307513, IMG submission 202174) | Populus trichocarpa ectomycorrhiza microbial communities from riparian zone in the Pacific Northwest, United States - 15_EM | ecosystem: Host-associated > Plants > Roots > Unclassified | place... | reverse complement strand
GCAATCTTATCGTACTTACGAACAGGAGACACTTGCGATACTCGAGGGTCTCCTGCGATGGGAGGATAAGTTGCTGGGCCGCGAGATCGTCATTATTACGGACCACCGGACGCTCGAATTCTTCAATACTCAACGAACGATGTCACTACGACAGGTTCGTTGGTATGAATACCTATCGCGTTTCAATTACACGATCAACTACGTCGAAGGAATTCGGAACGTCGTCGCCGATGCCCTTTCGCGTATGTACGCAGGGCATAACGACTCAATTCCCATTGACGATTGGGTTACCGCTGACATTCGCCTCGATCCTGAAGGCGATACGCTACCGATAGACCGATTCCTTGAGTCCCGCGCCATGCAACTGCGACCCCGCGGTGCTAATGGTGCTGTACTCAAGGAGAAGTCGGAGCCTCGATTTGCAGAGAGTCAAGGACTCCGGGAGACTGCCGCATTACGCCCCAGCAACCCCCCGGACTCGTTGATTCATTCGGGCACGATACCTGAGCAATCGCATGAAACCGCTGCGGAGCACAACTCATCGTCTTCCGTGGAGCATTCTAAGCGATTGGAACAGATTGCTCACGAGGAAGACATGGCCTGGTCCTCCGGTTCGCCGCCGGTTCCACTAGCAGTCCGTCTCGAAGGAGAGGATTTGCTGGGGGTAATTCGCGGCGCATACGAGAGCGATACACTGTTTAGTAAAATATTATTACATCCGGAACAGCACCCGCGCTTTTCCGTTCGTGATAATATAATATATACAACCAATGCCGTCGGAAGCTCCGTCGTTGCAATCCCGGGGACCCTTTTCAAAGGGAGGAGGGTAACCGAGGTTGTGATTGACCAAGCCCATCGCGTCGTAGGCCACAGGGCTGCCCGAAAAACCAGGGATTATATCTCTCGGTGGTTCTGGTGGCCGACTCTGGCTAAAGACGTAGAATATTTCTGCAAAACGTGCGGAATATGTCAAGTATCAAAGACGAGTACCTCAAAGCCGAAAGGCCTATTGCACTCACTACCAATCCCGGGCGCCCCGTGGCAATCCATTTCGATGGATTTCGTGGGGCCATTCCCGGAATGCATGGGACATGACTACCTACTCGTTGTCATATGTCGTCTCACATCGCTAGTTCACCTAATACCCACGGCGACCACTGCGAAAGCCACGGAGGTCGCCTGGCTCTTTCTTGAGGACATCGTCCGATTACATGGGCTACCAGAATCCATCGTATCGGACCGTGACCCTAAGTTCGTATCTAAGTTCTGGCGCGAACTCCATCGCCTCATGGGTGTTAAGCTACTCATGTCCACGGCTTATCACCCCCAGACGGATGCGATGGGGGAGCGCGCCATCAGGGGAGTAACGCAAATCCTACGTGGAATAGTCACGCCTGATCAATCGGATTGGGTGGATAGGCTCCCCATGGTAGAATTCGCGATCAATTCCTCAGTCAACGAAAGCACCGGATTCGCCCCGTTCGAGCTCACGTACGGGGCAATGCCGCGCATATTCCACAAGATAGATATCACACCATATCAAGGTGTGAAATCTTTCGCCGAGCAAGCACTCACCAATCTGGCGATCGCGCACGACTCAATAATCGCTAGTCGTTCATTTCAGGCTCACTACGCGAACAAACACCGTTCCGCTGAAGTGCCTCTGAAAGAGGGCGATATGGTATACCTATCGACCAAGAACCTGAACCTACCGAAGAATCGAGCACGAAAACTCATGCCGACGTACGTGGGTCCATACCCTATAATTAGGGCGAACCCATCTACGTCCAATTACACGCTAAAGTTGCCGGTTGAGCTAGAAACACGGAACGTTCACCCAACGTTCCATATTTCTTTGCTTAAACCACACGTCCCTAACGACGATAACAAGTTCCCTTCACGCGATGTCCAAATCTATTACGATTTTGGATATGGCGAGGAAGCCGAACAAGAAGTCGACGAGATTCTGGCCCACCAGTGGGATGGCCGGTCACTCCGGTTACTCGTCAAATGGACTTCCGGTGATACAACCTGGGAGCCAATCAAGAGCTGCAATCAGCTGCGCGCGTTGGATGAATATTTATCCATACGCGGCGTAGCGAAACCATCACAGCTACCGCGGCATCGAAGATGATTGCCGTAATTGCCAATTACACAGTTTTCGCGGTTTCTATCCTGAAACAATGGGATACTGCACCAGAAATCGAGTATAGATTGACCCATCTGAACGGACGGCTAGACCCCCCGTTACACGTGTGTCAAACTCGCTTGCTCACTTCTCGACCGTCTCGACGTAGAAACGATGTCCTCAGTACCGCCATTGACCTTCCCGACACTTAACCCGGCAGATCCTGCGGTAGGTCAGCTCCTCGGAGCTGCACCTTCTGCCATGGACCCGATGAATCTCAACCTCATACCCGCAATGACCGACACGGGCATGGAGGACGCATCGGTATTAGCCCCTAGGATCATGGACCCCCGTGCAAGCGGTGCTCTACCGCTTACATCTAGGGCCATTGACCCCGGGTTTATGCCTCACACGGTGTACGCACCAAATTTCGCGCACCCCTCCATGGGATCTATGCCATATACTGGCGGCGGTCCCACCGGAGCCTTTGCGAATGCTAACGAGCACAGCCCGCTAGTAAACCACCAGTACACAAAAATAGAAACGATAAACGACCTGCTATCACCAGCATCTCCCGATTTCGAATTCCGCCCCGAGCTGAACGCAGTCCTGCACGTTGGAAAATGTCAAGAGTGCGTTCACTTCGGCTTCCACATCCTTATGCCCGGAAATCGTGCCAAATTCCTGTGCGCCACCGTGGCCTACAGCGAGGCAATCACGAAGCCTTTGCGCGACGAGGTGGACAAGCTCAACAGGGAAGCTATTATAGCATCTAGGAGCCTGAGGGAGCTCCAGGATGCCCTTCAATCGAATCAAAAGCTCGCTGCGTCGATGAAAGCCGAGCGCGACGAGGCCTGGAAGGAGCGCGACGAGGCACTATCGGACTGTCGGACACTCTCAAAGCGAGTCAAGGATATGGAGCAGTGGCCCACTGCACCATATCGTCGACCCAGCTCACCCGTCCGACACAACTCTCCCTCTAGACCTGGACCTCGATCTCACACACCCTACGACCGCGTCCATCCACACCGAATGGGTCCGGTAACCAGTAGGCGCCACCAGGTACCCACTCCGGTCATTCTCGACCCCAGCAACGATGGAGATGTTGTCATGACCTCCCTTCCTACGAACATCCGATCGATGCGCATGCACCGCGATCAGCCACGTTACAACAACAGGCGCCCATGTCCTGTCGTCAACTATCGCTGGAAGACCGACAGCGACATCGAAGTAATCGGACTCCCCAAAACCCGGGCGGGTACCCCCTATATCCCGAATGATTTGGGACTAGGCTGGTGCGGACTCGAGAACAACGCTGCTTCAATCGACGAAGTTCTTCGCCGTATTGACTTGCTATTCCGTAACCGCAAGGAGGAGCTCTGGCGCGCAGCTGCTCGCAGCGCGTTCGAGTTCCGCCGGTTAGCTGAACCCCTCCCCGAGGTGATGGTTCACTTCCTTCAATTATATGGTCTCCGCAAAAGCGTCTGGACAATCATCAACGACGGCGTCGCTAGCGGCGCGGACCTATCCATTATCTCTCCAGGGTGTCGCCTCCATAACGAAGGTTATGCAGGCCTCTACACTCCAGACATCCATCTCTGGGCAGTCATCCATACTGTCACAGACGTCGATGCCGACAAACTTACCGCCCGTACTGGGCGTACCGTCACAATCGCCGACCTCAAGAAGATGGTCAAAGACGCGCTATGCTCGGGTAACTATTTCAACATTACACCCACTGAGCTAGCAAACGGCAAATACAAGCTACCGCTACTCGCCCATTACGACGGAGCCCTCGACATGAACGCCATCGTCGAGTGGCTACGCACCACCATAGGTATGACACCGTACATGGTGCACGCCCATTTCCGGCCGTTCCTACGCCGCGCGTTTGACGTCTCTAAGGGGGCGTGTCACAAGGCATTCTCCCCGACGAGTCTTCTCCCCGACGAGTCCTTGGCTCCCAAGCCTGATGACGTTCTCGCCGATTTCCCTGTAGACCGCGAGTGGAACCCCGACCGCGGTCCTAGGGGGCGCATTCTCCCTGTCCCGGAGCCCACCGCTAACGCACCACCGGGTCCGTTGGACATGGAGATGGTAGATCCTGTGGTGATCACCGCTAACGCTCCTTTGGTCACCCCACCATCTACCATCAATTAGCTTGCAAGATGGTTATCGTTCCTGATGGGGGAGGATGTAAGGGCTCGGGTATATTACATTACGTAAAGTTTCTATTCGTTATAACCCACCGCTTCCCCTTCCTGCACAAAGAACCGATCTTAAACCTCTACCCCAATCTTATCTCACAATCGTCTACTGTACTGTCTGTCTCTTTCAATCTAAAGGGATTTCGATAGCATTTGGACGTAACGATAAGACATCAAATAGAGCAACAGATCGCGAGCCTTACACGTCCTGCAGGTCGACTTCGCGCAGTACGGTCTCCCGGAGCTATCCTCTCGCACATGCATAATCATCGACAACCTACTCACACCAGACGACGTGGGCAAACTCTACACTTCCGCCGTGTCGAGCGACGAGTGGAAGGCAGCGGAGGTGAACGTCGGCGGTGGGCGCCAGGTGCTCTCGAAGGACTACAGGAATTCCGATCGGATCATCCTGGACAGTCATCAACTCGCCGGATGGCTCTTTGAGAAGATCCAGCCGCATCTCCCTGCCCATGTCGTCTCCATCCCGAAAGCACCACATCACGCCCAGATCCGCAGTCCTGCGTACAAGGATGCAAAGGAAAAGTCCAACGAGGGCGTCCTCGATACCGGTGCCAAAGCCAAGGAGCCTGTTGCCAAGTGCACGAGGCTGAATGAGCGGCTGCGGTTCTTACGGTATGAGAAGGGAATGTTCTTCAACCCACATTTCGATGGACAGTACTGGACACCCGATAAGAAGGAGGTTAGCTACTATACCCTCCAGGTTTATCTGAGTGGAGACCCGGATGAGGGTGAGTCGCTTGATAACTAGCATCAAATAATAACTAATAGTCTTTTTTTATGCGTAGAGTCACCCGAAGGCGGAGCCACTCGTATCCTTGGCAAAGAAGCATTCCGTCGTGGATGGGAAACAGCCGAACAGGGTGCGTCCTCAACCGCCGCTTCCACCAAATGATTGGGCCTTACCTCCCTACCCAGGTGCAACCTATATCGACGTCGAACCGCTCCCAGGTCGCGTCCTTGTCTTCGAGCAGGAAGGTATCCCACATTCTGGCGAAGAGGTGACTAAGGGTGTCAAGTACAGTGTCCGGACCGACTTCATGTACGACGTCGTTCCCTCAGAGTAAGTTGGCCACGGCAAGGGTGAAAAGTGGAAAGGAGGCTCAGATTAATTGTTGGGACGAAATTGTCAAAGCTGGGCCATGCCAGGTTATTCACTTTGTTAGTTTCAACATTTGATAAAGTGGTTGATTCTCTCCATCGTGTCCCTAAAGTATGACCGCCTGCTAGGTGAGCCCCAGAGGAACGAGCAGCAGGCTGGTTCTATCAATAGTACAGTGAAAATGAACCGGTATATACAACCTGCACAAGGTGAAGCACAGATCCATATGGAGATAAGATAGAATGATTATACCATACTTTGCCGTGTTCCCGCCATCCGATCCGCGACCTGCACAAGTAACCTAGTATCAGCCCAGGCGACGAAACCAAGACATGGCAAAATTTACACACAGCACTAATATATGGTAGGTTGAGGAAAGTCCCGAAGACAGGCAGTTGCCGTAAGAATGTAAGGATGACTGGGAAAAAGTCCCTGCAACCGAGATTGAAAATGTCGCATCAGTCTCAGAATTGGAGGAAAGACCACTTCAGAGGTCCATCGCGCACGGTTCGGGGGTAGAACAAGCTTCCTCTTCTGATAACCGCTCGACGAAGAAGAGGACTAACCCGAATAAGTTCAAGAACCCTATCATTTCGATAATGACTCCCCAAAACGGCCACTTGAAGAAGACTAGTAGGATGCCTCCGAAGAAACATACGGACCCGCGAATCTTGTTCTTACGTGCGAAGAAGTAGAATGTTTTGTGTGGACCAATGATCAGAGTGAGGCCGGCGAGGAAAAGTAGCTATGGGTCGGCGTAAACCATTAATTCAAGACTTGGTGGAGGGATGGGGACGACTGTGCCCAGTTCCGCGGTGCAGCGGAACGAACAACCACCCAAAAAGCAGAAGGTCGCGAAATAAAACACGTACATTTCCTAATGCTAATAACGCTCCATCAAAGAACAATACGATGCCGAGAAACATGAAGAGGCCACCAAACGAGGTGAGGCCAACACCGATTTCTGTGAGCAGGAAACAGTCAGAAAAGTGCGAGTAGAAGGAGGCAAAGAAGTGATTTATAGTATCGAAGGAAATGCCACGACACCCCAAGTGGGCGACAGGCCGCCCACAAGTAATCGCTAGGTCAGACTGACGAGGCAATAATCAAGAAAGAGGAAGAACCGCTGGTAGTGCTGAAGTAACACAGGTTGGCATAGCTTATTAGAGTATTGCGGAACTCGTGTCTAATTACGCGACGTGGACCGCGAGAGCGACGACGAAATACGCGAGCCTTTGGAGAGGCAACAGAGTGATCCATGGGACAAACACGTACGCGGCCTATCGACACGTATCGCCCACACAGAGCGTCACGCAAAGTTCAGCGATACACCAGCACCCCGACACCTCCTTATGGAACGGAATACGATACATACTCTGAGTATCTGTGAGCCAAACCATTTAAAACACGAGTTGTCTTCGTCGAGAGGCGAAGCTCCACGTCAGAGTTTGCGTCGTATCGTAGTGTCGCCTGTCGCGGTCGATAGCAAACGCGAGATCGCTAAGACAATGAATGCCTCGATGCCGTTATGAGACTTGAAAGGCGGGTCAAAGAACGTGAGGTGGCCAGACCCGATGAGTTGCGTGGCAGCTTCCAAGCTTGGAAATGCCGCATTTGGCCATACCCATTTTAGAGAGGTACCGAAATCTCTCCATTCCAAGGAAACCATTGTTTTGGATTGACATAGTAAACTGGAAGCGAATCTACAAGTCTCTTAGGCCACTTCCGGTGTTCTAGAATTTGCAGTTTCATCACCCTGGAATGCCTTGCCTGTTGGGAGCGTGAATAGTGCCTCAATCAACCGGTGCCGTACCATTACTATTGTCCCCACAAGTAAAACCAGTGACCAGTGCCATTTCGTTCCTCAACGCCCAACACATCTCTCTAATACCATCAAGCTCCTACCGTTGACGGACTATTTGGATTATTATTCCAAGGTCTATCTTTGATCTATTCGAGAATGTCCTACTGTCGGAATTCGGGATGCAGTGTGCGAGCCTCAGCGCTGCGGTGGCTCGCTACAGTACATAAGGTCTCGACCTATGTCTTACATATTTGTAGGGCCTTCGTCGTACGCTCCGCTGTGCAGAAATTCTAACAGACGCCTCCATATATGAGCGGTATGGCCATTGAATGCTTCGTACCGCAGAAGCCGCAGAAAACGTGTCGGTCATTCAGGTCTTGGTCGGGTCCCGGTACTCATCGAACTAGAAAACATCGCTGGTTGGATACCTCCAAATGACGAGCTATTCTTACTCATGCGACGAACGACCTCTTCGAGGATATCGGTTGAGACCCTTTACGCGACATTCGCCATTCAAATAGAATAGAGGATCAGTTCCAAAACGCAACCAGAATATGAGTAAGCACATGCTGATTGGATCCCGCTTCCACTCGCGAGGCAGCAAAGCCTCGCAGCTCGACAACCTCGTCGCAGCATTCCAGTCCTTTAGACCAAGCATTTCGTAGTAGTAGGATTCTTGGGGATGCTATACTGCATGTGGTCTGGTCTTACGAGATGGTACGGGGTAGATTAAGCAACAGATGACGGAACAGCAAACCTCGATTTACAGCTAGGCATTAAATAATTAAATAATTGTTACTATTATTTAATAATAATGAGCAACTGGCGACTTACTTGTTGGACTGTAAGCGGGTGTGCAGGTTGTCCTCCGTCCCTTCCACATCGTTACTGCTCCTCCCTCGAAGGTATCCCCATCGACGAGTTCACTGGTTCGTTCAGCCTCATCCGGCTCCAAAATCGCCACCAGTGACGCCGCGACCCAAGGGCAGGATCGAACCATGTCCTATAACCCGACCTACACCCAGCAGCCGCAATACCAGCCACCTCCCCAGCCTGGGAATTCTGCTCCATATGCTCAGGGCCCGCCATACCCTCCTCAAGCGTCCTATGGCGAGGGTTACAAGGCTGGCACAGCCCCCGTCCTCCCTCAATGGTACAATGACAAGAACCAGGAGTACGGAACGGTCATGCAGCCCAAGAAGACGAAATTCAACGATATTATCTTTCTCATCCTCTTCCTCTTGACGGTGCGTCCTCGGGTCGGTGGTGGGTCGTATAGGTGGAGTTCATCGTGATCCTAGGTCGCTGGGTTCACAGCCGTTAGCGCACTCGCACTATGGTCGTATGCGCGGCAAGGCGGGGCGAACCACGCTGGTGTAGGAGGTGGTACTGCCACAGGATCAGCGTTGACTCTCAATTCGTGCGTTCAGTTCGTCTTGCCGTCCTCGAGATTGTGACTGATCACTTCAACAGCCACACAATTTACTTGATGCTGCTAACAACTGCCTTCGCTCTTGCCCTCACATTCGGCTTCCTCGTCCTCCTTCGTGCTTTCCCCCGCCAGATATTGCACATAACCCTCATCCTCACCATTCTGTATAGCCTTGGAATTGCTATATGGTACTTCACACAGGGGTACTACTCTGGTGCTATCGTCTTCGCGTTATTCTTCGTCGTCTTCTGTTTTGCTTATTTTTCGTACAGGTGCGTGTGCCCCTCCTCTCCCCCATTATAGGTGTCTCCGTATACCCGACTAATCTCATCAAATAATCAGGGCTCGCATACCCCTCGCTGCGAAGCTCATTGAAGTCGTCGTGGATATCGCTAAACACCACAAGGCGGGTGTTTACGGAACTGCTATCATCTCCATGCTTCTACAAGCTGCTTTGGGCGTATGGCTCGCCTTCACAATCGTAGGGACCTACGGTCGCTGGGGGGACCAACAATGCCAGGGTAGTGAGTCAGTTCCTCTCAACCACTATCATCGCATACATCCTAAACTAGGAAAAAAATGTTCTTCCCTCTCTCTCTTACGCCTGACTGATCCAATCCCTCCAACTAGCAGGTTCAAATACCGGAACCAGCAACCGACAGACTCAGTCTTGCTCCACGGCAACCGCCACGGGTCTCATCATCTTCGAGGCCTTTGCTTACCTGTGGATGAGCCAAGTAATCGCCAATGTTGCGTTGGCCACGCTCGCAGGAGGGCCATTCGGCAGCTGGTACTACTTTGGACCAAAGGGTGCGAACCTTCCCTGCATGATTTTTGCATTTCGAAATATCCGTAATGAGATATTAACGTCCCAAAAACAGGAGCAGGAATGCCACCCCACCCCACCCGCTCGGCCTTCGTCCGCGCGTCGACGCGCAGCCTAGGCAGCATCGCTTTTGGAAGTCTCATCGTCGCTATTATAGAACTCATCCGTATGATACTCAACTATGCACGGGCAAACGCCGCTGCCGATGGGAACTGTGAGTCCTCTTATCCATGCCTTTGCCGAAGGTGTATTAACCAAGGTCGCAGTCGTCGAGGCATGCCTTGCGGCATGTGCGGCGTGTTTCCTGGGGCTCATCGAGAGCCTTGTTGAATATTTCAACCGGTGCGTTGGTTGAACCCCCGCTGCGTATTGACGTCGGCTGATGTCCTGCGAACAGATACGCATACATCGAGATTGCGTTGTACGGCAAGCCATACCTCGCCGCTGCAAAGGACACCTGGAGACTGTTCGTCGACCGTGGTATTGATGCTTTGGTGAATGACCAAATCGTTAGCATGGGTACACACGCTTTCCCTTCTCCCTATCGAGTATGGCTTAATACCAACGTTGACCTCCTCCGTACAGGTATGACTTGGGGCTCGTTTTTCGTCGGCGGGCTCTGCGCACTCTTCTCCTTCGTGTATCTCAAGGTCACCAACCCAGCCTACAACTCAGGGGGAGGATACACACCCGTTGTCCTGCTCTTCTCATTCCTCTTCGGATTCCAAATCGGTGAATATCCTAATCCGCCCGCCCCTTCGCCGAGACTTATCACTCGAACCCGTAGCCCAATCACTTACGAGCACTATCGAGGCGGGCGTATCGACTATTTTTGTCGGGCTTGCGGAGGACCCTTACGTCCTACAACAGCGTAACCCTGCGTTATTTGATATGATTGCGGCTGAGTATCCGCAGGTCACACACAGTGTGCATGGGGGTGTATAACGCCCATGGAGGTAGAAGCACGAAGTGGGGTAGTAAATGAGAAGTCGACGTGCGGAGGGCAGGAGAGGTCGGATATACGGGACATACAATACGGAACCACTTATTTTGGTCGATGTGTAATTTGTAAAGTGCTTTCTCACAAATCATACAAAATACCCTGCACCTTGACCCTGATCCGCTCGAGGGATCTCCCGTAATCACAGCGAGGTCCTTCGTAAACTGCACATCGAGCGCAGCCATATTCTTCCAAAGGTCATTCCCGTTCTTCTTCCTTGTTATAGCGATGGGGGTCGTTGCCTTGAGCAAGTAATTGGGAGGTTAGCCTACCAAGGTGTAGTCTCTGCGAGTCGCGATCTTGTGGTTCGCATCCACCAGTCTGGAGTCTTGATAAGAATCCAGAGGAGGTTGTGCAACGGCCCCCCGGAGAAGCAGAGGTGGGACCTAAAACAGTCGTCCGGCTCAAGTCGGGCTCAAGTCATGCTCAAGTCATCGACGACCTGGTGTGCACCGACCATTCTGTACGAGCCACAGTCAAGGCGATATATGTTCACGGATCTCAAGTAGATGACATTCTACGGCCCAGAGGCTATATTATGATCACCAAATGTCAAGCTTTTTTATAGGTGTTCGAGAATCCCGCTGGTTCGGGTGTCGGGAGACCACGGGAACCACACTCGATATTTGGGGCACTGACCTTGGCAATTGCGCGGACCTTGCGAAACTCGTCGGAAGTCCCTCTTGCTGTTAGCGAACATTGCCCTATTCTTACACCTCACATCAGGTATCAAAGAATGGGATACTATGACCGATTTGCATAAAGAGAAATAACGGACACTGGATACATTATCGTGACGAAAACAAAAATCAAACAGGTAGACCCGGCTGTTGGTCGAAAAGTCCACCTGAGGGTTCTCTAGTGTCTTCTTACATGTTCCCTGCTCGCACTCGGGTCTGTCATCAATCATGAACCCCGCGTCCGTGTGGCGTATGCCGGACTTGGTGCCGACGGAGGTCGTCTCTCTGACCTGGGATCATTTCCGTGGCTTTCCTACGGTTTATTCATTCGCTCCCTGTGGACAGCACCGATTGGAGCTGTCT
>Ga0307513_10010552_pt1 | contig 11563 bp, 3 predicted proteins | sample 15_EM_MG_FD_202174 | JGI IMG/M metagenome (GOLD analysis project Ga0307513, IMG submission 202174) | Populus trichocarpa ectomycorrhiza microbial communities from riparian zone in the Pacific Northwest, United States - 15_EM | ecosystem: Host-associated > Plants > Roots > Unclassified | place... | reverse complement strand
TGATCTTGGTGCTAATATAGGTATAATACTAATAAATGTGATGATGAGAATGGTTTTGATCATAAGAAGAGAAGATAGATGATGATTATCTAGTTATAGTAATAGTTATTATTTGGTGCAATATATCTTTCTTCTAATTATGAATTCCAAAACTTTCTAGGCTCCGATCCTAACACTTCTTCTGGCTCAATATTATATTTTATGGGCAAATTACTGTAACTCAGGCTACTGCACATCCAGACTCATTGTTGTGTGGATTTTCATAGTGTTTTTTTTTTTCCATCACAAAACTTTATTTTTATTTCTTATAAAATCAATACGAAGGTCAATTTAAGTTAATTTGTTAGGAAACGGTAAAATTAACAAACAAGGTACTAAAATGAGAAAAATCAGAAAATTGGTAGCTTTTTCAAGTTTCTGATGAATTTTTTATTGTAATTCTCATACTTTCCGAATTATAAATATTAGGTTACTCTAACTTTCAATTTTTCAAAAAAAAATCAATTTTTTTCCAAAACTTTATATTTTTTATTTTTCAATCCATGATTTAAGAGATGAGAAAGGAAGTCATCATATTCTGGTGATGGAGAAAAAATCATTGTTGACACCAATTTTGGCTACCAAAATAGTTGATCTTAGTGTCAATGGGTTCTATTTGATGAGGAGAATTCCACTTATGTATTTTTTTTCACCTTCAAATTGCCTAAAAAAACATATATGAACTTGGAAATATTTTTTTATTTTGGGTTCATTTTAGGTTTTTACACGATTTTTTGAAGCTATGGGTGGGTTTATTAAGGTATATAGGGTGTGTTCTAGGTATTTTGGGTAAAAACAACGGGTTGAAAATCAAATTTTTTAGCAAAAAAATACATAAAGCTAATTTTTCAGGAACCATTAATCATCGGAAACTAAGCCAGCAGATAACGTGATGTCCTTTGATATTTAGAAAAGAGGACAGACGATGCATCTACTACCCCTACTATTGGCAAAAAATAAAAAAGGTTTGGCTGGTAGGTCAAGCTTCTTTCATGAATGTGGCAGGAGAGCCATGCCTTTTTATAGGCTAAACGCGTGGGCAACCCAACACCCTTGGCCTGTTTATTTTTTATTTAATATATTTTTAACTCCTTAAAAAATACATTATTTCATCGTTTTTTTTTTTTTTTAAGGTTTTTTATTTTACTTGAAAAAGAAATCTCTTTTCTTTATTAAATATTAAAAAAATTAAGGTTGTTTATTTTAATTTTTTATTTTTTATTTTGTTTGATATAAAAAAGTCTCATGCACCTGATTGACGTATAATTACATGAAAAATAATTTTGGGAATAATTTTTTTTTAAATCCAATTGAGTTCATTACCCAAATTATAAGTTTGGCAGGTTAACCTCAGTTAATTCAGATTTTTTTTGTCATCTTTTAAATTGAATGTTTTTATTTCCTATTTGGTATTCAACTTTTTTTTATTTACTATAAAAAAAAAAAAGCATTAAAAGAACCTGTATATTGATGCTTTTGTTGAAAAAAAATATATATCCACAATAAAGCACGAGTAAAATGTGTTGCTATGTTGTGTTGTAAAGAAGTTTTTGATGATCATGTCATTAACACATGTTTATATACTCTAAATAAATTGATTTCTTTATCTTATTCACTAATCTCTAATAGGTTGTCCTTATATTTTCCAATTCAAATGGCTTATGGTAGTGGTTAGTGCATAATATGTCATGAGCAACATCTTTTTTCTTTGTCGTCCCTCTCAATCAAAATCTTGAGGTATCCTTAAAATACGTCAAAGAAATATAGAAGTTCATGTACTAATTTGTTTTTAGGAGAAAGCCATCCTTCAACCATACTTTGTTAAGTCAATAAAGTTTTTGTTTATTCTTTACTTCTAATTAGCTTTCTTTATCAAACCACGTTTTCTAACTAGTTTTGATATCCCCTTCCTCAATAAATATCACCGTCAACAACTTCTCCAGTTTTTCTTCTAGTTCCTTCCTTTTTTTTTAATGAACAATTTTTTTCTTTTATTTCATTGGTCAACATCCACTTTTCATACTTAAGATATGTTTTGGCATTACAGCTAAAACATTGTTTGCTCAAAATTAAAATTTTTTTACTTAAAATTAATTTTTTTCGTGTTTTTGGATTGTTGTGCTCATATCAAAAATAATTTTTTTAAAAAAAATATTATTTTAATACATTTATGAGCGAAAAACACTTTAAAATGCAACATCCACTACACTCCAAAATAGAAACTTACTTTATAGGTTATTACCTCGAGTAGAATGCTAGGCATTGCCATAAAGATCCCATGCAAATATGTTGGTGTTTACTTTAAACAAACCTCATTCTCTTTCAATATTTTTCAATCCAATCTTGTCCCAACCATAATGCACTTTATGGGGTTTGCTATAGTTAATAGAATCTTAATCAGTTTTTCTAGTAGAATGGGTCTCATGTCATTTTTTTGCCAAGAATATTCATCGGTATGGTTTTCCCTTTGTAAGGTCTTCTAAATAAAATTGAAGAACTAGTATATGCTCGCTCTTTATCTCTTCAACACTATGTCGTATTGGAAACTTCATCATTTGGTGGTATCTGAGCATTATTTCTTACAAAGCATTAATCTTTTTGAAAACCTCTATTCCTACTTTCTAATTCCCCCCCCCAGTAATCTCTTTTCCACTACTCTCCTCCCTTTCTTTTCCTATTTTCATTTTGTCCAACCTTCCAATTCCGGCCTCTACCTCTGTCATTATTGGAACTCTCGTTCATAACCCTAGTTACTTACTTTTAACTTCAATTATTGTCTTATTCCTGATGCTTCAACAATAGGTCCTTTTTTAACTTTTAGTTGTGGAGTGTTAAAATAAATTATCATAACCCATTTTTGGGTTATTCCTAAAAATTTACCATTTTTTTCTTTTAAAATAAATAATAATAATAATAATAATAATAATAATAGCAAGAGGACTGACAATGTGGCAAAAGCTGGTCGAAGAAGATCTCAAGTACATACAGAAAAATCGGGTTGAAATTTTGAACAAATTTGGAATATAATTATACTCCGGTGTACCCAAGACTGAAGAGACAATGTAGATTCAAGGTTAAATTAAATAATTATTGGATAAATCTGCATAAAAATTAAGTCTATGGACATAATTAGATTTTTAATAGGCCAATTTGATTTAATCATAAGTCAATTTAAGAATTTAATTATGTTTAAGAATTAATTTGGGTCAAATTAAAGGATTTAATTCAGTGTAAGGACTTAATTATACTTTAAATGGGTCAAATTAATTTTATTAGGGACTTAATTGGTGAAACATTAAATTTAGAAGCCTAAGTTGGGCTTAATTGAGAAGATTGAAATTTTAATTTTTATGAAGTCAACTGGTTCAAATCAAGGATAAAATTGCAAAAAAAAATAGAAGTTTAGAGTCAATTATGGGATAAATTGAAGAAATTCACAGCCAATGACTTTTTTGAAAAAGGCGTCGAACACTTGGAACTAAATTGATTGAAATCAGGGGTGAAATTGAAAAGATTTGAAAGTTTAATGGTCAATTAAGGGTGAATTTATATAAATCTAAAACCAATGATCAAAATAAAAAAAGACGCTGAAATTTGGGGCTAATGTTGAAGTTCGGTAGGGGCAAAATTACATAAAATTAAAAGTTCTATGCCAATCAGGGGTGCAATTAAAGGAACAAAAGCCGAAAGACTAAATTAAACTTTGATCAAATATCTAAATTAAAGCCCTAAAATCCAAAATGGTGTCGTTTTGGACCTAATCAGTAACAAAAAAAATAATGAAAGAATGTTCGGCAGCTAGTCGGGCCAACCCGACTGAGTCGAGTTTGACTCGTTCCAGCCCGGTCTAAATGGCGGGGTCGGGTCCAGCCCAATATATTTAATAATAAAATAATATAATAATATTAAAAAAAACCTTCAAATTTTTCAAATGGCATTTTAAAAACATTTATAGGTCCCTTACATGTTTTTCCAATAATTTTGCATAATATCGGGGTGTAGACTTACATTGTAAGATACGGACCCGGTATTAAAAATACCTGATTTTCTCCGAAACTTAAAAAAAAATCAAAAACTTCAAAGAAATCAAAAAATTTTCAAGAAAACACAAAAAATGTTTTATTTTTGTGCATATGACCAAACCCTAAAAGTTTTTCATGTATATTTTCAAAAAGGATAAAATCGCTTTTTTATCATGTTTTAAAAATGCAAAAATAGATATCGTAACCAATTTATGATTATCCATTAGGATTTGGCCAAAATGCAAAGAACCCATAACAATTATTTTGTTCAGAACATTAGGAATTAGTTAGGAAATAAAGCCCTTACACAATCAGTCTCTTACCCAGACTCTCACAAACCATCCTAGTAACCACAATACTAGGTGGCAATTCCTGAACTTCATAATCATAACTTTATGATTATACCCAAAACCTTTTCCTTTCAACACATCTCAAAAGACAGACTTGTCGTTCTCGATGTCACGTATGTCATGACAGGATGGCGACTCCACTAGAGAACACCTTGTTTGGTTGGACTAAGCTTTGCTTGTTTGATTGTTTGCATGTTTGATTTTAGCATATTTAACACGTATTTTTATACTACCCATGCATAAGTACGTCGAGTATGGATTAATGTCTTCATACATTTTAATTTTTATGAATAAACCCGACTCTAGGTTAGGTGGGGAGTAGTGGTCTACCTCATGACTTTTAGTTGGGATTCAAACTTGTAAAACATCCAACTATGAGCTTAATGTTTACTTGGTGATGACGCTCACACTATGCCCCAACCATTCCTTGTAAACCCCTACACTGCCTTCACAAAAGGTGATCACTAGGCAGCTCATAGACATGTAATTGTTAAATAATAAATGAACATGATATAGGCATAGAATATAGTGAAATAGTAGGGATTATTAAAAAGAAATCTTAATAAAACCCAAGGGAGGGTCAACAAAAAAAGGTTGATGTGTTAAAACCTTAATAATTTGATGTCAATGTGATGATTAGACACCACCAATTGCATGTGAAAGCTAGGATGCTAGTGGGACATGTGGTGTTATCTTGCCTTGCTTGTATGTTGAAAGTTTTAAGGTTGTTTGAATGGTTGTTTAATATATGTGCAACAATATTTTTTAGTGTATAAATGAATATGTATACTTGTTAGATGAAGTTGAATTGAGAGAAAAATTGATAAAAATATATGGGTGACCATTGAACAATAAGGCCAATCGTTGAAGAGAAACTTAGAGAGGTTTGGAAAATTGATTTTGTTCTGTTATTTCATGTTATATTGATGATAGAAATACTTGAGAATTGCTTATATTGTGCTTGAGTTATGATTTGTATGTTAGGAAGGTTTGGGTATAGTTAAAATCTATGTAAAATGGGTGATTGCCTTGTAGTACCCCTTAAGTGTTTGATAAAATGGGTGTAATTGTTTGTAAATGAAGATGTGTGTATGTGTTGTTATACCTAAGATGTGTGGCAAAACTAGGGACCAAAGAGTTATAAGATTGGGTTAGACATTTGAGATTTTTATGACAATAAATGTTGAACAGTCATGTCTTTAGACATTAGAAAACTGTTGATAAAGAATTGAATCATTTGGACATTGAAAATCATCGACCAAGAATTGAGTTAATTGGGCATTTAATGTTAGTGTAAATAAATGCTAATATAAATGAGTTTAAATGATAAGTAAAAATAATACATCTATAAAAATTGTGTACGAATATATTTGATTATGTTAATTTATAAATATGATGAATGAATAAAAAAGGTTTGAATACTGATTCAAGGTGTTCAATTGAAATGTAGGAGAAGCATTTGAAGAGGGACTCGATTTCTCAGGAGCTTGTATATCAGGAGCTTAATGTGAAGGTCATCTCCCTTGCCTTGTAAATTATTGAATTATCTTTGTAATGTTAGTTTCAATTTATATCTATATATGTTGAGAAAGATCTATTGATAATAAGAACTTGTGCTTATAAGGCAAGAGATTGAAGATTGATCGTATGTAATGTAAGATTGATCGTAATGACAAAATTATAAAACATGTGTTAACGTACCTAATTATGATTTTATTAATTGAACCAAATACCATTAGCCTATATAGGTGTTCACCATCTTATTTAAATAAAAGTCAATAAATTGAATCATTGCAATTTATTTGTTTTGTTTGATTTGTATGAGTTGTTGGAAATGTAAAGCAAAGAAATGAATAATGTTGCAAATATAATGATCAAATTTATTGGTATCCATGAAGGGATAGTAGGATTATTGGAAACCAAATAAGTTTGCTGGATTTGCTGGCATCTGTGAGAAGATAGCCAGATTATTGGCAACCAAGTAGGTTGCTAGAATTATGGTGTATGTAAGTCGGGAGATATTTGATAATCATATAGGTTAGCTAGAAAGGTTAAATGATAGTTTAAAATAAGGGAGTTAGTGATGTTAATTTGATTGAAATATTAGAGTAATAGATATGAACATAAAGTTGGAAAATTTAATGTTTATGTTATTAATTAAACCTTTTATGTTATTATTTGTGTATTTACAGGTTCCTCACATGATAGGCTGGAGCAATAGTATCAGTTGATACTGGGATATAATTGATTAATTTATAAGACTAATGGTATCAGTTGATACCGGGATGAAATTGATTTGTATGTGAGACTATTGGTATCAGTTGATACCAAGATATAATTCATTAGTCTATAAGACTATTGATATTGGGTGATGTCAGGATAAAATTAATTAGTCTTTCATGAAGTGGAAACTAATGATATCATTTGATATTAATATTGAGAATTGTATAATCACTCATCCACATGAGTGATGGTTAATGAAATTTGACCCTAATGATGGTGACCAATTTAGATTAGATTGTTGAATTAAAAAAAATGATTAAATGATGTATTCATACTATTTGATATAGAATTGATATGATTGTTAGGAAATTGATGGTAAATTATGTGGAAATGAAGTAGTCAGGTGGCTACCCGTGTGATCATATTGGAATATGATCCAAGATGGTTAGATCAAATATATACATTTATGTTGAGTTGTATGTGTGATTTATAGGTTGTGAAAATTTGAGTATGTTTCATTTCAAGGGGAAACTTTATCAAAATTCTGAAAGAAATATTGGAATATGCCATAAATAAAAACAAGAAATATATAAGTTGATCAGATATTGGAATGTGTCATAAATAGGCACAAAAAAAATATGAAAGTTGAATAGATATTAGAATTTGCTATAAATGAGCTTAAGAAATATTTAAATCGAAAAATATAGTAAGGTGCCACGAATGGATACAAGGAGTATTAAGTTGGATAATAAAGTTGTAGTGCGCTATAAATTGACATAAGAAGTATTCAATTTGAAAGGTGTTAATGAGTTTAAGGATTTATATGGATGAGCCATAACGGGTATAATAGATGTTGAGATTAGAATTGATATTGATGAAAAATAAAAAGAAGTGATGTAATAGATATTGTGACGAATTAACAAAATTAGTAGGCCATGATGACATATATGTTCGGGAAGCCAGATGTAAATATAATGTGTTAAAAAGAGAGGAATGCCTGAGTAGCCAAAAAGATATATATTAAAATTGTATGAATTAAATACATGGAGAAAATAAAATGTGGAATAAAGCCAATATGTTGTGAATGCAATAACATTAATGTGCTCGTGAGGTGAGACTCGACTCGAAATGAATATGATGTGTAAGGGAACATGATATGGAGGTATTAAAATGAATCCGATAAATTCATAAGATGAAACAAATAAATTGTATTGAGTTGATCTAAGCTAGATTATAAATGTAAGAGTCATTACGATATGACAATGATAGTTTGATGCGTATAATGATTAAAATAGAATTCAACACCTGTTAATAAGAATATACTAAGTTTGGAAACTAATATAGGTTTGAGGAGTTTACATAATGATTAAAGAAATTAGTTTTTCTTTATGTAGTTAGTATATGTTAGCAACTATAATGATACAAATATATATTATGATTTTTGTGATCCTATGCGTGTACACGTATATGTGTTTCAAGTATTTTTTTTTTCCTTTAAGGTCTTATACCTCATAAGTGTCATTAGGTTATCTAGCCTTCCATGTAGGAGGGATTCTTATATTTCAAATAAATACTCCTAGAACAATTTATAAGTATGTAATTTAGAAAGTATGAAAACCTCATTAATGTATAGAAATAAATTGTGTATCATTGTATTCATTGATAAAATTATTGGAAGGCGAATAAAAACTATCTTGATGTTATGCGTGTGTATGTGTGTGTAATTTACCTCATTTCATTAATGTTGTGAAGAAACATTGGTTAAATCATGATTTAAAAACCTGGGATGTTACAACCATAACCTAAAACCTAACTCATTCCTTTATTTCTGTAATCTCAACCTTTATTTCTGTAATCTCAACTTTAAATTCATCTCTTACTTTAGCATAAGTATTTTAGCTAAAAAGAACACAATATATCTCTTTACTATTAGATAATGAGAAGATGAGAGCACCAAAATATATCTCCAAAAGTTTAATGAAAAAAAATGTTGAACATGGAAAAGCTATTTGAACTCATTTCTATATAAACTTTGATTAATGGGGTTTACAACTATTTTTTATGGGAAATTTTGGATACTCTCCCTAACATTACCCTCCTCAATATGAATAAGCAATGAAAAATTATATTATAATAAAAGAATTCAGTATGACTAGACAATAAAACTTTAGTTTCCAATCATATATAACAAAATCTCTCCAATGCCATCAATCTCTTACCAGGGCATTTAATAAAAGCACCAAGGAAAACATTTGTAATTATATGACATTGTATAAGCTCTTGATAATGCCTCTGGACACCACACATAATGAGATGCTAGTTGTTATCAAAGGGAAAAAGTTTGTATATTATACTCCTCTTATGAAAAGCATTGTGAACATAGGAAACCCTTACAAGTTATGCCTTTTTCACCATAACCATGGGCATGACACTAAGAAATTCCATACCCTAAAAAAAGATATAAAAAGATTAATGTTTAAAGGTTTTTCTAAAGAAATATATGAAGAAAGAGATGAAACTTGAAGAAAAAGAGAATGAAGTTTGCATATCCTATAATGAGATGCCTAAGATCATATAATGTCTAAACATTGTATCTCCTTATGCGTAAGAAATGTTTTGAACTTTTTAATAAAAAAACATTAGTGTTTCTCTCGTATCTTCATGAAAGTCTCCATGTCTTCAACGAAAAGTTTTTACGTCTCTAATGAAAAGTCTCTATGAAAATCTTGATATCTCCATCAAAAGTCTCCAATGACTTAAATGAGAATATTCATGTCTATGACAAAACTCCATGAAAATGTCTCCACCACATGTGAAAAATATTCTTGAACTATAACCCAAGAAAATATTCTTTAACTATAACCCAAGCTTTACGACACAAAAGTCTGTAATATTACGAACAAATTTAAAGACTTAAAAGAGCAAATTATGATGTAAAATAACTTTTTTTTTAAAAAAAAAGTTTAGTCATTTGAGCCTGACCTAAAGGGCTAGGAAATGACCCATGCATTTTGTTTCTTTTCTTTAGCCATGTAAAATATGTAATTCTCCTCTCATGGATTTATAATGAACATTTGTCAACCAATTAGCATGGATATCTAATGCCCATTAAAAAAAAAACAAAGAGATCCAATGACTAGGAATAGAAGAAAAGGAAATGAGTTTGCACAAAAGACCAAAGGATAAAGAGAAAAGAAAAAAGAAAGAATAAAGTGCTAAGGTCACATCCAAATTCCAATGATGACATCTTTAGTATCGCAAAAAGACCTTTATGAGAAGAATCCATAAACACATTGGAAGGCTGTTATTAGAGACTAGAGTTGTCCACATTTGCCCAAATGACCTTGCATTTTAGGCCCCCCCCTTTTACCTTAAGCTAATTAATGCTATCCTAACATATTTTTATGCATTTTTTCAAGTTCATGAGTCACACACACAATATTTTTGTATGCCACTTTTCTACACTAATGATTATTTTTTGCATTATCATTGGCTAAGATCTCTACCAATAGCGCATAAGACACAACAACCCAAGGTTGTCACTAACATAACTGATGTAACCATATTATTCGATAGTTTCACCCACATTTAACTAGTGTTTTGCCTATGTTATTTATATAAAATGCCTTGATATTCTTTGTTTTATGTTTTGAAGGCACTTTTGGATGAAATGTGCAAAAAGGAGTAAATTGGAGGTAATTGACAGATTTGACCCTCAATCGATGTTTTGTACAAAGCGTGAGCTCTAAAAGTCGAAACGAAGTGATTCCAGTGGCATTTGAAAGCTAACATCCATAACTTTTTGGAAATCTAAGTCAAGAAAAATAAAAAGACAAAGAGCATGGAAATCACATCCTTCAAAGTCAAATCTCGTATTCTGCCAGTGTTGACCTTTGGTCATTCAAAATTCTATTTCTGGAGCTACAGAAGTTCAATTGATGCAAACTCAATTTTTTTGGATTCCTGACTCAAATAACTATAAACGCTCAAAATTTCAGTCCAAAACGATGTCATATGAGGGAGATATGAGTTTTCAAAGATGACAATTGAATTCTACCAGCAAACAGGTTTCGTGAAGAAACGAATCCAAATTACATCCCGAAGCATCCAAACCGACATCCAAGTTTTTATTTTAGCAATTTAGCCCCTCTAGTAAATAAATCCAGAAGGTCAAGGAAGGCAGCCACCAACCTCAAACCAGCTGCCAACCACCAGCCACCAGCCGCCTTCACACTACCACCATCTATTGATGTTCACACTTGAACTTTGATTTTTCTTACTTACAATTTGTGTATAAATAGGCAGCTAAGTTTATGCTATGAAGAGAGCCAAGGGAGCCAAGAGAGCCAAGAGGGAAGGAAAGAGAGCCAAGAGAGAGGGAGAGAGAGTGCAGTAGAATCAAAGAAAGAAGGGTGGCAACCATAAGAGAAGAAACACGAACTCTCCCCTCTACAAATCAGAAATCATGCATTCTTTCATCTTTAGGAGTAGTTGTTCAATAGATATGCAAGGCTAAGCTCGTTTTCTTGGTTGCAAGGAAGCAAAAATCTTCAGATTTCAAGAACTGTGAGATTTATTCTTCCATTTATTTTCAGTTTGTATTATGAATGAGTATGTTTGTTTTCCTATGCATATTTCCTATGATTGTTTAATTGCTAGAGCGGACTCTAAGTTATTATTGTAAACAATCTATTACTAAGTTTGATATCAAAACCGGAGTTATGGTATATAAACTTGTGAAGCAACTAAGCTTGATAATTGTAGCGGAACTACGTTATTAAACTTAGGGGGAACATTCGATCAAAGCAACACAAGCAGACAACTTGGTTGTTAAGATTAATGAATTTATCTAGATCTTAAGGCTGCCATTGGATTAAATCATTAGTGCGGACACTGTGATTGTTTGTTGGTTAGGGCTAGTTATACGGC
>Ga0307513_10010551_pt1 | contig 11563 bp, 16 predicted proteins | sample 15_EM_MG_FD_202174 | JGI IMG/M metagenome (GOLD analysis project Ga0307513, IMG submission 202174) | Populus trichocarpa ectomycorrhiza microbial communities from riparian zone in the Pacific Northwest, United States - 15_EM | ecosystem: Host-associated > Plants > Roots > Unclassified | place... | reverse complement strand
CTTTGCATTCTTGATTTTATCTTCTCTGGATGTAGTGGATGTTTGCAATGTAGTTTGCTCAGCTTCACTCTCTTCATCGCCTGATCCAATTGCAACCTCAGGTGATTGATGAGATTGTATTCCAGCTTCTATTACGTCCCACAGATCGAATGCTATGAGGATTGTCTCCATCTTTACAGCCCAAAAGTCGTAATTTGTGCCATTGAACTGTGGAGTTCTTAAATCTCCTCCAGTAGAGCTTGATCCTACCATATTGAGTAATTAACAGTTTAATCAATCTGTTTTTCACAGTTTACGCCCCTCTTAGGAATCAGTTTGTGAGCTCTGATACCATGTTTGTTTTTTACAGTGTTTAGAAGAGAATTGTATTCACGTTTTGCAGAGAAGATTGAGAAGAATTTCTTGTAATTCATTAATGCAGCAACTCTGCTTTTATACACATTGCATGTAACTGATTCCACTATTTTAGGAATCAAGATCATCTCATCCATCCATTAATGGAGGGTCACGATTCTTACACATGTAAGAAACGGTTTGTAACTGATTTGTAACAGAAAAAACAACTATAACTGCTATAACTGCCTTTAACTGCTGTAACTGCTTCTAACAGAACTTCTTCCATTTCTTCATTCTTCATTCTTCTCGTTATAACCTCAGGATTTACTTCTGAAGTTTTAAAACAAGTAACCAGCTTAACTTTCAACAAACACAGTCTTCCGAAGATTCCAAGTCTTGTTCTACATCATCTTCCACTTTCACGAGAGGGATCACTCTCTCTTACATGTTGGCTGATGGTACGTGGAAGGGCTAATCCTCCTGGTAGTCTGCGTTTTATTTTTGTGGTTTGAAGTCTCTGGTTCACGCTTCTCCCTCTACTGTTTCTTTTTATTCTGGTGGTACGTGCATGCATGCCCTATGCATAATGACTTACGTGAGGTTTTCTTGCTAGCGGGCCCACATACTCTGGGTTGTCGTCTCTTCTTTATGGGTCTTAATGGAACTATCTCTTTTGTGTAAATGGTTTTGTTGCTAGCATCTGCTTTGCTTGGTTATCCTAGGCACCTAGACTTTGGGTTCCTAAAATAACCGTGGGCTTGGTTTAATTATATTTTTCTTTTGTGCTTGCTGGGAGCCTGTTCCCATAAGCTTAATTTGTATAGATGTATCTTTGTTTTGCTGGTTATCCAGCTTAACTAAATTTTGATCTATAAAATTCTAACATTTGACCCGAAAAAAAAAAGCTCTCAGTAAAGAAAAGAAAGAAACCGAGCTCTCAGTCAGTGAGAAGTAAGAGAGAGAAGCTACTGTTTGCGGAAAGTGAAAAACCCGCTACTGTTTGTGTTTTCTCCATTTTCTTGTGCAATGTTTTCTTCCCTTGCTTCTTGCACTCTCATAGTCTCTTCCTCTTGTCTCTTGGTGTAATTATTCCATGGCCAAGTCAAAGAAAAAGTCATCGGTGTTGCGTTTCGCCCAGCACGATTATGATTTCTGCTCGTCGCTCCCTTCTTCATCAAATGCCCAACGGACCCTGCGACGAAGTGTTTCCCCTCGTGGACAGCACTCCTTTGGTCCTTCTCGGTCCGCCTCACCCCCCTCTACCCCTCCATGAACAACAATTACTCTTGCAGATGTTGTTAATTCCAATTGTGAAGCTAGGGTTCGCACAAAGCATCGAAAGAGGGATATACAGCGCACACCACCAGCTGCTCCTCCATCGTCTTCCATCAAGCCCTGTGAGCACCCCTCAACCTCCCCTGTCTCTATTAGACCACGTCGTGGTCCCTCGGCTGAGACTGGTTCTCTGAGCTCACGGTTTGGAGCTGGTAACCCTAAACATGGGCCGATGGTTGGAACTGCTCCTTCGCCGCCCCCCCCATCGCAAGGTAAAGCCTCTTCAAGGAACCTTGGTCCTTCTTCCTCCCAACATCACACAGGTACCACCATTCCACCGTCCCCTTCCTTAGTGCATTTTTCTGATTACACTGCAACATCATCTTGCCAATTCCTAGAAACTAATTTGGGTGTGCACAAAGATTTGTGGCGGTTTAGCTTAATTGGGTTCATAGCTGGAAAATTTCCAGGATATACGTCCCTCTCTAATTATGTTAATTCTACCTGGAAATGTAATGTGAAATTCTCCATACATGATTCTGGTTGGCTCATTTTCAAGTTTGCATCTGAATTGGACATGATTGCAATGCTAAGTGGAGGGCCTTACTATGTATTTGTCCAGCTCTTGATATTGAAAATTATGCCTGATTATTTTGATTTTGACACTTCTGATATGGTTCGGATGCCAGTTTGGGTTAGATTTCCTAACCTACCTCTTCAGTGCTGGTCCCCATTGTGTCTTTCTAAACTAGCAAGTGTGATTGAAAAACCAGTGCATTCTGATTCTTCAACAACCTCCATGACTCGGCTCTCGTATGCTCGCGTGCTGGATGAGATTGATTTACTTACTAAATTACCATCATCGATCAATATCACCGTCCCTAATGGTGTTTCCAAATCCCAGACAGTGCTATATGAATCTCTGCCACGGTTTTGCAAGCAGTACAAAACTCTGGGACACTCCACTTCTGCATGCACCAAAGCCTCCAATCATAAGCGTAAAAAGCATCCCCCAATAGCTTCTGCTCCCTCTGGCTGCTCTAATCCCTCAGCTGACACTGAAGCTATTGAAAAACAGTCAATCCGGAAGGAACCACAAGGTGAACCGGTGATTGATCCCATGTCAGCTAAGGCAGCTGTGGCAGTGGAAGAGAGAGCAGGTTGTTCTGAATGCAAGCGGGCTAAACTGGCTTCACAGCCTGGATCCCCTGATGCTTCTTCTGGATCTCCTCAGGTTGTGCATGTCTCTGAAGATCACTCTGATGCTGCTGCTGCATTGCCTCCAAGGAGGCACTATTGACAAAAAGCAAAGTTGCTGCCACCTCTGCCTTTGGCCGATCAGGGAAGTCATTAGGAATGAGCCATCCTTCCACAAGCTCCTCTTCGGCTGACTCCAGGATTCAAGGCAGCACAGCTTCTACCCCCCTCCTCCCTTTGATGTTTTATGCTCTTGTGGAATATTAGCCAAGGAATCTGTCTTTGTGTCACTTTTGGGTTTTATGTTGTATTTTGCTATTACCTTTGTAGGCCTGATCTCTGGTTGTTGCAGTCTATATATTTTCTGCATGTTGTTGTGATGTATTTTACTGGGTTGGTTTACAGGGTATTGCTTTCTGGCCTTGCCTATAGCCTCTCTGTTTGGTTTCTTATTCAGCTTCCTCCAGCCTGGATGAAGTCTTTTTTCCTATGATGGTTCTGCCTGTTGGCTCTGCATTCTTGCACCTGGCTTGTTGTTTCTGAGTTTTGGTGGCTGGGTCTCTCTTGTCTGGGCTTTGTGGGTGTCTGTTCCCCTTACTTTTGTTGCTTTTTTGGGAAGCATGTTCTCTTCTGGGTGCTCTTCTTGGGTCTGTGGTTGTGCTAGCTTTGTGTTCTCTTTTGTTCTCTATGTTGTTTGTCCCTACATGAGGGATGTTTTGGGCTGCTGTTTGTGGTTCCTGCTGTGCTGGTGGGATAATGTCTGGTTTTCTTGCTGGATTTATTGTTGCTGGTTGTGGCCTGCTAGTTGTCCTGTTGGTTTTCCTAGGCCTGTTTCCCCTTGGTTTTGTGCTATGCTTGTTGCTGGCCGGGTGCCTTCTGGAATTGTTGGCGCTGGTCTCCTGGGATTTGTTTCTTCTGCTGTAGGTTGCTATCTGGGTATGCTGCTGGTTTGCTCCTTGGTCCTGCTGCTCTATTTTTTGGATTTTGTTATGCTTTAGTTGTGGAAGCCTATTCCCCTGCCTTTTTATTTCTTGCTTTAAGTTGCAGATTGTGTTATGCTTTGCTGGTCCTTGCTTGTTGGCATGGTTTGGTTGCTAGGTTTGCGGTCTATTTATGGGGGTTTGTTCTCTATGGTTCCAGGGAGCCTGTTCCCTGTCATTGTATATGCTTGTACAGTTAACTTGCTGATCTCCGACAATGTATTAATTTTTATCTATGTATTTCTTACATTTGATCCAAAAAAAAAGGAGCTCTCAGTAGGAAAGAGCTCTTAGAGAGAGAGACTAAAGTGAGACGTTCTCCTCCAAAGGAGCGTCACTGACTGAGCTCCTGTCTTCACGTCATCTGTTGATGACTTTGGTTTTCTTTTTTTGGGCATCGTGGCTCCTATTACTGGTGCCCAGGATCTCGTTCACGATGGCGCTCTTGATTGCGCATACACGGCGAGTATGCTTTGAGTCTGTCTTCCCGTCATCTATTGAAGATTTTGGTTCTCCCTCATTGGGCATCGTGGCTCCTGTTGATGAAGCCTAGGATCTATTTCATGGGGGTGTTATTGGGTTCTCATCCTGGCTAAGCAGCAACAGCGAGCACGCTGCTGAGTCTTCCCAAAACCCTAATTGGTGGTTTGGCTGTTGTCTTCCTCAATCTTTGGGATTTCAACATTGACCCTTTCTACGCTGATCATGGTGGAAGTCTGCCTTTCGTTTGCCTATGCTGAATCTCTCGACTGAGACCTGTGCCGGAACAGTCTAATCTGAAGCCTCAGACTCCGATGCTAGGGATTTTGAAGATGTTTATGTGGTTCCTTCTCCGTGGATGGATTGATGGAGTTTCTTTGATGATTTTCATACCAGGGTTGCTGCTCTTCGTCTTCTCCACAGAGCTTCTAGCCATGGTAGGATCTCTCCTATCTACCCTTCTCTATAATGCTTTTTCCCTAGCATAGCATAAAGTTGTCCACCTCATGCTTCTTTATTAGTTTGCACTTTGTTATCTTTGCTATGCATATGTCCTGTTTCTTCTCTTAAATATGTTGTTGTTGTGCTACTGGTATTTCGGTAGTCTATGCTGGTTCGGCTGTAGAATGTCTAGTGTTGATATCTGTCAAGTAGTTAATGCTTGTATGCTGCCCTGGAACTGCTTATTGCTAGACCCAGTGGTTTTGTCAAGCTCTTGTTTTGTGTATTTCCTTCTAGTTATGCTCTAGTCTGCTTGGTGCTATTTGTTGCTGGCTTGTTCACAACATGAGTTGCTAGTTCTGGCTGGTTGGCCTAGGCTTCCTTGCTGGTAGTGGCTGGTTTGTGAGTGCCTGTCAAGCTGGTTCAGCTGTGGGTAAGTTATGGGACTTGACTAGGTGAAGGCTTCCTTGCCTATTGAGGCTTTGTCTGGCTGGGTGAGGGTCTCTCCCCAAAGTACAGACTATACGCCCCCTTATTCCATATTGGTTATTCTGCAGGTCTGTTTTGGCTGCCTTTTTCTTGGGCTCTCGTGGAGACTGCTCCCACTATGTTTCTCTCTATGTTGATGCCATGGATTCCATCAGTTTGGGTGAGGCTCTCTCCCCAAATGCTTGGGCTGCTGATGTAGTGCTCCCTGTCGCAGCTCTGCTAGCTTGCTGTTTCGATTGAAGGAAATTGAGGGGATCTTTCCTTCTTTAGCTCACTTCTAAGTGGAAAGTGCTGGATGGAGATTGTTCTAGTATCAATCAAGTCAACGTTGTGGTGCAGGTTTGGTCTGTTGGAGATGATGTGCAGATGGTTCACTACTCTTGTGTTGCTTGGTAAAGAGATCAGTTTGGGTGAGGCTCTCTCCCTAAATGCTTTGTCGTCTTGCATGTTGCTGTATTGGAGCAGCTGATTCACTTTTGTGGATGAGTTTTCCTCCTGCCATATGCTTGGGGTTGTTGTTGCTATATGCAGCTTGGTTTGCAATGCGTCATCCTTCCTGAAGTTGGTTGGACTTCTTTGTTGCAATGTTGTTTGCCAACCTTGGCTGCCCTATCTGCTGGAGTGTGTCAATGGTAGCCATTTCTCATGTCGGGTGTTCTGTTGGTCTGCTTCTGCTGTGTTGCTATATTTGCAATAGAGGAGCTTCATGGAGCATGTTCTGATGGCACTGTTGTCACCACTGCAGAGTAGATAAGGTTTGCTAGACTGAATGTGCCCCTCTGGCCTCTGGGTTGGTATTGTTGGTTGGCTGTAGTGCTGTGTAGGCTGGCTTGTTAGGACTTATTCCAGTGTTGCCACCTCTTATTCCTGCTGGTTTCTGTGTGGATCTCCTGCTATTGCATGGGTTGTGGTTTGATTGCTGGAGCTGCTATGGCTTCCAGCCATGATTGTTGTTCGTTTGTCTAAACCTGTAGGCCTTCTGCGGATTGCTTGTGTTGTTGGCCCACTTGGGGCTGCCTTGGATACTGGGTTTTGCTAGCGCCATCCCCACTCTGATTTTGTTGTTTGTAGGTCTTTGTTGTGGGATGTATGTTTGGTTTGCTGCTGCATTCTTTATTGGTTTGTTGGAGTTAATTAATGGTTCTCTGTGCCGCTATTGCTCCTGGCATTATGCTGGCGTTGCTTGTGTTCTCTGGGTTGCTGTCTTGGTCTGGCTGTAAAATGTGTTGGCTGGCCTGTGGTGGTGCTACCTTGTCCAGCTCGGAATATGAATGGAGGTTGGCTTACTGATCATGGTTGCAGAATCTCCCTCAGGTGGTTGTTGCTGGTGTTTTTGGCTCTTTTATGAGTATACATATCCTCTGCTTTATTTTGAATGCTGCTCAGCCTACTCTTGCTGCTGGGCAGCAATGATCTTTTCCTCTGCTAGTTCGTTTTGTCATGCTTCTTGCAATGGGCCGCTGGAACTTCAGTACATTATTGCTAGAAGAGTCGGTCTGCTGACCAATGCTGGTTCTGCTGAGGATTGCCACTAGCTTTGGATACCTCTGCTGCTGCTTGGTTGCTTGCAGTTGGCTACTCTGGTGCTTGGTTTCTTACTAATTGGTTGCTGGCAGTGTCTGTTGCTGGGTTTCATTGTTCTAGCCTGTCCAAGGAAGGTTGTTCCCTTGGTCTTTTGTATTTTCTTTGTTTCGCACATTGTTTGGTTATTTACTTGCCCTCGGGAGCTTGTTCCCTTGTTTAATTCTATTCAGCAAGATAGTCTTGCTTTTGGTTTGCTAAAGGGAGTATGTTCCCTTTGCCTAGTTTTGCCTGTTCATATGTACTGTTGGTCTCCAGCTTGTTTTTTTTATCTATACAATTCTTACATTTGATTAAAAAAAAAAAAAAAGAGCTCTTAGCAAGAGCTCTCAGTAAGCTGCAGCTAGAGAGAGAATCTAGAGAGAGATGCTCTCCCCTCTTCCCCTTGGAACGGCGTTCTGCAGCTCCTGAGTTCTTTTTGGTCTCTTTCTCCTTTGGCCTTCTCTGTGGCCATTGAGAATCCTCTCTTTTCGTATCTCTTCTCTCGGTTCAAAATCAAAGAGAAGTTTTGGATTATTATCTATCAGCTCCCGATTTTGGTCTACGATGTGCTCTCTTCACATCAAGCCTCCCTCGCCTTCTCTCCCTCAGCTCTCCAGTATCCAACCCACAAAACCCTCGTTGGTGGGTCTTTTGCTAAGTATGCCTCTGTTGGATCTAGGGTTGAGTGTGTCCCCCTTTCTCTAGGGTCTTTTCTGGCGGAGGATGTCCAGGGTGATTTTGTCGACTCCTTTTTCTTACATGATGATCTTGCCAGCGGTTTGTCCCTTTCTGGCATGGAATTGATTTCTGCTTACATCAATTGGGTTGCTTCTCCATCTAGTGTGAGATTACAACTTTCCCCAATTAGGATGGGTTTCTAACTCCGATGTTGGCTGCTATGTTGTTCCTGGTTTTCTCTGGTTCTCCCAATCTCTGCACTTATATGCTTGTGTCTCCACCTATGCTGCGTTCTCTGGTGGATGAGGATCCTGATGGGTCGGGTGTTGCCTTATATGAAGGTGATGAGCTTCTCACCCTCTTTGTGGGTGTATTAGTCGGCGATATGGAAACTTGTTTACCAACGTCTATTGCTAATAACATCAAGGTCCTTCGGCTCTTTGTTGACAAGATGCCCACACCTTGCTCAGGCATGGAAATGCTCAGGTTTCTCACTGATGGGGTTTGCAGATTTTTTGGTTCTACTGTCCAGCATGCCAATGCTAGAGATACAGGAGACTCTCCTTCAGGTACTCTCTCAGAACTAGTCTTAAGGTCTTGGAGATGTTGTTGGTGTTTTGCTTTTTGGCATGAAACTGTGAATTCTTCTTCTCGTGCATGTGGAGGTTGTAGGATGTATCCTACCCCTCCTTCTTGATGTCTCTATCTGCTAGATTTTCAGAGGGCTTTGTACCCTCTGCATCAACATGAGGCTTTCAACCTCATGGTGTTTGGTTTGTGTGATGTTTGCTGCTACTGTGGAGTCAGTTCTAGAGCCGCTGGTTCTGGTTCCTCTCTGTCTTGCATAAAGAATTGTCCAGCTATGACTAGCTTGTGTTGGTTATCTGAGATATCTATGTGCTGGAGCTCAATCAGCTAGATTCAGTTTTGTGCCCTATGGGCTTTTTTCTGCTACGATGTAGCTCTATGTGTTGCTGCAATATTGCTTGCCAACCTTGACTGCCCTATCTAGTCACTATCTTGCCAGTATCTGTTGGAGTGTGTTAGTGGCAGCCATTACTCATGCAGGGTGTTCTGTTGGTTTGCTTCTGCTGTGTTGCCATATTTGCAATAGCGGAGCTTCATGGAGCATGTTCTGGTGGCACTATTGCCACCACTGCAGAGTACTTAAAGTTTGCTTGACTGGACGTAGCCCTCTGCTGATACTGGCCTCTGGGCTGATAAGTATATATGTTGATTAGTTGGCTGCAGTGTTGTGCTGGCTGGATTACTGGGATTTATTCTAGTGCTTCTTTTTCCGACTGTTTTCAGTGAGGATATCCTGCTATTGCTTGGGATGTGGTTTGATTGCTGGAGCTGCTATGGCTTCCAGTTAGGCTTGCTATTTCGTTTGTCCAGACCTGCAGGTTTTCTACAGATTGCTTGTGTTGTTGGCCCTCTTGGGGTTGGTCTTGGTTACTAGGTTTTGCTAGCGCTCTCCCCGCTTTGGTCTTGCTGTTTGCAGGTCTTTGTTGTGGGATGTATGCTGCATTCCTTGTTGGTTTGCTGGAGTTAATTAATGGCTCTCTATGCCACTATTCTCTGGAATGGGGATTCCTCTCCTGCTAGCCAGTTGGACGTTGGTGTTGAGCATTCCCCATGCTATTGACTTCTGTGTGCTGGTGCTGACTTATCTTGCAGCTGGGTTCTTGTTGTTGGTTTTGTACTATGCTAACTGTTGGTGCTGAAGATGTTGGCTGTGATTTTTCTTTGGGTTTGCCGCCTTTGCTGTATCTTGGTTGCTGGCAGGGTTTGTGGTTAATTCTGTTGGTGTTGTAGTGCTGCTGGTTTGCTCCTGGCTTTCAATAGCTTTGTTTCCTGTGTTTTGTTTTGGCTTTGTGGGAGTTTGTTCCCCTAGCCTTATTTTTTTTGGAAGCTTGTTCCCTCTTTAGTTCCTATCAGTACCTAAACTTTAGTTTGCTCTGCTGGTGTCTAGTCAAAGCCTCTGTTGGTGGTTAGCCACGTGCTGGCTTTTTGTATATGCTTCTGGATACAGGTTGCTTTCTGCTGTGCTGGTTCCTGCATGCTGGTTTGCTAGTTTAGGGGTTTCTTTCAGGGAGCATGCTCCCTTTTTCTTAAGGGATTATGTTCCCTTTTTATGGTCTATATATGCCTGTACAGTTGACTTGCTGGTTTCCAGCTTTGTTTTTTTTTTTTTTTTTTGATCTATAAATTTCTTACATTTGATAAAAAAAAAAGAGCTCTCAGTGTGTGCAGCTAAAGAGAGGAACTAGAGAGAGACACTCTCTTGAAGACTTTCCCCTCTCTATGACGTTTTGCACCTTCTGCACCAGTTTGATTTCTTTCTTCACTGTTTATTTCTGGCCCACATGGCCATTAATAAACAGATTTTAGAGCTCTCTCCTTCTTAGATTCAGCGCATTCAAGAGGGGTTTTGGTTTAACCTAATTTTATTAGGTACAGGCTTGGTCTCGCCTCTGGCTTCGGCGGTTTCAGATTCTTCAAATCTTAGTCCCTTTCCAACCCCCAGAGACGGATCTGGGGCTGGGATCGTGTCCCCATCATCTCTGGTGGACGATGGTCTTGATGGGTCCGGTGTTGACTCCCTCGAAGGTGAAGAGTCCATCTCTGACGTCGCTTTAGAGAATTCCTCTGCCACCACTGATGCAATCAGCTGGGTTTTCGACCTATTTACTGGTGTTCAAGGTCCAGGTACTTCTCAACCTTCTATCTTAGGACTCTGGAGGCTCTGTTCACCAACATTGTAGCTTCATTTTTTGGTTTGCGCTTTTGGGTTTTTCTGATGATGTAAGGGGATGGGGTAGGACATCTCCTGCTCCTTCTTCTTTGTTCTGTCTCTATATGATGATTTATCAGAGGGCTTCAATGCCCTCTGACCAACATGAGGCCCTTCTCCTCATGTAGTTCAGTCTTTGTGGTCCTTGGGGCCAGTAGTCTATGGCTCCTGGATGGTAAAAGCTCTCTTTTGTATGCTGAAGCTAACGTGCTTGCTTGGCTGGTTGTTGGTCTTTTGGTAGTTGTTGCTATCATCTTATGTGCTAGTTTAGCTTGCTTCTGCAGTTCTTTCACTTGTTTTGTCTCTGGTTCCCCTTCTGTTGATTGGGTTGCTGGAGTGGATGGTTCTCTGAGGTTGTTATTTCTATGCTCTATTAGCATAGAGCCCAGCCTTCTTGTATTGGATCCTCGTGTCCAGTTTCTGGTTTTGTTCTCAGTCTGCCTGCTGCTGTTTGTAACTGCAATGATGTTTGTCTTCTGGAGATAAGGGATATGCTTAGTGGGTCTACTGTCTTTCGGTGGTGTGAACTTTATGTTGGGATGTTGGTAAGCCATCGGGTTTGGTTTCTTTATCTTGTTGTTCCTGCTGATTGATTTTGGTGGAGTCTGCTTCGCCTACCTTCTCTGTATAGACTATTTATTGATGGCCAGTTGGTCGGTTCTGATCACAACAGGAGTTGCTAGTTTTGGCTGGTTTGTTTGTCATGGCTGCTCTGCTTGTGTGTAGCTGTGGGTGTGAATTTGGATATGTGTGGAGTCCTACTTGGTGAAGGATTTCTTTGCCTGTTGTGGGGACCTGTTCGGGTGAGGTTCTCTCCCCAAATGTGTGGTCAGATTGGATGCAATCTTTTGGCTCCACTTTCTGGCTTTGTGTAGCTGCACTACGCAGCTTGGTCTTGCCATGCTCTTTGTAGCTGGATAGTTAGTTTGATTGCTGCTGCTATATGCACCCTGATGTTCCCTCCAAGATGGTTGGCAGGCTTTTGGGTGCTGCTCCTCGCAGCTTGGTTTGCTGGACTCTATCCCTGGTATGCAGTGGACTGTTAGGGTACTGCTGAAGGCCCTCCTGGGTTTTCCTCAGCCTGGTTCACACTTCATCACCTTTGCAGGATGCTACTACTGCTGACTGCTGGGTGTTGCGATGTCGCGGTCGCACAAATTAATTACCCTAGCTTCAAACACAACACACAAGATAGTATAGAGCAAGCAAGGGGTCGATCCCACGAGGAAGATTCAAGTCAGATTTTTATGCTAGATGATATGCAATTTGGGGGGGTTTGGACGTTATCTAGGCTAAAGCAAAAGAAAACAGAAAACTATCAAACGAA
>Ga0307513_10010550_pt1 | contig 11563 bp, 11 predicted proteins | sample 15_EM_MG_FD_202174 | JGI IMG/M metagenome (GOLD analysis project Ga0307513, IMG submission 202174) | Populus trichocarpa ectomycorrhiza microbial communities from riparian zone in the Pacific Northwest, United States - 15_EM | ecosystem: Host-associated > Plants > Roots > Unclassified | place... | reverse complement strand
GACATTTATCTGATGCTATACTTGTCAACATTGCAAATACACGACCAAGCCTAGATATAGGTAAATGAGTATCAGACAAGGTGACAAAGGAAGAAACGTACGGAAGCAAAGTGAGAGTGCAGGAAGCCTCGCCGTTCTTTGCAAACAGCACCAGCCGTGGGGGTCGGCCATCTGAGCCATCTCAATATTCAAACCCGATGATCCTGGTTCTGTTCATCCACTTGTAGGTGAGGGCTCTTCAGGGACATAGTACGCTGGTGGTCGGAAAATAAGGCGATTAGATGACACCACCCGAGGGAGGCGGGAAATCGAACCAGACGTGTAGCAAGTGCAGAAGGCGAGTGGGCTGTGTCCGTGCTGGCAGTGGGAATTGAGATGAGGATGAAGTAATGGTAGAGGCCTTCGTTCAGTAGTCTGAACAAGGATTCATGCACATGGGGGACCATGGGGTCAGAGAGGAATAGAGGTTCTGGAGGGAGATGTCGGGCACGTAGAGAAACCTAGAGGGTATGAATTAGTTGAGAGAAAAAAGGAATCGACGTGGTAGAAGAAGCGATCATGGAATTGGGTAGTTGTTCGACAAGGATGGGAGGGATCAAAACGTGACTAATGTGCACATTTACATACGCATTGACTGTCTGAACTGAACTTGGAATTTGACTCTTGAGATGCCAGCTCGTTGGCATTCAACTAATTCTGGTTCCAGCAGTGGCCAGAAGGAATGTATTCAAAAAATCTACGTAAAACTCGGAGGGGAAGTCCCTTCATGAGCTCCTTCAATGCATTCTTCGCTCTTTGGCCACCCTCCACCGCAACTCCATTGGCGAACAAGAATACTGCACACTCCCTCCGCCTTCGACATCTAACTCCTTCCATAGCACATCGTCGTCTGGATCAAGATATCTATCCTGGAAAGCCAGGAAGACGTAACCCCTGGATCCTAATAGGACTACGCAAGGACTATTAGGGCGACGCTATGCCGATGCTTTTTAGCCACCACGCGAATGAAGGAGGCACTACAACCGTTTGGCGAAGAACTTGGTTGGACATTGTAATAATGGGCGACGTGATGTGGCAACGAGGGTAGGAGGGCGGAGAAAGGAAGGGCAAGCAAGGTGATAATTGAACTAGAGGAAGCGCAGATATAGAACAGGCAGCCAAAAGCGTAGGAAAAGGTGAGAAACGATATCAGAGGTGGGGTTCCGTGAGGAACGAGGTAGACGTAGTCTTGCAAACCAACATAAGAGAAAGCAGCTACACTGGGAAAGCCCAACAACTCACCTTGACGATAACGGGCACGTGCACCTGAAGTCAGAGAAGAAGGCCGTCACTCGACCGGTTCTATCGCGGCCATCTGGAGGGTTGAGGATCCAGTGGAGTTGATAATAAATTCTTTCGTGCAAGGAGATGTTGGAGGAAAACCTTGAACCGTGGGGGGATGAGGTGGGTACGCAAGATGTCATAGTCGCTTTAATTTGTAGCGGGCCTCTTCCTCGACAGCGGCCTCGACACCAGTAAATCGTCCCTGAACAGGAGACATTAACGAGGCTAGGAGACAATACCGATGTACCATAGGGATATTCTCCTCATCCTATTGCTGCAACTGCTGTACTGGTGTCCACGATAGTGCGTACGGAGGAGTCGGTTGATAGATATTTTCCTTCGTCACCACCGTCGACGAAACGGACGGAGGAGAGTAGACGCGAAACAAAGGCGTTGATGCCGACGACACTGGCGTGGGTAAGTCTGTATCGGCGGATCCTGTATCTCGGGTCAACATGTGTCCAGGAAACCACGGCCAGCTGCCACTAGAACGAATGGTTGACAAAAGCAGGACTCGGCTAGAAAATGTTGGCGAACAACATTAGGAAAGGCGAAGGGTGTGCAGAAGGGCGTTGAGGGAGGTATGGACTCCGTGGGGTGGTAAATAATAACACAGTTACTAGGAACGAATGTCTAACGGATGTGGGTTGTACTTCGAGACTTCGAGTTGGCATCCAGTAAGATGAAAACGTTGCTGAGGGCTGAACCTATACATCCGCCGGAAAGATCATGGTCGGGTCCAACAAAGCAAGCACAGGAGACGGTGACATGAATTTCTGTTCGTCTGTGATAACCGCAAAAGCGAAGGAGGAGAGAGTGAGTTTGAGGATTTGGGTCGTTGCGCTGTAAAGGCAGGAGAATGAGGAAATATGCGAAGAAGAGACAATAAACGTGAGGAAAACGGATGTTAAGAGGTAAAAAAAATCGAACGAGAATGATCCATGTAGGAAGGAATGGAGGAAAATGAGCGATAAACGAACAGACGAACCTGCACGATCGACAGAAACTTGCGCCCTTCCCATCATGGATCACCATGCCTCTATCGCCCGCTCCTTGTCGTAAGGCTCTGCGATCCTGCGCGTTCTCCACCCTGCGCCTTCACTGACTCCGATGGCCCAGCCCACTGGAGGCCGCACTGGCATTTCTGTTCAGACAGGTCCGCCTCCACACCGCCCATCCCACCGCTAAACCTCTCTCATTTCTAATCCACTGTCCTCCCAAGCAACGTTCCCAGTTCGACGTTCGGAAGAACGTCGTCGTCCGTACAGGTCGGCAGCAGTGCGGCATGTTTGGAGTTGAAAAATAGAGAGACATTGGGGATTCGAATAAGCGTGCAGTCGTGTGTTGTCATCACACAGGCACGGGTCGTGATTGTAAGGGAGGATGTTGAACTGCTGATGGCATGCTTGTCACCGCTGCACGTACGTGACTGAGGACTAGGTATAGGTGAACAAACATCAGACGAGGTGACAAAGGAACGTACGGAAGCAGGGCAATATTGTGGAAAAGCTTTGCCGTTGTTTGTGACCGAGCGAGTGCGTTGTGTTCGTGCAGGCAGTGGAGCACGGGAGGAGGGTAAAGTCACAGTAGAAACCTTCGTTCAGTAACCTGAAGGGTTCTATTTTGCCAGGGATTGATGAGGGGGGCCATGGGGTCAGAGAGTGACGGAGGTTCTGGAGAGAGACTTCGACGTGTAGAGCGAAATCTAGAGGGAATGGATTAGTTGAGATAAGAAAGTAATCGACACAAAGAAGTGGTGGTGGAATCGGTCTAGGGGCCCAGGCAAGAAATCAGGACAGTTGTTGTTTTGCGAGGGAATGGAACGTGAACAGTGTGCGCGTTTAGCCAGGAGGACGGAGGGAAGAGCGAGAGTGTCGGAAAAACGAGGGAAAAGAAAAACTCACCAAGGGACAGCAGATTTCGTCATGAGTGTGTTCAGCCAAGCTTTGCGGCCATCATGAATTCATGCGGTGCGGGATGTTCAGAATGGTGGACGACCTCTGAGTGTCGAACCACTTTCCTGAGGCATACAGAGGGTAACCGGTAAACCGTCAGGCTTTTCATGCGAGTACATCGGCACAGCTCTTGGGAAGGAGACAGAAGGATGAGCGTCACTTAGTTACCGCTTCGATTTGTCTGGAAAAGGAAACACGATTCTTGCGATAAGGCCGCACTGGTTAATCTCTAACCACCTAGTCTTCAAACTTCATTGTGCATTTCTCCTCTCCTCCCATGTCGACCGACAATCAATCGTCTAGTAATGCCCCTCCATTTAGGGAAGGGGCCTTGGGTCCAGAAGAAATCCGGAGCCAGTGTCGTCAATTTCGCATCCTCGTCATCGGAAAGGCAAATGCGGGCAAAACGACGATCCTGCGCAAGGTGTGCAATGCGAAACGAGACGCGAAGCCAATCGTATACGACGCAGATGGAAAGGAGGTCATTGTCAAGAGGGACTTGGCTGATGTATGTCATGGGAATCTCGCAGTCTCGGGACAAACTAACATAGGCTTGGGCCCTTGTGTCAGTTGTTGCGGCTGCGTAAGGTTTTTGGACATGTGAAGAAACGTTCTACAGATGTCCTGAACCCTTCTGCTGAGGTTAAGCGAATTGCAACCTATTTACAATTATTTCTAATGATTCCTCAGCGTGGAGAACACGACATTGAATATCAACTCACTTTTTCTGGCAGTAACTTTATCTTTCATGATTCCAGAGGGATTGAAGCAGGATCAGAAGATGAACTAAAGGCAGTCAAGGAGTTTATCCAGAAACGAGAGCAGCTTGTTGACTTAAAGGATCAACTCCATGTTATCTGGTATAGCTTTTTAGTCTCTTTGCAGATAGACACAACTTATTTTATATGCTGACAGGTACTGTGTCCCAATGGATGATCAACGACCAGTCTCTGGGGCTGAACAGGCTTTCTTTAGTCTTGGAACTGGCAGAGGTATTTTTTTCTTTTTCTTTTTGTACAACCTTTGATAATGTCATTTTTCAAGTGCCTGTTGTGCTTGTCTTCACCAAGTTTGATGCACTTGAACTCAAATGTTATAGTAAGTTGCTAGAGGAAGGAAAGAGTCATGAAAAGGCATCAATCCAAGTTCTTGAGTTGGCACACAAAACCTTTCAGGATGAGTATCTTCCTCGTGTACTAGGTGCAAAGTTTCCACCAAAAACATATGTTTGCTTGTCTGGTAAAATATTTTATTCTTCTAGATTTTTTAAATTTCTGACAGATGCTAGGACTGGACAAGGAAGAAAATCAATGCTCTGAATTATCTGAAAAAACCATGGATATTCTTGATAATGATGTTCTTGTCAACTTGTTTGTTTCAACACAAAAGAACAACTTGGATTTGTGTATAGAGAAAAGCATTAGGTTAGTAATTTATTAAATATATATATCTTTACTCTGAAAAGCTACAGGAGACTGTGGAAACATGGTATTTTGTTGTTACCTTTGAACAGAAGGTTTGAATAAAAAACGATGTAGAGAAAATGTTACAAAAAAATATTGTTTTTGAAACAGTGATATGGTTTCCAAATTTTTGGGTGAGAAATTTGTTTGTGATCAAAGAGAAATGGGCTAATATTGATTGCTTTTAGACTTCAAATGTAAAATATTCAATTCAATTTATAAACAAAGCCTAATCTAGAGCTTAGAATGTAATGCACAAATTCATTGCTAATAAATTGTTTTTAATTTTAGTTTTAGTATGTGAGTAATGGCTTCATTCTAAATGGGTGAAAGATGGTTACTGACTAGACTATTACAGAAGGTTGGTCAATGCACATTTGTCATAATTTTGTCAACTTATATGCACTGAATGTCTAGGCAGTAAGTATTCTTTATCTAATATCAATTACATTTCTAACTACTCAAATGACATAGAATGTGAGTGCAGTGCCTCTGATTTCTCAGCAAAGATATTCTGATCAGTCAAATGACCTTTGTATGTTGCAACATAGGCTGTGAGTGCAGTGCCTCTGATTTCTTAGCAAGGATGTTCTGATCAGTCAAATGACCTTTGTATGTTCCAACATAGCTTGTGAGTGCAGTGCCTCTGATTTCTCAAGAAGGATGTTCTGATCAGTCAAATGACCTTTGTATGTTCCAATATAGCAAGTGAGTGCAGTGTCTGTGATTTCTCAGCAAGGATGTTCTGATCAGTCAAATGACCTTTGCATGTTCTAATATAGTTTGTGAGTGCAGTGCTTCTGGTTTTTTAGCCAGGATGTTCTGATCAGTCAAATGACCTTTGTATGTTCCAACATAGGATGTAAGTGCAGTACCTCTGATTTCTCAGAAAAGATGTTCTGATCAGTCAAATGATTTTTGCATGTTCTAATATAGAATGTAAGTGCAGTGCCTCTAATTTCTTAGCAAGGATGTTCTGATCAGTCAAATGACCTTTGCATGTTCTAATATAGAATGTGAGTGCAGTGCCTCTGATTTCTTAGCAAGGATGTTCTGATCAGTCAAATGACCTTTGTATGTTCCAACATAGCTTGTGAGTGCAGTGCCTCTTAACAAAGATGCTCTGATCAGTCAAATGACCTTTGCATGTTCTCATATAGTTTGTGAGTGCAGTGCCTCTGATTTCTCAGAAAGGATGTTCTGATCAGTCAAATGACCTTTGTATGTTCCAACATAGGATGTGAGTGCATTGCCTCTGATTTCTTAGCAAGAATGCTCTGATCAATCAAATGACCTTTGTATGTTCCAACATAGCGAGTGAGTGCAGTGCCTCTGATTTCTCAGAAAGGATGTTCTGATTAGTGAAATGATTTTTGCATGTTCTAATATAGAATGTGAGTGCAGTGCCTCCGATTTCTTAGCAAAGATGTTCTGATCAGTCAAATGACCTTTGCATGTTCCAATATAGTTTGTGAGTGTAGTGCCTCTGATTTCTTAGCAAATGTTCTGATCAGTCAAATGATCTTTGCATGTTCCAACATAGGTTGTGAGTGTAGTGCCTCTGATTTCTCAGGAAGGATGTTCTGATCAGTCAAATGATCTTTGTATGTTCCAACATAGCAAGTGAGTGCAGTGCCTCTGATTTCTTAGCAAGGATGTTCTGATCAGTCAAATGACCTTTGCATGTTTCAACATAGCAAGTGAGTGCAGTGCCTCTAATTTCTCAGAAAGGATGTTTTGATCAGTCAAATAACCTTTGCATAGCAAGTGAGTGCAGTGCCTGTGATTTCTCAGCAAAAACATTCTGATCAGTCAAATGACCTTTGCATATTCCAACATAGCTTGTGAGTGCAGTGTCTGGGATTTTTTAGCATGGATGTTCTGATCAGTCAAATGACCTTTGTATGTTTCAACATAGGATGTGAGTGCAGTGCCTCTGATTTCTCACCAAGGATGTTCTGATCAGTCAAATGACCTTTGCATGTTTCAACATAGCTTGTGAGTGCAGTGCCTCTGATTTCTTGGCAAGGATGTTCTGATCAGTCAAATGACTTTTGCATGTTCCAACATAGGCTGTGAGTGAAGTGCCTCTGATTTCTCAGCAAGGATGTTCTGATCAGTCAAATGACATTTGTATGTTCCAACATAGCGAGTGAGTGCAGTGCCTGTGATTTTTCAGCAAGGATGTTCTGATCAGTCAAATGACCTTTGCATGTTCCAACATAGCAAGTGAGTGCAGTGTCTAATTTTTCAGCAAAGATGTTCTGATCAGTCAAATGACCTTTGCATGTTCCAATATAGCAAGTGAGTGCAGTGCCTCTGATTTCTCAGGCAGGATGTTCTGATCAGTTGAATGACTTTTGCATGAAATGACTTTTACATGCTCTAATATAGAAAGTAAGTCTATAAGCACACAGAATATTTATTATATTAATTTTCTTTCAAAACAAAAAAATCAAATTTGAAAACAAATATAACAAACACAATCCTCAGATTGTCAGTGGTTTGTCTAAGATGAACTTCTATATTTAATCATTCACCATCTGCTCATTTTTTACAGTTTGTTTGTTTTAGTGTTTATGTCCATTAACAATATATTTTTAATATATATTTGATAGATGGTAAGCAGTTATGATTATTAACCAATATCTTGAACATAATCCTATTCTAGATTTTCCTCCAAAACTTTCCTTCTGTGTTTTCAAACAATCAAAATGAGAAATACTATGTAAGCTTGATGCTCTAGCCTTAGTTTGAATATCCTACTCATTATATACACAGGGACTTTCTAAATTTCACATTATTGCTGGTATTACAAATCTATTATTTTGCATTTAATATCTAACACTTCTATCAGTTGTTGCTCTTTTAGCAGAGCATTCTTTCTGGTTTTCTGGCAGAGATATGAAAGCACAGTTATCCCATGCCATCAAGTCCTTCAAATCTCAGAAGCACATCACCACAAGTATCTTGAAGGCACAAGTTGAGACTGCATTCAACAATGCCATTGATAAAGGAGATCCAGCTTGGCTCATCCAATGGATCATTAGCCATGAGCTTGTATGTGACATTTTCTTTAACTTTATGTTTCAAACACTGACATGTCAATTAGAATCACAAATAGCCTTTTTGTTTCCCAGTATAAGAAATCAAACCACAGGTTGCTATTTTTATTTATTTCTATTTATACAGCACTAACAATTCTTCAGATATGAACAATACTTTGGTATCTGATCCACCAAAACATAACAGTAAAAGAGGAGCCTCTACAACAATGATTCTTGGAATAGCTATGAATGGCTCTGTTTGAAATATCCATAAAAATGATACTTAACATCCAATTGGCAATGAACAATCTTTCTGAGTTTTCCTGTGAGAATCCAAAGTTTCATGTAGACATAAGCTCACAAGGTTAAGCTTCTCTTTTCTTTGGATACATGATTGGATTTGAAGAAGATCGTGCCTGATTAAAACCAAAGGGAAAAAGAGTGAATGGTTTGATTCGTTGTCGTGCCCACATGACTTTTGTTTGTGTAATTGATTTTGTTGCGAAAGTTCTGTCAGTGTTTCTTAACCACACCACCGTGGCTAGCCAAGTATGATAAGGAAACGCAGCATTGCAGACGAAGTGTCTGTAGAGACCAGTTCATCAAGGTACCTATCTTCGCCATGGAAACGTCCTTTCCCCCAACACCGGTGGCCTCAGGCTCATCTTTGAAACTAGCTGCGAACATAGGGAAGGCTCAACAACTCGCCGTGACGGTAACTGGAAAGTGCATTTGAAGATAGAGAAGGCCACTTGACCGGTTCCATCGCGGCTATTGGAGGGTGCGGACACTGCTGGAAATAAAGTCTGTTGTCTAGGATAAAGGCCCTGGAAAACATGTAAAGGTCCTGTTTACCTGGGAAACAGACCGGAATAGCCGTCTGTTTTCCAGGCAAACAGGGCCTTTACATCTTTGCCACTCCCTTTATCCCAGAAAACACGCCTCATATCCAGCAGTGGGAATGGCGAGCTGAAAATAAGTTATTTCGTAACAGAGTTTGAACTGGCTGTTGGACGAAAAGCTTTGAACCCCGGGGGTCGAGATGTAGAAGGCGTTATGCTGGTTTTAGCTTGGAGCGGGCCCTACTTCCCCAACAGAAGTATTAACGCCGTTGCTGAAGCCTCTTAACTAGGAGCCATCATCGAAGTAGGAGGGATTTCCGATGTGCCATAAGGATATTCAATTCCTCCTCTTCGTCCGATTGCTGCAGCTGCAGCGTCCGTAATGATGGGCACAGAGGAGTGGGGATTTTCCTGCGTCACCACCGAAGGAGACGCGAAATGAAGGCATTGATGCCGACGAGACTGGTGTGGGTGAAATCTGCATCAGCAGATCTTGTATCATGTGTTCGGGTCCATCTTTGGCAGTGGTGTAAAGAAAACGTGATGGCGAGCTGCCACTTTGCTGCTAGAATGAACGGTTGACGAAGGCAGGACCCAGATAGGAGGCGTTGGCGAATAACATTAGAGGAGACGATGAAAACATGGTGAGGGAAGTGGCAGGAGAGGGCGAAGTTGGCGGTGGTAGAAGAGGATAGCGTAGGAGCAGATGTAGACGTAGTTCGAGTTGGCGTAAATGGAGAGGGGTCAAGGTTGTCGCCACCAGATCAGGCTCTTCTTTTATCGCCATTTCCTCCTCTGTTTCCACCTCATCCTCATTTTCATCCTCATCGGCGGATGACACCTCACGGTGCTGCCCTTTCCCTTTGCCACGGGTTGTGTTCCTTGGGTACTGGCGGCGAGGGGTAGTGCATGAATGTATCGGCATGGCATTGGGGGGAAGGTAGTGGCCTACGGGTTGGGAGACTAGTGGGGCGAAGATGAGACGGCTTGATGACAGGAGGAGGGCTGGGGGGACGATGGGAAGCGGGCGGAAGCGGTGGGGCAGCAGACGAAGGCCGTGTCGCTGGTGGGAAGGGTACGACTTTAAGGGCCGTCGACGGAGGCTCAACCACGGACGAGGTGGGCAATATAGTTGTAGGGCTAGGATCGATGGCGACTCGAAGGGCCGCCAGTGAAGAGATAGGGATAGGATTGGTGGTGGAGATTGGGGCGCCTCCGCTCCGGTGATTTTGTGCGTTTAGGAATTGAACAAGCCCTCCATGGCATTCAGCCAATTTAGGTGCGCAAAAAATGGGATGACTGCTAGTAGTAAAGGAGGGAGCGGTTTGCTAATGATTTATGCCATTTAACCTAGGAAAAATGTGAGTTGCGTGAAAGAAAAGAAACGACAAATGTAAATACGCACTTCAGCCCATCGTGACGGATCGACGAGCACTTGAAGTTTTTGCTTGAACGCCTCTTCATCATAGTCGAGATACGCGAGCCGATGAGACGCCTTGTTCTTCGGGGGGCCATCGTCCTTGAGAACATCCAAATTTTCAATTGTGTTGACAAGGGGAGGAGCGGCCGTGAGAGCAGGGGCAGGTTGGGACGTCGTGTCAACAGTGGGGGCGGCAGGGAGAGGAGTGGTAGTGGCAGACATTGTAATGGCTGTAGCGAGAGGTGGGAAACAAGGGTGGATGGCATTAGACAGTACTTGGGAACGTCATTTCTTCTCATCGTCACGTCGTCGAACTAGAGTCAGGTTAACGAGACTAGCAGTGGATGGTTCGTTTCGAGAAAGTCCGAGCGTCCAAGTCCTTTGATGAGAAAACGCGCTATCGCGCTCACGTGACTTACATATATATTTTGATTAACTTTTGTTGCGAAATGTATCTCAACCACACCACCGCAACTACTTGGTGTCATCAGGAAACGCAGCGTCACATGTCTATAGAGACCAGTTCTTCAAAACGCCTCTCTCCGCCACGGAAATGTCCTCGATATTCCTTCCCCCAAACCCCAGCACCTTCAGGCACCTTGGCCTCATGTTCGAAACTACATAGCTGCAAGCAGCAGCGCCCCAGGGTTGCTGGAGACGCCTCGGATGCCATACATATCTTATCCACTCCGAGCTTCGGATTCTCCCACCCACCCCTTGGGCAGGAAACGCAAAAAACGACTCCTCCAAACCCATCCTGGTGTCAAGCGACACATCCCTCCGGATCCATGCTTTCAATTTGTACGGAAATACATTTACGCCAGACAGGGTGGTATTTTTCGTGTCGTACGCGTGCCCATGAACTATACTCTCGCCCACCTGCGCTGTCCGATCGATCGCTCGACTCTTTGGTATATATGTCTGATTGTTTTTGCTAGCACCATTCACATTCTACACAAGTCTATATCACCGTGATCAACCTCGTCAAAGTACCCATTCTCAAAGGTAGCTCGAACACACCAGAAGTTCTCACCGCTCGAGGCCGCGTTCATCTATCTACTCCTCTCCCAAGTATACTTTTGGGCTTTGCCTCTTTCGCTTTATGGATCCTCTGATATCGACACATGATTTTTCGAAAAAAGAAGGTATGTAATTGCAGCTATTGTTTCCCAATATCCACCCCAATATATTCATACCAGAGAGTTCGGGTCGAGACTACCTTACAGCCTTACAGATCATCACCTCTATTTATAACTTGCTGCCTTCGGTGAAAAAGAGCCAGGGACAGACTTGCCAGAATGGGTCGCCGCATGTTTTCAAACCTGTTTTCACACCATGGGGCGTATAAAATTGAGGTTCAACAGGCCCCAACGCTCTCGCTCTTGGCTCCTACCGATCTTAGAAATGGCTAGTACCGGTAGTCCCGCTGAAACCCATCCCGGAGATGCTCTGGCCAGTACAACGGACCAAATCAAACAATCATGCCAGAGGTAAAGCGAGACTGTTCTTGTGA
>Ga0307513_10010549_pt1 | contig 11563 bp, 13 predicted proteins | sample 15_EM_MG_FD_202174 | JGI IMG/M metagenome (GOLD analysis project Ga0307513, IMG submission 202174) | Populus trichocarpa ectomycorrhiza microbial communities from riparian zone in the Pacific Northwest, United States - 15_EM | ecosystem: Host-associated > Plants > Roots > Unclassified | place... | reverse complement strand
CGACATGGCTGATCACGTTGGCGCCGATGCGGTTCAGGAAGCCGAAGCCCTTGTTGCCGATCGCCACCGCGGAGATCGCGCCGCCGGCGGTCTGCACGTCCTTCATCTTGTTCGTCACCGCGCGCAGCACGTTGGTGTTCAGCCCGCCGCACAAGCCTTTGTCGGTGCTGACGACGATGAAGCCGACCGCCTTCGTGCTGTCGCTGCTGCGCATGTACGGCGACTTGTATTCGGGGTTCGCCTGCGACAGGTGGGCGGTGACGTTGCGCACCTTGTCGGCATACGGCCGCGCCGCGCGCATGCGCTCCTGCGCCTTGCGCATCTTGCTGGCGGCGACCATTTCCATGGCCTTGGTGATCTTCTTGGTGTTCTCCACCGATTTGATCTTGCCGCGAATTTCCTTGCCGACCGCCATGGTCTTGCTCCTGGCTCAGGCAAACGATTTCTTGAAGGCGCCGACGGCGTTGGCCATCTCTTCTTCGGCCGACTTGTCCATCGCCTTGTCGTTCTCCAGCTTGGCGAGGAGTGCCGCGTGGCTGCTCTTCAGGTACTGGTGCAGGCCGTGTTCGAAAGCCAACACCTTTTTGGTGTCGATGTCGTCGACGAAACCCTTGTTGACCGCGAACAGCGTCGCCGCCATCAGGCTGATCGAAAGCGGCGAGTACTGCGCCTGCTTCAGCAGCTCGGTGACGCGGGCACCGCGGTCGAGCTGCTTGCGGGTGGCCGCGTCGAGGTCGCTTGCGAACTGCGCGAACGCGGCCAGTTCGCGGTACTGCGCGAGGTCGGTGCGGATGCCGCCCGACAGGCTCTTGATCAGCTTGGTCTGCGCCGCGCCGCCGACCCGCGAGACCGAGATGCCGGCGTTGATGGCCGGCCGCACGCCGGCGTTGAACAGCGAGGTCTCCAGGAAGATCTGGCCGTCGGTGATCGAGATCACGTTGGTCGGCACGAAGGCTGAGACGTCGCCAGCCTGGGTCTCGATGATCGGCAATGCGGTCAGCGAACCGGTGCGGCCCTTGACCTCGCCCTTCGTGAAGGCTTCGACGTAGTCGGCATTCACGCGCGCGGCGCGTTCGAGCAGCCGGCTGTGGAGATAGAAAACGTCGCCGGGGAAGGCTTCGCGGCCCGGCGGGCGGCGCAGCAGCAGCGAGACCTGGCGGTAGGCGACGGCTTGTTTGGAGAGGTCGTCGTAGATGATCAGCGCGTCTTGCCCGCGGTCGCGGAAGTATTCGCCCATCGTGCAGCCCGAATACGCCGAGACGTACTGCATCGCCGCCGATTCCGAAGCCGATGCGGCGACGACGATCGTGTAGTCCATCGCGCCGTTGGCTTCGAGCGCGCGCACCACGTTCTTGATCGAGCTCGCCTTCTGCCCGATCGCGACGTAGACGCAGGTCATGTTCTGACCCTTCTGGTTGATGATCGTGTCGATCGCCACCGCGCTCTTGCCGGTCTGGCGGTCGCCGATGATCAGCTCGCGCTGGCCGCGGCCGATCGGCACCATCGAGTCGATCGACTTCAGCCCGGTCTGCACCGGCTGGTCGACGCTCTTGCGCGCGATCACGCCCGGCGCGACCTTCTCGATGACGTCGGTCATCTTCGCGTTGATCGGGCCCTTGCCGTCGATCGGCTGGCCGAGCGCGTTGACGACGCGGCCGATCAGCTCGGGGCCGACCGGCACTTCGAGAATGCGCCCGGTGCACTTGACCGTGTCGCCTTCGGAGATGTGTTCGTACTCGCCCAGGATCACCGCGCCGACCGAGTCGCGCTCGAGGTTCAGCGCCAGGCCGAAGGTCGGCTGGCCGCTGGCGGTGGGCGGGAATTCGAGCATTTCGCCGGCCATCGCGTCCGACAGGCCATGCACGCGCACGATGCCGTCGGTAACCGAGACCACGCTGCCCTGGTTCTTGATGTCGGCAGCGGCCCCAAGGCCTTCGATGCGGCTCTTGATCAGCTCGGAAATTTCTGCGGGATTCAGGTTCATGGTGTTCCTTCCGAACGTCACGCGGTCAGCGCGACCTTCATCTGTTCAAGACGGGCGCGGACCGAGGTGTCGAGCACCTCGTCGCCGACGACGACGCGGATGCCGCCGATCAATTCGGGCGCGATCTGCACGGTGGCATTGAGCTTGCGGGCGAAGCGCTTCTCCAGCGCCGCCATCACCTCGGCAAGCTGACCGTCGTCGATCGCGAATGCGCTGAAGACGGTGGCGTCGGAAACGCCGCTGCGGCTGTTGACCAGGGCCTGGAACTGCGCCGCGATCTCGGGCAATGCCGCGAGGCGGCCGTTGTCGATGACCGCGCGCAGCAGGTTGGCGAGCTTGGGGTCGAGGCTGCCGCCGGCGACGCCGGCGAGCACGTCGAAGACCTGGTTCGCGTCGGCCTTCGGGTTGTCGGCGAACTGGCGCAACTCGGCGTTCGACGCCGCCGCAGCCAGCGTCGCCAGCGGCGCCTTCAGCGGTGCGGCGTCGGCACCGGCCGACTGGAACAGGGCTTCCGCGTACGGGCGGGCAATGGTCGCCAGCTCAGCCATGGTCTACAGCTCCGCTTTCAGACGGCCGAGCAATTCGGCGTGTACGGTAGCGTTGACTTCCTTGCGCAGGATCTGCTCGGCGCCCTTGACGGCGAGACCAGCCACCTGTTCGCGCAACACTTCGCGCGCCTTCACGGCTTCCTGCTCGGCTTCGGCCTTCGCGGCGGCGATGATCTTCGCGCCTTCTTCGCTGGCCCGGCTCTTCGCCTCTTCGACGAGTTGCTGGGCCAGCCGCTCGGCGTCGGCCAGGCGCTTGGCGGCGTCGTCGCGAGCGGCCGAGAGCTGCTGCTCGACGCGCTGGTTGGCGAGAGTCAACTCGGACTTGGCCTTGTCGGCGGCCGACAGGCCGTCGGCGATCTTGCGCGCGCGCTCGTCGAGCGCGGCGGTGATCGGCGGCCAGATGAATGTCATCGAGAACCAGATCAGGATCAGGAAGACGATGATCTGGACGATGAGGGTACCGGTGATGCTCACGTATTTGCCTCGATCACGGTGGCGGGGATGGGGGGTGCGCAGTGCCGTCGGCACCACGCACCGCACGCGGCGGGCCGGTTTACTTGGCAGCGATGGCGGCGAGCTGGCCCAGGAACGGGTTGGCGGTGGCGAACCACAGCGCGATACCGGTGCCGATGATGAACGACGCGTCGATCAGGCCGACCAGCAGGAACATCTTCGTCTGCAGCTCGCCCATCAGTTCGGGCTGGCGGGCGGCCGATTCGAGGTACTTGCTGCCCATGATGCCGATGCCCATGCAGGCGCCGAGCGCGCCCAGACCGATGATCAGGCCGGTGGCCAGGGCGACGAAGCTAATGACTTCCATGATGACTCCTAGTGGATCGAGGTTGTGTTGATAAAAGGGAGAGAGAAAAAAACGCGCGAAGTCGAAAGTCGTCCCGCGTCAATGCGTGTCATGTGCCTGGCCGACATAGACCAGCGTCAGCATCATGAACACGAAGGCCTGCAGCGTGATGATCAGGATGTGGAAGATCGCCCACACCGTGCCCAGGACCACGTGGCCGAGCGCCAGCGCGACGCCCATCGCCGACAGCGACCAGGCGCCGCCGAGCAATGCGATCAGCAGGAAGATCAGCTCGCCGGCGTACATGTTGCCGAACAGCCGCATGCCGTGCGAGACCGTCTTCGCGATGAACTCGACGATCTGCATCGCGAAGTTGAACGGGTACAGCGCCCAGTGGTCGCCGAACGGGGCGGCGATCAGCTCGTGCGCCCAGCCGCCGAGGCCTTTGATCTTCACGTTGTAGACCAGGCAGACCAGCAGCACCGAGACCGAAAGGCCCATCGTCACCGACAGGTCGGCGGTCGGCACGACGCGCAGGTAGGCGTGGTGCGGGTCGCCGCCGCTGGCGCCGACGATCCACTGCCAGATGACCGGCAGCAGGTCGACCGGCAGCAGATCCATCGCATTCATCAGGAAGATCCAGACGAAGACGGTCAGCGCGAGCGGGGCGACGAGCTTGCGGCTCTTTGCGTTGTGGACGATGCCCTTGGCCTGCGAGTCGACCATCTCGACCAGGATCTCGACCGCAGCCTGGAAGCGGCCGGGCACACCCGAGGTCGCCCGGCGCGCGGCGCGCCAGAGGACGAAGGAACCCACGATGCCGAGCAGGGCAGCGAAGAACATCGAGTCCCAGGCGACGACGCTGAAGTCGAACGGGCCTACGAGTTCCTTGTTGCGCAGGTGGGTCAGGTGGTGAACGATGTATTCACCGGCACTCGGGCCTTGCTCCGCGGCGTGCGCTTCAGCTGCCATGTTTCTTCGTCTCGCTCAAGTCGATCTCGATCGGCTACCGCGCCACAACAGCGCCAGCCAGTACACCTTCATGCACAGCACCAGTCCGACCAGCAACGCGGGCCAGCTCAAGGGCTGCACGAGCTTCGGCGCCAGTACCAGCATGGCGACCGAAACCGCGATTTTCACTGACTCCCATAACATGACGCTGACGGCGCTGGCGCCGGGCGACACGCTGCTGAGTCGGCTGGTCATGCCGCGCGCCATCAAGGCCCCCGGCAACACCACCGTGGCGGCGCCGTACAGCACCGACCACGCCATCTCCTGCCTGCCGATGACGAACGCTGCAATCAGCGCTGCCACCGCCCCCACTGCTGCCTGCACCCCGATCACCCGCCACGGCGACAGCGGCGGTTGTTGGGCACGCAGGGCTGACGCTTGCTCACGCGTCAGCGGTTTGAAATTGATTTCGGCCTGGTCGTCTGCATCGGCCCAGCGGTCGGCGCGGAGATTGCGTTCGATCGCCATGATGGGTTGGGATGCAGTCGGCAAAGCCTTGGAATTATACGAACAAACCCGCAGGGCTCGAAACGGCAGTCGGCGCGCGGGAACTTAAAGGACATGCGCGTGTCGCTAACTGGCGCGCCGACAATGCAGTCTTGACGCAGCCACCGATGCCCTCCATTCGAAAGCTTCTGATCGCGGCCGCGTCGGCGTTGCCGCTGCTGGCGCTCGCCGCGCCCGGCCCGGTGGTCAGCACGCCGCAGGTACGCGCCGAGCTCGTCGCCCACGCGCCCGAAGGCGTGGCGCCGGGCAAGCCGCTCTGGCTGGGCCTGGCGATCCAGCACCAGCCACACTGGCACACCTACTGGAAGAACCCGGGCGATTCGGGCCTGCCGACCAACCTGCAGTGGGCGCTGCCGGCCGGCATCGCGGCCGGCGAGATCGAATGGCCGACGCCGCAGAAGCTGCCGATCGGCCCGCTGCTGAACTACGGCTACGAAGGCACGGTGCTGCTGCCGGTGCCGGTGGTCGTGGCGGCCGGGTTCAATGCCGACAAGCTCGACGTCAAGCTGCACGCCGACTGGCTGGTCTGCAAGGAGGTCTGCATCCCCGAGTCGGGCGACTTCGCGATCAGCGTCCCGGTGCAGGCCGCGACTGCCGGCAATAAAGCGCTGTTCGACACCGCCCGCGCCGCGCTGCCGCAAGCCGCGGCGGGCGCCCGTGCGAGCGCCGCGCTGGAGGGCGAGACGCTGGTGGTCCGCATCGCCGGCTTGCCGGCCGCGTGGCAGGGCAAGGCGCTGGCCTTCCTGCCTGAGGTCGCCGGCGTCGTGCAGAACGCCGGCACGCCCGAGACAGCGTGGCAAGCCGGCGAATGGACCGCGAAACTGCCGATCGACCCGCAGCGCAGCGCCGGCCCGGCGCTGATGCCGGCGGTGCTGACGATGCCGGGGCGGGCCGCCGGCTTGCGGGTCGAGATCCCGGTGACGACGGCCTGGCCGGCGATCGCCGCGGCCGCGCCGCTGCCGTCGCTGGGCGATGCGGTGGTGACCGCGCCGATGGCGAACGCGAACCCGGTCGGCCTCATTGCCGCGCTCGCGCTGGCGTTGGCCGGTGGCGTGCTGCTGAACCTGATGCCTTGCGTATTCCCGGTGCTGTCGCTGAAGGTGCTAGGTTTCGCCCGCCAGGCCGATGACCGCCGTGCGCTCGTCGCCGGCGGCCTGGCCTACACGGCCGGCGTCGTGTTGTCGTTCGTCGCGCTCGCCGCCTTGCTGCTGGCCTTGCGCGCCGGCGGTGAACAGCTCGGCTGGGGTTTCCAGTTGCAGTCGCCGGCGGTGGTGGCCCTGCTTGCGGCGCTGTTCACGCTGATCGGCCTGAACCTCGCCGGCGTCTTCGAATTCGGCTCGCTGCTGCCGAGCGGCTGGGCCGCGGTTCGCGCCCACCACCCGCTGGCCGACTCCTTTCTGACCGGCGTGCTCGCGGTCGCGGTCGCGTCGCCCTGCACCGCGCCGTTCATGGGTGCTTCGCTGGGTGCCGCGGTGACGCTGCCGCCGGCCCAGGCGCTGGCGGTCTTCGCCGCGCTCGGCCTCGGCATGGCCTTGCCCTACCTGCTGGCCAGCGCCTGGCCGGCGCTCGCGCGGGCACTGCCGCGGCCGGGCGCCTGGATGGCGCACTTCAAGACGCTGATGGCGTTTCCGATGTTCGCGACCGTCGTCTGGCTGGTCTGGGTGCTCGGCCAGCAGGCCGGCATCGACGGCGCTGCGGCGCTGCTGGCGCTGCTCGTCGCGCTGGCCTTCGTCGGCTGGGCGCTGGGCTCGCCGGCGCTCGGCAGCAAAGCGCGCTGGGGCTTCGGCGCCGCGTCGCTGCTGCTGCTCGCTGCCGTGTTGGCGTGGACCTTGCCGGCGCTGCACGAAGGTCCGCCGGCACCGGCGCAGGCGCAAGCCGGCTGGGAGCCGTGGAGCACCGCGCGCGTGACTGAGCTGGTCGGCCAGGGGCGGCCGGTGTTCGTCGATTTCTCCGCTGCCTGGTGCGTGACCTGCCAGGTCAACAAGCGCACGACGCTGAACCGCGCCGAGGTCGTCGCCGACCTCGCGCAGCGCCGCGTTGCGCTGCTGCGTGCCGACTGGACGCGGCGCGACGCCGCGATCACCACCGAGCTGGCGCGCCTGGGCCGCAGCGGCGTGCCGGTCTATGCGCTCTACGCCCCGGGCGCGGCCGCGCCGAAGATCCTGAGCGAGATTCTCAGCGTCGGTGAAGTTCGCGAAGCGCTCGCGGAACTGCCGTCAACCCCAAGGAGCCTGCCATGAAGCGACTGTTGATGCCTCTGTTCCTGGCCGTTGCCGCGGGCGCGGCGATGGCCAGCGCCACCGTCGGCCAGCCCGCGCCCGCCTTCACGGCGGTCGACACCGCAGGCAAGACGGTCTCGCTGGCCGATTTCAAGGGCAAGCACGTGGTGCTGGAATGGGTCAACCCCGGCTGCCCGTACGTGCAGAAGCACTACAACAGCGCCAACATGCAGGCGACCCAGGAGGCTGCCACGGCGAAGGGCGTCGTCTGGCTGTCGATCAACTCGACCGCGACCGACGCCGGCGACTACAAGGCCCCGGCCGCGATGGCCGCCTGGATGCAGGCCAGGAAGGCCCATGCCAGCGGCACGCTGCTCGACGCCGACGGCAAGGTCGGCCGCGCCTACGGCGCGCGCGCGACGCCGCACATGTACGTCATCGACCCGTCGGGCAGGCTGGTCTACGCCGGCGCGATCGACAGCAAGCCGAGCGCCGACCCGGCCGACATCAAGACCGCGACCAACTACGTCAACCAGGCATTGGCCGAATCGTTGGCCGGCAAGCCGGTCAGCGTGGCGGCGACGCGGGCCTACGGCTGCTCGGTAAAGTACTCGTCGGGCGCCTGATCACGGCGCATCGCCGGCGGCGAAGTTGACCGGCAGCCCGGGCACGTCGACCCGCATCGTCAGCACGCAGCCGGCCAGCGGCTGCGCGGCCAATTCGGCCTCGGGGCGGCCTTCGCGCGCGGTGGTGATGAACAGCGTGCGCAGGTCGGCACCGCCGAAACACGGCATCGTCGGGCAGCGCGTCGGCAGCGGTATTTCGCGCAGCAAGCTGCCGTCGGGCGCGAAGCGCAGCACGCGCTGGCCCTCGAACATCGCGACCCAGTAGCAGCCTTCGGCATCGACCGCTGCACCGTCGGGCCGGCCGCCGTAGCCGGCCAGGTCCTGGCCGGCGATCTTGTCCGGAAAACGCGCGAAGACGCGCTGGCGGGACAGCGAGCCGGCGGCGGGGTCGAAGTCGAAGGCGAAGATGCAGTGCGAATGGGTGTCGCTCCAGTACATCGTGCGGCCGTCGGGGCTCCAGGCCAGGCCGTTGCTGACGCTGATCGCGCCGACCATGCGCTCCAGGCTGCCGCCCGCCCAGCGGTACAGCGCGGCGATGGCCGGCTCGCGCGGGGTGCAGATCGTGCCGACCCAGAAGCGGCCTTGCGGGTCGGCCTTGCCGTCGTTGAAGCGCTCCGAGACGGTGTCGTAGGGCGCCTCGGCGAGCGGCTCGCGGCGGCCGCTGGCCGGGTCGAAACGAACGATCCCGCTGCGCAGCGCCAGCAGCAGCATGCCGTTGGCCAGCGGCGCGAAGCTGCCGACTTCGGTCTCGAAAGCCCATTCGTCGTGCTGCGCGCTCGCCGGCAGCCAGCGGTGCAGCTTCATGCCGGGGATATCGGACCAGTACAAGGCGCCCTGTTCAGGCCACCAGGTCGGCGACTCGCCGAGCACGGACGGGGCGACGGGCAGGGCTTTGATCTGCATCGCTAGACGCCTTCGATCTCGATCTTCATCCAGCCGTCGAAGCGGCCGCCGGCCGGCACGCTGCGCAGGCCGTGCGCGGCCGGGTCGGCCATGTGCAGCGCGTTGCTGACGTGGCTGACCGGCTCGACGCAGTAGTACGGCTTGGTGTCGGGCGTGAAGACAACGAGGTACGGCAGCGACGAGGTCAGCCGCAGCGACAGCTTTTCGTCGCGGATTCGCGCCGGCCCGCGCCAGCCTTCGAAGCAGTTGTCGAAGGCGAGATGGGTGACGTCGCCGTCGATGCCGGGCTGCGCCACGCGGCGGGTCGGCAAGCCGCTGGCGTCGGACTCCCAGCGCTCGCTGAGCTCGATGTGCAGCCGGCTGCGCGGGCGCTTCGGAAAGTACGGATGCCAGCCCAGGCCCACCGGCTGCGGCTGCGCAGCCGTGTTGCTGAAGACGAGATGGACTTCGAGCGAGTTCGGCGTCAGCACGAAGCGCTGCTGCAGCTCGAACGCGAACGGCCAGTGTGCGTCGGGCGCGTGGACCATGCGCAGCTCGGCATCGCTCGGCCCGGCGCTGACGACGTCCCAGGGTTTCAGCCAGGCGACGCCGTGCACCGAATGCGGGTTGTCGTCGAAGTTCGGCGCCGTCGTGTAGTCGGCGCCGAGCCAGCGGAAGCGCCGGTAGCCGAGCCGGTTCGAATACGGCGCCAACGGGTAGCAGCCCGACAGGCGCGAAGTCTCCAGCGCGCCGGGCTCGGTGCTGCGCAGCACCGGCAGCTCGTTCAGCCAGAGGCCGGCGATGCTGCCGCCGAGGTCGGGGCGCAGGGCCAGGCGCAGATCACCGGCGCGCAGTTCGATCGAAGGAGTGGTCATTCGGGGTCTCGTTGTCGATTCGTCAGTAATTCGTCAATAGCGCGTGGCGCCGTCGTTGAGGTCGGCGCGCAGGTAGTGTGCACCGGGGATCGGGTTGAAGTAGTAGGGCGGAATTTCTTCGAAGCCGAGCGATTCGTAGAGGTCGCGCGCGGCTTCCATGTCGTCCAGCGTGTCGAGCAGCAGGTTCGAAAAGCCGGCCTGGTTGGCGCGGTCGATCAGCGCCTGCGCCAGCAGCCGGCCGAGGCCGAAGCCGCGGAATGCGCGCCGCACATACAAGCGCTTCATCTCGCAGGCGTTGGCGTAGTCGGCGTCGGGCAGCGGGCGCAGCGCCGCGCAGCCGGCGAGCTGGCCGTCGACGAAGGCCAGCAGCAGCGCACCCGACGGCGCCGCGTATTCGCCCGGTAGGCCGGCGAGCTCGTCTTCGAAATTCTGGAAGCAGAGGTCGACGCTTAAGCTCCCGGCGTATTCGCGAAAGATCTCGCGCACGGCATCGATCTGCGCCGGCGTGGCCGGCTCGACCAGGCTGACCTCGGGCGCCGTGTCCAATCAATGGCCCATCGAAACGACCCAGGCGACGACGCCGGCCGCCAGCGCGACCAGCAGCAGCGCGAACAGCCGCGACGCCGTGCTGTCGACCGCCGCCGGCGTGTTGGCCGAGAGCGGCTTGTCGCCGGTCAACATCGGCCGCACCAGGTTCTTCCTCTGGCGCAGCAGGTAGAACAGGATCGCCGCGATGTGCAAGGTGACCAGCGCGACGAGGATCCACTTGCCATAGTCCTTGTGCCAGGCGGTCGCGCTGCTGGCGGTCGCGCCGCCGACGAAGCGGTTCAGCGGGCCGGTGTTGGCGATCTCGTCATCGGCGACCAGCCCGGTTGCGACCTGCAGCATCAGGAAGCCGATCAGCGCGAAGACCGAGAAGGCGCCGAGCGGGTTGTGGCCGACATCGGCGTGCTCGTTCGGCCGGCTCTGCCCGCGCAGGTAGCGCAGCAGCGCGCCGGGGCCGTAGATGAAGCTCGTGAAGCGCGACCAGCGCCCGCCGACGAAGCCCCAGACGATGCGGAACAGCAGCAGGCCGAAGATCAGGTAGCCGCAGCGGAAGTGCCAGGCCAGCAGATCGTCGCCGATCTGGCCGGTGACGACCGAGCCGACGATCGTGACGGCCAGGGTCCAGTGGAACAGGCGGGTCGGCAGGTCCCAGACGCGGGTCGGACGTTCGGCGAGGTCGTTGTTCGGCATCGTGGCGGGTATCTTCGTGCGCGGGGCGCCGGAGCGCAACCATAACGCGAAGTGGCGGGCGGCCGGCTGCGGCCGGCGTGGGGGCACTCAGGAGTTTCACCTAAGATGGAATGAAGTGCCGGCGCGTTTCGTAAACTGGCCGCAGCGGTGAATCCACCGCTTGCTTGCAGACTCCCTTCTGTCGACGCCTCACCAACCCTGCCCTTCGGAGATCACGAATGAAACGTTTGCTTCTCGCTGCCGCCATGATTGCGGGCCTGGCCACGACGCTACCCGCTGCCGCGCAGTTCGCGAAGCCCGAGGACGCGATCAAGTACCGGCAGAGCGCGTTCACCATCATGGCCACCCACTTCGGCCGCATCGCGGCGATGGCGCAAGGCAAGGTGCCTTTCGACGCGAAAGCGGCGGCCGACAACGCGGTGCTCGTCGCCGAGATGTCCAAGCTGCCGTACACCGCCTTCGGCGATGGCACCGACAAGGGCCTGCCGAACCGCGCCAAGCCCGAGGTCTGGAAGGAATCGGCCAAGTTCAAGGCGGCGGCCGAGAAGATGCAGGGCGAAGTCGTCAAGCTCGACGCCGCGGCGAAGAGCGGCAGCCTCGATGCGATCAAGGCCGCGGTCAGCGCGGTCGGTGGTTCGTGCAAGGCCTGCCACGACGACTTCCGGGCCGAGAAGTACTCCGCCAACTGATCCGCAGGAGAGCGCGAGTCAGCCCGCGGCCGGCTCTGCGAAGCCGAGCACGACTCTTCGCGTCATCGCGCTCTTCTTCTCTATCTTCGTGACGACCACGCGGCCGACATCGGCCGTGTTCGCGACATGCGTGCCGCCGCAGGGCTGGAGGTCGACGCCTTCGATCTCGAGCACGCGCACGCGGCCC
>Ga0307513_10010548_pt1 | contig 11564 bp, 8 predicted proteins | sample 15_EM_MG_FD_202174 | JGI IMG/M metagenome (GOLD analysis project Ga0307513, IMG submission 202174) | Populus trichocarpa ectomycorrhiza microbial communities from riparian zone in the Pacific Northwest, United States - 15_EM | ecosystem: Host-associated > Plants > Roots > Unclassified | place... | reverse complement strand
TATTAGCTCCACTTTTTTGCCGTCGCTAGTTGTTGCACTCATAACCGGCATTTTTCCGCAATCGCTCGCGTGAGCCGAGTTGGCGACAGCAAGAATGATCATATTTACCGCAAACGCTGTGAGTAATCGCATACAACCTCCTCCAATCATCTCAGGCCACCAACAATTTCCAGACACTTCAATTCCGGAAAGTGAGTTGGCGGGATTATCTGATCCGCCATTTCCTTTTCCTTTCTCGTGCGTTCAAATTCATCAAGCGTTGATTCCTTCGTTACCCACTGGGCACGGGGATTGCCGCAAGACCCATCTGTACAGGCCTGGAGGCACACCTGTTGGCTATATCGTGCATAAAGATCGGTATAGCTCTTGGTTCTTCCGATAAGGCACGTCGCAAGATGCTTGCCTGTCAGCCATACCCCCAAAGGTAATTTTCCTCCAATGCTTGTTGGAGGAGCTGGAGGTGGTGGCACTGGTTCAACATGAACATTCTCAAGCTGCCATGCCGAAACATTGGTAAGTGAACTCGATATGAGCTTTTCTTGAACCATCGCCGGCAAGCAAAACACTGTCCGACACGAGGATAGACCGTTGGGGTCTAGGTAACTCAATGGGTTTGCATAAGCATATCGATAGGTATTCAACCCACCATTTAATCCAATCGGATCACTCCCCACATAACGCCCAGTGCCGGCGTCATAGTCGCGGAAGTAGTTGTAGTTGAGCCCAGTGCTGGCATCGTAACGTTGGCCGGGGAACCGCATATCAAACACCAGCGGATTGGCATCCCCATCCGGATCCTGGTTAGGCACACTATTGCCAAACGCCTCGCTCTTCAGATCCCAGGTCCACACCGGCACATTGCGGGTCACTTCGATGACCACGCGTGGCGTGCCCAGGTGGTCCGGTTCGAGGTAGTGCAGCTGGTTGCCGTTGGCGATCAGACCCACCGGCAAATCGTCCATCCAGATTGCTTGCTGGAGTGCTGCACCAGTGCTGTCGTAGTCGCCCAGCCAGTGGCCGGCTTCGTCGTAGATCGTGTAGGTATTTGAGGTCCCCAGATACTTCCACACCTGCTCGCCCTTGCCGTTGTAGGCGTAGTTCCGCTGCACGATGGCGTTTTGTTTGATCTGGCTCATCCGGCCCGAGTCGTCGTATACGAACTCCTTGGCCGTGCCGCCGACGGCGGTGGTGTTGCCGGCGTTGTCGTAACTGCGGACGGTCGCGCCGACCTGACTCAGGCGATGGTTGGTGGACGGATAGGTATAGGCCTGCGTGCCGGTCGAGTTAGTGAAGCTCTGGCGGTTGCCGGTGGCATCAAAGGTGTAGCTCTCGATGGCCACGTCGGTGGGGCCGTCCTTGAACGTGGTGAGACGGCTCAAGGCGTCGTAGTCGAACTTCACCAGCGGGGTGGCGCCGCCTGCGGGAGTCAGCTGGGTGAGGTTACCGACCGGGTCGTAGGCGAAGCCCACCGACAGTCCCCCCACACTGACGTCCTGCACGGCGGTGGGTTGGTAGTTCTGATTGAGCGGACGCAGCAACTGCCGGCCATTGCCATAGGTCCAGCCGGCGACCGGGCCGAAGGGGTGATAGCTGGCCTGGTTCAACAACACCTCGCTCGTGGCGCCGGCCCTTTGTACGTTGACCTGGGTGGTGCGGCCCTGCGCATCGCGGACATAACTGGCGATCGCGCCGTCCGGATACGTCACGCTACTCAGCTGCCCGGCCAGCGTATAGGCATAGCGCACAGTGAAGGCGATGCCGTTGGTGGTCTGCACCTTGCGCACCAGATTGCCGAAGCGGTCATAGCAATACTGGGTGGTGCCGCTGGCATCTGCCAGTTGGGTCAGACGGCCAGTGGAGAAGGTTTCCCCGCTGGCGCAGGCGGCCTGGGTGGTGTCGTAGGTATAGCCCACGTTGAGAGTGGACGTGGCGTAGGCGATGCCGGTCAGCCGGTTGAGGGCGTCGTAGCTGTAGGTCGAAGTCTGGTTGCGCGCATCGGTCTGCGTCTTGCGATTGCCGGCGCTGTCGTACGTGTAACCCGTGGTGCCGGTATCGGGACTGGCCAGCTGGGTCAGATCGCCCAGGCCGTTGTAGGCGTAAGTAGTGTTGAGGCCCTTGGGGTCGGTGACCTGGGTCAGGTTGTCCTGGGCGTCGTAGGCGAACTGGGTTTCGGCATTGATGCCGCCCACGTTCTGCAGGGTGCGGCTGAGGCGGTTCAGCGGATCGTAATCGTTGTCGGTGACCCGGCTCAGCGCGTCGGTGACGGTGTTGGTATTGCCATTGGCATCGTAGGTGAAGTCGGTCGGGTTGGCCTGCGCATCGGCTTGGGTCTGCAACTGGCCCAGTTGGTTGTACACGCGCGACAGCGTGCGCTTGAGGAGGTTGCCAGGATCCTTGGTGTCTTCCTGGGTGCGGTTGCCGGCGTTGTCCAACGTGTAGTGGATCGTGTTGCCCGCGTTGTCGGCGATATCGGTCAGGCGGTGGGCCGCGTCGTAGGTGTACAGGGTGAAGGCGCCATCGGGCTGAATCACCTTCTTCACCAGCCCGGTCGGCCAGTACTCGAGGCGGGTGATGGCATCGTCGGTCTCGATCGAGGCATTGGTGCCGCGCGTCTTGCGTGCGGTCAGCCAGCCGCGCGGGTGGTACTCCAGGTCGGAGATCACGCCATTGGCGTCCTTCACCGACAGCACGCGTCCGGCGCCGTCGTAGGCCAGCGTCTCGGTGATCTGGCCCACGGCGTTGGTCACCTTCCACAAGTCGCCCTTGCGGTGCGGGCAGGTGGTGGGCGACGCGGCGCAGGCGGCGTCGTCGCTGGCGTAGTAAGTGTAAGTGGCGGTATCGGCTACGTCGGTGCGCGGACCGTTGACCGAAGTCACCAATCCCAGTAGTGGACAGGTACCGGCGGTGATGTCGGTCTGCTCGCAGTAGGCCATCGTGGTGGTGCGCGTCGTACTGGTGACCGGATCGATCTGCGAAGCGGTCAGGGCTTGGCCGCGAGTGTTGTAGGTCCAGGTGGATTTGCCGACCAATGCATTGGCGGCGTTGTAGACGCGGCGCTCAGTCGGCACCCGAAAGGTCACATGCCAGTCAGTTTGCGTGGTCCGCCACGTAGAGGGCTTGTTGTTGGATTCGGTCGCCTGTGTCAGCAGTCCACGAGCATCGAAGTTATAGTCGGTCACGGTGCCAGCTGGATCAGTAAAGGCATCCAATCGACCGTTCGTGTCGTACGCATAGCTAGTATCTCGCGTTGCGCACCCCAAGCACAGTTCCTGCACCGAGCTGGTCTTTGCTATGCCGAGAAACGCTGTGAAGGAACGGATTTCCGTCTTTCCTTCCGGCGTTGCGATCTGCGCAGACCCATCGTTGTTGTATTGCGCTGAGAACTTTTCGACTGAACCAGCGTGTTCCGTCGAAATAGCACGACCGTCGGCTGCGTACTTGAACGTCGCGAATCGAACACCGTCTTCCCGGGTGATGCCGGTGAGTGCGGCCGGCAGCGCAGCGCCCTGGGTGTGCGCAGGCTCATTGTAGTGATACCCCTTATGACCGCCACTGGGGAAAGTGATCGACTCCAGGCGACCTACCGAATCGTAACCATATGCGTAAACCTGGCCCGCACTATCGACGAGCGCGCCGATTTGCCCCGCGGGCGTGTACGAAAAGCTTAGGAAGCGACCCTCCTGTGACTCCACGCGCGTGAGGCGCAAGTCGTCGTCGTTGTTCGAGACGATGCCATGGTTGTAGCTCAAGCTGAGCTTGGAGCCGTCTGCGCTCTCGATCTGGGTCAGCCGTCCGCGGGTATCGTACTTTTCGACCTCTCGACCATCCTTTGGCGTAAAGGTCCATCCAAGCAATTCGCCGGCTGGGCCATCAATTCTCCCTAAGGATGCGTAGACGTCAGCATCTGCGCTCCATTGTCCATTGATCAACCGAAATTCGACGACGTCACCCTCGGCACGAAAAACGTTAACTGTCTCGCCCGACGTCGGGGTTGCCGCGAGATGTTCGATTCTCCTACTGAATGAATGCGTCCAATGCGATCCAAGGAAACCATCCGAACGCGCAGCGGGATCACTGTTGTAGTGCCTGACAAAGCTCAGTGGTCCCAAGCCATCCAGGTCGCTCTCCCGCTGGTACTTGTTACCGATGGCGACATTGATTGGATTTCCGCAATGGGTCTTAGGCGCATCGCATTGCTCGGGGCCGAGGCTCTTAGCCGGGTTGATCCCCCTGCATGGCCCTTGAGCGGGACACTGTCCCGGATCGAAGCAAGTATTGCTTACGTCGTCCCATGTCGTTCCAGCAGGACATGACTGACCCCAAACAAAAACGATGGGAAGAACGTGCGTGGATTGATATGGGTTGTAGGTCGTTGCGCACGTTATCGTCGCGGAATAGCGCCTTTCGCTGGCAAGATAGCGAACGGAACTAGTAATGAATATCGAACCCCAGTCCCGTGCCCATTCGCATCCGGTATTCGGCTGGGAGTTCGCATCCAAATGCAACTTCATCGCCGCATGTGCCTCGGCCCTTGTGCATTGCGAAGAACTCTTCGTGCTGTTGGGCGAGCTTGAACAAGGGAGCGGAGGATCTTGATATGCCGCATGCGCCTCTCCTATGCATGTCCATGCCAGAAGCAGCGCGACGAGCAGATGCGTAAGCCGAAACATAGAGGCGCGCGCGCCCGCACAAACCAGCGACTTAACCATATTCTCTCTCCAAAACGGTGTCAGAGACACTTTCAAATTATCGAAAGTGGCTCTGACACCGTTCTCTGGTCTTGTGCCGGCCAGAATCCTTTGTTTGCAGCCTTCTCAAGCAACTCATTTCCCTCCGAAAAATCTCCATTCTTTCGCATAAGAATGCCAAGCCTAGTTCTGCAGTCCCAGTTAGCCAGGCCAACACTGCATCGGCATTCGTTCCCGTCGAGCAATGATCGTGCTCGCTGTCGAAGCCCCAGTCCCAGCGTGAGGCACGATTGCCTGCAATGATGTGACCGTATTGGTAAAAACGTTTTTGTGAGGCCGGCTACCATTTGGAGCGGCGATCGGATATGCATTTTTCGTTGATCCCGATCGCAAATATCGCTGGTTATTTCGATGCAATGCAACGATGAAATAAAAAGGCCGCGCCGGCCCTTCCTGCGAATATCGCCCCTTCAGTTGCGTGGTGGAGTAAAGCCCATCTTGCGGCGCTGCGCGCTTACGGCCGCTCCGCGCCGTCGTCGTTCTGCAAACCTGTTTCATCCGCTAGCGCTTGCTTCTTCTGCGGCGCGTCGTTGTTCAAAGCTGCCTGGACGGCGATCATTTTGTCCGTGTAAGTCCCTCTCGGTCCGTCGTTTCGCAGCAGCGGCGACCGGGGAGGTACTTCTTCGCTCAAGAAGAGATAGAGCAACGGTCCTGCGATGGGCACCAGCAAAACTACGCAGTAAATCGACTTCTCAGTAACGCTACGCTTGCCTGACAACAGCCTGTAGATGAAGAAAGCGCTGAGCGCGCCCGACAGGACGAGCGCCGTGGCGAGAAACGGAGTCATCGCCCGGCGTACCGCCCCTTCAACATCTCAAACGCCGCCCGCAACGCCATCGCCTCTCCCCCCGCTGGCCGGCCCGCGCGATCGCTGTCGTTCCACGCGTACACATCCAGGTGCGCCCACTTCTGCTGCGCCGGTACGAAACGTTCCAGATACAGCGCAGCGGTGACCGCGCCGGCCATGCGCGAACCCGCATTGGCCAGGTCGGCGATGCCGCTGTTGAGATAACGAAGATAAGGACGCCACAACGGCATGCGCCACAGCGGATCGCGCATGCGTTCGCCCGCCGCGATCCAGTCGTTGGCCAACGCATCGTCGTTGGCGAACAACGCCGGCAAATCCGGCCCCAGTGCGATGCGCGCCGCGCCGGTCAGCGTGGCGAAATCCAGCACGATGTCAGGTGCCTGCTCGCCCGCATAAGTCAGCGCATCGCACAGGATCACTCGCCCCTCGGCATCGGTGTTGTCGATCTCCACACTCAAACCCTGGCGCGTGGCGATCACTTCGCCCGGACGGAACGCCTCCGGGCCGATCGCGTTTTCCACCGCCGGCACCAGCAGGGTCAACCGCACTGGCAACTTGCGCGACATGATCAGCTCGGCCAACGCCAACGCATGCGCCGCCCCGCCCATGTCCTTCTTCATGTTGCGCATACCGTCGGCCGGCTTGATGTCCAGCCCGCCGGTATCGAAACACACGCCCTTGCCGACCAGCGCCACGTGCGGCAAGCCGCTGTCGCCCCAGCGCAGCGCGATCAGGCGCGGCGCGCGATGCGAAGCGCGGCCGACCGCATGGATGGCCGGAAAATTCCGTGCCAGCAGTTCGTCGCCGACGATGACCTCGAGTTGTGCGCTATGCGTAGCGGCCAGTTCGCGCGCCACCGCTTCCAGTTGCTCCGGGCCCATGTGCTCGGTCGGCGTATTGACCAAATCGCGCACGCGCACGCACGCGGCCAACAGGTCCAGCGCTTCGGCATCGGCGTCCTGCAACAGCAGACGCGCCGGCTGACGCGCGGGTTTCTTGTAGCGGTCGAAACGGTAACTGCCCAAACCCCAGCCCAGTTGCAGCGCCGCGCGCGCGCCGTCGTCCAGCGACGAGGCAAGCTGCCAGTCGCCCGGCGGCAGCCCGTGCGGCGCATGCGCGTAGGAGTAGGGATCGACTGGATCGCCGATGCCGATCGCCGCCGCCGCGATGCCGCGTTCGCCCGGCAACAGCAACAGCGCGCCGGGCGCGGCGGAGAAATGCTGCGCGTCCACCCAGGCCTGCAAGGCGGGCGACAACGCGTTGCGCCAGTCGCTGAACTTGTCGCGCTCCAGCACGTGCAGCGGCAGCGCGGAAGAAGAGGTGTCGATGAATCCGTTCGGCAGGCTCATGCGGCGGCGTGCTCCGTGTTGTGGAGGTGCGTTGCGTCCAGCCAGTCGGCCAGTGCGGTGAGGTCGGTGAATTCCAGATCGGGACGCAGCGTGGGATGGGTCCACGCCTGCGCCTCGCGGTTGATCCAGCAGCTGCGCAAGCCGGCCTGCGCGGCGCCGATCACGTCCATCTCGATATGGTCGCCCACATGCAGCACTTCGCCGCGCGGCACGCCCAGGCGTTGGCAGGCAGCGTGGAAGATGCTGGCTTCGGGTTTGGCCGCGCCGTGTTCGCGGGCGCCTAGTTGGAACGAGAAATGCCGCGACAGGCCGATGCGTTCCAGATCGGCGTTGCCGTTGGTCACCGCCGCCATCGGCACGCGCGCGGCGATGCGCTCCAGCGCGGCCAGGCTATCGGGATAGCATTCCACCTGATTGCGCGCGGCGTAGAAGATCTCGTAGGCCGGTTCCAGCAGCGCGGCGTCGGCACCGCTTTCCTGCAGCGCGCGGCGCAGGGTGATCCGGCGCAATTCGCTGAGGTCGTGGATCAGCTGCGGGTGTTCGGCGAAGACTTGCTCGCGCAGCGCGCGCATGGCTTCGATCGGAAAGCGCGCGGCACTCTGCGGGCTGTGCTCCAGCATCCACGCGTGCAACACCTGCTCGATCCGCGCGCCGATCGGCGCGAAGGGCCACAGGGTGTCGTCGAGATCCAGGGTGATGGCGCGGACGGGGAAATTCACGCCCGTATTCTAACGGGACGGGGAGTGAGGGGCATGCTGCGGAGAAATAGAGACGGCTCGGCTTTGACCTCCCCCTTTGAAAAAGGGGGATTGAGGGGGATTTGCTCTTGCTCTTTCTCTTGCTTCTGCCTCCGCTCGATAGAAAAGCAGGATCAAGAGCAAATCCCCCGTAGCCCCCTTTGCCAAAGGGGGCAAAGCAAGAGCAAAGAAGGGGCAAAGCAGGAGCGAAGGATCAAAGAGCGGATCACTCCAGCAGCCGTGCCCAGCCCTCCATGCCTTCCACTTGCGCCAGCACCAGCTTGATGCAGACCAGCAGCGGCACCGCCAGCAGCAGGCCGACGATGCCCCACAGCCAGCCGAACAGCATCAGCGCCAGGATCAGCACCAGCGGCGACAGCGCCATGCGCCGGCCCAGCACGATGGGGGTGATGATCTGGCCTTCCAGCGTATGCAGTCCCAGGTAGACCAGCACCGGCATCGCCGACAGCCACGGCTCGTTATAGGTCACGAACCCCACCAGCAGCATCACGCCCATGCCGATCAGCGGGCCCACGTAGGGAGCGAAGTTCAGCAGCGCCACCATCGTGCCCCACAGCAAGGCTTCCTGCAGCGGAATGTCGAACGCATACAGGATCGCCGCATACACCAGCCCCACCACCGCATTGATCAGGCTGATGGTGAGCACGTAGCGCGACACTTCGCGCTCGATGGAATGCATCAGGTCCACGCTGAACTTCTGCTTCTGCCGCCCCGGCAGCAGCGCGATCGCATGCCGCTGCAGGTTTTCGCCGTAGACCAGGAAGAAAAAGGTCAGCAGCACCACCGCCAGTACCGAGGCCAGCAGCCGCGGCGTGGCGTTGAGCACCTTGTACGGATCGTCCACCTGGGTCCGCACCACCTGCACTTTCTTGGCGCTTTCGCCGCCGGCGGCGCGGGCGATGTTTTCCGCGGCCCGGTTGGCGTCCAGCATTGGCTTGGTCAGCTGGCGCAGCTTGGGGGTCATTTCGCGCAATTCCTGCGGCACGTCGCGGAACCAGTCGCTGGCCGGCACCACCAGCTGGTTGGCCAGCGCCGCGGCCCCGGCGATGCCGCCTACCACCACGATCAGCGCGGCCACGAACCGCGGTATCCACAGGCGTTTCAACAGACGGATGATGGGGTTGGCTACCAGCGCGAAGAACATGCCCAACAGAATGGGCAGCAGCACGTCCTGCGCGGCCCACAGCGTGTAGCCGACCGCCAGCGTGGCCAGTACCAGCAGCGCGTTGGAAGCACGCGGGCGGCGTGGGGCTGGCGAGGGTTCCGGTCGCGGATCGGTCGACAGCGGATCGCTGGGGGAAGTACTCAAGTGGGCGGCTCGCAGGGGAGGAAGGGATGGAAAGTTGTGTGTTCGGAATCTGGTGCAGGTTGCCGACGTAGTCTCTCTCCCCTTTGTGGGAGAGGGTGGCCGCAGGCCGGGAGAGGGGTCGGCTTTTGATCTACCGGCCAGCACCTAGATACCCCGCAGCGGAAACAAAAGCACGCTCGCTACGCTCACGCTCCCCTCTCCTGCCCTACGGGCATCCTCTCCCACAAGGGGAGAGGAGAAAAGCAAAGCTCGCGGCGGGACGCCGCTCCCACGCGCCGCTCCCACGTCGATGCCTTCAGCGTTCGGATACTTCCGTAGCCGCTTCGGCCGGACGCGGTTGCGTGGAATGGATCTGGTCGCGGGTTTGGCTCATGCGCGCGGCGGGCGCAGCGTTTTCTGCTTGCGCCGTCGGCGCGGCCGTCTGATCGGTCGCGACTTCTTCTGCCGTATCCGCCGCTTCCTCCGCCTGCTCGGCCGCGAAGGTCGCCTGCACCGAAGCGAACAACCCCGACAACGCACTCACCATCTGCAGCATGCGCGCACCGGTCAGCGCGCGCAGCGGTTCGGCACGACCGACCAGGAAGCCGCTGACCAGGCCGACAGTGATGATCCGCACCGGCGTCCAGCCCTTGCGCCAGGTGTCGTTGAGCTGGCGGTAGCGATCGACCAGCCGCTGTTCGCGCATCTCCAGCACGTCCTCGGCGCGCTCCACTTTGCGCACCAGATGTTCGAAGCTAACGCGGGGCCGGGAATCCTTTTTCGTGGGGGTGGGCTTCGTGGCGGCCGGCTTCATGGAGGCGTGATCCTATTGCCGTCGGCGTTCCTTTCCGGTGTGGTCCGCTGGTTCACCGTGTCGCGCGCCGATTCGGACGAACCCGGATCGGGCGCGACGTCGGCCAGTTCGCCGATCCCCAGCCGCGCCAGTTGCCGACGCGTGGCTTGCATGCGGGTGTGGTCGAAGTAGTAATCCGCGCGCCACGCCGCCCACAAGGTGACCGCGCCGCTCAGCAAGGCGCAGATCAACAACGAAACGGCCCAAGGCAGACCCAGCTGGCGGCTCAGGAACACGATCAGCGTCGCCATCAGCAGCAGCCAGCACGAAGCGCCGAACACGATGGCCACGCCGGTCAGGGCCATGGCCCTGCCGAAGGCGCTGCGCGCCAGCGACACATCGGCGGCCAGCAAGGCGCGGAACGCTTTGGCCGCGCCACCGGCTTCCTGCAATCCCTCGCGCGCGGCCTTGCCGACGTCGCGGATGGCCTCGCCTAGATCGGCCTCCGGTTTGCCGGAATCCGGGTCGTCCTCGCGCGTCTCGTTCACGCGCCGGGCTTACTTGTCGCCACCGCCGCTGCGGGCCAGCTTGGCGATGATCCAGCCGGCGGCGAAGGCCACGCCGAACGAGGCCAGCGGACGCTCGCGGATCAGGTCGGCGGCGCTATCGATCAAATCGCGGCCCTTGTCCATCAGCTGGTCCACCTGTTCCATCGCGGCGGCGCCGCCATGTTCGGCCGCGGCCAGGCCCGACAACGCGCCATCGGCCAGTTCGGCCTTCACGTTGGCCTTGCCCAGCTTCAGCTCGTCGCCAGCGGAACCGGCGGCGCCTTTCAGCGCTTCGCCGGCGGCGGCGGCGGCGGACTTGAGATGCGCGCCGGCATCGCCGAGGTTGCTTTTCAATGCATCGGTCGCGGTGGGGTTGTTCATCGTCATCTCCTATGAAGAGGAAGGCAGAGTGCGCCTACCGGGGGAAGCATCTATAGCAGGTCGCCATTAACGGCCTGTCAGCGGCCGGTCTGTCAGTAGCAGGTTTCTGCAATGCGACGTGGTCACTGCAGCAGCAGATTGCCGACTGCATTGCCGCGCTGGATGGACAACACCAGTTGCGGCGGCTTGGGCGAGAAGCTGGCCTGGAAGCCGGCCAGATCGGTGATTTCTTCCGAGCTTGCGCCCCGCACCACATCCCCGGGCTGCAGGCCGCTCTGCGCCGCCCGGCTGCCGCGCGCCACGTCCTTGACCAGTACGCCGCTCAAGCCGGCCTGGCGCAGCGATTCGGGCAGCTCGGCGAACGAGGCGCCGGTCAGACGCGGATCCAGCGTCGCGCCCACCAGCGCGCGGGGCTGTTCCTTCAAGGTCGCGCGCAGCGTCAACGGCTTGCCGTCGCGGCGGATGCCCAACGCCAGCGGACTGCCGACCGGTTGCAGGCCTTCGTAGTTATGCAGCGACTCGGCGCTGTCGATGCGTTCGTTGTTGGCCGATACGATCACATCGCCGGTCTTCAATCCGGCCGCGGCCGCGCCGGAGCCGGTGTAGATCCGCGTCACCAGCGCGCCGCGGGTATCGGTCAGGCCCAGGCCCTTGGCCACGTCTGGGGTCAGCGTCTGCGATTCCAGTCCCAGCGTGCCGCGGATGACCACGCCGTTGTTGGCGATCAACTGGTCCTTGATGCTGCGCGCCAGATTGCTGGGAATGGCGAAGCCCAGGCCGATGTTGCCGGCCATGCTGCCCTGCGGGTTGAAGCTGGCGGTGTTGATGCCCACCAGTTGGCCCTGCAGATTGACCAGCGCGCCGCCGGAGTTGCCGGGATTGATCGAAGCG
>Ga0307513_10010547_pt1 | contig 11564 bp, 7 predicted proteins | sample 15_EM_MG_FD_202174 | JGI IMG/M metagenome (GOLD analysis project Ga0307513, IMG submission 202174) | Populus trichocarpa ectomycorrhiza microbial communities from riparian zone in the Pacific Northwest, United States - 15_EM | ecosystem: Host-associated > Plants > Roots > Unclassified | place... | reverse complement strand
TCCACAGTTTTCACTAACTCATTCAAAGTCCTTGAAGGTAGAGTTGTTGACTTAGCAGGTATCCGATGATAGCCAGTTACACCTGAGTACTTCCACTATTGTACTATACTATAGGATTGCGTCCGGAGAACCTTTTTGCGTCCGGTACGTTCTGAGTCCTTGGTTGCGTCTGGTGCGTCCGGGCGGCATGGACCCCTGTCCACCAGCACCCTATAAATGACCCCAGACCCAGAAGGCGAGTTTACATTCTATGCGCCTGGACCGCCGGACGCACAGGGAGCACGGGGTGCGTCAGGGTGTAACCTTTTCTTTTTGCTGATGCTCGACTGAGCGCATTGATCTCTGCATTGTTGGCAACACGAATCCTGTGTTCACCGTCGGGAATTTGTTCGCAGGTGGTAAAACAGTCCCGCAAACCCGTAACGTGGGTACTACAGCCACTATCCAAAAGCCATTGATGTCGGCTCGTAGGTGCACCGGTCGAACTGAAAGCTGTAAAAAGAGAATTCTTTGGTTGATCCGTCGAAGCCACCTGAGCTGCTGTCGTGACTTTCTCCGTACGAATCCCTTTTGCTGTGTCTGATTTGAGTTTCCGACATTCACTACGCCGGTGACCCATCTTCTGGCAGTAGTAACAAACAATCGACTGTCTATAGCTCGCTTGTCCATTTCCTCTCATCGTCTGACTACTAGATGCTCCCCCAGACCCCGACGCTGAAGAGCAATAGCCATATCCTTTTTCCCTTACCGCCAGAACAGCATCGTTACCAGTAGACCCCTCTTTGTCGCGATTCATAGTAGATTCTCTTGCTTTGATAGCCACAATCAAATCCTCTAGTTGGTCTGGTTTAAGAATCGTCGCTTGAAGATCACGCCACTCGCGCCATGACGCCGGTAGACTGTTTAACCGGTAAAAGGTTTTCTCGCGAGGTTTGATCTCTTCCTCTGCCTCGCGCAAACATTCTATAATTCGTTCGATCTCGTGGACATATTCTGCTGCCGTCCGATATGTGTCGAAGGTGCATTCAAACAGAGATCTCCGAAAATAGTAGAGTTCCAGCCCAAGAGCTTTGCGATAGCCTTCTTCAAACTTCTTCCATAGGGATTCTGGATCCTCATCGTAGGCAGCCGACGTATATTGGGCACAAATCCGTGGCTCCATAGTGTTTCGAATCTTTGGTGTAATCCGAAAACCCTTTCGCAAATGTTCATTGTAGGCGGCCTGCACTGCCGCATCCGTGCTATCCTTATCAGGTGACTTTTCACTACCCGATACGATCCACCAGAGGCTCAATTCTTTCAATTGATCTGACATTCTCTGCCTCCAAGGCCCAAAATTATTATCTCCCAAGAGAGGAAACAACACACGGCTCAACTGCGTAGACTCGTAATGTTCATTCATCGTACGAACAAGATAAGTTGAACTAGAGAGAGCGAGAGAGAGAGAGAGAGATATTGATAAAACAAATGGTGAGAAAAACAATTTGAAAAAGCACACGGCGTAGATAGACGCCTATCGAATGGATGATTTTTCTCCTTCACTCAAGCTGGGTGAGAAGAACGATTCGAAAAAGCACACGGCGTATATAGCCGCCTATCAAATGGACGATTTTTCTCCTTGGCTTAAGCTGCGTGGAACGCAAAGGCTCATAACCTGTTGGATGGGTGGACGTGGTGGATGTGAGAGAACTTGTTCTATTCTCAGATGCGCGCCACTGCTAACTAAATAGGACTAACAACCATGTGTGCGCAACTAGTAGTTTACCCTCAACGCCGTCCTATCTTCTCCACAACACTACTAGGGTGGTTGCCCGTACCCTACTACACTCAACACTCTACCCCCCCTTATACCGCTCTCGAGATCTAAACTGGTTTTTTTCTTGGTATGACCTGGCCTGGCTTATGGTACGTTACGGTAGCGTATCTTGCAATATTGTATTAAATATGCAAGCTAACAATTAGTGTGAAAGCAACCGGGGCAGGGGAAATGATCGGTGGGGGGGGGGGGGTTCCACGCAGCCGAGCGGAACGTCTCAAGTGAAGACACAGAGTTTATATTGAGCGGTGAAGCAGTTCGTGATTGATTGTGTTGGGTGTTAAAAAAAAAAGAAAGACGGGGAGAGTTGGGGGCTGGAGGAAAAAGTTAGGCGGGGAAGGACAGGAAGGAAGATAACCAATTGCACGAAAACTTTTCATATCGTAGCTTTCGAGTCCCTCCACTAGTACTTGTGGATACGCGTACCACTGTAGCAGCAGAGTCAGGCTATTTCCAAAAAAGGTTTAAAGATAAATGGTGCTTGATCTCTTGTGACCGGCTCCTATGACATACCATAACTTTGTGCCCACCACCCGGTTTTTTCTTGTCCCTCTCCTTCCATAATCGTGTCAAGGTTGCGGCGTGCGGCCGCAAGCCCCGAATGTTCGCTGGCTCACAACTGGGGGCACTCTAAAGAGTGCCTGACAGCTCAACGGTAATTTGTGGCTTAGCAGAGAAACCCTGTAATAAAACCCCAACTTAGGGCTTAAACTCACATTGTGAGAGAATTTTGTTGCTGAAAACAGCATTGAGGGTTAACACATGAGCCTTTTTACAGACGGTTCTTTCCTTCTCCAACTTGACAAGGTATACACTTCAGCTTGATAACGAATACACAACACAGTGGAGCTGATCATGCTATCAATAGTGAAGTCATCACTTATGCTTCCAAGTCAAGGGGTTGAACCATATGGTGATATCGAAGCCGGTATACAGGCAGTACTTACCTTCCTCCACACCACCCAGGATGATGATCCAGACCTCTCTGCCCTGGCTAAGCGTTATGAAATACCACTCCAGAGACTTCAGGCCCGCTGGGAAGGATACCAATCCAAGCAAGGGAATTAAGCAACATGTCAAGTTGCAGAATTAGATGTTTAATATAATACTAGTTTAAAATGTTATGTTACGCTACAAAGCTGTGGTGAGCCACAAATTCATGCTAAGCCACAAATTACCGTTGAGCTGTAAATTACCGTTGAGCTGTCAGGCACTCTTTAGAGTACCCCCGGTTGTGAGTCAGCAAACATTCGGGGGTTGCGGCCGGGCGCCGCGACCTTGGCACGATTACCCCTAGCCGAGAACAGAGCATGCGGTGACTCCTCTGCTCCCACCGAGATGGGAAACTCTAATGGCCTTTCACATCCCGCCCGTATCTGGGAACTTACCATGTAAGGCACCCCACTCTATTTGAAGCAAGTGATATTGTATGATATGGTATATCATAGTTATTGAAGACTTAACTCTAGGTTTGCGTATATGAACGGAGTGAGGCGGAGCCAGGTTTCGCCCGGTAAGCGCCATACCGACTGTATCCATTGCATTTGTGTTTTCGGGTATAGTTTGCTAATAGGGCTGCCAGTCCAGTGATTCTTCCTAGAGTTGTTTATATCATAGAAGATTTACTCACAGATTTCATCGAGTGGCTTTCTACGGTAGGCTAGATTTTGGATCCGACCTCATTGACTTGGGCTCACAGAGACGGTGACTCATCATAACTCTTTAAACTCCTAATTTACATGAGTTAGCAGTTGAGGTGCGTGTGGAGTCAACAGAGGGTTATGAGTGATAGGGTGATTCAACCCTGACCCTGATCTGTGGAAAGACATTCCCAGATATTAGGGTCGGGGTTGAATCATTCGATCACTCATGAACCGAAGCCTGTGGGTGGCCTAGTCTGGGCCTAGCTTTGATTTTGGGAAGCCGCCTTCCCACAGTCCGGCCCAGTTGTCTCCAAAAAAAAAAAGCCAGGGCTAGTCCGGTAGTGACAAGAGCTGGACGGACTGGCCGCTTTGGAACACTGTTGTGGACCGCTCTCGCTTCTGTGGGGGTAGTTGAAAGGCACAGAAAAAAGATTTGTATAGCAGAAGCGTCAGCGCTATAGAAGAAAAGCTAAGCGGATAAGAGGCTACTTAGAAAGCTTCCTTATCTTACTAGGGCTGGCATAAAGTCTCCTCACACGCTAAAGTGCTTACCAGCAAAAGATTCTTAAAAACTGGTGAGCTCGGAAAGTGGGATGTGCGATCAGTAGATGCATGCCCTTTCTACCAGGAAGCGGGAGAATAATCCTCCTATGAGATTGGAGGCTCTTACGTTTACGAGTACATTTGGAAGCTTAGGTACCGGTGGTGACGATTTTGGTGATGGTTGATGATTTTGACAACGTGTCATCTGCTGCTACTTTCGGAGCATTCAAATTTCATTTATTCTTGTGTTTTCTGGGTCATGTAATACTTTAGGCCGGTTCTGGGAGATTTTCGTGCATTTAGACCATGAATAAGTCCACCATTAAGGCCTCAAATGCCACAGGTTTTCACTAGTTCTATAATGTTTCAAAACTCGAACTGCAAATGAAAGCGAAAATAAAGCACTATCAGATTGATTTAGATATCCGTCTTTTTTTCTATAGCGCCAGATCTGGGATATAGAAGAAGAAGCATCGAGGAGTGGAATTTTGCTTTAGGGAGTGAGGCTGACAGCAAGTAGCTGAGTTGTGCTGAATTCCTAGACATGGAGAGTAGCGAGGGGGGAGAGAAACCGGATAGTGGGAATAGGAACCGACTTGGTTTGCCAAATCTTCTCATTTAACCGAGCCGGATTCTTTGCGCGAGGGTTCCCTGGTTGCCGGGTAAGCAGGGGTGCCACGCGATTGACAATCGGGGAGCAGGGTGTAGGTCATCGAATTTTAAGCTTGAACCACCGAAGGAAAAAGAAAAAAACAAAATAATCAAACCTTATTTGTCCCGTGAACCCCTCCTACCGGTATTTGGTCTACACTCCGCCATCTATGGGACTGTCGGGATTGTGGCTAATGTACCGTAAGGTAATTTGGTAGGTTTATGATATCGGCCAAATGGACTGTGGGGGTAGCGCACCGCTCATGTGGGCTGGGAGGAGTGGGGGCGAGGAAGTGATGAGAATATGGCTCGGACTGGATGGCGTCAGCCCCGACAAATCAGATAAATATTGCCAAATACCACTCCACATTGTTGCTAGGAATGGCCAGGAGGGAGTGGTAAAAAACCAGCGGGGGGAGCCGACGTCAATCCCGGCAAACTAGAGAAGAATGTCGAAACCCCACTCCATCTAGCTACTGAGAGAGGGTGCAAAGGAGTGATAGAGCTGCTCCAGCGTGCAAAATCTGCCGCCCCCAGCCCAGTCTAAGCGCAGGGAGCTATCGCCCTCTTTAAGCCCTTCTAAAACGGATAACCCACGTGCCACTTCGGCAAGTACATCAACAGCTCCAAAAACGCGCCTACCACTTCTACCGCCACCCCCGCCGCTTGCTCACGGTTAGCCCCTACCTTCGCCTAACCCCCCTTCTTTCTTCTTGTCTCAGGATCAGCCTGCGCAGAACCTCAGCAATGCCCCTCCAAACCTCAATACAGATTTTTTTATCATGCAATTAGTCGAGATTCATCAGTGCCTATTATAGTCTAGAGTTTAGTCGGGAACTACCCCCATTAGATTCAGATAAGCTAGTATGGCTCAAAATTTCCATTGCATTATTATTCACTCTTTTCCCTTGCTTTTTGGTTGTACATCCTCTTTGCACATCGCTATTTCTTAAACTTTTCAACAATTCACTCCCCCCCGTCAAGTGTATACGTGAGGGCTATTTGGATGTCAAAAAAATTGAGTACAAATTTCAAGTATTTCCGACAACCCTTGAGAAGCTGGATAAAAATTAGATGCTCAATTAGCTATTATAGTGATCAGCCTGCACTAGTGTTCTCAATGGTCTGGGCGGGACGGGACGGCAAAATGCGGTCCATGCCCGTCCTGGAAACCTCAGGATGGCAGTGATTGTGGAGGGCGGCGGGCCCTGCAAGGTAAGACAAATTAGCGTGGGGGACTGCGGGGACTGCGGGGGAGTATGGGGGGACTGCGTATGAATCCTCTCGACACCCCGTTTCATTACACCCTCCCCGAGCAGATTCAGATATCTATCGATTAATACCCAAAGAAAGCGAATACAGTCTGATAGAGATAAATAGGTGTAGAAAATTTCCCATGGTATACGGCAAGGGAAGGACATCAAACAGAACGCTTGATATACAAATCTTATCTATTTACGATCCTCCTATTCCTCCTTTTCTTACTTCATATGTTGAAACACGCCTGTGAGGCATACCCAACTTGTGGTCTCCATATTGCCAGACCCTCAGGGGTGTTAGGAAATATGGGATGACGTAATCAACCCCGGCCAGGGCGTGATTGCTTACTAATTGGGGTGTGCTCCCGAGCAATGAAATATTTCCCAGCCAAGCATGAAGCATTTTTCACTGGGGACGGCGGGGATAGTCCTTTGCCCCAGTTGCGGGGCAAGTTTCGAAAAAGACCGAACAGGACCACTTGACGCTGTCTACCGCCGTCCGCCCCCAGGGCGGGCGGACTGGCCCGTTGAGAACACTGGCCTGCATGAAGAAGATAGCTCAGTGAAAATCATGTTTATATACTACGGCGCTCCAGTCGCGAGCTTGAAGCCGAGTTTAGAAGACTGCCTACAGATCCCACCCCCATTTATGCGGGAAATCCAATGGAGTCTGAAATCTCCTAACCCTTAAATCAACCTTATTTCCATGTGTCTCATATTATAAACCCGAAAGAAAAAATTCACTACGCAGCCAAACCCTTCATGCCATGACTTAGATATACAGATTACCCGCTCGAAGAATGATTTCGATAAGGAATAGTGAGGAGGAGCAAAATTCGGTTCATTATATTTCTTGTGTGTATTGCGGGGGGAAAACTCGGTATTTGAAACCCTAAATTGTTTTGTTCCTTCCGTTCTTTATGCCACTCCAGCGGGAACCCCCCATCGCGCTCTATGTCTCCATGGAGATCTAAACTGTCTTTGTTAGTCTACTCGCACAGCTAAAGGAACGTTAAATGTATCGTAGTATTTCGTATAGTACTAAATACAAACTTATATCATAGTTCGAACACTAAATAGCAGCAAGTGACGTCTGGTGACTCACTCCGGCTTCTGGACTTGCCCAGATGATATACTATGATGATCTTGTGTCCGCCATCCACTTTTCTTCTTACTCCATCCCCCTTCCGGCCCCAAGCGAGGGCAGCGCCTGCGGTGACACCTCTACCCCCACCTCGGATGGGGAATTCAATGACCATACACATTCCTCTTATATTTGAGCACTTGCCGTAAGAACATACATTATCGTATTGAAAGGGACAACTCGTTGGGAACCATGAGATGCTGATCAGCACGCTCTCATGATAGTGGCTTTGCCGTTCGGATAGCTTCTGGGGATGCGATTTAGATTCGGGCATGTGTTTGGGCTTATGGGAAAGAATTTCAGCTTCAGGAATGCGCGATCGATGAATCCACCGTAAAGAATGCGGGAAAGCTGTAAGAGCCGGATGCGCGGACATTGGGTGATTCCTGGAGGCTATGGGTAGTGGGAGCTTGTCTTTTCCTTTGTTAGCATGGGAGTATGCAAGGAAAAGGGGGTATACGGTGAAGAGTATGGACATTTTCCGTAGTCCATGGAAGGATAGGAAGACTCCGCCGCGGCCATATCTACTCCTCTCTTTACCGCTAGTCTCTTTACGGCTAGTTAGGGGAGAACACTGTTGAAGAAAGGAGAACACCCCCGCTCCTGAGTTGTGCGATGGTTTTCGTGTGTGAATTCTTGGCGTTTGGTTTTGCCGTGGACGTTTCGCTTGGTTGCCGTCGCCGTGGATTGACTTTTTGGGGCGGCTGATATCGTGTGGTATATCATAGCTATAAAAAAAAATTGGGACGGACTAAAACAGAGTTAAGCCTTTCTTCCGCTTTTATCGTGCCGACTGTATCCCTTTGTCTGTCCCGAATTTCACTCGATTTTAGCGTCGCGCTACTAGGACTATTGGGGTTAGATATGACAGGAAAGGTAATGATAGACCACACACCAAGATAAATTAAAAGTACTCGTACTTGTACCGTGGTTGGGAGCAAATCTACGCAGATAACCTAGTTTCCATCATGACCATGCTGAACAGTACTCATCAAGCACTATTCTGAGCACTACAGGTATGAAGTTTTTCATATCATGATGACCTGAATAAGCTAGTGTTCAAGATTTTCAAATACTGCTACCACCCTTCATGTTCGTCATATGATACTTACATCATAGTTGTCACAGATATTCTTAACTTTGCTCTCTTTAGTTACTTCACCTCCAATCTTTTCTGCTACCAGCTGGACCCGCACTTAGTGCCAGTGCTTGAATACAGTTAAAGGGATTCGCTCTGGCTATATTTTGGGGTAGAGTTCGGTAAGGGTGTCGTCCAAATAGTAATTTCTCCTAGAGCCGTTTACAGGGGATTTACCCTACCGTCCCAGTCAACCATTTTCATCCACAAATCAAATCTTGGACCCTGCACTATTAAGCTGGGCCCAAACAGAGGGTGATTCGTCATGGGGTGCGCGCTTTGAATTTCTGCTTGGGTTTGTCAAACGGTTTTGGCGAGTTTATGCCCCAATCGCGAGAAAGATACCGTACTGCAGGCCACTTTGAGAAATGAAGCAGCCCGCAGCAACCTGCGGCAACCCGAGCCCCTTAGCGCCCTAAGAGTACTTATACTCGGAATTGTCTGGCGTTTGCGAACACAACTGCTATTGCATATGGGCGAAAAATTGTCCGGAGCCTCAAGATTTTGGTGGTGTGCAACAGCAGTCGTGTTTGCAAACGTCAGAAAATTACGAGTACTATTACAGTACTGTAGCTAGCGGTCCTGAGGAATTCCACAAGAGCTGGTCATTATCTCCCCAGGACCCGATAAGAAGGCGTTTTCACACCTCACTAAAAGCTATGCTGTGATGCCGTAAGTTAGGTAATGTGTAGCTCTGGTTTTTGCACAGGATCATCCAGAAAGCTTGATAAATTATGGCGGTTGTGGATATATACTAAGTTAACCGATTCTGCGCAAGACCTTTAGGGTGTTCGTGCACCGCAGTGCAAGACCATCCCTATACGACACTGCACTGCTGTGCAGGATAGGGCTTACAAGTAGATTGGGTGTAGAATTTCGGGTAATGGAGGGGTGTCAACACTAGCCGGGTGCTGGTGGTATGAATCGGGGAGAGACTGATACTGTAGGACGATCCTGAGGAATCGGTGAGGTTGCACAAACGACCCCGCTTTCCTTCAGCCCTTAAGAATTCCCGTAGCTGACTTTCTCTCCTCACCCATCCTCGACAACATCCTAACCTGCGAAAAATAAAATGTCCCAATCTTTCAGTCACAATATCAACTCTTTGAATACGAGTTACACAATTAGCGTGTCGAATAAATTTACAGTTGCCGATGACCAATCAAATATCCTAACCTGGCTATCGCCACTAGATCCCAAGTCACGCCATCAAGACATCCAAGATCGTCGAGTCGAGAATTTAGGGGAATGGCTATTACAAACCGAGGAATTTAAAAGATGGCGCTCTAGTAGTGGGGAAGGTGAATCCGGTGATGCAGTTTTGTTTTGCTATGGAGATCCGGGCGTCGGCAAGACATATATTAGGTAAGAAGAGCGGACTTCAAGAGAGAGGGGCGGGTACTAACAAGCCATAATGATAGCTCACTGGTGATCGATAGTTTGTGTGGTCAGTGTAGAGGGCAAAATGTCACCGTTGCCTGCCTCTACCTGGACTTCGCCGCCCAAGAGCAGTCATCAACGAGTATGCTGGGAGCCCTGCTCAAGCAGCTTGTGGTCGGGCTGGGAGAGGTGCCGGAGGAAATGGCAGAGGTCTATGAGGAGCAAAGAAACTTCATTGGCGGACGGAAGCCACAACATACGGATATTGTGAGGATGCTGCAGACTACCGCTTCCAAAAAGCGCACGTTCATATGTATCGACGCTCTGGACGAATGTGTGCCAGAAAATCGAGTTAAGCTTCTTGATTCGCTAAACAAAATTCTCCAAGAGTCTCCGGGCACTAGGATATTCGTGACTGGAAGGCCGCACATTCGATCGGATATCGGGAGGTGTCTTGTCGGAAGGGTGACGAATCTACCGATAAGTACTAAGAGAGACGATATTATCAGATATCTTTACTCCAGGCTGGCAGAGGACCCAACCCCGGATGCGATGGATAGCAGTCTGGAGGCAGAGATCCTGAAGAAGATTCCTGAAGATGTTTCGGAAATGTATGTACAAACGATATCACCGGGGAAAGCTACCCCAAGCACCCACTGACAGATTAACTAGGTTCTTGCTCGTTTCTCTCAATATAGATGCTGTCCTACAAGAAACCACAATCTATCGTCGGCGGCAGAAGCTCAGGGCAATGAACGATGCCATAGGGTTGGGGGATGCTTATGGCGCAACGTTGGATCGAATAAAGGGACAGGGTGGGGAGAGAGCGAAGCTTGGAATGGCGGCTCTGATGTGGATATCTCTCGCGGAGCGGCCCTTGAAGGCCGATGAACTGTGTCACGCCCTATCGGTCGAAATCGGGTCGCCCAATCTAAATACCGACAATATTCCTTCAATAAGTACATTAATAGCGTGTTGTCAAGGGCTTGTTGTGGTAGAAAAGGAGGCTTCTGCGGTGCGATCGATCCACTTTACGCTTCAAGAATACCTCAGGGCACATCCCGAGCTTTTCGGCGCAGCTCACTCAACAATGGCAGAGACCTGTTTGAGTTATCTGAATTCACGGCAGGTCAAGGCCATTTCGACCAGTCCCTCCCCCGACCTCCAAGGGACACCATTTCTCGAATATTCCTCTCTATATTGGGGAGTGCACGCAAAAAGGGACCTTTCGGATTGCGCGAAACGGCTTGCATTGGAGCTATTTGATGACAACAGCAACCCCACGCCGACTAAAATCCTCTTGCGGGCGCAGAAGATCTATTGTCATGCTGTCGATTTTGATAAAATTTCCCTGTTTAGCGGTCTACATTATGCATCCTTCTTCGGGATTATTGAGATTGTAGCGGGTTTGGCGGAGGGGAAAGGGTGTAATATCAATCAAATGGATTGTGGGGGTAACACACCTCTTGTGTGGGCTGCCAGGAATGGGCATGAGGCAGTGGTGAAAATACTTCTAGGCCGGGACGATGTTGACCCCGACCGGCCAGATAACGTCGGCCTCACACCACTCCAGGGAGCGGCCCTGAGTGGGCATGAGGGTGTGGTGAAAATGCTGCTCGCACGTGACAGCGTCAACCCCAACAAGGTAAATAAAGATGGCCAAACAGCACTCTCGGGTGCTGCGGAGAATGGGCACGAGGGAGTGGTGAAAATACTGCTCGGACGAAACGACGTCAACCCCGGCAGTCCAGATAACAAAGGCCGAACACCACTCCACTGGGCTGCTAATAAAGGGCACGAGGGAGTATCGAAAATGCTGCTCGGACGAGATGACGTCAACCCCGACAATCCTGATAACAATGGTGGAACACCACTCCTGTTGGCTGCTTATAATGGGCACGAGGGAGTGGTGAAAATACTGCTCGGACGAAACGACGTCAACCCCGGCAGTCCAGATAACAAAGGCCGAACACCACTCCACTGGGCTGCT
>Ga0307513_10010546_pt1 | contig 11565 bp, 15 predicted proteins | sample 15_EM_MG_FD_202174 | JGI IMG/M metagenome (GOLD analysis project Ga0307513, IMG submission 202174) | Populus trichocarpa ectomycorrhiza microbial communities from riparian zone in the Pacific Northwest, United States - 15_EM | ecosystem: Host-associated > Plants > Roots > Unclassified | place... | reverse complement strand
CGCTGAGGCTAAGTTATTCTTGCGCTCGATGCGCCGCCTTCCGCCACTCAATGCCCTGCGTGCTTTCGAGGCCTCTGCCCGCCTGGGCAGCTTCGTGGCGGCGGCCGCGGAGCTGCGGGTGTCCGCCGCGGCGGTGAGCCAGCAGGTCCGCAGGCTCGAACAGTATCTCGACACCGAGCTCTTTCAGCGGCTGGCGCGCGGGCTCACACTCACCGACCAGGGCCGTGACTATCTACCTGAGCTGTCGGCGGGTTTCGACCTGCTGGGCGAGTCCACCACCCGCCTGCGCGGCAAACGCGCGGATGGCGTGCTGACGATCACCACGCTCGCGGGGTTTGCCAATGGCTGGTTGCTGCCGCGCCTGCATCGCTTTCGCGCCTGCGCGCCGCGCATCGACATCGTGCTGCGCACCTCGCGCCACGTGATGGACTTCCGCCGCGACGCCATCGACCTGGCTATTCGATTCGCGCCCGCGCCGGGGCGCGGGTTGCAGGGTGAATTATTGTGCCGCGAGGAGTTGTTCCCCGTCGCCAGCCCGCAGTTGTTTGGCGGCGGGCGCATGCCGGATACGTTGGCCGCGCTCGCCGATTACCCGCTGCTGCATGACACGGACGCGAACCCCGAGCAGCCCTGGCTCGGCTGGCGTGGCTGGTTCGAGCGCGCCGGGCTTGCGACCGCGTCGGTCGGCCGCGGGCCGCAGTTCAACGATTCGATCGTGTTGATCGGCGCGGCCGTGGCCGGATTGGGAATAGCCATCGGGCGCGCGCCGCATGTCGGCCCGCTGCTGGCGCGCGGCCAGCTGGTGCGCGTCACGCAGGAGAACTGGGTGGCGCCATGGAGTTATTACCTCACCGCCCCGCCCACGCATTTCCGGCGGCCGGTGGTGCGGACGTTCGTGGATTGGGCGCTGAGCGAGGCGCGTGGTCTCTAGAGCGACAGCGGCAGCTCGAGATGCCGCGCGTACATCATGTCGCGATGGGCGAAGAGGATCGGGTCGAGGGCCGCTGCCGTCGGCGCATCGTGCCATTCGAAAGCGGCGCGACTGCCGGCGTGCATGGAGCATTGCGCTTCGGGCAATGGACGAAACAACGCCATGAAGGCCGCGCTGTAGATGTCGACGGCGCTCAAGGCGTCACCGAAATAATAGGGTTTGCCGGCGTCCTGCTGCGCCTCGAGCAAGGCGGCGAATTCGCCTAACAACTGCGCGACACGCGCCGTGTCCGCGGGTGCCCGCGCCGGGTCGTAGCCGTATTTGCCACCGAGATAACCGGCGACGCGTTCCGAAAAGCCGCCGGTCTTCGACAGCCCGGCGTGAATCATCTGCAGCCGCCGATGCCAGCCGAGACCCTCTCTGCCGCAGAATTTCTCCGCGAGCGTCAACGCCTGTTCGCGCGCGGTTTCCATGGCCGGCAGCAAACGCGGCGTGGGCGAGAGGCGCTCGGCGAGCGTCAGGATTTCTTCCCATCCTGAGCGTGGCGGCTCATCGTTGAAAATCGCCACGGGGCCGGTGAGCTGACCCGCCCATTGCTTCAGCGAGTCGTCGTCGTAGACCAGGCGCGCGGCCGCCCATTCGATGTGTTTGACATGGAAGATGCCCTTGGCAGCTTCGCCCCAGGGGCTCGGCACCTTGCCAACGACCACCATGCGCAAGCCGGGTCGTGCGATCGCATCCGCGACGCTCAGGTATTCGAAGCTCATAGGCGGCCGAGCATCGCCGAAGACCGGGTGCTCATCAATGACGCCACACCGAATTCATTGCAGCGGATTCTCGTGCAATCGAAGGTCAGGACGGCTCGACGCGCAGCCACTTCTCCAGATGAATGCCGTCCGCAACGCCGCGGTACATCTGCTTGGTAATCGTGAGCTCGTGGTAGCCGTGCTCGGAGTAGAACAGGCGCGCGGGCCGGTTCCTGCTCAGACATTCGACGCGGATTTTCTTCGCGCCCGCATTGCGCGCGACTTCCTCGAGCCAGCTCAACAGCGCGCTGCCGACGCCTTTACGCTGGTGCGTCGTACGAACCGCGAACAACAGCAGGTGGGCGTCTTCGGCGGTGTGAAACATGATGCCGAACGCGGTGACCGCGCCCGTGTCGCCGACCACCGCCACGTTCGTTTCGAGATCGACGATGGCACGCGCCACTCGGTCTTCGGTCCAGGTCCACGGCAACCCGCGCTCGATGTAGTCGCGCGACATGGCCGCGATTTCCGCGGCATCGGCGAGTCGGGCGAGGCGAACGGTGACGTCAGCGATCATGGAGCACACGATGGTACTGGGCGAGGTCGCTCGAGGAAAAGCAGCAGAAGGTCACTTCCGTCACATCCGGCGCCAATTCGAACGACGACTCGACCGTCAAGATCGCTACTTTCGAAGCAAGTTCGATCGGGTAGCCATAAATACCCGTGCTTATGCTCGGAAACGCGATGGACTTGATCCGATGTTGCGCGGCGAGCTCGAGTGAACGTCGATAACACGACGCTAACAATGCGGGCTCGCCGGCCTGTCCGCCCTGCCATACGGGGCCAACTGTGTGGATGATGCGCCTTGCGGGCAACCGATAGCCCCGGGTGATTTTCGCGTCGCCGGTTTTGCAGCCGCCGAGCAGTCGGCATTCGTGCACCAATTCCGGACCGGCCGCGCGATGAATCGCACCGTCCACGCCGCCGCCACCTAACAAGGAGGAGTTTGCGGCGTTGACGATGGCGTCGACCCGCAACGTGGTGATGTCGGCTTCGATGGCGTCGAGCTTCATTTCCCTGCTCTCCAGAGCACGGCGGCTTCGATGGCCGTCTTCGCCCGCCAGTCGGCCCTGGTTTTCTGCTGGCCCGCGCCGGTCCGCAGTGGGTCGGTATTGTACCCACGGCCGCCCCTTCTGAGTCGGTCGAGTGCCCTGTGCAGGCGGGCGACATTAGCGATGCTTTTGCCTGCACAAGAACTCCTTAGTCATCGGGCGCCACGAATGGCGGCGCGCTTCTCTACAATTGCGCGATGTCAAAACGCGGTTGGTTCCTGTTTCTCGCCTTGGGCCTGCTCTGGGGCATGCCCTATCTCCTGATCCGCATCGCGGTGCAGGAGATCGATCCGCTGGTGATGGCCGGCACCCGCACCCTGATGGGCGCGCTGCTGCTGCTGCCCGTCGCCTGGCATCGAAACGCGCTCGCACCCGCGTTCGCCAAGTGGAAATGGCTGATCGCGTTCACGGTCATCGAGATCAGCATTCCCTGGCTGCTGCTGGGTCATGCGGAGACGCGCCTGAACAGCTCGACCGCGGGCTTGTTGATCGCCGTGGTTCCGCTGTTCGCCGCGTTGATCGTCACCCGACTCGGGCACGAGAAGCTCGAGCCGCGGCGGATATTCGGATTGGCGCTGGGATTCACGGGTGTCGCGCTGCTCGTCGGCCTCGACATCCACTTCTCGGATTACCTCGCCGTCGCCGCGACCATCGTCGTTTCGCTGTGTTACGCGATCGGTCCCATCATCATCGACCGCAAGCTGAAAGATGTGCCGGCGATCGGGGTGATCACCGCCTCGCTGATCGTGGCCACCCTTATATATGTGCCCTTTGCGCCGTTCCTGTGGCCGGACAAGGTTTCCGCGACGGCCGCGTGGTCGGTGGTGGGGCTGGGCGTGTTCTGCACGGCCGGTGCGTTCATGGTGTTTTTCGCCTTGATCGCCGAAGTCGGCCCCGCTCGCGCGACGGTGATCACGTATGTGAACCCGGCCGTGGCGATCGTGCTTGGCGCGCTGGTGCTCGACGAGCCGCTGACGGCGGGAATGCTGATCGGCTTCCCGCTGGTGATCGCCGGGTCGTTCCTCGGGACGATGCGCGCGCGTCCGGCCGAGGCGTCGCAGGCGCCCGCTAAGGCTTGATGGGTTCGCCGAAGGTTATCCAGAAGCGATTCGGGTCGCGGATGATGAATTCGCGCATGCCGTAGAAGGTGTCGTGTGGCGCCTCGACGACGTCGACGCGGGCACGCAAGCGACTGTGCAGATCGTCGACACCGGTCGTGTAGACGTAGAGATCGATTTCGCGCCGGGATGCCTCGCTCGCTCGGCCGCCCTCGTTGAACATCACATCGGTCTCGCCGGACGACAGCAGCGCCCAGTCCATTGCGCCCTCGCACTCGTTGGTGCGAACCAGGGTGAAACCGAGCTCGCCGTACCAGGCCGCGGTCGCGCGAACGTCCGGAACATGAATCATGGGAACGGCTTTCATCTGCGCTGTCTCCTCGAGAGTCGGCCACTCTTGGTTGGACGCGTGAGGTTTGAAATTCATCCACTTCGACCGGAGGATAGTTCAAGCGACTCAAGCCGCGCGGAGCAGCCACACGATGCGATCGCGAGAGGTGGCGTAGTGAATGACGACCGCGGCACCGAATGACAAGGCGAGCGCGGGCTTCGCCAGACTGGACAACATCCAGACCGCGACGCCAAAGAAGGAAAGTTCGAGCATCAGGCGCCAGATGCCCGCCACCGGCACGGGCGCGGTGCCCTTGCGGCTCGGGTCGTTGGGCACGGCGAATGTGACCCAGAATGCGACCGCGATCAGCGGGATTCCGATGCCGCAGATGTAACGCGTCATCCCGGTGCCGTGTGCGAAGCCCCAGGTGCCCATGGCACCCAACGCGGCCAATTCGAGAAGGAAGCGGACCGCAAGATTGATCGGGTGGGAGCCCATCTAAACGGCCATGACCAATTCGACGAGCACGACGGCAATGGCTGGCACGAGATACAACGACCCAAGCGCGAACAAGGTAAGCACACCGCGCCAGCGACGTGTCGTGAAGAGTTGATAGAGCGCGAACGCCGGAAACGCCATCCACAACATCAAGCCGTGATCGAAGCTGGGGCGTTTGTCCGCCGGAAATTCCGGATCGGACGCCAACCACGTGACGACCAACAACGAGATGATCAGATTGTAGATCTCGAAGAGATCGTTTTCGGGCATGGCACCCAGCGCGTCGCGCCACGCCGTGTAGGCCGAGGTAATGACAGCGACCAGTCCGGCGGTGATGAGATACCAGCGGCGCACCGCCGGCGGGAGCATGGTCGCGAACGATCGGGCCGAATGCGCGGACATCGGCAGTCCTGACCTAGCTACCCGCAGTCACGACTTTCTTGTAGAGCGTGCCGAGCTCCGTCCAGAAGCGGGATTCGCTCTCGAAGAACGCGACCGCCGATGCCTCGCACTCGGGCGCAAACGCGCCGGTACCTTTCAGCGTTTCGACACGTTTGGCGAGCTGCCACGTCGAGGCGTCTTTCCAGGTGGTGTTGTCGACTGCTTCGGCAAGCGAAGACAACACGGCGAGTGACGCCGCGAGTTTCTCGTCGGCCGTCGTGCCGGCAGCCGCGAGTTGCTCCACACCTTCCCAGGGCGGACCCACGTCAACGCCATCGCCGAAGCCTCCGGCCTCGCGCAACCGGCCGATGACGTCCTGGAGCGTTGGAAAATCCATACCCGATATTGCACCGGCTACCAGGCATTGACGAGATAAGAATGGGTTGGCCGGCGTCGCTAGGCCGTGGAGGAATATCCACCGTCGACCGGAATGGCCGTTCCCGTGATGAAGTCGGACTCGGCGCCGGCGAGGAAGACGGCGATGCCTTCGAAATCCGCGTCGTCCCCCCAACGTCTCGGTGTTGATCCACCCCGGCAAGATGGCGTTCACCTGGATATTGTCCGCCGCCCAGCCGGCCGCCAGGGATTTCGTCAGCTGCACGATGCCGCCTTTGCTCGCGCCATAGGCCGGCGCAAACCCCGCGCCGAAGATCGACAGCATCGAGCCGATGTTGATCACTTTCCCGAACCTGGCCTGCTTCATCAGTGGATAGGCCGCAGCGCAGCACAGGTAGGCGCTGGTCAGGTTGGTATTCATCACCTGGTGCCATTCGTCGAGCGCCAGATCCTGGACGGGCTCCGAATCCCTTCAGCCCGCTGCCTTCGCTTTCTGGACGCGTTGCCAGACATCGTCCGACATCATGAACTTGTTCACGCCGGCGAGCATGCGCGCGAACGTGGGGTTTCCACGCGCGGCAGTTTCGACGCGTTCGATGAATTCGGCGCCGTGATGATTGAGCAGATCTTCCATGGGTCCGGCCGCGAGATGCGCGAGCCAGGCGTGCGCACGAGGCTCGGCAACCACCTTGAGGATCGCCTCCCACGCATGCTCGGGATGTTCTTCAGCGGTCCAGACGAATTCGGAATGCCCGATCGGGTCGTTGGTCCGGCCCCGGTTCGCGGGGTCCGCGATCCAGGCGCACCAGACCAGCCATTCTTCGACCAGCGCGGGGACCGGTAGCGGTGCGTTCATCCCAGGCCCGTGTCAGCCGGCATTGCCAACGGTCGCAATGCATTCGATTTCGACCTGCGCACCGAGTGCGAGGCCATTGGCGCCGAGCGCGCTGCGGGCGGGAAAATGCTTCGTGAAGAAGGTGACGTAGACCGCGTTCATCTTCGCCCACTCGGCCATGTCCGCCAGCATCACCGTGCACTTGATGACGTGGTCCAGCGACGAGCCGTTGCGCTCGAGCACCGACTTGATGGTTTCCATCACTTGTCTGGTCTGGCCTTCGATGCCGCCGGAGACGAGTGTGCGGGTTCCCGGCGCGGTACCGATTACGCCCGATAGATAGAGCGTGTTGCCGAGGCGTACGGCTTCGGAGAACGGCAAGTTCGCTTTCAAATTCTGTTCCGAGTTCAGGTATTCGGCCGCGTGTGTTGCCGATTTGTCGGCCGCGAGCGCGATGGTCGTGGTCGGACCGAAGGCGAGCAGTGCGAGCAGGATGGGTCTCATGGGTGTTCTCCGGGAATCGAATAGGGTTGGTGCGAAGCGTCTCATACCGGGCCGGCGACGCCATGGAAAACCTCCGCGGTGACGACTTTTTGGTCGCTGCCAAAGCGCAGATTCTCCGAAACGCGGCGGAACTTCCCGCCCATCCTGGCGGTGTAGACGATCGCGAGCTCGCAACGCGTTTCATCCCACAGTACGTGTTCCACGCTGAAATGAACCGGGCCAAAACGCGTCAGTGCAGTTGTCCAATAAGCGCGCAGCGCGTCCTTGCCGCGCACGGTTGCAGTGCCGACCGTTTCGACGGCGGTTGGGCTCGTGAAGACGGTGTCATCGCTGAAGTGGGCGAGCACATCTTCGACGTCACCATTGTTCCAATGCTCGGCCCAGCGGGTCGCGAAACCCTGCGCTTCATCTCGTGTCATGGCGGGAGAGATTGATAGATCGAGAAGAGATTGCCAAGCACATGCATGACGATCGGGACATAGAGGGATCTGGTGAAGTGCCGCGCCAGGCCGAGGGTAATGCCGTCGATGAAGATGATGATCAGGACGATGGGCGTGTACTGGAAGTGAATGAGCGACCAGAGGGCGGCGGTGACGAGAATCGCGCCGAAGATGCCGACCCGGGTACGACCGACGATCCGCATGAGGAAGCCGCGGAAGACCAGCTCTTCGGCGATCGGCCCGAGGAAACCAATGGCGAGGATGCGCAGGAGGACGATCAACGTCGGGTACGAGGGCCAGAGTTTGATCTCGGTCCCGGCCATGCCTTTGGTGACGGATTCCTCGAGGACGATCAGGCAGAACCACAGGGCCACGAAGAGCGCAGCGATCTTCCAATCGGGCTTCCGCAAGCCCAGGTCGTCAGTCAGTGACAGGCGCTTTCGTCCGGCGGCAAACAGCATGGCCGCGATTCCGACGGCCGGCAGCAGCACTTTGGGCAAGGTTGTGAGGAGCAGGTCGAACACGGTCGTTCGAATAGTAGGCGCCGACCTACGTCAGCGCACGCGGATATCCGCTCGGTTGGGAGATTGGTCGCGAGTAGGGTTCGAGACGAGCCGAGGCGTTCGGCGATCGAGGGGCATCCCATGTCTTTCGCGATCTACATCGTTGGACTCGCCGTGCTGATCGGCGGCATCGCCTGGGGCCTCATCGCCGCGGGCGTGGCGACAACCTACATTGCCATTACCTGCCTGATCGTCGGCGGCATCGGGATCATGATGGCCGTCTCGCGCACCCGGACCAAAGATCCGCCGGTCTAGCAGAACGCATCAACTATTTCCGGTAGTTAGGGGAATGGCACGCAGACCGGTTGTCAGAGGCTGGCGCATGCGACCGCAACCCGGTTCGGCCGCTTTCATTCTCGACTCGGTCGAGAGTATCGACTGGCTCGCCGGATCGACGCCGGCTATAGACCCCGCCTTCCCCTCACCTATATAAGTATCTCCACAGGTCTCAACTCGTCAGGGTCGTTCGTGGAGTTCTACACAAAAGCCTTTTTCGTCGTGCTGGCGGGTTTCGTCGGCTATTTCCTCCTGCTCGTGCTCCAGCCGATCTCCGGCGCACTGGCATGGGCGATCTTTCTTGCTTTCATTCTTTATCCCGTACATGTCTGGCTTACGCGCAAGCTCAAAGGCCGGGCCGGCGCCTCGGCGGGCATCCTCACCGGCATCACGCCGTTCGCCATTCTTACGCCGCTCGCCTTCCTGGCGGTGGTGTTCACGAACCAGGCGCGCACGCTGATCACGTTCGTCCAGGAAAAGGACCTTCACTTCGACGCAACGCTCTTGGCGAGGCTCGAGACCTATCCGGTCATCGGCCCGGCGGCGAAGTACGCCAACGAAGAACTCTCGGTCAGCGGCGCGGACCTGCAGCAGTGGCTGACCAATGCAACGCAAACGGTGCTGAGGAACGTGGCGGCAATCAGCGGCGGTGTGGCCCTGTCGGCGCTGGGCGCACTCGTCGGCTTTTTCCTGATGTTGTTCCTGCTCTTCTTCATGTTCCGCGACGGGCCGGGCATGTTCGCGCGCTTCCAGCGGCTCATCCCGGTGCCCGAAGAACATCGCGAGCAGTTGTTCAGTCATCTGGCGAGCGTCACGCGCGGTGTGTTTTACGGCATCGGATTGACGGCGATCGTGCAGGGCATCCTGGTAGGAATCGGTTTCACGATCGCCGGCCTGCCTTCACCGGTCGTGTTCGGTGTATTGGCGGCGATCCTCGCCCTGTTGCCCGCGGGCGGCGCGGCAATCGTGTGGATTCCCGGTCTCCTGTTTCTCGCGGCGTCGGGCCGCTGGGGCATGGCGACCTTCATGCTGATCTGGGGAATGATCGTCTCGACGTCGGACAACATTCTGCGGCCGATACTCGTGGCGCGTTACGCGCCGGTGTCGGCGTTCATGGTGTTCGTTGGCGTGGTGGGCGGCATCGGCGCCTTCGGCACCATCGGTATCGTCGTTGGTCCGGTATTCCTCGCGCTGGTCGCGGCGATCCTCGAGTACTTCGACGAGAAGATCATCGCGCCTAACAAGAAAGTCCTGGATGCGCAGGCGGAAGATCCTCCCGAGGCGTAGTCGCGTCGGAGCGCGTTAACTTGTGCGCGGCCCCGATTGATGCGGGGGCTTCCCGACGTGAAACCCGGCGGCCGCGATGGCGGCGATCAACGGCTGCGCGCTGAAGACGGTGTAAAAGGCAACGCTGTCGGGAATCCCGTTCGGGCCGCGCTGAAAGTGGATTCGAACCCCACGGCCGAAAATGAACCGGCCCATGGGTTCGATGACGGGGGCGTCTTCGGGCGTAAAAGTCTCGATAGCGAAGACGTTGACGGTGATCAGGCGTGGCTCGACGCGGATGCTCGCGAACGGCCAGGAGATATCCCGGCGACGAAGGATTCCCCGGCCGCGTTGCGTGAATGGAGTCATGAGGACGGGCTTGCTCGCCGACGCGGGAGCCAGGGACAGATGCGTGGCGAGCGTGCGGTCATCCAGGGCGCGATTGGACCACATTTAGGATGCCTCGCGTAAAGCCCGCCGGCCGAGCGACGCGGAATACGCGAACGACTCTGTCACTGCGGGGAATCGGCAACACGAATAACCGTCGGGGTGGAAGGGGGACAGCCCCCATTTATTTTGCGGACAAAATAAATGGGGACAGTCCCCGATCTCCTATAATTCGCGCCCCCGATGGAACTCTCACCGATTCTCGCCTCGCTCAACGACGCGCAACGCGCCGCGGTTTCCGCGCCCGTGGGGCCGGTGCTCGTGCTCGCCGGTGCCGGCTCGGGCAAGACGCGCGTGCTCATTCACCGCATCGCCTGGGTCATTCAGAACGAAGGCGCATCGCCGCATTCGATTCTCGCGGTGACCTTCACGAACAAGGCCGCGCTCGAGATGCGTCAGCGCATCGAGAAGTTGTTAGGGATTCCAGGCAACTCGATGTGGGTGGGCACGTTCCATGGCATTGCGCATCGGCTGCTGCGCCTGCATTGGCGCGATGCGGGTTTGCCGCAGAGCTTCCAGATCCTCGACGGCGAAGACCAGCTGCGATTGGTCAAGAAGGTCGTGCGGGCGATGGAGCTCGACGAAGCGCGCTGGGTGCCGCGCGAAATCCAGTGGTTCATCAATCACAACAAGGATGAAGGCATTCGCCCGCCGGTCATGAAAGATGCCGGCGATCCGACCCGCAAGCAGCTCATCAAGATTTACGCGGAATACGAGGCGCAGTGCCAGCGCACGGGCGTGGTCGATTTCGCGGAGCTGCTGCTGCGCGCTTACGAGTTGTGGCTCAAGAATCCCGGGATTCTCAAGCATTACCAACATCGCTTCCGCCACGTGTTGATCGACGAGTTCCAGGACACGAACGCGATTCAGTACGCCTGGGCGCTGCTGATCGCGGGCCAGGACGGCGCACCGTTCGTCGTCGGAGATGACGACCAGTCCATCTACCGCTGGCGCGGTGCGCGGGTGGAAAACCTGACGCGTTTCTCGAAGGATTTCCCGGCGGCCAAGTTGTTCCGCCTCGAGCAGAACTACCGCTCCACGGGCAACATCCTGAAGGCGGCGAACCAGCTCATTTCGAACAACACGGGCCGGCTCGGCAAGAACCTGTGGACGGAAGGCAGCGACGGCGAGCGGATCAAGCTGTATGCCGCGTTCAACGAACGTGATGAAGCCGAATTCGTGATGAACCGGATCCGCGAATGGGTGAACCAGGGCGGGTTGCGGCGGGACGTGGCGATTCTGTATCGCTCGAACGCGCAATCGCGCGTGTTCGAAGAAGTGTTCATGAACGCCCGTATGCCCTACAAGGTGTACGGCGGCCTGCGGTTCTTCGAGCGCGCGGAGATCAAGGACGCGCTCGCCTATCTACGTGTGATCACCAATCACGCGGACGACGCCTCGTTCGAGCGCGTGGTCAATCTGCCGACACGCGGGATCGGCGCCCGGTCCCTCGACATCGTGCGCGAGCAGGCGAAGGCCGCCACCACCTCGTTGTGGGATGCGGCGGCGACTTGCATCGCGAACGGCGCCTTGGGTCCGAAAGCGGAAGCGGCCGTAAATGGATTCCTGCAGCTGGTCGAACAGCTGGGCCGCGACATCGCCGGGCTTCCGCTGCACGAGCAGGTCGATCACGTGATCAATAATTCAGGACTGGTCGAGCATCACAAGAAAGAAAAGGCCTCGGATCGCGGCGAAGCGCGCATCGAGAACCTGAACGAGCTCGTTTCGGCGGCGCGTGGGTTCGAGCCTGATGGCGCGAATTCGGATGAAGAAAAGCTGCC
>Ga0307513_10010545_pt1 | contig 11565 bp, 10 predicted proteins | sample 15_EM_MG_FD_202174 | JGI IMG/M metagenome (GOLD analysis project Ga0307513, IMG submission 202174) | Populus trichocarpa ectomycorrhiza microbial communities from riparian zone in the Pacific Northwest, United States - 15_EM | ecosystem: Host-associated > Plants > Roots > Unclassified | place... | reverse complement strand
AGTTCGAGAGACTCCTCGACAAGTCGGTTTGAGGAGTTGTACTGGGTGGACGGTGAGGTCCTCTTTGCGAGATTGAGGAAGAAGGCCGTGAAGGTGTCTGTGGCGTCGCCCTCTGGGATGGGACAATGGGGGTATTAAACAACGCATCAAAGTCATCTTCCATAACTGCCTGAGGGGGTGGGAGATTTGGTGTCCTCCCCCTTAAAGAGGTAGCAGCCAGGGGTGTCGCAAGCACCGATCCCTGTTTGCTCTCCATCATGGCCTTCTGCTTCCCCAATGGCACGTCGTCATCCTCGTCGCCTAAATCGCTGGTACTATGAACCACGGGAACATCTGACAGGAAATCAAGGTCCTCTGGTGACAACGAGAGGGAGTTGTGGTTGGCAGTAGACTTTGGTCGAGAGAAACGGTTTAAGAACCTCGAAACGGCGGATTGTGCAGGCCCATCCGTGGTGGCGGTGGGCTCGACGGGGCTCGCTGTAGCATCTGCGGGGGACTGGTCGGTCGACGAGACCGGCGAAGCCGTGTTCGTTGACGAAGCAGAGACCGAAGTAGTGACTACTGGCGGGACCGGCGGGGGTTTCGTGAGTCTATTACTAGACGCGGACTGCGACCTTCTGCCTTCTACGGTCTGCCTTGGTGATTGTGAAGCCGTCCTCAATGGAGCTATCGGAGGAGTCGCGATACGTTCGGCGACAGAAGTTGGTTTGGTAGGGGATGCTTCGGTTGGAGAGTCTTGGACAAGGAAGGTCTTGGCATCCGGAATGCTCGGAAGAGTCGTCGTTGAGCCCTCACGGCGATTCCAGAGGGAAGAGAATATGCCAGATCTCTTCTTTGACTCGGCTGGTGATTGTGGCTCTCCCTTTTTCTCCACTATGCGCCACCCGACAGGCATGTCATCCGGAACTTCATCGGACCGATTTTTAACAGCCGCCTCCCAATCTGACGAAGATCCTTTGTTACGCATAAAATGTGCCATCGGACTAAGTTGTGCGATGGCCGAATGTCTTGTAAAACGTAGAGATTTTGTTACTTCCTCTGAAACTGCTGATTTGGTGAACGGAACTCGGGGAGCGAAAGTGTACTCTGGGAGGAGTGTGTCGATGAGGTTGTTACTGAGGGCACCACGGATAAGAATTGGATCACAATCAAGGAGAACATGCCACGTACAGCCCTTCCACGCTATCAAGACCACGCCTCCAGTTCTGAAGCCACTCCTCTGGAGGGTGTGGGTTACTCGATGAAGTTTCTGGCCACATCTTCTCGGAGAAATGCCCGAAGGTTTCCATGATGCTCGCAATGACTTCCGGAGGCTACGGGGAACGGCTCAGGAAATCATTGAAACCGATGAATATGAGCATATACGCACCACTCTCCTGTCTAGCTTCTCTCTCATGCGTCTGGCGGCCTCCCATTCGTCCACCGGCTCTGCCTCCGTATCGCGTTCCTCCGTCGTAGCCTGCTGACCCCAAGCGTTGGACGAGTGCACAGAGTCATCAAAAATAGAGTACTTTGGTGGACCCCATCCAACTTCATCCGCAGAAATTATTGCATCAGCGTCACCCGACTCGAAGGTGCCAAACTGATCGGGACTAGGCACCCTGGATTGGATTGGCGTGTCTTGGGGTTGTTCCAAGGGTTTGTGCTCTTCCTTTGTGAGAGTGGGTGGGGTAGGTGGAGGAGATTTAGATGGTGCATCATCAGAGGGTGCCTGGGTTGGAACGGCGGGTGCCTGGGTTGGAACGGCGGGTGCCTGGGTTGGAACGGCGGGTGCCTGCGGTTGCGCCGGCGAGCTCCATACGTCTACCGGGGGAACAGGTGCCCAAGCCGCGTAATACTGACTCTGGCTCTTCTCCGCTGGCCAAGGAACAGCGTCTGTCGTCCAACTCGCGTCCGGATCGTCGGTGCGAGACTGTGGCTCTGCCTTAGTATCTTCGCTGTCGTCATCGTTTGCATAATTGTCGTTCTCGTCGTCTCCTACGGGGGATGGTGGTTTTGGGGAAGGGGGTCGTGCATCCCATGTAGGGAGTGGATTGGAGGGGTAGTCGTTTACTGGGTCGCCCCAGGCGTTCCCGTAGAGGTCATCCATCGGCTCTCAGCGGTAGCGATCGTGAGAATAAGTACGTGGGATCGGCCGAGCCATCCGTCAGTCTGCACCGAAGGGAGGGACCGTCACCGGGGTGTCAGCCATCCTGGGACGGTTCCCGACGGTGGTGGGCGGCACTAGCAACTCATCGACTCTCTCATACTATCGGGATCGGAGTGTATTTTTTTGTGACCAGCTCTCGTGGATCTCGAGATTCACGTCGTGTAATGGCCCTCGAGGGGGCCCGAGACCATCGAGCCAACGCGTAGTGTTTCCTCTCGAATATTCGGACAACGCTCGTACGCACTTTTTTATCCCCGCTCCGGGCTCGCGCTGCTCGCGGTGAATGAAATCGAAACGTACGTCCGACTACCATGAGGCTGATGGGGATGATTGTGGTCTCTCGACTTCAACTCCCTTCATCAGTGGACTCTTCCCGAGAATCCAACTTTCGTGCCAACTTTCTTTGTCAAATCTCTGGATTGCGATGTCAGACGCTTGTGGGTGCATCGATGGCCACGGGATTGATTGCTCAGGCGTGAGTTTCTCCACCCCTTCTCGTTGAGCCACTCGTAATGATATCCGTTTAGTTACTCCAATATCGCTTTCCCCCGCCTCCCGAAAATCGCATTTGCAGGTACATGAACCGTCGATGTGCCCTTCGTAAAATCCGGGTCTCACTTCCTTCGCAGATATTGGGATGACGCGAAGACTTTCTTCCGTGCCGCGTTCCTGCAAGTCGCCGTTTTCTGCGTCGCCATATATTGTGTATTCTCCCACTTCGACTACTTGAAAATGAGAGCGAAAGGGAAGCTCAGTCGTTGGTTATTTGTGCCGGAATGGAAGGTTCTCAGTGTGGACAAGGACGGCCACGACTTAGGAAGCCTCGAACAGTACGTGTCACTTCCCTGAACATTTTTCCGTCAGACTCATGCATTCTCATTAATGTATAGAATCTACGAACCTGTGGAGGAGCATCGTCGTCGCGCCGCGTTCATTACCATGATGGACAGGAACCACGGCGCCGATGTCCAAAACTGCCCTGAATCCCTGACTCTTTGGGGTACACCCGGGGAGAGCTTCGTGGAACAAGGTGATATGAGACAGGAGGGTGCAGCTGTGGCATTGAGGACCCCTCCCTGCACCGATTCAGAAACCCTGGTGGTTACCAGGAGAGTCACCGAAGTCCCCTACAAGGCGAAAATACCCAAGAACACAGAGGTCTCAGATGAGCCCTGTCCCTCATCTCCTACCCGAACGCAGCAAGCGAGACCGTCTAGGATCGATGCCAGTCCATTCTCGCAGTATTCGATTAACCCCGATTCTCCAGAGCCTTTCGACCGTGGTTCGGCACAAACCTCAACTGGCTCAAAAGCACGGAAACTCCCCTTTCTAACATTACGACCATCACGAAAATCACGGCCATTCAGGACATCGGCTCATAGCCAAGGGAGGACTGTCTGGATGACCACAGTCTCGTACGAAGACCTTTCCAATCCCCCAGAACCATCTCCAGAGGACGAACCAGGTTTTCTCTACATCCATAGAAACCTGACAGACGATACATTGCAAGTTTGGCTCTTGGAAAATGTGAGGCAGTGGGTCACTGTACAGCTTGGCAACAAGACCAAACATCCAACATTTGGGGATAGATACTTGGCTGTTCGGTTGGATGGGACTCCGAGTTGGATTACTCTTGCCTCTTGGCATACTGCAAAGAAGTGGGTAAATGGTCAATAGGTTCTTGTTGTGTCATTCTCAGGGTTGTGGCCACCCAACTGTTTGTAACTTTCAAAGTTTTTTTTGCTTGGAATTTGTGTATCAATGAAATGTTGCTAAGATAAGTGACTGGTAAGCCCAATCCCAGTGCTAACACTGCATCTTGCAACTCTGCCAGTTCTCAACCATTCAAACTTTGTGGATGGATGAGAATTGGTCCTGACAACAGTCCAGGCATTGTCCTGGAACTTGGTGTCAGACCCATCTGTATTGTGCTACCCCTGTCTCACCTGGCACTGTGCTCACATGTCTGATACCATCATTTTTGATGAGCCACTTTCAACCTCTCCATTTACCTCAAGTGCTGAGTCACTCAAACACAACAGTTGGAGATGGGTGGATCAACATGGGCAACTTTCTTCCTATTACCATTGTTCCCCCCTCAGCCCACTGATCCTCACTGGGAACATCATCTGGTACAGTACCTCATCACATCCCCAGCCTCTGGACATGGGTGTGAACTCCAGTCAGTTTCACTTTCCTTAGTATTGACCACTCTTCCTTCTTGACAATTTTTGCTCTCAGATTCTCTCCTTAGCTTATGACTTCCTTGTATGAGTTGACATCTCACCTTTTTGAATAACCTCAGTCAGGAATCCCAGAGATCAATTTCAGTGCTGGGCTGATGAGGCTTTGAGCTTCTCCTCAGACTAACACTGATGATGCTCAGTTTATATTCATCAGTAAACATTTTTATTGCTTTTAAAGTTCCAAAAATGGTACAAAAAAGAAAGTGCATAAAAGTGTGTTTTTAAAAGTCAGGCACCCACTCCACAGAAGTGAGGGTACCATAAGTACTAAAATTTAGTAGGGGGAACAGTCAAAAAAGATCTGGCACTCAGAATGTAACTTCTGTTGATGTTATATCACCACTCATTTTTTCATTCTTGCCCACAAAGGTACAATCACAGAAGTAGTACATTACTGAGAACCCAAATGATTGAAGTCCAAGATTACTACCTCTCCAGAATCATAACCAGCAGCTAGATACTGACCATCCCATTGCACCTCATAAGGTTTTGCATATCTTCCAGATAGTTGAAAAACCTTTTTTCCTGTGACCATATTCATAATCCAAGGTGGACTATTAGTCATCCAAGGTGGACTCTTAGTCATCTCTGATGGACCACCAATAAAATCCAGGTGAGGCCTCTCTGTGAATGTTGTGCATAATGGGACAGGGGGAGAGTCTAGGATCCCAAAGTCCCACCCCTGGGTTGACAAGTCCTCAGATTGGACCCAGATTTTTGAACCACCTGGACAGAAAGATTCCAGATATAATCCATCCTCTTCTAACTCCACCTCACCCACAAGCCTCCATGTCCACATCTCCCATGCTTGAAGAATCCCATTGTCCAGGCAGAAGAGTTTGGATCCATCCCCTGATATCCTCAGCCCCCCACACCCAGGTGTATCCAGTGTTTGGAGGAGCTCATCTTTCTCAGTGTCCCAGATGTGAATTTGTTTATCTTTGTGCCAAGTAACAATCAGCCTGCCATCTATTAGCTGGACATCTCTCCAGCTTTTAGCTGGGGTTTGGAAGGATGCCTTGCAGAGGCCAGTCAAGATATCCCAGATTTTCACCACTCCAGCTGAATCACTTGAGATGGCAATCCCATCCCTTGCTTGTAGACTGATAGAGTCAATTGGGGTTGAAGCAGGTGGAGTAGACTTTGGATCAGTTGCAGCTGGATTGGTTGACAAGACACCAATCTGCCAGAACTTGACTGATTCATCATAGGATGCTGATATGAGGTAGGAGGAGGAGAACACAAGGAAGGTAATGACTCCAGAATGACCAACAAAGGTCTCAACAGGGTGAGGGTCTGGGCTAGCAATGTCCCAAACATAGATGATTTTACCAGCTGATGCTGCAATGAATCTGCCATTAGGGGAAAAACAGCAACATTCATCATCATCATCATCATGGACCACAGATAATTTAGCCACAATTTCTCTGGAATCATGGTTTTGAACTGTGATGGTTGTCCCACTCCATGAAGCAAACTGAGTGTAGTCTGGAGAGAAAGCAATATAGGAACCATCATATGTAGGTCCAGTTTGATGACCATTGATGTCCCACTGCTGGACTTTGCCACCAGAGATGGATGTGAGATGTCCAGGGCCTATGGGAGAGAAGCTAAGATGCTTTACAGAATCCTGTTGCTTTATCATGTGTTTGAGCTCCCCTGTCTGTGTGTCCCACAAACAAATTGTCCCATCCCTAGATCCTGAAGCAATCCTGGTACAGTCTGAGGAGATGGAAACAGAATAAACCCTGACATTGTGGCCATAGAAGGTTTTAACAATACCACCAGTCTGCATATCCCAGAGCCTGACAGTTTCATCATAACTTCCAGATACAAGTGATGTCCCACCTGGTGAGAAGGCAAGAGATATAACCCAATCTGTATGCCCAGACAGGATAGCTCCCTGACTGCCTGTGATTGCATCAAGGATATTGATATCCCCATACTCCAAACCAATTGCAATGGTATTGTTCCAACATGAGAGGGTTTGTGGGACATTGTTCAACAGAACTGTGCGAGAACATGTTCCCCATTCAGCTGGAAACCCTTTGACCACTTTGACTGCTTGTGGGAGCTCCATACTGTAGCACTTTTGGAGCCAAGATGATGGAGGGGAAAATGGGAGTGCAAAATGGTATATCTGGGAAGGAGAGTCACAGATTGTATCAAAGTGTTCCAATAGAAAACGCTGGCTGTCATTGATCCACTTGCAGGAAACTCCTGTCTGAATAACCATAAACATCAATAGGCTTTTATAGGTAGTTCAGCACAACTCACCACTATATACCATTGCTGCACATCATTGAGGGCATAAACACCAATGTCAAGTTTCTCCATGAGGCTGAGGACCTCAATCCAGAACAGAAAACAGGTTGTGAAGAATTCATTGATTGCCTCATCCACTTCCTGAACATCAGAGCTGCTCCTGCCACTTCTCACAAGGTGACTTGTCCAGAAGCAGCAGGCATACTTCAGTGCATCTCCAATGTAAGCAGCTCTCTGTCCAGGAAGATCTTCAACCTCACTGAGAAGGACATGATCATCTAGTTGGCAGATATTCCTCTTCAACCCTCCCCTCATCACCCTGAGACATGAAAGCAGGATCTCTGTGTGACAAATTGAAGGATCTATGAAGAATTGCTGGTCGGTGCATCGTCCTGGGTCTGTGAGGAAGTCTGGAAATGACTTGTGGAGGACATGGATTGGTGTTGGGTCAAGTTCACTTGTTGGGATAATAAGAAGTGAATGGAGAGAGCGCAGTGTGGTGGACAAGTTTGATATTCCAAGGAGGTCCGAGAGAGCAGTTGCTGAGAGTGGGTTGGATACAAGTAACACTGCCCCAACAACAGACCTGAAACGGGAATAGAACTTCCCATCATCAGCCCATATATTGAGGAATGCTTGTTGCAAGACCTCAGTGTAGAGTTGGTCAATTCCGGACCTCCCTTCTTCGGTAGTACTTTGAGGAAGCGAGATGATGTCGATAAGCCTCTCAGTGGGTTGGTGGTCCTTAGATGCAACAAATTTGACAACTGTGGAAGCGTAGATGAAGAGGCCGGCTGCCTTGGCACACAGAGTGTCAAGGTCGGTTGAACTTGGCCACCCTTCTGAGAGGTCACAGTCACTTCGGTTTTTGGCGATAGCGGTTAGCTACGTCGTAAAAAACAGCCTGACGTCACTGTCTACAGAGGAACGTTTGACATCATGGAGCCTAAGCACGTCGGTGTGGGGTTGGAGTGACTCTAGGCGAAACCCAGAGCGAATCCGAGGTTCGGGTCTGCTGGTGATGAAGAATTTGACGAGGGGGATCTTGTTGACGTAGCGGGAAAGTACGGAGAGAAGTGCGGATGCCGGTTCCTCGTCTCGGCACTCGTCCAGGGCATTGATGATGATCAGAGTCTGGGTTTGCGTCTCCCGGAGTGGCCCAGTGATTAGTTTCTCCATTTGAGAACAGAGGGTCTCCTGTCCAACGTCAGGGCTCCCCACACTGGGGGCAAGGGTACCCAGAAATGAGTGGGAACATCTTAGGAACATTTCAAGGTCTGGGTCAATTTTACTGCACTGTAACCAACAGACACATTTATGGCACATTTGAAATGTGTTGCTAAGATGAAACAGAAATGTTTCCATTGGTAACATTTTAAATGTTCCTGGAAATGTGTTTTAGATATTCTTAGGCCCATTTTAAGTGGAAACATCTTAAGTACATGGCCCGTTTGTAGGAACATTGAAGGAACATGGGCTACGAGGCTCATTCCTGCCAAAAACATTAGAGGATTATTTATGGCGACAGGTTAGGAACATTTTTGTAAGTGTGTCTGAGAACATTTTAAATGTTACTATTGGGCACATTTCAGTTTCATCTTAGCAACACATTCTAAATGTTCCATAAATGTATCTGTTGGTTACAGTGCAGTAAAATTGACCCAGACCTTGAAATGTTCCTAAGATGTTCCCACTCATTTCTGGGTACCCTTGCCCCCAGTGCCACCAAGATCGGAAGCAGTTCCTGCCGAAAGTGTGGATACCGGTGAGCGAGCTGGAAGGCGAGGGTAGGGAAGATGGATCAAAGGTTGCTCCTGTCGTCGAAATTCCTGGAACAGAAGAAACTCGCCCTGAGCTTCCCGTCAGCGAAGCTCATTTCCGCAAACGTTTGAGCGATGGTCGACTTCCCGGTCCCGGCGAGGCCGTTGAGCCAGAACACGCGCTTGTCTCACTCGTCGTTTGACCAGTTCTCGAGCTGGGATAGGACGTCTCTCCTGGTCCCCCTCATACATCCTTGTCTGTTTCCGCATAAATACCCAGCATCCGCAGTATGATACATCCCCTTGAGAAGATTATGGTCCGCTCTCTCCTGTTTCTGGTTACTACATGCGGACAAACGGTCAGGAGGTAAGACCCACCATGAGGCGACAGCTCTTATCATAGATATCTTGTTGCAAAGACGTCTAATGGAGATGTTAGTTAGGGTGGAAGCAAGCATTCTGAGAACAAACCTGGTAATCCATCATGGCGTCACGGATATCCTCGACCAGGCCGCCAAGTTTGTCCACATCCTCGGTGCTGTTCAGGAACCGTGTGACTTTGCCTCGCTGTGCAAGTGGGTTGATCTCTTGAAGAATATTGTCCAGTTTCCTAGTAAATTACACACGTCAGACCAGCTCCCAGTATTTGGGAGTGCGGGTTTACCGTTTGAGAATTGTCCTCCTCTCTCCCTCTCTTATATCGCCCTCAGGAGCCGATGCGCCGAGTGATTCCGCCAGCCCTTCAACCCGGGGAATTAATGATTGTATCGTTTGACGACAGGCGATCGTTTGCTAGGATAGCCGTGAGCATTATTACTGGTGTGGTGCGGGATAAATGGACCGTACGTCGCAATGCTTGAGGATCGCAGAGAGACCTCCCGCAACAGACTTGAGAGGGGCAAAAGCATCTGAAGATTCTTTCACCAAATGGATGGCTAACTTGGTCGTGGAATATGCAGTGGACTTCCGGCTCGATTTGTTCTTGGATGCTGGTCCCGAGTCGGCAGTATCATCTGAGGATTTCGTCTGGTTTCTTTTTCCTATTCTGAAAACAGATCGGAACAAGTCAGGTGTGGCGTGGCGGTCTGTGTCGCAAAAGAGTGTGGTTAGATGGGTCGTTCGGAATAAAGTCGTTCGCGTACTGTCAGGCTCTGAGCCGTGGGGGGTCAAGGGACCGGATGTTGGCAAAGTTGAGGAACTGATCCCAAGATCTGGAGTCGATTCCGTGGGACGTAGTACTGCTGGGTCAACTTGCATTGGGTCTTCGATGTCGCTGGCTTTGCTCCTGGCTTTGCTCCGTGCTCGATAATCCTTCCGTAGAGGGATGAATTTTCGTCGTTTCATGTCGCTGGGTCAGCTTAGATGGGAGTGCGATAAGAGATGGTTTGCCTCGTGGCATTCATTCAATTACAAACCAACGCCGGGCGCTAGGACCCCCGAAAATAGGGGGGAAGGTCTATTGGACTGGCTCAAAAGAAGGTTCCGACACAAAATTTGGGGGGGTCGGGAGAAAAGTTCGGGTCAGGACTGACCTCCCCAGAAACGGCCAAAATATGTTCTGACAGATACTAAAAAACCCAAAAAAATCCCAGGTAGACTAAACGAGATTTCCAACGATATATATATGGCTTGACACTGCACGTTGGAGCGTGTGGAGACATCAGTAATGGGAAAAGGGTAGATAACCGATATATTCGAGGTTCTGGAGGTACACGGCGGATTATCTGAGACATCCGAAAAATGTTTTCTTCGGCGGATATATCTGGTGATCGGGTCGGACATCCTAGGATGTCCAATAAATGCAATTGGGGGACAGCCTTTGGACTCTCAGATGTCCATGGATGTTTCAACTGGACGTCTTGAAGACATCCACCAGGACATCCATTGGAGGCAGAGGTTCCCTATGGATTATTGCCCATCCACTCGAATCACTCGTTTAAATACCAATTAACCATGCATTTAAGATAATAGAAAGGTAAAGTACAACGGTGCGAAAGCAGTAAAAATTCGAACGAGCCACATTAAAGTCGCTTCCGCTTGCTGCCTGCGACAGCCGTGATCCCAGAAGACCGACGCGCTGGTGGCGCGCTGTCAGTAAGCGGCCTGTTCGTCTCACCGACGGGACCGTACACGTGCCGGTCAACTGAAAGAATCTTCGTGAACTTCCTGGAAACAGGGATGGTAAGTTGGGAACTGGAAAGATTTTGCACCGAGTGGACATACTGTGAGATTGCGGCTGGATCCTTGACCGTCTCCCGGATCGCTTCGAGCGTTTTATCCACCAGTCCCCAATAATCGCCTCCCGAGTTCTGGGACAGAGTGTAACAATATCGCTAAGGGAGACTGATTAGTTTAATCAGGTGGGGGAAGGGTGATGTGACGCACGAGGAATGCGATTCGCACCACCAATGCAATGGTGAACTTAACGCCCTTGGCACCGGGAACATTTTCCAGTATGTCCGCCGACAACTGCGAAATACTTATGGAGGAGGGTTGGTGATTTGGAAGACCCTCCGTGTCGAGTTCGGAGATGGGGTCGTCGCCGAGACTTTGCACAATCTGTGTGATGATGGATGAGCTTGGTCACCCAGAAGCAGGTCCCGGTACTTAACCTCGGTTTTGACGGCACTCTGGGCTTTCGTCCATGCAGTCAAGATGGCTGACTTCAACTTCTTACAGAAACCGACATCTTTCAACGTCTCTTCGGAGACATCAGAGTTTTGATCCGCAAGAAGAGCATCCTGCCCCCGGCCATCTGTCAATGGTGCAACCGGTGTTGGAAAGCACGGTGACACACCTTGATTAAGTCAAACCCAACCTGTTCACTCTTGTACGCCGGAAGGTTTGGTGAGAGGATTCGTTTGCCGACTTCCTGTTTGATGTGTTTCTGAACATATGTCAGATCGAGTTGACAGGGCGAAAATTGAACTCACCGTCAAGGTTGGCGACACTTCTCCACGGAAAACGGCAAGAACAGACTCATTCAGAGAAAGTTGGGATGCTGCCATCCAGATGAGTTCACAGAGCGCATAAAAGGATATCTGGGGCCAGAAAACTTTGTTGAAATGCTTATAAAAGAACAAATATAATGACCATTTCTTCTCTTGCAGATATGCAAATAGAACCTTAACTCTCCTCTTCCATT
>Ga0307513_10010543_pt1 | contig 11566 bp, 14 predicted proteins | sample 15_EM_MG_FD_202174 | JGI IMG/M metagenome (GOLD analysis project Ga0307513, IMG submission 202174) | Populus trichocarpa ectomycorrhiza microbial communities from riparian zone in the Pacific Northwest, United States - 15_EM | ecosystem: Host-associated > Plants > Roots > Unclassified | place... | reverse complement strand
TGTCGCTGGCCGCGCTGCAGCAGGGCCTGGATGCGGCCGAGCGCCAGGGGCTGATCGCACGCGACTTCGCGCGTGTCTGGCCGACCGAGCGCGGCTTCGACTTCCTCAGCGACCTGCAGGCGCTGTTTCTGCCGTAGCCTTCAGACGCGGTGGTGCGACAGGCCCGCCGTACTGCGCAGCCGCTCGATCAGGCGCGGCGCGATCTGCGCGAGCGGCAGCACCTCGTGGGCCGCGCCGGCGGCAATCGCCTCGCGCGGCATGCCGAAGACGACGCAACTCGCCTCGTCCTGCACCAGGTTGTAGCTGCCGGCGTCGCGCATCTCCTTCATCGCGCTCGCGCCGTCGGCACCCATGCCGGTGAGCATGATGCCGAGCGCGTTCGGCCCGGCGACGCGCGCGGCCGACTTGAACAGCACCTCGACCGAAGGTCGGTGCCGATTCACCGGTTCGCCTTCGACGACGCGCGCGACGTAGTTCGCGCCCGAGCGCTCGACGCTCAGGTGCGCGGTGCCGCCGGGCGCGATATAGGCGTGGCCCGGCAGGATGCGCTCGCCGTCGCGCGCCTCGGCCACGCGGATGCGGCACAGCCCGTCCAGGCGCGTCGCGTAGCTCTTCGTGAAGCCGGCCGGCATGTGCTGCGTGATGACGATCGCCGGGCAGTCCGGCGGCAGGTTCATGAGCACCTCCTTGGTCGCCTCGGTGCCGCCGGTGGACGCGCCGATGCAGACGATCTTCTCGGTCGACAGGCGGCCGATCGCGCCGATGGGCGGCGCCGCCTTCTCGGCCGCGTGAGCCGCGCTGGCCGAGGGCGGTGCGGGTCGGCGCAGCTGGGCCTGCGACGCGATGCGCACCTTGTCGGTGATGTCGTCGGCGAGCAGGCGCAGCCCATCCGCCACGCCGACCTTGGGCTTGGCGACGAAGTCGATCGCGCCGAGTTCGAGCGCGCGCATGGTCACCTCGGCACCGCGCTCGGTCAGCGTCGAGACCATCACGACCGGCATCGGCCGCAGCCGCATCAGCTTGCCGAGGAAGTCGATGCCGTCCATGCGCGGCATCTCGACGTCGAGCGTGATCACGTCGGGGTTCAGCGCGCGGATCATCTCGCGCGCGATCAGCGGGTCGGCGGCGGCGCCGACGCACTCCATGTCGGCCTGGCGGTTGATGATCGCGCTGAGCAGGCTGCGCACCAGCGCCGAGTCGTCCACCACCATCACGCGGATCTTGGCCATGACGTTCGAGTCCAGTCTCGTCAGAAGAGGTCCACCGAGCCGCCGCCGGTGCTCTGCGGCACGGCCTGCCGGGCGGCGATGTCCTGCGCGGCGAGCGCCGAGGTGTTGGCGCTGGCGAGCCGCTTCACCATGGCCTTGCCGCTGGCCGGCAGGAAGCACACCTTGCGCGGGTGCGGACCCAGCACGTCCTTCGAGACGATCGGGATGCGCTCGGTCTTCAGGTAGTCCATCACGAACGCGGTGTTGCGTTCGCCGATGTTCATCGTGCTCATGCCGTCGATCACCTGGCCGCCGCCGAAGACCTTGGCCTCCATCGTCGCCCTGGTCGCGCCGTGCTTCATCATCTCGTTGATCAGCAGTTCCATCGCGTACGAGCCGTAGCGCCCCGAACCGGCGTCGCCGTCGGGCAGCATGAAGTGGTTCATGCCGCCGATTTTCGCCTCGCGATCCCACAGGCACGCGGCGATGCACGAGCCCAGCGTCGTCATGATCAGGATGTCCTCGTCGTAGACGAAGTATTCGCAGGGCAGGATCTTCACCGCGTCGTTCTTGAAGAACGCATCGTAGAAGAAGAACGAGGCCTCGCCGGGCTTGCGCGGCTGCGACTTCAGGCGATTCAGCCGTCCCGTCGCCGCCGCGTTCTCGGGCAGAGGTACGCGCGGTTGGACGCGGCTTTGGGTGCCGGGCATGGGATCAGAGCCGTTCGTAGATCGTCTTGCCACGCAGGCGGAAAAGGTCGCGCACGTCGGTGAAGTTCTCGGAGTGGCCGACGTACATCAGCCCCCGTGGCCGCATCGCGGCGTGGATCTGGCCGAGCACGCGACGCTGCGTGGCGTTGTCGAAATAGATCATCACGTTGCGGCAGAACACGATGTCGAAGGGTTCGCCCAGGGCCCAGCGCGTGTCCATCAGGTTGTGGGCGCGGAACTCGATCATCTGCGCCAGTTCCGGTTTGACGCGCATCAGGCCGCTGTTCGCGCCGGTGCCGCGCAGAAAATGGCGGCGCTGCCGGTCGGGTGTCAGGCCGCGCGCGTCGGTCGGGTAGACGCCGCGGCTCGCGGTCGCCAGAACCTTGGTGTCGATGTCGCTGGCGATGATCTTCACGTCGGCGCCGGGGCCAAGCGCTTCGGCCACCGTCATCGCGATCGTGTAGGGCTCCTCGCCGGTCGACGCGGCGTTGCACCAGATGCGCAGGCCCTGACGGGCGCGTGCCTTCAGGTCGTGCAACAGGGCATCGAAGTGGTGGGATTCGCGAAAGAACGAAGTCAGGTTGGTCGTCAGGCAGTTGACGAACTCCTGCCATTCCGCGTCGGCCTGGGCGCCGCTGGCCGCCTCGAGCCACTGAAGGTAGCTGCCGAACGAACGGTGCCCGGTCTCGCGCAGCCGCCGCGACAGGCGGCTGTAGACCATGGCCTGCTTGCCCGCATGCAGGCTGATGCCGGCCCGGGCGTAGATCAGCGCGCGGACGCGGTCGAAATCGCGCGCGTCGAAGCTGAATTCGCCGCCACCCTCGGACGGCACGCCGGCAGCGGGCGATCGGGCGGGTGCGAACGACGGGGCGGCGGCGCTCATGGTGTCTCCGGGTGGCAAGAAAGCGGGCGAACTCGACCCGGCCGCGCCGGGCCGGTGCACGCCTTCATATCGGCGCGCGCGGCGCGGCCTTGAGTGGCCCGCTGCTAGACTCGGACACACTGTTTCCCCGGCACGCCGACATCAGTTCGTGCACTCCCAGACCCAGCCCGCTCCTCCCGATGCTGCCCGGCTGCGGCTGGCGGATGCCATGCTGTTGCTGCAGCAGTCGGGCCGGGAACTGCCGGACCGGCAAACGGTCGCACCGGTGGTGTGGATGCAGGCGGTGATCGACGCGCTGTGCGAGCTTTCCAGCCGCGATCCGTTGACCGGCCTGTCGAATCGGCGCCAGTTCGAGCTCGCGCTGGCGAGCGAAGTCGACCGCGTCGCGCGCGCCGGCGAGCCCGCGCTGGTGCTGATGATCGACATCGATCACTTCAAGAGCATCAACGACACGCACGGGCACCCGGCCGGCGATCTGGTGCTCAAGGGGGTCGCGCAGGCGCTGCACGACTGCATCCGGCCGATGGACACGGTGGCGCGCTTCGGTGGCGAGGAGTTCGCGATGATCCTGCCGAACTGCGCGCCGCCGTTCGGGCTGGCGGTGGCCGAGCGGGTGCGCGCCAAGGTGCAGAGCCGCGCGGTCGCGATCGCGCCGGGGCAGCAGGTGCAGGTCACGATCAGCATCGGCGGCGCCTTTGCGCCGCAGTGGGTGCGCTCGTCGGCGGCGCTGTGGATCGCGCGTGCCGACCAGCAGCTCTACCGCGCGAAGGCCGAGGGCCGCAACCGCGCCTGCCTCGAGCAGCCCACCGTCTCGCTCGTCAGCGCCGAAGAGAAGGGCCTGCTGTTCGGCACCTCGAAGTTCGCGGAGTTGGAGTGAGCAGCGAAACGGCATCGGGTGCGCCCACCGGCCCCGAAACGTCGACCGCCCGCCGCGCGAAGATCACCGCGGTGACCAGCGGCAAGGGCGGCGTCGGCAAGACCATCCTGTCGGCCAACCTCGCCGCGGCGCTGGCGGGCCGCGGCCAGCGCGTGCTGGTGCTCGACGCCGACCTGGGCCTGGCCAACCTCGATGTCGTGCTCAACCTGTACCCGAAAGTCACCTTGCACGACGTGTTCACCGGCAAGGTCGATCTCGAAGCGGCGATCCTGCCGGCGCCGGGCGGCTTCTCGGTCCTGCTGGCCGGCTCGGGCCTGGTCGAGTACTCGCGCCTGACGCCCGAGGTGCGCGACCAGCTGCAGCGCATCATCGACACGCTCGCGCCGCGCTTCGACCACATCCTGCTCGACACCGGCGCCGGCATCTCCGATGTCGTGCTCTACGCCGTCTCGCTCGCCGACGACGTGCTCGTGCTCGCCACGCCCGAGCCGACCTCGATGACCGACGCCTACGCGACGATCAAGCTGCTCGCGACGCAGCAGCAGCGGCGCGCGATCCGGCTGGTCGTGAACCAGGTCGGGCGGATCGGCGAAGGGCGCGTGATCCGCAATCAGTTGCAGCTCGTGGTCGACAAGTTCGTCGTGCCGATGCTGCCCGAGGGCAGTGTGCCGCCGCTGCTCGAGCTGATCGGCGAGGTGCCGCTCGACCCCGGCGTGCGCGAGGCGGTTCAGAAGCGCCGGCTGTTGCTTGAACTGCTCCCGGGCTGCAGCGCGGCGCAGGCGATCGAGGCGATCGCCGCGAAGCTCGCGCCGTGAGCGAGGACCAGCCCGCCGGCGCCTAGCGCGTGGGCGTGGCGCTGCCCGAGGCGTCGTCCGACGGCGCGCCGGCGGCCGGCTTGAAGGCCAGAAAGGCCAGGCCGGGCATGACATGCCGGACCCAGCGCGCCGGCACCAGTGAGGTCAGCCAATTTGTCAGGCGCCCCGAGGCCTGCACCAGCCCGGGCTTCGCCCGCGCGGCGCGCACCGATGGCGCGTCGGTGGCGATGTAGTGGGTCGGGACGCGCATCTCCGGTGCGGCCCAGTACGAGCGCAGGTTCGTCAGGCCGGCATCGCGCAGCATCGCCGCGAGCCGATCGTGCGAATACAGCATGCCCATTGCGCGGCGGTGGCCGCGCCGCCGCAGCAGGCGCGCCGAGAGCGCGCGGGGCAGCGCGCTGCCGAACCGCAGCTCGAACTGGTGCTCGTCTCGGCCACCCCGCAGCAGGCGTATCGCGTAGCGGTTCTTGGTCGCCAGGTAGAGCGCACCACCGGGCTTCAGCACGCGGACCATTTCGCTCAACAGGCGGGTCTGCGCGACCTCGTGCGGCTCGGTCTCGAGCCGTGAGCCGCACCATTCGAAGACCAGGTTCAGCACGATCAGATCGAAGACCCGATCGCGGTAGGGCAGGCGGCAATCGTCGCCGCCGACGGCGACCTCGACGTTGGTCAGGCCCTGCTGCCGGCATCGGGTCAGGGTGAACTCGGCCTGGCCGGGCACGACCTCCAGCGCGTGGACGGAGCGGGCACGCTCGGCGATGAGCCCCGTGAACTGGCCGAGGCCGGGGCCGATCTCCAGCACGTCGCTGGACGCGTCGATCGGCAACAGGTCGAGGAAGGCGGCGCGATCGAGCTGGGTCACGTAACGCACGAACCCCGCGTCGGGGTAGGTCGCCTCCAGCGCCCGGCGCCAATCGCCGGCGCGGGCGCGTTCGTTGAGCAGCGCGAGCTTGGCCACGCCTTCGGCGTCCTCGACCGGTGCGAAGCGCAGGAAGTTGGGGATGTCGCCGGCGGCCGGATCGCCGGCCTGCGCGCGCGCTGCGTATTTCGACCGATCGTCCGTCATGGGGCCGGGGAGCATGGGGTGCACGAGTCTACGAGAACAAGGTCGGGGCGGTCACGGTTGCGGCCGTTCGGGCCCGAACAGCACCAGCAGCGCGCCGCTGCCGCCGTCGCTGGCACGCGCCTGCGTGAACGCGATCACGTCCTTCTTCTGCACCAGCCAGGCCTGGACCCGGCTCTTCAGCACCGGCTCGCGTCCCGGCGAACCGTTGCCCTTGCCGTGCACCACGCGCACGCAGCGCAGCCCGCGGCGGCGCGCTTCAACGACGAACAGCGCAAGCCGTTCGCGCGCCTCGTCGCGGCGCGCTCCGTGCAGGTCGAGCTGCGCCTGGATCGCCCAGACGCCGCGCCGCAGCTTGCGCACGACCTCCGCGCCGATGCCGGGGCGGCGGAACGACAGGCCCTCGTCGGTGTCGAGCAGCGATTCGACGTCGAACTCGTCGGAGATCGCCTCGCGCATCACCGCGGCCTCGTCACGCTCGCGCTGGCGCGCGCCTGGCGGCGGGGGTGCACGACGCGGCGCGCGCGCGGCCACGCGCAGCGGCACGACCGCGCCGACCGTCAGCGCGAACAGATCGCGCTCGCGCTGCTCACGCGCGAGGCGCTCGCGTTCGCGCTCGGCGCCGCGCGCCGCCTCGCGCTGCGCATCCTGCAATGCCTGCTTGAGCGCGCCGAGCTCGGCGAGCGTGCGCGCCTGGAGCGCGCGGGCCTTCGGTGCGGCCTTCGTCACAGCAGGCCACGCTCCGCGAAAGAGACCACCTCGCCGCGACCGACGACGAGGTGATCGAGCACGCGCACGTCGACCAGCTGCAGCGCGCTCTTCAGCGTCTGCGTCAGGTACTCGTCGGCACGCGAGGGCTCGGCCGCGCCCGACGGATGGTTGTGCGCCAGGATCACTGCGCCGGCATGCAGCTCGAGCGCGCGCTTGACGACCTCGCGCGGGTAGACGCTGGTCTGCGTCAAGGTGCCGCGGAACATCTCCTCGAGCTTGAGCAGCCGGTTCTGCGCATCGAGGAACATCACCGCGAAGACCTCGAAGACGTGACCGCCGAGCTGCAGCTGCAGGTACTGCTTGACCTTCGCGGGCGCATCGAACACCGGCCGTTCGGCGAGCTGCTGCACCAGCGCGCGGCGCGCGAGCTCGATCACCGCGGCGATCTCGGCGCGCTTGGCCGGCCCCAGGCCCTTGATGCTCTTCAGGTCGTCGGCGCGCGCATGCAGCAGGCCCTGGATGCCGCCGAAGCGGTCGAGCATCTGCTGCGCCAGCTGCAGCACCGAGACGCCCTTCAGCCCGGTGCGCAGCAGCAGCGCGATCAGCTCGGCATCGGCCAGCGCCGCGGCGCCGCTGGCGAGCAGCTTCTCGCGCGGGCGGGCGTCGGCGGGGATGTCCTTGAGCACCACGATGCTGTCGATTCAGGGGCTTTGCGGCCGCCTCGTAAAATCGCCCCAGTCTATCGGCTGGAATCGATCGACACCCAGCCTTGTCAGGATTTCGCTTGAACCAAGTCCAACCGGGGTCGTTCCTGACCCTGCACTACCGCCTGTCGGGGCCGGACGGCACCGATCTCGTCAACACCTTCGACGCCAAGCCGGCGACCTTGTCGCTGGGCACCGGCGAGCTCGCCCCGGCGATGGAAGCGCGCCTGCTCGGGCTGCCCGAGGGCACGCGCTGCTCGTTCGAACTCGCCGCCGGCGAAGCCTTCGGCGCGCGCAACCCCGAACTGCTGCAGCGCGTGAAGCGCTCGCTGCTTGACGAGCTCGGCGATCCGGACGAGCGCTACAACGTCGGCGACGTGGTCCAGTTCCCGACGCCCGACGGCGCGGGCGCCTACGCCGGCGTGCTGCGCGAGGTCGATGGTGACGTGCTGGTGTTCGACTTCAACCACCCGCTCGCCGGCCGGCCGGTGACCTTCGAAGTCCAGCTGATCGGGGTGCTGTGATGCATGCGGATCTGCAAGAGATCGTGCTGGCGGAACCCCGCGGCTTCTGCGCCGGCGTGGATCGGGCGATCGAGATCGTCGAGCGCGCGCTGACGAAGTTCGGCGCGCCGATCTACGTGCGCCACGAAATCGTGCACAACACCTACGTGGTCAACGACCTGAAAGCCAAGGGCGCGATCTTCATCGAGGAACTGGCCGACGTGCCGCCCGGCGCGACGCTGGTGTTCAGCGCCCACGGCGTGTCGCAGGAGGTGCGCCGCGAGGCGGCGCAACGCGGCTTCAGCGTGTTCGACGCGACCTGCCCGCTGGTCACCAAGGTGCACGTCGAGGTCGCGAAGCTGCACAAGCTCGGCTACGACTTCATCATGATCGGCCACAAGGGCCACCCCGAGGTCGAGGGCACGATGGGTCAGTTGAGCGAGGGCATCTACCTCGTCGAAGACGTGGCCGATGTCGCGACGGTGCAGGTCGCGCAGAGCGCCAAGCTCGCGGTCGTGACGCAGACCACGCTGTCGGTCGACGACGCGGCCGAGATCCTCGCGGCGGTGAAGCGGCGCTTTCCGGGCGTGCGCGAGCCCAAGCAGCAGGACATCTGCTACGCGACGCAGAACCGCCAGGACGCGGTCAAGGTGCTGGCGCCGACCGTCGATGTGGTGATCGTCGTCGGCAGCCCGACCAGTTCGAACAGCAACCGCCTGCGCGAGCTGGCGCAGCGCCTGGGCACCGACGCCTACATGGTCGATGCGCCCGACGATCTGAAGCCCGAGTGGTTCGAGGGCAAGCTGCGCGTCGGCCTGACCGCGGGCGCCTCGGCGCCGGACATCCTGGTTCAGCAGGTGATCGCGCGGCTGCGCGCACTGGGCGCGGTGTCGGTGCGCAAGCTCGCGGGCGTCGCGGAGACGACGCACTTCCCGCTGCCGATGGGCCTGGGCGACAAGGCGATGGGCGAGGCGTCGAAAAGCTGATCAGCGGCGTGTCGGCGGGTGGAACCTGACCACCTGCGGCGCCTTCGGCGCGTTCTTTGCGGGTGCATGGTCGCAGCCATCGCAGCCGCAGCCCGACGTCACGGTCGCGGCCTTGCGCATCTTCAGCGCGAGCGCTGCCGGCAGCGGCAGCTTCAGCAACGACGTGGCGATGCCGCGCCGCGCCGCGGCGGGCATCAGCGTCCAGGCCGCATACACGGCGCAGCCCGCGACCAGCAACGCGACGATCAGGTTCTGCAACAGGTGCATGGTTCAGGCTCCAAACCAGAGGGTCGCGCGGTAGGTGACGAACGCGGCCGCATACGCGAGCACGAACAGGTAACCTGCCATCAGCAGCGGGTAGCGCCATGAGTTGGTCTCGCGCTTGACGATCGCCAGCGTCGAGATGCACTGCGGCGCGAACACGTACCAGGCGAGCAGCGAATACGCGGTCGCGAGCGACCAGCCCTTCGCGATCACCGGCGAGAGCGCGTCGGCGACCTCGCTGCCGGCGGCCGACATCGAATACACCGTGCCGAGCGCACCGACCGCGACCTCGCGCGCCGCCAGCCCCGGCACGAGCGCGATCGAGATCTGCCAGTTGAAGCCGATCGGCGCGAACACGTGCTGCAGCGCCTGGCCGAGCCAGCCGGCGATGCTGTACTGGATCGCCGGGCCTGCTGTTGCCAAGTCCACGCCGGCCGGCGGCTTGGGGTAGCTCGACAGGAACCACAGGATCACCATCAGCGCGAAGATGATGCCGCCGACGCGCGCGAGAAAGATGTTCGCGCGTTCCCACAGCCCGAGCGCGAGGTTGCGCAGCCCCGGCGTGCGGTACGGCGGGAGTTCGAGCATCAGCGGCTGGTAGCGGCTCTTGATCCAGATGCGCTTGAAGAGCCACGCCACCGCCATCGCCGAGACGACGCCCGCCACGTACAACCCGAACAGCGTCAGCCCGCGCAGGTTGAACAAGCCGACGCTGCGGTCCGGCACGAACGCGCCGATCAGCAGCGCGTAGACCGGCAGTCGTGCCGAGCAGGTCATCAGCGGCGCGATCATGATGGTCGCGAGCCGGTCTTTCCAGTTCGCGATCGTGCGCGTCGCCATGATGCCGGGGATCGCGCACGCGAAGCTCGACAGCAGCGGGATGAACGCGCGCCCCGACAGCCCGACCTTGCCCATCAGGTTGTCGAGCAGGAACGCGGCGCGCGGCAGGTAGCCCGAGTCTTCGAGGATCAGGATGAAGAAGAACAGGATCAGGATCTGCGGCAGAAACACGATCACGCTGCCCAGGCCGGCGATCACGCCGTCGACCAGCAGCGAGCGCAGCGGGCCCTCGGCCATGTGCGCGGTGGTCTGTTCGCCGAGCCAGGCCATCGCCGCCTTGATCGCGTCCATCGGCACGTTGGCCCACGAGAACACGGCCTGGAAGATCAGGAACAGCACGACCGCGAGGATCGCCAGGCCCCACACCGGGTGCATCACGACGGCATCGAGGCGGTGATGGAAGCGTCGGGCGTTCGCGGCCTCGGTCGTGATGCCGGGCTCGACGATCGCGAGGATGCGCCGCACTTCATGCTGCAGCTCGGCGGGCGCGCTCGGCGTGAACGGCGTGCTGGCGTCGCTCGTCCCGGGCGCCGCCGCCGCGAACTCGCGCTCCATCAGCGCAAGCAGCTGCGCATGGCCGTCGTGCTTGACCGCAATCGTCTCGACCACCGGGCAGCCGAGCTCGGCGCCGAGCTTCGCGACATCGATGTTCAGGCCCTGGGCGCGCGCCATGTCGGCCATGTTCAGCGCGACCATCATCGGCCGGCCGAGACGCTTGAGCTCGAGCACCAGGCGCAGGTTCATGCGCAGATTGGTCGCGTCGACGACGGCGACGATCGCGTCGGGCGCGTCCTCGCCGACGCGCCGGCCCTCGATCACCTCGAGCGTGACCCGCTCGTCGGGGGTGGCGGGCGTCAGGCTGTAGGCGCCGGGCAGGTCGATCACCGAGACGTTGCGCCCGCCCGGCAGACGCGTCGTGCCGATCTTGCGCTCCACGGTCACGCCGGCGTAGTTGGCGACCTTCTGGCGTGCGCCGGTCAGCAGGTTGAACAGCGCGGTCTTGCCGCAATTGGGGTTGCCGACGAGCGCGACGCTCCAGGGCGTGCTCGCGTGGGTTGGGTTCAGGGCTTGCGCCATGGTGGGCTCAGGCTGCCTGCACTTCGACACATTGCGCCTCGAGCAGACGCAGGCCGAACAACGTGTCGCCGATCAGCACCGCCAGCGGCTCGCGCCCGCCCGGGCCGCGCCGCAACAGCTGCACCGGCTCGCCGGGAATGAAGCCGATCTCGGCCAGGCGGCGCAAGGTCACGGCATCGACATCGCTCGATGTCGAGACGACACGCGTCACGGTGGCGAAGGCGCCATTGGGTAGTTCGTTCAGCAGCATGAAGGTGCGGGCAAGGGCATGCGCATCAGAATGCGCATGCAAATGAGATTGTCTCTCATTTGACTGCGAAGTTCCGTGGCCGGGTCGCTTGGCCCTGATGCCGATGCGTAAAGCTTTTGCGCCGGATCAAACGCCGCGGCGATGGCCGGCGATCAGCGCCGCCATCGCCAGGCCGATGCCGGTGTGCACCCAGCCCAGTGCCGGCCGCACCGACTCGGGCGCGAAATAGAACAAGGCGTAGCCGCTGAGTACCAGCAGCGCGCCGACCGCGCACAGCTGCAGCCCCGAACGGCGCTGCCCGGCCCAGCGCCGCCGTTGGGCCAGGCGCCAGCCTTGCGGAACGTGTGCCGCCGCCAGCGCGCCGAAGACGAAGACGCCGGCAAACGCCGCGAGGCCGTGCAAGCGCAGCATCCAGGCTTCGAGCGGATGCGGCAGTTCACCCGCCCCGGCGCCGATGCTGTAGTGGAGCGCGAGCCACGCCGCGCCGGTCAGCAGCAGCAACGTGCCGTTCAGGTACAGCGCGAGGCGCTGCCAGCGCGCGAGACGGTGCGCGTGGTGCGGGGCGGGGTGAGGCGGGCGGACCATGCTGGTTCGGGGTGAGTCGGCGGGTTTGAGCGCGGTTCAGCGCGGTTTCAGTGCAGCCAGGCCTGGGCGTCGAAGCGGGCTAGCAGCGGG
>Ga0307513_10010542_pt1 | contig 11568 bp, 13 predicted proteins | sample 15_EM_MG_FD_202174 | JGI IMG/M metagenome (GOLD analysis project Ga0307513, IMG submission 202174) | Populus trichocarpa ectomycorrhiza microbial communities from riparian zone in the Pacific Northwest, United States - 15_EM | ecosystem: Host-associated > Plants > Roots > Unclassified | place... | reverse complement strand
TTGCGGCAGCCGATTGGTTGTGCAACTCGGCGCCGGCTGCTCGAATAGCGCTCATTTCGGCTTCGCCACCCTGTTTTGGGCGTGCTTTGCCAAGGCCACCACTGTATGAGCAGCCCTCAGCCTCGATGGCCTTCGAGTCGCGCGCTATGTTGTCGGCGCGAACTGCGCGTGCAGCCGCATGAACACGGTGGCCGCCCGATCGTTGGCCCCGAGCCCGAGCGTCCACCGCTTGCCGTGCCGGATGAGCCGGCCTGCGCGGTAGATCAGCTCCTGCATCACGGTCTTGATGCGTCGGCGCTTGGCCACATGACGCACCGGCGCGTCTGGCCCGAGCAGCCCGCTTTGACCCATCAGGCGCAGGATGTTCATCACCAGCGCCGCCAGCCGACATACCAACGCGTTGGTGTCGAATTTTCCCGAGGGCAACCGCTCAAGGTCGAGGTCGGTCTTGAACTCGGCGTGGAACTGCTCGTGCGTGCCGTGGTCGGCGTAAAGCGCGATGATCTGCTGGGCATCGATGTGCGCCGGCAGCGTCGTCGTCCAGCCGTCGAGTTCGAACTCGGGCAGGATCAGATGCTGGCCCTTGGAGCCGATGGTTCGCTCGATGAGCCGCAGCACTCTGCGCACCGGGCGTCGCACGCCGGGCACTTCGACCGCTTGCTCCCATAGCGTCACACGCTTGCCCGGCCGCGGGTGCTCCCAGCTCACTCCGGCGACGTCACGCTCGGCGGCCAACTGCGCGGCGTCGGTGGAGCGTGGGTTCCACTTGATGATCCAGTCGGCCTGCGGGACGCCGGGCCGGTTCATCGAGTCGATGCACGCCATCAGGGCTGCGGCGTCGAAGCCCGAGTCCAGCCGCGCCAGCAGCGGCGCCTTCGGGCCCGCTGCGCTCAGCCGCTGCGCTCAGCCGCTGCGCCAGCGGCACGATGCGGCGCAGGTCGTCGTCAGTATGTTTGGCTGAATGCTGCACGCCCGGGCGCAGCGACAGTTCGACGCAGTAGCCATATGCGCCAGGTAGGCCGCCAGTGGGCAAAAGCCGTCCACGCCGGCGTAGGTGCGGCCCACGCCTTCCTTGGCGGTACCACCGTTGTCCATCGCGAAGGTGTCGATGTCCAGCGGCAGCCAGCCGCAGGGCAGCACACCGTAATCCGGCGCGTGGCGGACCAGCAGCCGCTCGATCATCGGCGGCACGAACTCGGCCAGCGCCGCAGCGTGCGCGTCCATGCGCTGGCGCAAGGTCGGGCTCGAGGGCAGCAGCCCAATGCCCAGAGCCTGCTTGAAGAACGTATCGCCGCGATAGTTCTCCATGGCGTCGAAGTCGCTCTTGCCCTGTACCAGCAGACCCACGAAGCTGCGCAGGATGTCGCTGGCGGCCACGCCGGTGCGCACAGGCAAGGCGGCATCGATTGCTGCGAACGTCGGCGCCAGGGTATTCAGGTGATGTCCGACCAACGCCAAGCCCGCAACGGGGGTCAGATCGTATTTGAGCTGCTTGACTTCGAGGGTGCGCATGTCCGAAGTATCCAAGGACCACGTTGCCATTACCACCCGGCTTCACCCTCAGGGTGCTTAACCACCCAGGTGAGGTCACGGATTCAGGGTACTGGATTGCCTCATGAACATTGGCGACTATCGACTTGATCAAGCCCGCTTCGGCATGCATCGGCGTCAGATACAGCGTCGTCTGGTCCGAGTGACTGGTGGCGCGTCCTACCGCAGCCAACAGCAAGGGCCGGCTCGTCAGCGCCTCGCGGCGCGCATTCGGATTGGCCGCCCGCACGTACCAACTCCACCAGTTGTAGACCAATGCCACGGCACGCGCCGTAATTTGGCTGCGATGCATGTCCTTGGTCGTGAAGCCGCCCCAGCCCCATTGGTTCTTCAATTCGTCGAAGCCGTTTTCGCAATCGCACCGATCGCGATACAACTGCCCGATCGCGGCAATGTCGTACTCGGCGTTGGTCACCAGCACCGTGTATTCCCACAACTGCGCGTTGTCTTCGACGCTGTCGTGCGGCAGAGCCAACACCAACTGTCCATCGTCGCGCTTGGCCGTCACCGCGATGTCTTGCTTGATGCGCCGGCGCAGTACCACGACACGGCGTGCCTTGCTCCAGCCGCTCAGCCGGATGCTGCGCCTGTACACCGACCACATCGAGTGCTGGCTCGGCGGCATGCAGGTGCTCGAACGAGCGCGCCTGAGCCACCGCGACGGACAGCGCCATCCGCGCGACATCGACTACCGGCATCTGATCGGAGCGCTGCGGCGCAAGCCCGGCGCCTTCGCACGTTCGGTGCTGCGCGATGCGATGTTCCCGCGCGCGGTGTATCGCCAGACCTGGGAGCGCTTAAGCGCGCGGCTGAGCGAACGCGAGGCCTGCAAGGCCATCGTCGGATTGCTCGTGCTGGCCGCCGACGGCCATGAGGCGCAACTGGCCAGCGAACTGGAGCAGCTCATCGAGCTCGATCAATTGCCCGACCTGCTCGCGCTGACGACGCTGCTTGCTCCGCGCCCCGGAGTGCTGCCGGACGTGAAGGTCGAATTACCCGTTCTGGCGGGCTTCGACGCCTTGCTGGGGGTGAAGGCATGAGCGCGGCCCGGCAAGGCCGCCTGGGCCTCATCCTGACTGATCTGAGGCTATGTGTTCACCTTCTACCTGTTTCTGCTCCTGGCGCTGCTGGCCCTGCACCTGCTGCAGTTGAAGTGGAATCTTCCTGGGCCGGGAAGCGCTGCGATCGTGTTTGTGGTCGCCTCAGCCGCCACGCTTTGGGGTGCGTTGCAAGCAGACAGCTTCGTCGTGCAGGAACAGGTCATCCAGGTCCCGGGACTGAAGCAACCGGTGGCACTGATGCACGTCTCGGACGTCCATCTGGGACATCATCGTGGCCGCCAGTACCTGCAGCGGATTGTTGATGCTACCAACCAGCGCATGCCTGACCTGGTGGCGATCACGGGTGACTTGGTTGACGCCCACGTCGCGATCAACTCGGAGTTTCTCGCGCCCTTGTCCAGGCTTGCTGCGCCGACGTTCTTCGTGGGCGGGAACCACGAGAGCTACACAAACGCACCGCTGACTGCTCAACTGGTCGCCCAGCAGGGTGTCCGCGTGCTCCACAACGAACGCGTGGAGAGCCGCGGACTGCAGCTGGTCGGGCTGGACTACATGAACGCTGACGAGGAGGCGGTGGACTTGCATCCTTCCGTCGATCCCAGAACGATCAAGGCAGCGCTTCAGAGTCTGGCATTGGCCACGGGCGTCCCGTCGGTCCTGCTGCATCACAGCCCGGTCGGCGTGGACTAGGCCGAGGCGGCGGGCTTCAACCTGATGCTGTCAGGGCACACCCACGGGGGTCAGTTCTTTCCCAGCACGCTGCTGGCACCCCTTATCTTTCCGTTCAACCATGGCCTGTACAAGAACGGCAACCTCCAGGTCTTCGTCACCGCGGGGGCGGGCACCTTCTTGCAGCGGTTCCGCCTCCGGTCGAGCAATGAAATTGTTCTGCTCCGGCTTGTCCCAGCTGACTCACTCGCCACGCCCCGAAGTGCAAATGGGATCGGCCGGCACGCTTGCGCCGCCAAGGGTGTGGCCGGACAAGTAGGCTCGCGATGCCGAATCGGACTGTCTGGAGGCAGTCACTGCCGAGCAGCCAACGAGCTGGCCATGGCGCGATAACGGGCCACCTCGGTCTTGAACAGGGTATCCAATTCCCGCAGGGTCATGGCCGGCACCACCGTCGCCCCTGGGCCTTCCAGACCTTCTCGAACCTCGGGTTGCCGCACGACATGATTGATCGCCGCATTGATCCGGGCGGCCGCATGTTCCGGAGTCCACGCAGGCACCTGCACGCCGATCCAGGTGTCGAAGTTGAAGTCCGGCAGAAGCCTGTGGCGCGCGATCGGGACAACATCCGTGAGCATCGGATGGGGGAGGGGTGACCCGCGCGGAGAGCGCGTGAGGACCGCAGCAATCTGCCCACCGAGTCGGGCGACACTGCCGCGTTGTGCGCGCGAGATGCCGGCGCGGAACGACGGGGCAGCGCATGCGCTGGCTGATGCATGGCTGCAGGGCGCGCCGCGGATCGGCTCGCCCGCGACGTGGTCGACACGCCGCTGCTGCCACTACTGAGCCACATCGCGCGTTCGTCGCCGCAACTGCGCCTGGAGATCAACGTCGGGCGCAGCCCTCTCCTGATGGAAGCGCTGCATCGCGGCGAGTTCGATCTGAGTCGTCCGGCTACGACATCAGCAATGAACGCACCATTGTGCGTAGGTAGGTTGTGAGCTCCGAATCGTCATTGGGGCGGCGGTTCATGAGGATCGGTGTCGTCAGCCTTTCGTCGCTCAACGGCTTGTAAACCACTTCCGCGCGGTCTAGTCCCTGTACCGACTGAGGGACCAAAGCGTAGCCCAGACCTGCGACGACCAGTCCAATCGCCGTCTGCACCTCGTTCGCCTCGAGGGCGATCACAGGCTTCAGCCCGCGAGCGTGAAACATATCCAGAACCTGATCGGCGTAGCTCGGCCGCGGCTTGGCGGGGTAGAGCACCAGTGGCTCCGTCGCGAGCTTGGCGAGACTGAGGCTCCTGTGCCGGCACAAGCGATGGTCGGCCGGCAATGCGGCGACCACAGGCTCATTGGTTACCAGCTCACTGACCACATCAGGGTCGTCCAGAGTGAGGCGGCCGAATCCGACATCAATGCGGCCCGCCTTGAGAGCTTCGAACTGTTCGACCGTGGTCATCTCGAAGAGGCCAAGCTCGACTGTTGGCTGGTCTTTCCGGAACCGGCGGATGACCTCAGGCAGGGCACCGTATAGCGTAGACGGCACGAAGCCAAGACCAAACCAGGTTCGCTGTCCTCGCGCAATGCGCTCCGTCGCGGTCTGCACTTCGGCCATCCTGTCCAGCATCTGCTGCGCCTGGGCCTGAAGGAATCGGCCCGCCGGGGTGAGCTGGAGCGGGCGCGAACTGCGGTCGAAGAGTTTGGCCCCGAGTTCGTCTTCAAGCAAGCGGATTTGACGGCTCAAAGGCGGTTGAGCAATGTGCAGCTTCTCTGCAGCGCGGCTGAAGCTCAGCTCGCGCGCGACAGCAACGAAATATCGCAGGTGACGAAGTTCGAGATGCATTCTGTTTGGCGCGCAAGGCGCTTGGTGCGTAGAAGCCCGTGGCACATATACCCTGAGGGTATTCTTTCTGACCCAATCGATATTGGACCTGTCCGCAGTCATCGACCAACATTGGGTCCATGAACACAGCGAACCCCAGCATCCAAGCAATCGACGCAGTGCTGGTCGACTTGCCGACCGTTCGCGCCCACAAACTGGCGATGACGACCATGATGCACCAGACACTGGTGATCGTGCGCGTTTACTGCAGCGACGGCGCAACGGGCATTGGCGAAGCCACGACGATCGGCGGCCTGGCCTACGGCGAGCAGAGCCCCGAGGGCATCAAAAGTGCAATCGACGACTACATCTCGCCGCTACTGCTGGGCACGGACGCCACGCGCATCGGTGCGTCGATGCAGCGGCTGGGGCGCACGGTGCAAGGCAATTCGTTCGCCAAGTCAGCCATAGAAACCGCGCTGCTCGACGCGCAAGGCCAGCGCCTCGGTTTGCCACTGCATGCCTTGCTCGGCGGTGCGGTGCGCGACGCGCTGCCGGTTCTGTGGACGCTCGCCAGCGGTGATGCCTCTCGCGATGTCGACGAAGCCCTGGGCCTCATCGAGGCCCGTCGTCACAATGTCTTCAAGCTGAAGATCGGAAGCCGCCCGCTGGCCGAAGACATCGCTCACGTGCAGGCCATTCGGCGTGGCCTCGGCGACGACGTGATGCTGACAGTCGACGTCAACCAGGCTTGGGACGAGCCAACCGCAGTGCGTGGCATCGCGTCGCTCGAAGCCGCCGGTGTGGGATTGGTCGAGCAGCCGGTGGCAAGGCGCAACCGCCGCGCGCTGAAGCGGCTCGCGGCGAGATTCGATGTGGCCATCATGGCCGACGAAGCCGTCCACGACGCGATCGATGCTTTCGACCTGGCGGTCGACGCGGTTTCCGACGTCTATGCGCTCAAGATCTCGCAGGCCGGCGGACTGTGGCCCACGCTGCGCGCCGCAGCGGTCGCTGACGCCGCTGGCGTGGGGCTCTACGGTGGAACGTTGCTCGAGGGCAGTGTCGGCTCGATCGCTGCAGCACACGTGTTCGCCGCCTGCCCGCAGCTCGCTTGGGGCACGGAGCTCTTCGGCCCGCTGCTGCTGACCGACGATGTCGTGGAGCAGCGCCCCGAATACCGGGATTTCGAGTTGCTGTTGCCGCAAACGCCGGGCCTGGGCCTGCGGCTCGACGGCGACAAGTTCGAGTTTTATCGGCGCGACCGCAAGTCGCGCAGCTTCGCCGTCACGGCCTGACCGGGGATCACCATGCTTTACCACGTCCAGATGACCGTGCGCTTGCCGCACGACATGCCATCCACTGTTGCCGACGAACTGAAGGCGCGTGAGAAGGAGGTTGCGCAAGGCCTGCAGCGCGCAGGCACCTGGCGCCACCTGTGGCGCATCGCAGGCCGCTATGCCAACGTCAGCGTGTTCGACGTGCCCGACCACGCCGCGTTGCACGAGACGCTGATGACGCTGCCGCTGTTTCCCTACATGCAAATCGATGTGCTACCGCTTTGCCGACACGCGTCCTCGATCCAGAGCGACGACCGCTGACCCACTACCCACCCTCGAACGGAGACCACTGAAATGAACGAACTGACCCAATCCCAACTTTTCGACCGCGTGACCGCGACCAATGTCGGCGACGGCGACCCCCGTGCGCGGGCGATCGCGTCGCGCGTCATCGGCGACCTGTTTCGCGCCATCGACGACCTCGACATCACGCCCGACGAATTCTGGGTGGGCGTCGATTGGCTCTCACGGCTGGGCGCCAGCGGCCAATCCGGACTGATCACGGCCGGCCTTGGCTTTGATCGCCTGCTCGACATCCGGGCCGACGAGGCCGATGAGCGTGCCGGTCGTGCAGCCGGCACCCCGCGCGCCATCGAAGGGCCCCTCTACATTGGCGGCGCGCCGCTTGCCAAGTACGAAGTGCGGGTGGATGAAGGTGCGCCCAAGGGCGAAGTGATGGTCATGGAAGGCCGCGTGCTCGGGGTCGACGGCAAACCGGTACCCGGCGCGATCATCGACGTTTGGCACGCCAACGAGATGGGACGGTATTCGCATTTCGATCCCGACCAGGCCGAATACGCGTTGCGCCGCCGCATCGAGACCGATGTGCAGGGCCGGTATCGCTTTCGCAGCTACCTGCCGCCGGGCTACGCCATCCCGCCGAACAGCCCGACCGCCGAGATCTTCAGCGCGCTCGGTCGCCACGGCAATCGCCCGGCGCACATCCACTTCCTGGTAGCGGCATCAGGCAAGCGCACCCTCACGACGCAGGTCAACGTCCCAGGCGACAGCTTCATCGACGACGACTTCGCCTTTGCCACGCGCGACGGCCTGATCCTCGAACTCGAGAAAGACACGCCGTCAGCAGGCTACGAATCGCTCGGCGTGACCGCGCCGTTCACCCGCGTGCACTTCGACTTCGTGATGCAGCCGGCCATTGATGACAAAGAGTCGGCGCCGCAAGCCCGCATGGCTCGCGCGCTGGTCTGAAGATGCGTTCGGCGCTGCTGGGTCCGTGCCTTGGCGACCGTCTGGCTTGATCGCCTCGACACCGGCGCACGTGCTTGGCAGCCTCGACTGGACCCGAGCATAGTCGGACTGACTCGATACGAAGGAAGGCTATGCGTCACTTGCATGCTGTTCGCGAAGGCAAGGGCCCGATGGTTGTCCTCAGCCACGCCCTGGGTTGCAATCTTCACATGTGGGACGGCCTCACAGCCATACTTGCCCAGCACTTCGAGGTCTTGCGTTATGACCACCGCAATCACGGTAAGTCGGAGGTCGTGGTGGATCCGTTTGCCGTGGAGGCCCTCGCGGACGACGCAGCGACGCTGATTCGTGAGCATGCACACGGGGTGCCGGTGCACTTCGTTGGATTGTCCATGGGTGGCATGACCGCCCAGGCCTTGGCGGTGCGATGCCCGGAGTTGCTTTCAAGCGTGACCATCGCGAACTCCTCGGCGCACTACTCCGATCAGATGCCTTGGCGTGGGCGGGTCGACATGGTTCGGGCCCACGGGGTATCCGCGATTGCGACCGGAGCCGTGGCTCGATGGCTTACCCCCGAGTACGTGCACACGCCCGATGGGGCCGAGGCCTCGAAGAGGCTGTACGAGGCGCTGGTCAGCACGGATCCGCAAGGCTACATCGCGAGTTGTCAGGCAGTGGCCAGCATCGATTCTCGCCAGAGCAATCGCCACATCCGCACGCCGACCCTGGTGATTGCCGGCACACGCGACGAGGCGACGCCGATCGCGATGTCACAAGAAATTGCGAGCGCTGTGCCCAACGCAAGGCTCGTCACGATCGAAGGCGCGCACCTCAGCGCGGTGGAGCGGCCTGCGGAGTTCAGCGCTCTGCTGACCACTTTCTGGAAGAACCTGTCTTGAGTGTCGCGGAAGCCCCGCACCTGTGCCCCCGGGCTGCTTGCACATCGAGGCCACCCGGTACTGGGGCTCATGCCACACGTTCCACAACAACCGCGATGCCCTGACCCACGCCGATGCACATGGTGCAAAGCGCATAGCGGCCCTTGATATGGTGCAACTGGTTCACGGCTGTCGCCACCAGCCGTGCACCGCTGGCGCCGAGCGGATGGCCGAGCGCGATCGCGCCGCCGTTCGGGTTCACGCGCGGGTCATCATCTTCGATCCCCAGATCGCGCATCACGGCCAGGCCTTGCGCGGCGAAGGCCTCGTTGAGTTCGATCACGTCGATCTGACCCAGCGTCAAACCGGCTAGCGTCAGCACCTTGCGCGTGGCGGGCGCAGGTCCGAAGCCCATGATGCGGGGCGCCACCCCGGCCGTGGCCATGCCAACCACCCGCGCCCTGGGCGTCAGGCCTTGGCGCGCCGCGGCCTTGTCGCTGGCCAGCAGCAGCGCACAGGCGCCGTCGTTGACGCCCGACGCATTGCCCGCCGTCACCGTGCCGTCGGGGCGCACCACGCCTTTCAGCCTGGCCAGCGCCTCCAGGGTGGTCTCGCGCGGATGCTCGTCTTTCGAGACGACGGGCGGCTCGCCCTTCTTCTGCGGCACGCTCACCGAGGTGATCTCGGAATCGAAGAATCCCGAGCGCTGCGCTGCCACGGCCTTCAGTTGCGAGGCGAGGGCCATGCGGTCCTGCGATTCGCGGTCGATGTTGAAGTCCGTCGCCACGTTCTCCGCCGTCTCGGGCATCGAATCGACGCCGTAGCGCTCCTTCATCAGACGGTTCACGAAGCGCCAGCCGATGGTGGTGTCGTGGATCGCGTTGGCGCGGCTGAAGGCGCTTTCGGCCTTTGGTATCACGAAGGGCGCGCGGCTCATGCTTTCGACCCCGCCGGCGATCATCAGTTGCGCTTCGCCGCTCTTGATCGCCCGCGCCGCGGTGCCGATGGCATCCATGCCTGAACCGCACAGGCGGTTGATCGTGGCGCCGGGCAGCTCGATCGGCAGGCCCGCGAGCAGGCTGGACATGCGGGCGACATTGCGGTTGTCTTCGCCGGCCTGGTTGGCGCAGCCGTAGATCACGTCGGCAACCTGTTGCCAGTCGATTTGGGGATGGCGGGCCATCAGCGCCTTCAGCGGCACCGCGCCAAGGTCGTCGGCGCGCACCGAAGAGAGCGCGCCGCCGTAGCGGCCGAAAGGGGTGCGAATCGCGTCGCAGATGAAGGCGTCTTGAGTCATCGAAGGTTCTCGTTCGAGTTGGTCATGAGGACTCAGCGACTCAGCGGCGTCCCGGTGACCTTCTGCAGTTCATCGAAACCATTGCCCGCAACCTGGTCCACCAGCTTCAGGCCCGTGGCCGTCACCTCCATCACGGCCAGCTCCGTGTAGATGCGACTCACGCATGCGATGCCCGTCAAGGGATAGGTGCATGCGGGGACGATCTTGCTGTCGCCCTTTTTCGTGGTGTGTTCCATCATGACGTAGGTGCGCTTGGCCCCGATTGCCAGGTCCATCGCACCGCCCACTGCAGGGATCGCGTCTGCCGCGCCGGTGTGCCAGTTGGCCAGGTCGCCGCGCTCCGACACCTGGAAGGCGCCCAGCACGCACACGTCGAGGTGGCCGCCGCGCATCATCGCGAAGCTGTCGGCGTGGTGGAAATAGGCGCCGCCCGGCAACAGCGTCACGGGCTGCTTGCCGGCGTTGATCAGGTCGTAGTCCTCATTGCCCGCCGCCGGCGCGGGACCCATGCCGACCACGCCATTCTCGCTGTGCAGCACCACTTCCTTGTCGGCCGGCAGGTGGTTGGCCACCAGCGTCGGCAGGCCGATGCCGAGGTTGACCACGGCGCCATCGTCGATGTCGCGCGCCACGCGCTGCGCCATCTCGTCACGAGTCCATCGGTTCATCTCGTTGCCTCCTCAAGCCAGTTGCTTGAAACCGCCGGCGCCGGTCGCGACGCGCCCGACCTTCACCACGCGCTGCACGAAGATTCCCGGTGTCACGATGGCTTCGGGATCCAGCGCGCCCAGCTCGACGATCTCGTGCACGGTGGCCACCGTGGTCCTGGCCGCCATCGCCATCACCGGGCCGAAGTTGCGTGCCGTCTTGCGGTAGAGCAGGTTGCCCCAGCGGTCACCCTGCTCGGCCTTGATGAGCGCGAAGTCGGCGTGGATCGGCGCTTCCAGCACGTACATCCGGCCATTGATCTCGCGCGTCTCCTTGCCGTCGGCGAGCAGCGTGCCATAGCCGGTGGGCGTGAAGAAGCCGCCGATGCCGGCGCCGGCGGCGCGGATGCGCTCGGCCAGATTGCCCTGTGGGACCAGTTCGAGTTCGAGCTTGCCGGCGCGGTAGAGGCGGTCGAAATGGTGGCTGTCGGCCTGGCGCGGGAACGAGCAGATGATCTTGCGCACCCGGCCGGCCGCCAGCAATGCGGCAAGGCCGGTGTCGCCATTGCCCGCATTGTTGTTGACGATCGTCAGCTCTTTTGCCCCCTGCGTGATCAGCGCGTCGATCAGCTCGTTCGGTAGCCCCGCGGTACCGAAGCCGCCGATCATCACGGTGGCACCGTCAGGCACGTCGCGAAGCGCGGTCTCGGCCGAAGGGTGGACCTTGTTGATCATCGTCGTATCTCCAAGACTCGGTGGCGTCTAGGCAATTGGAAGGCTGTTCGTTCGGCATTCGAGCGTCAGAACTTGGACAACGGCACGCTGGCATCTGCCAAGCGTTCTGCATCGACGCTTTTCTGGCTCTCGATCAGACGTCGCGCGAATCGAAGATCGCGCGCCGAGTCGACCCCCATCGCCGACCGGATCTTGTCGCCGTCTAGAAAAAACAGAAGAAAACTCCCTGACCGCGGGTCGCCCCGTGTCACCACCTGGTGCGACATGGCTGGCATCCCGTAGATTTGCAGATTGGATTCGTACTGATCTGACCAGAACCAGGGAAGGGGTTGGTGGGTCACGTCATTGCCGAGCGCT
>Ga0307513_10010541_pt1 | contig 11569 bp, 10 predicted proteins | sample 15_EM_MG_FD_202174 | JGI IMG/M metagenome (GOLD analysis project Ga0307513, IMG submission 202174) | Populus trichocarpa ectomycorrhiza microbial communities from riparian zone in the Pacific Northwest, United States - 15_EM | ecosystem: Host-associated > Plants > Roots > Unclassified | place... | reverse complement strand
GCCCTATTTCCAAAGACACCCAAAGACATTTAGAGAAGCCCAGGATGCTTAATATGCTTTGGCAAAGTGGGAAATACCCAAGCTTCTCTGGGACCAAAGGTCGTTTTCCTGATGTTATGCTTAGTTGGGTGCTGAAGCATATCTACTTTGTTTATATTTTATTTCAAGTTCATTCTTGAGTCCTCCCTCAGTCATTTAGCACCTCAGAGTCAAAGACTAAGTCTTTGTATCTAGATTCTGATAGTGATATGTCAGAAAACAGATATTATCCAATGTAGAATAAATAAATGTTACAGTTTGTGATGGTTAACACAAGAGATGATGCAGTACGCAGGTTTGTGGGGGATAAAATGTCAAAATCGTCGAAAATGCGCAAGCCAGAGAAGTGTGAGAACTATTTACCAAAATTGATAGCAGCCATCCATTTATAGGTACTTTTTGATAGCAGCTGCTATCAAATTTCCAAATATGGAATTCCCATAGCAGCTGCTATGGGCCACAGCTATGAGAACTCTGCCATGTGAAGATCCGAAGATCGATTTGGAGAAGGTTCCTTTCTCCTCCCACCTCTGACCATTAGAACCTCGTCGAGATCAACGGACGACCCGTGCTCTGGTACCAATTTGTAATCGAAAAGACATGTCAATTGGCTGGACGGACAAAAGCGATGTTCAGGCCAGGGCGCTGCCGAACAACTCCTACGACCTATAATTTTACTTAGAGCAAATCAAGTTCATTTGCCGCGGTGGCTAGCCTCCCACTGCGGAGCGCACATTTTTGGGAGGCTGTGATACTATTTCCCTTCTGTCACACAAGCCTCCAGCCTCCACAATTCGGATACGCTCCTTCAACAAAAACATGGTCCTTCCTTTGTACGCCTCATCAGCTTCAAGGTGCACTCTCTCTCATTTTTGTGAGCCTTTCGATTTTTGGACTACCTTGAAACCATCTATACTCCGTATTTTCTGCCAACTGTGCCGCTGAGAAGTGTTGAAGTATTTGTACGGTTACGATGATCCCGTCGCTGTACCTTCGTCATCTTACGGCTGTAATTAAGCCGTTTACGGTACGGTGCCCTGGGCCCTAGGGCCAGGCCCCAGCCTCCAGGTCCTGCAAACGGCTGTAATCATAAGGTACACAGCCAGACCTACGGATGAGTCTGGTTGAATCTGAAAAATGAAGCTGAGTTCAAATTCAGAGTTCAAATATTGTACATAGGAGATTTAAGCAAATTTCAAACTGGTGATCGATGCATCAAACTTCAACCGTGAATTGAATAGAATTTGAAAATTTCCGTGGTTGGACCAGGCTTGTAATCTGATTTTAAAGGAGGTTTATCGACAACGAACTTGAACTCGACTTCAACTCCCATCCCAAATCTCCACCATGATGCCCTTTCGGCCTGATCCCAAATGTCAGTTGACGTCACACGGGCTGTTCACACACTGACAATCTAAATTTAGATTGGAAGAGCCGAGACAAGAAGGGCTCTGTGGTTTACTCATGTCTCGTCTGCCAGGATCCTCGAGAGCGACTCGCGTACAACTGCAAAAGCCACGAACAATCTATTGCTCATCAAAATCATTTGAAATCCTTCCATCCAACCACCCCCAATGTGCTTGGAACCTCCCAAAGTCCACATCCATCATCATCTGTTCCCACCGCTGTCACTCCCGATGAGGTTATCAAAGAAGACGTGATTCGTGCCCTCATCCGATCTCTTTCTGCCCAGCCAGGTCAACCGTGGTATCCCACAACCCATCCTCAAGCTTCTGGGTCTACAGCGGCTTCCACATCTACCTCAAGACTGTCCCCTGTCACTGGTATTGACTGGAATGTCTTTGAGGCTCTTGAAGACACCACCCTCGAGTACGACCCATTGCAGCAAGCAGCAGAGCGCATCGCTCAAGCCTCCCTTGACTTCTTGAATGGTGATTTAAGCGCCGATGATGAAGACACATTCCTGGATTGTGAGAGTGATCACAGTGAGGAACTGGGTTCGTTTTACAATTAATCTGACCCACCATTAGTTCTGATTTTTTTTTACAGATAATAGTCCAGACATGAGCGATGAGGATCAAGATTTACCTCGCAAAAGAGCTAGAAATCAAAAGTCTGATAAAGCAACAGCTCACGAGTGGTATCCTTGGCAGGACCGAATTGTGGGTTTTCTGCTAATCTTTCAACAGTAACCTAATCATTTTTCTGACCACCTTGGTAGACATGTACTCTCGACATCCTCATGCACCTTCCGCGCTCAGTCTTTTCACACAAGCAGCTCGATCTCTTTCTTTGGATTCTTCGCGTCAACCAAGTCGATGATGTTCCATCACTTTGCGCCATGAAGGATCTGAACAAATCCCTCCAACAACTATGTGGTGATAAGGGTTGTTTTGGTTCATACATGAAACCTTACAATTTAATACTATTATCTATGATCTTACAATTGGAATAAGGAGTTAATAAGGATCATTAGTGAGACCCAGGCTAGTTGATCAAGTGAACGCGTGCGTACATCAATAATGACAAATTGCGAGCACTAAAGAGACTTGCACACAGCTTATAATTAAGTTCAAGCAAGTGTACTTGATATGCGAGCACTCTTAGAGTCATAACCTTAAGTCCCACCATCAATAATGAAGTGTGGCCGCGTCGTCTAGTAACTAAAAAGCATATCAATGGGTGTTACTACATATGCGCGCACGTAACAAAGGGAAGGGGGACAAAAAAACTCAAAAACGTGAGCAGAATGAAGCCAGACCCTGATAGAGCTTAGGGGCCGCTGCGTGCACGCATTTATGTCCAAATTAGGCAATGCGCGCAGGCACAGATGATGATCCAAGTTGAGGACAGATCACATCAGACAAATAATGATTGCAACCGATCAAAAAGATACCTGCACGGGTTCAACAGCCGCGCACCTATACCAATAGCCGTTCTATTGAACCAGTTAACTATGCTCACAATAACTGTTTTGTATTGTTCCTGTTTCTCCATTTCCGTTCCGTCTTATTTCACATTCACCATCTTATTTCATGTTCATTTGTAAAAGCCTTGGCTCGTAAACAGTATAAATATGCTCGCAAATCAAGTAGTACAGTAGTTAATTGCCCCTGCTCGCGTTTGCAAGCAGTGTGTTCAATTAGACTCTAGCAGTGTGGAGTTTGAAGTGCAGACTAGTGTGTGATTAGTTCACATTAGAGTCGAGTTGTGCTCGCATTTTGGATCAGTCCAAGTGCTCGCGTTTTGTGATAGTCTCGTTATGTTTCAAGACTTAGCTTAATAGGCTAGTCTTTCGTTCTCATAGGCACACTAGACATAGGTGCCGGCCTCACGTCACGTACAGACTCACTAGACGTAGGTGTAGTCTTCGATCGTTCGCGCACACACTTGTATTCGTCGTTGTTTCATAATCAATTGCAACTCTATCAAACGGTTACAAACCTTATATTTGAAGTCCCTGCGAGATCTATTCTGTGCATACCCCAGAAGTCTCCCCCTCACACTATAGAATGTGTAATTTGTGTTTTTGAGATTGGTGTTGATTTGGTGTTGGTGTTTGTGGGTTTTGGCTTGTTCCAGATCTGCTCGCATTTGCCCTTTTCACCCCATAGCAAAGATCACGCTCTTCAGCGGAATCGATACGCTGGAATACAATGGTGTCTTGGGGCATCGGTACCATGTTAATAGCCTGTCTCAGATACTTGCGCAGGTAAAGTCTTTTTGTTCATTCCTCCTGATTATTTCGTGGTAGTCTTACATTCTGTTTTAGGAAATGGCAAATCCTCGCGTTCGACCACACATCAACCTGTATCCCGAAGATGCCGGGAAGACAATGTCTGAAGCCCACCATGGTGCTAAATGGCTTCATGAACTCCCAGCCCAAGACACCACACCAATGATTAGGATTGGCGCTGACAACTACTATATCCACGAACCAGCTATGCTCCAAAATGGTCAGGTTTGCATCCCAGTTCGTTGGTTTACCCGTGGAGATGTTCTTTACCCCAAGGCTTGGCCAATGGAACAAGTCGTTGTGGAAGGTACCAATGGGTGGTGTGTTCGCGAAGATCTTGAGATGGAAATTTCACAACATCAGCTTCTGAAGAACTTTCCCCACCTCGACAAAGATCATTCTTTCTACAACATCCCACACCCTTCTTGCATATTTGGTATGTTTAACTTGTCATTTTTTTAGTTTGTCATTTATAGGATGGTTAGGCATTCGAAAGGCCCCAGAGAGTGATGGCCTCTCCCTGTGGACGTACACCAACCCTGTCCTCGGAAACTCATGGCAGCAGAAGGCCCAAGGTCAGAGGGTGGCGACGCTGCCATTGTGGATGTATTGCGATGACACCCCCGGCAACACCTCCAAGAAATGGAACGAACACAACAGCTTTCTATTCACGTCTCATTTACCATGGACTCCTGGTATGTGTATCATTTGGAATGCAGTGTTGTTGCTTCATATGGTAACCATGTTATACTTAGCGTCAATTTGCTTATGAGAACAAGCACCTTCTATGGATGGATGATGAAGAAGAAAATAGTGCTGGTAACAGCCTTGTCCAGGCTGGACAAAAGTGAAAATGAACCCCATCTCGCAGGGGAGGACATATTGCAAATGGTGAAGATTTCTGGTCTCGAGTTGACGCTTGGTTTGTAGATGAGATTGCGAAGTGAGACAAGGACCTCACTGGGCCATTATGGAAATCGTAAGCTTTTCATCCTCTGTAGACATCATGCGCTCACTCACCTATCATTTGTAGTTATGTCAAGGAAACTATCAGAATGGATAACAAGAAATTTAATCCCTCAGAAATTGTTCCCCCAGCAGCAAGCACTATAGTGATTCGTGACGACTTGGATGTTTCACTTCCAACTCCTGGCCAAAATTTATCCACTGTGGACAGCGCTCACACCTCAACTGTTCAATCTGCTACTTCGGTCTTTCTTAGTGCAATTAGAGGTAACTAATTGTCCATAGAGGTCTAATAACTTTAAAATATATATTTTATGCACCAATTTCGAGGGAGAACACTGAATCCTCAGCCATAATGACAGATGTCAGAAAGCATGATTTCAGATGATGAGTATCACTCAGGGACTCATTAAAATAATACCATTGGATAGCCATTTTGAATCGCATTTTGTCCATATAATTTTCAGAGCTTAGCTGTCCATCCCTCAGGCCTCGGTGCACAGATGCGATTGAAGGTGGCTGCGATGCAATGTCACATGCCTGCGATCACGGTCAGGTCAGGCAATGTTGTATCTCAACAACGGGAGAGTATATTTCTCCAAAAAAAGTTTTGACAAACACTATGCCCATGTATTAGAATTTAGAAGAGGAGAAAGTATTTTTTATGCGATGTTGAACACAGCCTAAAATCGATTTACTGGAATATTGTGTGTGGGAATATTGGTCAGCAAAACGAACCAACCAACATTCATGTTCAAGTTGGCGTTCTTCATTCTCCCTTGTTGCGGTTGCTCTGCCCATTGCCCCCCAATCCCAAGTCCACAGTGTTGTGTGGCATGAATAATGTCTATTCATCAGAAGCTATGATTGGTCATGATGACCGATGGCCTAGTTTGTGGGCTCCATGTTGAATGGCATAGTTTCCCTCCCTGTCTTTTTTCATCTTTGTGCTGAGTTCCTCCCTTCCTCACATCAGCTCAGTTCAGCTCAGTTAACTCAGGTATGTGCTCCTTCAGATGCCACCATTGTATCCATGCTGACACAGTTTTCCAGGAGGGCATTGAGCCTTTCATTTTCAGGTTGTTCGCCCCTTCCAAAGTTACTGCATCGCTGCCTCACATCCATCCAGCCTCTGGCATCACATCCAGCCTCCAGCATTGTCAAATCAATGGGCACTCCACTTATCTTCACTTCACTTGTGACCCGCATTCTGTCATTCTTCACTCAGTATCAATGGATGGGTCATGCTGGGAGAAGGATTGGGTACTATCGGGCTATTGGTTATTTTTACCATGGATATCTTGGGGTAGACTACTCAATTATATGATATTTTATGCTTTCCTATCGCCAGCAGCAATGATTTCTGAGTGTGTGGATCATATCGGAATGTGCTAGGATAGATCCGGAAACCAGTTGAGGTCTGGGATAGAATACCCGAGATCCTCATGTGACCTTGGAGCCGTTTCAACCAAACGCAAACCCAATTCAACCAGGTTTAGGCCCACGAAAATTCAACCAATTTTGCTCAGCTTGAGAATTCAACCCAACACAAGTATTTTTGAAATTCATTCAAACTGCGTGGACTTAAGTCAGGTTTAATAGAGTGACCTGGCTGTGTAGTTGTCATCCACAATCGACTAAGTCAGGTGATGCAATAGACGTCGACCAAATATGGAAACTTTTCCATATTTCAGCAATATTTTGCTCTGAAGGAGTGATATCGAAAATCCATTTCCAACAAATTGTTTAAAATAAACTATTTCACCCAAAAATGCGCCAAAATCTGGCAATATCTATAAATCCAAGGAGGAGATCCCAAAATGAGATTTTCTGTGCTTGTCTACCTTCTAAGGCAAACTCCTCAAGATCAACTAGGTTGATAAGGCTCAGAACTCGTAAGGAGGTTATATACAAGGTAATAAACAATTTGTAGGAAACCGATTTTTGATATCGTCTCTTGAGTGCGAAATATTGCCGAAATATAGAAAAGTTTCTATATTTGGTCGATGTCTATTGCATCACCTGACTTAGTTGATGGATGACAACTACCTTACATATAACCCAAAGCACTAGCGTTGAGATGTAGAGCCCATTTCCCGATTTCGCCCCCCAAACACTTGTCATCAGAAAACATCTTAACGTCTGCAGAATCAAGCATAAAGTACTAGTGTAGAGGTGAGATTGATATGTATATCACTCTTTTTCACGTTAAGCTCCGGAATAATTCTTGTTTACAGTATGTCAAGCTCAGTTCAACCATTCCGTCGACCCCTGTGGGTCCTATGTCTTGATGGTGGAGGCGTCCGCGGTCTATCCTCTCTCATGATTCTCCAGGATATCATGTGCGAAGTAGCTGCAAAAGAAGGCATAGATGATGCAAAACCGTGTGACTTTTTCAACCTCATCTGCGGCACAAGCACGGGTGGTCTCATCGCCATAATCCTCGGGAGACTCCGCATGTCTGTGGGCCAAGCTATCGACATCTACCTCCAGCTCTCTGCTTCCATATTTGTTCCTAAGGGCATCAAGTCGCAGATTAGGTTGAAGGCGACAAAATTCAGTGTGAAAGCGCTGGAGCAGGCGATTCAGGATGTACTGACGCGTGCGGGGCTGGATGGACAGGCTAGGATGCATGACGATAGGCCTGATCAGTGTCACACATTGGTTTTGAGCGTTTGGGAGGATGCCAGTGACAGTCCGTGGCCTCATTGTTTCACAACATATGAGCCGAAGGACGAGACGAAGATATGGGAAGCAGCATGGGCGACGAGTGCCGCTCCGACGTTCTTCGAATCTATTTCCGTGGGGAATCCGAAAATCAAGTACATTGATGCTGGATTGGGCTTTAATAATCCTTCGGAGCAAGGGAGAAGAGAAGCGTTGAAGAAATGGTACGGGAGTGAAATTGGATCTTTGATTTCCATTGGTACCAGGAGACCTTCAATTGTTGCTCTTGGGCGAAATGCGATTCAGCTACCATTTGGTTTAGGACTCAAACTTTCATTGGTCAAGGCACTTTCAAAGCTTTACACATCTGCTGAAACCATCCATGACTCCTTGCTCCACCGCTTCTCCAGCACCAATGTGTACACACGATTCAACGTTGAGCGTGGAATGGAAGATATAGGTCTTGGAGAATGGGAGAAAGGAGAAAGGATAGCAGCTGCCACCGCTGGATACCTGAACAACGGCACTGTACCACAAATGAAGGACAATGCTGTCACACGCCTTTGTCAACTATTCCACCGCCCCATTGAAATTCTGATTTCAGCGAAAGAGTTCACTGCTCTTGAAGAGGGGCAACTGGATTTGGAATACCCATCCATGGCATTTTGGTACCGTGAAGATGTAGATCCACAAACTGGGTACCCACCCAGTGTGCACGTCCCTCATGAATTCCAGAGCACCCTCAAACCCGTGGATAACCACATTATTAGGATCGTAAACTTGCTTCTGAGAGCGCAGCTCAAAACTGTTCCTCACGGTCAGTATCGTGTCATTTTCCTGATCTGGTATTTTGACCATCCAGTACCAAGTCTGGAGGACAACAGCGTCATTGGTCGTCAGTTCAGTCCAAATCAATGTCACGAAATCGCCCAATCACGTCCCCGAGCTCCTCGAGCCAGGATATCTCAAGAGCATAGTTGAACCGGGGTGGTGGAATACATTGAAGAAAACCGGGTGGAGGGAAGTGGAGTGTGGACCGTTTGATGTGTCGCTTGATGGTCTGGTGGCATTTACAGTGTCAAAAGACTTTGTGAGGCGTTGGTATGGTGGGTTTCATTCGGGGGTGTGAGGTTAGCACGAATATCAAGTCTGCCCAAAGTTACATAAGCCTTCTTTGACAGCGGATCAACGGCAACAGCGGTATTTTAATTCCCTCTCCCTTGCAACGTTAGCATTATAATCCCTAGTATTATAATAATGCCTAATGACTTACCAGTTAAGAAAAAGAGGTAAATAAGTGGACATTTTCTGAAGAAGTCAGTGAGAATACATAAACAATAGCCTGTATCCCAAAATGGCGGTAAGAAGTCCCACAATATGAGCAACTTCCCTGTCCTCTCAAGAACCTGTTAGTCTAGTGGTTTAACTTCCTGTTAAAGGTGAGTTTCTATTTTGCGAGGGTCGGTGTTCAGTTCCCATAGTTGACTTTTTAGTTCTTTTTTTTTTCTCTGGTAAATTGATGTGATCTTGTGCCATACCCTGAGGATCGCAAGATGTTCAATGTTATGTTGTCTGCTTGGATCTGCGAAGCTCTTTTTCTCCTGGCCTTTCAGTTCAATGAAAATTTGTTTACAAAAATTTCAATTTGTAAGGTCTTTTATTACTTATAATTTATTTACTTCATATTTTCATAATAGGCCCTAAATTTTACTTCGTCTTAGCATTTTAACACTTCTGTACCCTCCAAAATGCTGAAATGGCAACCGAACACATTGGGGAAGAGCCTTTTCAGCTGAACTGCCGTGGATACAACTCCGCACATGTGCCAGACTCGGATCAGCTTCTTTTGACAGCTTCCCTGTCAAAGAACTTTGGGCAGACTGTGTATCCGGTTAGCACCTATGAATAAAGGGTCGACTAAAGTCGACCTAACACCTTGCTTAATTGGGCCACAAGACAAGGATATAGAAGTTGTTGGTCAACGTGGACATCAATGTTCAAGATGAAATTTTTTCTATAATTGTAAGAGATCATTGACCAATGTTGGTTGGTATAAGGTACAGGAATAAATGGTATTTTAATGATTGCTTATTCATAAAATGAGAATGAGAGAGGGGAAATAGGTACGCATCATAGGTCACCAGTCAGGTTCGGTTCCGAGTCAATGCTTGAGGTGGCATGAAAGTAAAGGGGGGGCATATTAGGAGAGCAGATAGAAGCCTCAGGAGTTGTGGGTTAATAGCTTCAAACAGTCGCATAACATGTAAAAACTCACAATCAGTCAGACTTTTCTGGTTTTTTAACTGCACGTTTTCCTTCAGCAACAGATGCAGGAACATCAGGCTCTGATGCCAGCTCTTCCGTCTCAATATCAGAAAGAGGAGATAGAGATGGATTGGTGCCTAACTGAGAGCTTTCCACCAGAGTAGATGTGGTGGCTGTTTCATTGTCGGAGACAACGGGTGTGTGCGAGGGTGGTCTTGCTCGTTTCACAGATGATGATCCCTGGATGAATGGAGGAGGTGTGGAGGGGGCAGTCGGTGTTAAGGGTGGGGCACATGGTCCAAAAGCCTGAGCAGCTGCAATCTGCTCACTTCGTCCTGGATGAAAAGCAACAGGGGGCAAGGTAGTGCCCTTCCTGGGTGAGGGCGTTTGGGATAAGCGAACAGGCCCTTGCATACAACTTTTACGGAAGGGGTTGGGAAGAGGAGGAGAAGGGTCGCAGTATATTGTGATCTGGTGCATAAAACCAGTGAATGTGTTGGTGTTACCGAAATGGTGGTGGCGAAGGCTGATCACTACTTCAACAAGAGTGTCGGGCAGTAGTTTAGAAGGGAAATGTTCAGGTGGGACCAAGGTGTTTCCACCTTTACCGTCGCTCTCCCATACAGGCAGGATACGAACGTCGTGGTTTTTGAGCGCCACCTCATATTCTACACGGTGGTGTTGCACAATTGGATATGTGTCGTTATTCATCTGATGTTCGCTATTTGGATATAAATGAATTCGAAATTTATTTAATAAGAGGATAGATGGCATACCGATGGTCTTTTGAATGGTTGAATATGAATTAAGGAAAATAAAGACAACACGGAGAGGATAGGAAAGTTAGAAAGATTGTGGTTAGCAGTAGAAAAGGTTCGTACCTTTGGAGCAACAAAAATCTCAGATGATAGTCGAAGGCACTTGGAGCCGTTATTATTGAGAACTAAATATTTTCGGTCAGGCCCAAGATCACGGGCAACTGCATCCTGGAGTTCTTCAATGCGATGGATTGCGAGAATAAAATCAGACTGGAAATCCTGATCGTTTTCAGGGCACTCGAGATTGAACTGGAGGCGCGCTTTAGAAAGACCACTGTCACACATAGAACATCAGGAAAATGACCTTTGGTCCTAAAGCAACCTAGGTAATTTCAACTTTCCCAAAGCAACTTTGACTCTCTAGGACTCTCTAGGTTGCTTTAGATGTCTTTGGAAATAATCAAATTGCCCAAGTCTCTCTGGTGGTCTCTGAGGTAGCCTTGGGTGTCTTTGGAAAAATAAGACTTCTCTGGGATAGCCTTGGGTAGCTTTGGAAAAATAAAACTTCCCTGGGCCCCTCTGGAAGAATCTTGTGGTGCTTCTAGGTGTAGTAGATACAATTTTTATAGTATTATAACCTAAATACATATTATTGACTACAGAAAGAGAAAAAAGTCGAATGGGGCAGCGTGGTATAAACGCCGCCCCTTCGTCGCGGCCATACTAAAAAAACCCCTCACAAATGAGAGGGGGGGCCATTGACGAGAGCTCTGGGGAATAGTGCTTGGAAGTCCGGTCCAGTCCGGTCTTTGGGCTTTTTTTGGCAAGACCGAGACCGAGACCAGTCCTTATATTTTGAAAAGCCTCAAAAAACTGGACCGAACCGATGGAAACCGGTTCAGTGCGGTCTTCTGTGGTTTTCTGTGGTTTCAAGACCGGTCTGAACCGGTTGTGGTTCAGACCAGTTCCTAACCGGTCCCAGACCGGTCTTCAGGGTAGTGAGGGGGGGTTGTGGTATGGAAAAATTATATATTTAAGTTTCTATGTGTATACGCTGAAGAGCGTGATCTTTGCTATGGGGTGAAAAGGGCAAATGCGAGCAGATCTGGAACAAGCCAAAACCCACAAACACCAACACCAAATCAACACCAATCTCAAAAACACAAATCACACGTTC
>Ga0307513_10010540_pt1 | contig 11570 bp, 8 predicted proteins | sample 15_EM_MG_FD_202174 | JGI IMG/M metagenome (GOLD analysis project Ga0307513, IMG submission 202174) | Populus trichocarpa ectomycorrhiza microbial communities from riparian zone in the Pacific Northwest, United States - 15_EM | ecosystem: Host-associated > Plants > Roots > Unclassified | place... | reverse complement strand
GTCCCCTTGGTCCTAATTTCGCGCTTGGTGTCAGTGATTTATCACTGGTGTCAGTGCGGCGCCCGGATCGCAGTAGGTTCGCCATCGATGACGACTGATGAATGGGCTCGCCTCGTGGTGAGCTTCTGAGTCGCGGACGGTGGCGCGGTGGCTCGAGGATCGGACGAGGTGTTGCATGCGGCGGCGGTGCGCCGGCTGTTGGAGCTGGACACGGCCGGGCTGCTGACGTCCGCCGAGGTGCGGTCGGTTGCGTCGAGTCTGGGGTTCTCCGAGCGGACCGTGTGGCGGTGGCTGGAGCGGGCCCGGGCGACCGGCCTGGTGGTCGGCGGGGCCCGGGAGCGGTTTGTCATCGATGACGCGTTGCGGCAGCGTCTGGCGTTCTGGCGGGGCAACGTCTCGGCGTTGCATCGGGAGCTGGCCGCGGCGGCTGCGGCGGGCGAGGCTCCGGCGCCGAGCCTGGCGACCCTGCATCGGGCGGTGGCCCGGGATCTGGCGCCGGATGCGCGCGACGGGATGCGCGGAGGCGAGGACGCCGGCGGGCTCGAGGTGGTGCGGCATCGCCCGGAGGACATCGACACGGTGCGCCGGGCTCCGGCCGAGCTGCCCGATCCCGGGCGGGCGCGCACATTGGACGATCTGGTGGAACAGCTGCGGTTGTTGAAGTCGTGGGCCGGTGACCCCTCGTACGAAAGCATCAAGGATCGCGTCAACGCGGGATGGACCGAGGCCGGCCGGCCGGGCAGCGAATTGGCGGGCCGAAGCACGGTGGCGGACTGTTTCCGCCCCGGACGGCGCCGGCTGAACACCGATCTGATCAGCGCGGTGGTGCACGCTCTGCACTCGGACGCGGGATATGTGGCGCAGTGGCGTCAGGCGCTGCAGATCGTCGGCACCGAGAGCACCGCGGCGGCGCAGGTGCGGGTCCAGGACAGCCTGCCGCCCGACCTGGCCGGGTTCACCGGCCGCGACGCCGAGCTGGACCGGCTCCGCCGCTTTTTCCGCGCCGGTCGACACGACGGTGGGACCGCGGTCATCTCGGCGATCGCCGGGATGGCCGGGATCGGCAAGACCCGGCTCGCCGTACACGCCGGGCACCTGCTCGCCCGGGAGCAACCCTTCGATCGGGTGTTGTTCGTCGATCTGCGCGGGTTTCATCCCGCCCCGGCCCAGCCGCCCGCCGACCCGGCCGCCGTTCTGGACGGTTTCCTGCGGCTGCTGGGGGTGTCCGGGCAGGAGATCCCGCCCGATCCGGAGGCCCGTTCCCGGCTCTACCAGGCGCGGCTCGCCAGCACGCGGGCCCTGGTCGTCCTGGACAACGCCGCCGGCGCCGAGCAGGTCCGGCTGCTGCTCCCGCAGACACCGGGCTGCTGCGCGCTGATCACGAGCCGGCGCAACCTCACCGGACTGCGCTCGGCCACCCATCTCGTACTGGATGTGTTCACCTCCGGTGAGGCCCGGCAATTCCTCACCCGGGCCGCCTCACAGGTCGCGGTCGACGACGACGCGGCGGCTGCGGCCCGGATCGCCGGGCGCTGCGGACACCTACCCCTGGCGCTGGGCCTGGTCGCCGGGCATCTGCGGGCCAAGGCCGGCTGGAACCTGACCGATCACGCCGACTGGCTGGATGAGCGCCATCGCGATCGGCGCCTGGACACCGGGGTCGAGCTCGCGCTGGACCTGTCCTACCACCATCTGCCCGCCGACCGGCAACGGCTGCTGCGACTGCTGGCGTTGCACCCCGGCCACGACTTCGACGCGTACGCCGCCTCAGCCCTGGCCGGCAACGACCTCGAGACCGCCCAGGAGCATCTGCACCACCTGCAGGGCGATCACCTGCTGCAGCAGGGCCATCCCAGCCGCTACACCTTCCACGACCTCGTCCGCAGCTACGCCGCCACGCAGGCCCACGATCAAGACCGTCCACCCGTACGCCGCGCGGCGCTCTCCCGCCTGTTCGACCACTACCTCGCCGTCGCCGCGACCGCCATGAACACCCTGCACCCGGCCGAGACCCAGCTACGGCCGCTGATCCCGCCGGCCGGCACGCCCGCCCCGGACCTGACCGAGCCGGACGCCGCCCGAGAGTGGCTGGACGCCGAACGGCACACCCTCGTCGCCGTCGCGATGCACACCGCAACGCACGGCTGGCCCACCCACACCACCCGACTTGCCCGCACGCTGTTCCGCTACCTCACCGACAATCACCTCAGCGACGCGGTGACCGTGAACGACCATGCCCACCGTGCCGCCGGCCACAGCGGCGACTCGACGGGACAAGCTCATGCTTTGACCGACCTCAGCGTCGCCCGCTGGAGGCTGGGCCAGCACGGGCCGGCCGCCGAGCATCTCCGGCAGGCCCTGCCGCTGTTCCGGCAAGGCGACGACCGGGCCGGGCAGGCCCGTGCGTTGAACAACCTAGGCATCGTCGAGACGCGGCTCGGCGAGTACCAACCGGCCCTCGACCACTACGCGGCGGCGCTGGCCCTGTTTCAGCAGCTCGGCGACCCGATCGGTGAATCGAACGTGCTGAACAATCTGGGCACCGTGGCGACGAGATTGGGCGACTACCCGGCGGCCACCGATCACTACGCGAGGGCTCTGGCGCTGTGCCGGCGAACCGGCGATCGGATCGCCGAAGCCCGTGCGCTGAACAATCTCGGCATCGTCGAGGGCCGGTTGGACCGCCACGGCCCCGCCGGTGATCACCTGGAGCGCGCCGTGGCTCTGTGCCGGCAACTCGGCAACCGCACCGGTGAATCGGCGCAGCACGGGCAGGCCGCGGTGAGGTTGTTGCGGGTAGTACGGTCCGCGCGCGGCTGTCGCCGTGGTGGGCTCGCGCTGCCGTACCGCATCACGTCGAACCAGACACGCAGCTCCTCGATCATGGGTGCTGGCAGGTCAGAGATCTGACGCTCGGCCCAGGCGACGATCGCGGGGGTCCGGTCGTCGTCGGTGGCCTAGATGTCTGATAGCGTCGCCGTGCACGTGACCGACCCGAGGAGGTGAGACCCATTACCGCTGTTATCCGGCTGGGTGCTCCCCTCCATCGAGGCTGTGCGGTTCATCTGACATAGGTGGCCGTCGGGGCGCCCGCAAAGCATCCCGAAAGGCAACGAACCTATGCCCTTCTTCACCGGCTCCGACGGAGCTTCTCTTTACTACGACGACCTGCACAACGGCGGGGACAGCAACCGGCTGCCGGTCATCGCGCTCGCCGGCGGTGCGGCCCGGCACCCTAGCTATCTGGGCGACTTGGCCGGACTGGGCGAGCAGCAGCGCCTGGTCGTGCCGCATCTTCGAGGGGTGGGGCGTTCCCCGCTACCCGATTCCGTCGAACTGGCCTCGTTCTGGCGGCAGGCCGAGGACATCGAGCACCTGCGCGTCCATCTTGGTCTCGAGCGGGTGCTGCTGATCGGGCACTCGGCCGGCACGAGATTGGCGATCAGCTACGCGGCACAATTCCCCCAGCGCCTCGCCGGCATGGTGCTGATCACGCCGCCGGCCGGCTATCTGGTCGACGAACCGTCCGACGCCGACGAGCTCATCGACCGGCGCCGCGGGGACCCGGCATTTGCCGCCGCCCTCGCCGCCTGGGACGCCGGACCGGACACCGAGGACGACGCCGGGTTCAACGCCTGGCAGCCCCGGATCGCCCCGATCGGCTACGCGGCTTGGGGCGAGGCGGAACAAGTCCATGCGTCCTCGGCGCGGTACAGCTTCGCCGCGAACAGGGCGTATTTCAGCGTCGACCCGCCGCCCGACCTCGCCGCCCGGATGGGTGAGGTCGCTGCTCCGGTCCTGGTCGTCGCGGGAGCCGAGGACTGCATCACCGGCCTCGCTCCGGTGACCGCGCTGGCGACGCTCTTCCCGGCGGGCGAGGTCGCGGTGATCGAGCGATGCGGGCACTTCCCCTGGGTGGAACGGCCGGCAGCGTTCCGGCCCGCGGTCGACGGCTTCCTCCGCCGGCGGGACTAGCCGTCCGAACCGGCTCGGCGCTCGCCGATCCAGTTCGGATCATGTGCGGCCGCGCCACACCGGCGCGGCCGGCGTGTGAACGCCGTGTTGCCCCGGATGGCAGAGGAGCCCACGAAGTCGCGGTGAATTGTGTGTGGAGCACACATGGTGGGGGTAGGTAAGCCGCCAATAGTGTTGCGCGTCACAGGGTCCCTTGTAGAAGGAGGCCAGGATGCATCCACCGATTCTCCAGACCCGCGGCCTCGGCAAGCAGTTCCGCGGCTTCCACGCCGTCGACGGCGTCGACCTCGACATCGCCACGGGCAGCGTGCACGCCCTGGTCGGCCCCAACGGCGCCGGCAAGACGACACTGTTCAACCTGCTCACCGGCTTCCTGCGGCCGACCAGCGGGCGGATCACCCTGGCCGGGCAGGACATCACCGGGCTCAGCCCGGACCGGGTGGCCCGCCGGGGAGTGGCCCGGTCGTTCCAGATCACCACGCTCTTTCCGCAGGTCACCGCCCGCGAACACGTGGAGTTGGCACTCCAGGCGCGGACCGGCCTGGGCTGGCGGTTCTGGCGCTCCGAGCGGCAACTCGACCGGTTCCGCGACCGGGCGCTCGAGTTGCTCGCCGACGTGGGGCTCGCCGACGCGGCCGAGGTGCCGGCCGCCGCCCTGGCCTACGGCCGCAAGCGCGCCCTCGAACTGGCCGTGGCGCTGGCCCTCGACCCGCGCGTGCTGTTGCTCGACGAGCCCACCGCGGGGATGGGTGCCGAGGACATCGAACGCACCATCGCGCTGATCCACCAGGTGCGCTCCGGGCGCACCGTGCTGCTCGTCGAGCACAACATGACCGTGGTCGCGAGCCTCGCCGACCAGGTCACCGTCCTGCAGCACGGCACCGTCCTGGTCGAGGGCGGCTACGCCGAGGTACGCGCCGATCCCCGCGTGATCACCGCCTACCTGGGAGAGTCGCATGTTGACCGTTGACGGGCTCAGCGCCGGGTACGGCGAGGCGCAGGTGCTGCGCGAGGTCAGCCTCGCGGTGGCCGAGGGCGAGATCGTCACCCTGGTGGGCCGCAACGGCGCCGGCAAGACGACTCTGCTGCGCTGCCTGATGGGCCTGCACGCGCAGTGCTCGGGGCGGATCGGCTTCCGCGGCGACGCCGGCTTCGCGGGCCGGTCCGCGCACCGCCGGGCCCGTGCCGGCATCGGCTACGTGCCCGACGACCGCGGCATCTACGCCACCCTCAGCGTCGAGGAGAACCTGCTGCTGCCCCCGGTGGTGGGCCCGGATCCGTGGCCGCTGCGGCGGATCTACGAGACGTTCCCCGTCCTGCGGACCCGGCGCCGGTTCGCCGGCACCCACCTCTCCGGCGGGGAGCAGCAGATGCTGGCGCTGGCCCGGGTCCTGCGCAGCGGCGCCCGGCTACTGCTCTGCGACGAACCGACCGAAGGGCTGTCGCCGCTGCTGGTGCAGCAGATCGGCGAGATCCTGCGGGAGATCAAGGCCGGCGGCGGCACCGTCCTGCTGATCGAACAGAACCTGCACTTCGCCACCACAGTGGCCGACCGGCACTACTTGCTGGCCGAGGGCCGGGTGGTGGAGACGCTCGACAACGGCGCGGTGCGGCAACGAGAACACGAACTGCTCGCGTACCTGGGCATCTGACCAATTCCGTGGCGAGGAGATCCCCCATGCAAAAGATAACCAGGACGTTGAGCGTCGCGCTTGGCGCCGGCGCGCTGCTGATCGCCGGCTGCGGCAACGGCGGCCCCGGCGGCGGCGACGCGAAGATCAGCAACGACAAGATCGTGCTGGCGGTGCTCAACGACCAGTCCGGCGTCTACGCCGACCTGTCGGGCAAGAACAGCGTCGCGGCCGTCAAGATGGCGGTCGCCGACTTCCAGGCCAAATACGGCGACCAGGCGGTCAGCAAGAACATCGAGGTGGTCACCGCCGACCATCAGAACAAGCCGGACATCGCCAATTCCAAGGCCCAGGAACTCTACGACCGGCAGCACGCCGACGCGATCCTGGACGTGCCCACCTCGTCGGCGGCCCTGGCGGTGGCCACCGTGGCCAAGGCGAAGAAAAAGGTCTACCTCAACATCGGCGCCGCCACGACCGAGTTGACCGGCAAGCAGTGCAACAAATACACCTTCCATTACGCGTACGACACCTACATGCTCGCCAACGGAACCGGCACCGCGGTGACCCGGGAGGGCGGCAAGAACTGGTACATCGTCTACCCCGACTACGCGTTCGGGCAGGACATGCAGAAGTCGTTCACCGCGGCGATCGGCGCGGCGGGCGGCAAAGTGATCGCCGAGGATCCGACCCCGTTCCCGAACGACAACTTCGCCACGTTCCTGCTCAAGGCGCCCGGGCTGAAGCCCAAGCCGGACGTGCTCGGCACCATGCAGGCCGGCGGTGACCTGGTCAACCTGGTCAAGCAGTACAACGAGTTCAAGCTGCGGGAGAAGGGCATCAAGCTCTCGGTGGGCCTGATGTTCATCACCGACATCCACTCGCTCGGCCCGGACGCGTTCGCCGGCACCACCTTCACCGACGCCTGGTACTGGAACTTCGACGAGCGCAACCGGCAGTGGGCGGACCGGTTCACCGCGCAGACCCAGACCCGGCCGTCGTTCGCGCACGCCGCCAACTACTCGGCCGCGATGCAATACCTGGAGGCCGTCCAGCGGGCCGGCACCGATGCTTCCGACGCCGTCGTGGCCAAGCTCGAGGGCTACCAGTACGACGACGTGTTCGCCCGCAACGCCACCATCCGCGCCCAGGACCACCGGGTGATCCACGACGTCTACCTCGCCGAGGTCAAGCCGAAGAGCGAGGTCAGCACCGACTGGGACTACGAGAAGATCCTGCGCACCATCCCGGCGGCCGAGGCCTTCCGGCCGGTGGGCGCCGGCGGCTGTGTCCTGTCCTGACGAGTCACCGCGCTGGGGGTGAACATGACCAACTTCCTGCAACAGTGCTTCAACGGGCTGGTCAGCGGCGGCTTCTACGCGCTGCTCGCGCTGGGCCTGGCCGTCATCTTCGGGATGCTCGGCGTGGTCAACTTCGCCCACGGCGCGTTCTTCATGCTCGGGGCGTTCGGCGCGTACCTGGTGCTGGTCGAGGCGGGCGTGCCGTTCTGGGCGGCGCTGGTCGTCGTGCCCACGGCGCTGTTCGTCCTGGGCGCGATCCTGGAGCGCACGCTGATCCGCCGGCTGGCCCCGTTCGACCCGCTCTACAACTTCCTGCTCACCTTCGGGCTGACCCTGGTGCTGCAGGACGCGGTGAAGCGCGAGTACGGCGTGCAGTCCCAGCCGTACCCGCGCCCCGCCGAACTGGCCGGCACCCTCGACCTCGGCCTCTTCGACTACCCGGCGTACCAGGTGTTCGTGCTCGCCGCTTCCGTCGTACTCTGCGCGGTGGTCTGGCTGGTGTTGACCCGCACCCGGATCGGCATGGTGGTGCGGGCCGCCACCGAACGGCCGGAACTGACCCGGGCGCTGGGGATCAACGTGGGCCGCTGGGTGACCCCGGTCTTCGGCTTCGGGGTGGCGCTCGCCGGGCTGGCCGGGGTGCTGGCGGCGCCGATGCGCGCGGTCAACCCGCTGATGGGCGCCGACCTGATCATCGCCGTCTTCGCGGTGGTGGTGATCGGCGGGCTCGGCTCCGTCTTCGGCTCGGTGCTGGCCGGCTTCGCCATCGGCCTGCTGCAGGCCCTGGGCAACCTGTACGTGCCGGCGCTGTCCCAGACGCTGATCTTCATCATCATGGCCGGGGTCCTGCTGTGGCGACCGACCGGGCTGTTCGGCCGCGAGGAGGCCCGCACATGATCCGGTTGCTGGTACGCCACACCGAGCCCGCCACCCGCTACCTGCTGCTGGCCGCCGGCCTGCTGATCGCGCTGGCCCTGCCCTGGCTGATCTACCCACCGGTGGCGATGGACATCGCGACCTGGGCGCTGTTCGCCGCGGCCCTCGACCTGCTGCTGGGCTACACCGGCCTGCTGTCGTTCGGCCATGCCGCGTTCTGGGGCAGCGCCGCGTACGCCGCCGGGTTGATCGCCCTGCACAGCGGGCTGCCGTTCCCGGTCGCCGTGCTGGGCGGAGCCGGCCTGGCCGCCCTGCTGGCACTGCCGATCGGCTATCTGAGCGTGCGGACCACGGGCATCTACTTCGCGATGGTAACCCTGGCCTTCGCCCAGATGATCTACTTCGTGGCCAACCAGTGGCGGGATGTGACCGGCGGCGAGAACGGCTTGCAGGGCATTCCTCGGGAGCTGTTCGGCCTGGACCTCAGCGACCCGTTCGTCTTCTATTACGCGGGGCTGCCGATCGTCCTGTTCGGACTGTTCTGCCTGTGGCGGGTCGTGCACTCGCCGTTCGGGCATGTGCTGGTCGCGATCCGGGACAATCCGGCGCGGGCCCGGGCGATCGGTTATCCGGTCGACCGGTACAAGCTGCTGGCCTTTGTTCTGTCGGCGGCGCTCTCGGGGCTCGCTGGGGGGTTGTTCGCGATCAGTCATGGGTTCGCCTCGCTGCAGGAGGTCTATTGGACGACCTCCGGCAAGGCCGTGATGATGGTCGTGCTGGGCGGGATCGGGACGCTGTGGGGCAGCGCGGTGGGTGCGGCGCTCGTAGTGCAGCTCGAGGACTACCTGTCGACGTCGGGCTTCAACGGCATCGGGATTGTCACCGGGACCGTGTTTGTGCTCGTTGTGCTTTTGTTCCGGCAGGGGCTCTGGGGTGCCGCCCGGAAGCTGGGCGCCAGGCTTGCCGGCTCCAGGCGAGACGGGCGAGCGAGTGACGTGTCGCCGACCGTTGAGACCCAGCCAACGCCTACTTCGTCGGCCCTGCCGCGCTGATTCCCTCTGGGAGGCATCATGGACATTTCGACCACGCCTGCCGACGCTGTGGCTCCGCTAGGGAAGCAGAGTGGCTCAGTTCCCCTGGCGGAAGCGGCGAGCCTGGCCGGGCGCACCGCCGTGGTGACCGGCGGGGCCAGCGGCATCGGGCGCGCCTGCGCCGAACGGCTGGCCCGCTCCGGCGCCCGGGTCGTGGTGCTCGACCGCGACGGGGACGCGGCCGCCGAGGTCGCCGCGGCGATCGGCGGCACCGCTCAGACCGTCGACCTGTCCGACCTCGCCGCGGTCGACCGGCTCGATCCGGCCGTCGACATCGTCGTCAACAACGCCGGGCTGCAGCACGTCGCGCCGCTGCACGAGTTCCCGCCCGAGACGTTCTCGCTGATCCTGCGGCTGATGCTGGAGGCGCCGTTCCGCCTGGTGCGCCGGTGCCTGCCGCACATGTACGCCCGCGGCTGGGGCCGGGTGATCAACGTGTCGTCCGTGCACGGGCTGCGCGCCTCGCCGTACAAGGTGGCGTACGTCTCGGCCAAGCACGGGCTCGAGGGGCTGTCCAAAGTGATCGCCCTCGAGGGCGCGGCGCACGGCGTCACTTCCAACTGCGTCAATCCGGCGTACGTGCGTACCCCGCTGGTCGAGGCGCAGATCTCCGCGCAGGCCGCCAGCCACGGCATGGACGAGGCCCGGGTGGTCGAGGAGGTGATGCTGGCGCCGCTGGCCGTCAAGCGTCTCGCCGAGCCGGCCGAGGTCGCCGAGCTGGTCGCCTATCTATGCTCGCCCCAGGCGTCCTTCATCACCGGCACTTCGGTCGTGCTGGACGGCGGATGGACCGCGCACTGACCGGCGCGGGCCCGGGAGGTGGGTAGTGCCCGATACACCCGACAAGCCACCCACCGGCGTGGCGGTCTTCCTGGACCTGCTGGTGCGCGAGGCCGCCGCGGTCGAGTTCGAACGGCCGCTGCTCGAGGCCCGCGCCGACGGCCGGCCGCCGGCGGAACTGGCCGAACTGGACCGGCTCAAGGCGCTCGCCCTGCAGGTGCGGGCGTTGCTGGAACGACGCCGCCGGCGCGAGGCCGAACTGAGCGCGCTGGTCGACACCGTCGGGGACCTGGCGACCCTGCGTGACCTCGACGCCGTGCTGGCCGCGATCGTGCGCCGGGCTCGCGAACTGCTCGACGCCGACGTCGCCTACATGACCCTCAACGACGAGGACCGCGGCGACACCTACATCCGGGTCACGTACGGCTCGGTGTCGGCCCGCTTCCAGCAACTGCGGCTGCCGCCCGGCGCCGGCCTCGGCGGGCTGGTCGCCCAGACCGCCGCCCCGTACGTCACCGCCGACTACACCGCCGACGCCCGCTTCCAGCACACCGGGGAGATCGACGCGGCGGTGGCCGAGGAGGGGCTGGTCGCCATCCTCGGCGTACCGATGCGGCTCGGCACCCGCGCGCTGGGCGTGCTCTTCGCCGCCAACCGCAGCGCGCGGCCGTTCACCCGGCAGGAGGTGACGCTGCTCGGCTCGCTGGCCGCGCACGCCTCCGTGGCGCTGGACAACACCCGGCTGCTCGGCGAGACCCGGGCCGCGCTCGAGGAACTGGGCGCGGTCAACACGGTCGTCCGGCGGCACAGCGAGTCGCTGGAACGGGCCGCCGAGGCGCACGACCGGATGGCCGAGCTGATCCTACGCGGCGGCGACCTCGGCGACCTGGCCGCCGTCGTCGCCGAGGTGCTCGGCGGCGAACTGGCGATCCTCGACGCCGACGGGATCTGCCTGGCCGCTGTGGGCGATATCGCCGAGGTCGGCCCGCTGGCGGCCACGGCGGCCGGCCGGGGGCTCGGCCGGGCGACCCGGCATGGCGAGCACTGGGTGCTGGCCGCCGGCGCCGGCAGCGAGGCATTGTGCACGCTCGTCCTGCATGCGCCCGGCGAGCTGAGCGAAACCGACACCCGCATCCTGGAACGCGCCGGGGTGGTGACCGCGCTGCTGCTGCTGTTTCGCCAGAGCCTGGCGCACGCGGAGAGCCGGGTGCGCGGCGAGCTGCTGGAGGACCTGATCAGCCGCCGGGTCGACGACCCGGTCACGGTCCGCCAACGGGCCCGCCGCCTCGGGGTCGACCTCGACGCGGCGCACGTACTGGTGGTCATGGCCTGCCCGCCCCAGCAGCGCGACCGGGCCGCGCAATGGAGTGCCGCCCAGGCCGCGGCGTGCGGCGGGCTGGCCGCGCAACGCGACGGCAACGTGACCCTGCTCGTCGGCGGCGACCACCCGGGCGACGAGGCCCGCCGAATGGCCCGCGAGCTGGGCGCCTATCTAGGTGCGGCGGTCACCGGCGGTGGGGCCGGTCCGTTGGCCGGCCCACATCAAGTGCCGGCGGCGTACGCGGAAGCCCAGCGTTGTGCGTCGGCGCTGATGGCGCTTGGCCGGGCCGGGGACGGGGTGAGCGCCGCGGAACTGGGCTTCGTCGGCCTGCTGCTGGGCGCCGAACGAGACGTGGACGCATTCGTAACCGACGCGATCGGCGCATTGTTGGAATACGACCGGCGGCGTGGCACGGCGCTGCTGCAGACGCTGGAGTCTTACTTCGAGGCTGGGGCGAGCGCGGCGCGGGCGGCGGAGGCGCTGCATGTACACGTCAACACGGTGACTCAGCGGGTCGCCCGGATCGGGCAGTTGCTGGGGGAGGGCTGGCAGCAGCCGGAACGAAGCCTGGAGTTGCAGTTGGCGCTCCGCCTGC
>Ga0307513_10010538_pt1 | contig 11570 bp, 5 predicted proteins | sample 15_EM_MG_FD_202174 | JGI IMG/M metagenome (GOLD analysis project Ga0307513, IMG submission 202174) | Populus trichocarpa ectomycorrhiza microbial communities from riparian zone in the Pacific Northwest, United States - 15_EM | ecosystem: Host-associated > Plants > Roots > Unclassified | place... | reverse complement strand
AGATGATTTTTTATAAATATTTTTTTTAATAGTGTTTTGAATTCTTAATATTATTTTTTAATTAATAAAACACATGTAAGTTTAAATTTAAAAATTTTATTTAAAAAATTATATAAATTATAAGATCTCACCTGGTAATTTCGTACGTGTCATTGATATTATGCTGTCATATGTTAGAGGTTGACAAAAAAATGTTTTGCTGCTGAATTAAATATTAATTAATTATTACGTGTTATTTCGATCTATATAAGGGTAGCCAGCCATCGGATTTTTTTGTCAACTATCTCCCTCAATTTCTTGAAGATAATCATGTTCGATATCCTCGATGTCATCTCTACTGGCTCAACCGAGCCTGACGTTGCCCATGACTTTTCCCCAGTTATGATCATCTACAGAGATGGCAGGGCAAAGAGACTCGTGGGCAATGAAATTGTTCCCCCTTCTCTAGATCCCAAATCAAATGTTCTGTCCAAAGATGTTGTCTACTCACAAGAAGAAAATTTAACTTCTAGACTTTTCCTCCCAAACAACATCAATCCCAACAAAAAGCTCCCTCTTTTACTTTACTTTCATGGCGGAGGCTTTGGCCTTGAGACTCCCTTCTCACCCACGTACCATAGCTATCTCAACACATTAGTTGCAGAGTCTCAAATAATCGCCATCTCAGTTGATTATAGAAGAATCCCAGAACATCCCATCCCCATTCTATATGGCGATTCATGGGCTGCTGTTAAATGGGCTGCATCTCATGCCGATGGGGATGGTCCTGAAGAGTGGCTAAATAGCCATGCTGATTTCAACAAGGTGTTTTTTGCTGGAGATAGTGCTGGTGCTAACATAGCACATCACATGGCCATGAGGTACGGTGAAGAGAGATTAGTCGGAGTTAATCTCATCGGGATTATTCTAGTACATCCTTTCTTCTGGGGCAAAGACCCTATTGCCAACGAAGTTGATGTAGGCGAGACAATACGAGAATTGATGGAGACTATTTGGCGTTGTGCGTGTCCTACAACAAGTGGATGCGATGATCCTTTAATTAATCCGATGAATGATCCAAAATTGCCTAGATTGGGGGGCAACAAGGTGCTTGCTGCTGCTGCTGGGAAAGATGTGTTGAGGGACAGGGGGAGGTTGTATTGTGAGACCTTGAAGAACAATGGATGGGGTGGAAGGGTTGAGTTTATGGAGGCCAAAGAAGAGGTTCATGTTTTCCATTTGTCCAACCCTACCTGCGAAAATGCTGTGGCTATGCTTAGAAAAATTGTTTCTTTCATACATGAAGAATAATGACTGGATGCGATTTGTTGCCTCTGATTGTTGTTAGATAGCGCCACTCTTCACATCTTTAATTTGAAGTAACCACAGCTACAATAAAATACACTACCAGTATTTTATTTAATTCAAAATAATATTTACAAATTTAAAAGCGTTTGAATATTAGAAGGTTGGGAACAGTCATGAGCATTTAAAACCATTAACGTTGCCCTTTAAAAATGCCATCTTCAACGACATCCTCAAGGAACCAGATCTTTATGAAATATCAAAGACATTCTGGTCAGCGGAAAAACTCCGGAGATGGCCCTAGATTGCTAGCAAGATAGCAACGGTGGGGGATATTCCGACCGCTGTCATCGGAATGGAGCGGAATTGACAGTCCTAGTTGAGAATCTGATTCCGACTATCAAAAGAAATGATTGCAGACGAGTACCTACACAATGCACATCCACAAAAAAAGGACGACACTTTATTATATTCTTCTGCTAATGAGGGTATTCTAGCTCCACTTTTTCTTATGTTTATTATATTCTGTAGATACAAAAAATTAACGTGTTTTGAGCATTTAATTAGAAATTTAAAGTAACAAATTTTAAAATGATTATTTTATTCTTAAAAGTATACATATATAAGAAAGATTTACAAGAAAAAGAGTAGATTATGCCTAAATATCCATGGCTTTATCTTTCAAAATACAAGTGACTTAAAATATTTTTTTCTTACAAAATCTAAATTGAGTTGGTAGATATTACAAAATTTATGAATAAGTCATTTAATTGATCATGATCCTAAATTCTTTAGATACGGGGAAAAATTGACTGGATTGTTGAGTGAATTTCATCTAGTAAAAGCAATAAATCAGAGACAAAGGAAATGGATAGATCCACTATCGTCACGGTTACCTTACCTAATTGCTTGATGATACAAAGCTCATCTTGCAGATTTTGGGTTTTGATATGGTTGTTTTTTAAAATATTTTTATTTAAAAATATATTAAAATAATATTTTATTATTATTTTTTAAAAATAATTTTTAATATTAGCATATAAAAATGATTTTAAAATATTAAAAAAAAATAAAGTAAAAAAATTAATTTTTTTTTAAAATACTTTTAAAACATAAAAATAAAAACAGTATTAATTAATCATTTTACTCTTTATATTCGGAAGCCCTAAATTTGCAAGATAATCAATAAACTGCATCTAATTCGGAAGCCCTAAATTTGCAAGATAATGGATGACCCTCCGGTAAACAATTATGTTTGATGTGACGTGGCAGTTCAACCATTATTTTGCTACTTTTTTATTTTTATTTTTAGATAATTTTAATACATTAATATTAAAAAAATTTATTTTAAAAAATTTATTTTAATATGTTTCTCATTAAAAAAACATATCCATGTACAACACAACAGCAACAATAACAGCGCGTAAGAGCATCTCCAATAAAGAAGCTAAATAGATAGCCAAAAATAAAAAAATTAATATTTTAGCTTTTCTTTACTTGTTTTTTATACTTCAAGGAGAAAGCCAAACAAAATATTAAAATACCTTTCCTTTCTCATAAATACTATTTCTACATATCTCTCAAAAGAACCAAAACTAATAAAGTGGAGTTAACAAAAGAATAAGCCAATTAAATTTAGCCACGTCAAAATCATTAAAAAAAATAAAACACTTATTTATTCCACTCTAATAGAATTAGCTTTTCAAATGAGTTTTTTTCATTGAAATATGCATGATAAAAAAAAACTATACTTAAACTGTTCAAAATACTATTTTATCAATTTATCTATTTAAAATAGTTTTTTTTTTTATTGGAAATGCGTTGGAATTAAACCCATGGTTACGAAGATAGTAGTACTATACTAACCCGGATCAAGGGATAATTAAACTCAAGTTATATAAAACCCAACACGGCATCTATCATCATCCACCTCCCAGATATCCGTCCACGTCGCCATGAATGAGAGTTGAAAATATCTGCATATAATTGGAAAAGTCCAAAAAATTCACATGGATGACCCTCCTGGAAACCTATCATGATATGGACATTGACATGGACATAGCGACGTCCTGGTCAGCAAATATTAAATTAGCTGGGCCTCAAGATTCATTTTTCTCTAATGGGAAGAAAAATAAAAACTTACGACGTCGTACTTATTGTCATTCACACTGAGAAAAAATACGTAGCCATTCATTAACGACTAATAAATATATATAAAAACAATCAAATAAAATATCTGAAAGCTTAACCTGGTTAGAACTAGATGTATTCTCCAAATCATCATCAAGAATTTAAATAACGAAGATGACACGAGAAATAATTTCATGCGAGCATTTCAGTCCAATATATGAATTGTCCACTCAAGATGCAATTGTAGAGAGACTGAGTCTCAATATGCCAAAACTAACAAATAGATGATAAAACATGATAGCCTTCAATTAAAAAACAAAAACCTGAGAGAAACTCTCCCCAGATCCTAGGCCTTGTCCTGATTCAGGAAAGAAGTTATTTTTTTAAGCATAAGCCTAGCGTTCTCTCCAGGAGGAGAGAGAAGATGGAACACATGACTCTCTCCTTTGGCCTCCATGATCTCCACTTCTCCACTCCATCCATTCTCCCTCAACTTTTCATAGTAGTGCCACCCCCTATCTCTCAGCAGATCCTTTTCAGCGACAGCAACAAGCACCTTGGAGCACTCCAGCCCAGCCAAGTTTGGATCGACAAGTGGATTAAGTAGGAGGTCATCGCACCCATTTGATGTAGGGCATGCCAGACGCCACAGACCTTCAGCAAATGCTCTTTGTGATGATTCCCTGGGCTCATTACCAATAGGATCCTTACCCCAGAAGTATGGATGTGCCAAAACAATCCCAGCAACATTAACACCAACTAGTTTCTCTTGACCGTGTCTCATGGCCATCTGGTGTGATATATTAGCACCGGCGCTATCCCCATTAAAAAACACCTTGCTAAAATCAGCATGAGAGTTTAGCCACTCCTCAGGCCCATCTCCATTAACATGAGATGCAACCCATTTGAGGGCTGTCCATGAATCATCGTATGCTGCAGGAAGAGGATGCTCAGGTGCTCTTCGGTAGTCTACGGAGACTCCTATAACATTAGCCTCGGCTACTAAGGTATTAAGGTAATTATGGTAAGTAGAAGAGAAGGCAGTTTCTATCAGAAAGCCTCCACCGTGAAAGTAAACTAGGAGGGGCAGTTTTTGGTTCGGATCTGTGTTTTTTGGAAGGTAAAGTCTACAAGATAGATCTAGCGCAGGTGAATAGACGACATCTCTGGACATGACATTGGAATTGGGATCAACAGGAGGGACGATATCTACTCCCATAAGTCTCTCTATGTGACCATCTTTGTATAGTCGAAGAAAAGGAGAGAAATCTTGAGCAACTTCCGACATGGTTGAGCATTCTTGAAATTGCGGACAGAGGACTCGGTTATTTCAAAACATATTTGGAAAAGGCTTGAATAAACGAAATCTTCCTACGGTTTCATGACTTCCTAAAAACTCCTTTTTATAAAATATTGTAATCTCAAGTTGTGACAAGTATAATAGTTTTTAAATTTAAATAAATAATATCTTTGTCACAATCTAGAACTGAGATTGATATTTATTACTTTTTATCACAATTGTAATGAAGATAACAAATAATATTTATTTATTTTTTAAATTCAAAATTCAAAATAGTTTTTTTTTTAAAAATCAATAAAATTGCATCTGCACATTGTTCTTCAAAGAAATCACATATGCTATCTTTGATTTTGAGTCACATTTATCATCTATAATTTTATAAACTACACTATTTTTTCTATTAAATTCTCAACCATGTTATTTCCTCATCATTTTATTACTACCGTGATACTTTGAAAAAGCTCCCTGTCCCAATGCTATTAGATGCTGCCGACTCGCGATGGTAGGGACATTATAGTCATCTCCACTGGACGGCAATATATAATATAATGAAAATATTTTTATTTTTAGGTGAAAGTAGCTTGACGCCAGTTACAGGATGATGGTGGGTGAGCGTTCTCGATGAGAAACAAAACTGAAGATCCTTCACTCTATGACGTGGTCATTTTTAATTGCATAAGAAAGGTCGACTGGAAATATATAAGTCCATTTTGTTTTTTCTGGGAGTAAAAGGGGCGAAGCCCAAACTAAGAAGTCAGAACATTTATCATGGACAAAAAGCCCAACCATATCAGTTATATTTTACCCTTCTAGAGAGAGAATTCCTAACTTCAAAGTTTATAATTACTAGTTAAAGGGGTCATAATTACTCAATATATATATATAAAGTATCATTTTTTATAATTACTTAAAGGGGTCATAATCTTAGTGCTTTTGAATTAGGAACTATATACTAAGTATACTTACTGAAATAATTAGTTAATTCTTTTATCTTTTAAAATCCAATACTAAATCTTTATATTTTTATATTTGCTTATAACTCAGTCCTTTTACCAGTTTTTCATGATGATTTAATTAATTTCTTTTAATACACCTCAATTTCTAATTAAACTTTACAATCTCGCCTACACAAGAAAAAATAGAAAATACATTTAAAAAACTTAATTTAAAAACTTTTAAGAATTTTACAATCAACTTTGGTCAGGGCCGGGGATTGCTTATAATTTTAAAAGCAACAAGGACTAACTCATAACATCATAAAATAAAAAATACATGAACTAAACTACAATTTACTCTACTTATTATCTTAAGAAAATTTAGTTTATTTTTCCACATTGGGAGATTTGTGCGTGCTTTGAAAAATGTTAAATATTTGTTTTTAAGAGCTCATATAAGCCATTTTAAATATTTAAAAAATGCCAACATCCATTTTAAATTTTCGTATGATTTTGCTATAGAATTAAATAAGGGGAAATATGATATCTGTAGCTGATTGAAAATAAAATGTTCTTATTAATATTTCTTTTACTTATTCATTCATCCCTGAACATCAGTGATAAAATCAAATAAGTTTAATATTTTCCCCTTATAACTTAAAATAAATTTAATAATAAGATATTTGTCATCTATAATATAAACATGCATATCACCTGTGTTTAAAACTAATCATTGAAATGGATTCCACCCCTAAATTTGACTTTATAAAATAATTAATAACTAATAAGTAAAATTAAGAAACTACCTACTATCAATTTAATTACATAACTTACATATTATATTAATCGATCATACTATATTATTCATTTTAGAAAAAATATTAAATTTCACAAAAAAAAACATATAAACTCTCCAAGTTCATATCTTAAGAAATGCATATATGCTAGCTGCCTAAAACAATGATATTATAAATTATAATCATCACTAAAAATAAAACTATTCCAGTCAAATAATAAAAGAGACGTGGACATTCACGTGAAAAAAATATATTTTCACATCCCCAAGTGCTTGGAAATGTGATCATGCTCATTTTAACATGGAATTACATTCCTAATTTTGTGGAAAATATACAGCAAAGACATGCATGTAAATCCCAGCCGGAATTTAAAATTTCCTAACCTACGTACCAAACACGAGAATGTCATCTCAAATTCTTTCGTCCAAAAATCCTTAAACATCTCTACACCAAACATCCCTTAAACATCACAAAGGATTCTTGAAAGGAGAATTCTACGATGCCTTTGAATAATCCAAAAGCATTGCCTTGGGAAAAACATCCATTTTTTGCTTTGTGATTATGGAATTTTCCGCAACGGAAGAGATTATTCCAAAGACAGTTCAATTCGAAAACAATCATATTTAACGAGAGCAGTTCCCGATCATAAGTAGGTGGTAAAGTCATGATATTGTAAGGACTATTGACACCACTTATCTCCATATTGGTATGATATTGTCCACTTTGAGCCTAAGCCCTCATGGATTTGCTCTTGGGCTATACCCAAAAGGCCTCATACCAATGAAAATATTTGTCCATCCTTATATACTCATGATCCTCCTCATTTCTAGCCAATGTGGGACTTTGGTCGTATACCTAACAATCCTCCCCTCGAACAAAGGACCACCGAGCCTCCCCTCAAACCGATCATTCATCCGTCCACTCTCTACCAACCAGGATTCTTCATTCTCTACTTCACCGTGTTGGGGTCAGGACACGTCCATGAAGTATCTGGAGAGCACTACCTGACTTGAGAGTTTTTGCTCTTTCTAGGTCAACTCCTCTTCACCGTGTTGGGATCAGGACACGTCCATGAAACATCTGGAGCACACCGCCTATCCAATAGAGCTGATCCATGGATTACATCGTGATTGGGGGCTCACCACCTTTTGTTCGGCATTCCGAGGATTCATCCATCATGGCTAACTCTGGAGCCTGACTCTGATACCACTTGTAAGGACTATTGACACCACTTATCTCCACATTGGTATGATATTGTCCACTTTGAGCCTAAGCCCTCATGGATTTGCTCTTGGGCTATACCCAAAAGGCCTCATACCAATGGAAATATTTGTCCATCCTTATATACCCATGATCCTCCCCGTTTCTAGCCAATGTGGGACTTTGGTCGTATACCTAACAGATATCTCAAAAGGTCTTTTTAAAATCAATCCGGTTTTCCTTCTCGTTTTCCTTCTTCTCTTTCCAAACGTGGCTTTCCAGAGTGTTTCGAAGTATTGAAGTAATTATTTTGTAAAATATTTTTTATTTGAAAATATATTAAAATAATATTTTTTTATTTTTTAAAAATTATTTTTACACATTAAAATAATTCAAAAACATATTAAAAAATAACTTTAAACAAAAAAAAATTCAAAACTTAATCCATCCCTATTTGAAAAGCAATACCAAACGGGCTTTTAGTGTGTCGACTGTCGATTATTGCTTTCCAAATCATCTTCCATTTAGAAAATGCGGATCTCGTTGCATTGTTTTACTCTCACATCCAAATTAAATACTAATGAATTGATTATTATACACTAATTTCTAACAATATATAAGGGCTGGCTACCGCTCAGCTCTCCACCTCATTATCTTCAACATCAGAAAAGGGCGACATATTTTCATTCATTTCTTTCCACATGGGCTCGACTAAGCGTGAAATTGCCCATAATTTTTCTCCCCATGGTATCATAAATAAAGATGGCAGCATAGATAGACTAAGTGGCAACGAAATTGTCCCCCCTTCTCTTGATCCCAAAATCCAATGTCCTTTCCAAAGATGTTGTCTATGCACAGGAGGAAAATCTTTCTTCTAGACTTTTCCTCCCAACAAGCGTTGATGCTAGCAAAAAACTCCCTCTTCTACTTTACTATCATGGAGGAGGCTTTTGCATCGAAACTCCCTTCTCACTTACTTACCATAGCTACCTTAAAACACTAGTTGCCGAGGCTGAAATTATTGCCGTCTCAGTTGATTACAGGAGAGCCCCAGAACATCCAATCCCCGTCCCGTACGATGATTCATGGACTCCCCTTAAATGGGCCGCATCTCTTGTCAATGGAGACGGTCCTGAAGAGTGGCTAAATATTCATGCTGATTTCGGCAGGGTGTACTTCGCTGGAGATAGTGCTGGCGCCTGGCGGTAATATAGCCCATCACATGGGCATGAGATACGGTCAAGAGAGATTACCTGGTATCAATGTCGCAGGGACTGTTCTAATACATCCTTATTTCTGGGGCAAAGAACGTATTGGCAACGAGGTTAATGAAAGAGAGGCAGTACGAGAAGGGATTGATGCTATGTGGCATGTCGCGTGCCCCCTACGACTAGTGGATGCGACGATCCCTTAATTAATCCAATTAAGGATGCAAGATTGCCTAGCCTGGGGGGCTCCAAGATGCTTGTTTTTATAGCTGGGAATGATGTGTTGAGGGACAGGGGGTGGCTGTATTATGAGACCTTGAATAAGAATGGATGGGGCGGAAAGGTTGAGATCATGGAGGCCAAAGAAGAGGTTCATGTTTTTCATTTATCCAATCCTTCCTCCGTCAATGCCGTCGCTATGCGTAGAAAATTTATCTCTTTCATGCATGAAGATAGATAGCTGAGTATATATATCTGCATGTAATCTGTTACTTCAATTCTTGGCTGTATCATACTATACGACTCTACATGTTATCTAATATTTCATCGAAGAACCAAGATTTATTAAGAAATTATGTCCATCTAATTAGATAATCTCAAGTCCAATATAAAAGCTCACGAATATATATATAGACCTAAATCAATGGACATTAATTAACTTACCAAAAGTTACAAGTACCTTAATATATATATATATAGTCATTGATCAAGTTAATTACACAGTATGTGTTAGAATTATAAATAATCATTAATGCTAATCACCCACTAGTAACCTATAAGTAATATGGATTAATTACATTCATTAACTCCAAACCAAAATATATATGACATAGATTAATCATGGTTTAATCAAATATGAATAATAATATATATCTTTTAATATAAGTTGAAGAATACCCTTCCGTGGTGTAAAATAAATAAAGCAAATATAAAAAATATCACTAAGTACTATCGAGTAATATCAATTGTGTACCCAAATTATCTTTTATATCAATTTTATCACTAAATTATTTTTATTTTTCAATTAAGTCAACTTTCCTACAAAATAACGTTACTTCTTAAAAAAAAGTACAATTTAAATAAAGATATAGGAAAAAAAACCTTTTAAAATAGATGAAATTAAGTTTTTAATTAAGAGTTTATAAAAGTTTGAAAATAAAATTGATATAAAAAAGATATTTGATGAAAATATTAATTAAGACTACCTATATATATAATATAATATATATATAGTGGTATTCTTGAGATTTGCATAATTAATTATCATGTCATAAGTCAGCATTAATCGTGTTTTTAAATCAATAGTTTGTCGTCATTTTTTACTCTTTATAAATTGTTTTCTACTTTTTTCATCACTTTTCCTTCAATCTACTAGATCTCTTAATACATGTCATATAATATCGTGACGCGTACAGACACGAGGAATTTTCCTTCAATCCTACTAGAAGGAAATTATTATATACCAAATGGTTTCGAAATCTTAGTCATGTTCTAGAATCCAAACGATCCCGGAAATTCTAAAGCCACCTCGGGGGAAAAAAAGAGGGATTTTTCAAAGGCAATGCTCAACGTGCTTGTAGAATTCCTCCTCAAAAAATCATATTTTACGTTTAGTCGTCCCTCAAGCACCATGGATGCTTTTAGTCCAGAATATACTAAATGTCGGTGCGTTGTTTGGCTTGCCTAATACGTCGGCATTAGTAAATCGTAGTAGGACCACCCTTTCTGAGATGGTAGTCGACCTTAATTAGTTACAGAAGAAAAGGATTAAGGATTACAAGACTGCTTCATGATAATTCTCAAGATGGAGGGGCCCTAAGCATGAAACTTCATTCCTTTTAACAGACTTTTCCCTTCTTGTTTTTTTTTTCCTTTTTTTTTTTTTATATAAACAAGAATTAATCCCATGATTAATATCCATGCCTTTTTTTACTTTGTGTTCAAATTGATAAATCCATGCGATTCTACAATTTAGCATGACCTTAAGTCTCTGTTGGCCAATAAAATTAGTCAAGTAATTAGGTGCCAGTCAATTCCTGACGTTCTCCTGGAATTGCCTTATTTGACAAGCCTGAACGTAGAATTATAGCGTTTGATCCATGCGATCACTTTAGAATTTCAACCCATCTAGAAGACTTTTATGATGTCATTGCTGTGTTAGCGAAGAATCAATTGCTTGAGGATTTAAAATCAGTATCAGAGAACACCGTAAGAATTCAAATTCACCTTTGTCTCTGTCTTTCACCTGTCTATAAATTAAAGACCCTCCTCCATTCTTTTCTCATGCTACCACAACTTCATCATTTCTTGTAAAACAGAGGGAAGAGAAAAGACAAGCAACCATGTTTTCATACAATATGGACGCAGCCAAGGCTGACGTTGCCAAGGATCTGTCTCCCTTTATCATCTTATATAAAGATGGCAGGATAGAGAGGCTCATTGGCAACGAAATCGTCTCCCCTTCCCAGGATCCCAAATCCGATGTCCTGTCAAAAGATGTCATCTATTCAAAAGAAGCAAGACTATCTTGTAGACTTTACCTCCCAAAAGGAGTGGATCCCAACAAAAAGCTCCCTCTCCTAATTTACATTCATGGGGGAGGCTTCTGCGTTGAAAGTGCCTTCTCGCCTGCTTACCATAATTACGTTAACCTCTTAGTCGCCGAGGCTAAAGTTATTGCTATCTCTGTTGATTATAGGAGAGTACCAGAACATCC
>Ga0307513_10010537_pt1 | contig 11570 bp, 8 predicted proteins | sample 15_EM_MG_FD_202174 | JGI IMG/M metagenome (GOLD analysis project Ga0307513, IMG submission 202174) | Populus trichocarpa ectomycorrhiza microbial communities from riparian zone in the Pacific Northwest, United States - 15_EM | ecosystem: Host-associated > Plants > Roots > Unclassified | place... | reverse complement strand
TCTAGACTTAAATAAACCCTAATGGACCCCCCTTAGGTGGACTTATATTAAGCCCACTTACAATTGACCCAAATAAGTAATAATAACCCAAAGACTAAGAAGAAAATAATAAAAATAATACAAATCCAAAAATTATCATCCTAAATATGCTAGAATCAGATTTGTCACCATTAAGAAGTCCCAAATAGACTAGGAAATATGATCTGAAGGTAGAATTTATTCTGAAGTCTTCTTTCCTTTTTATAGCTAGGATGAATAAGGAATCCTTGTAAGAAAAGGATTCTGAAATAATTATGAATCCTTGCCACACTTGGAAACTACGTTGCAGCCCATTAAAGATCTTTGTAGAATTAGTAGATTTCCAAAATAAGCTGCCACATCCTTTTAGGAAAAGAATCCTAGTCAAATAGGAAGTCCACAAGTCAAAATGAAGTAAATAACAAAATTCGTACAGCCTCTGTTGACCCGTGTTTTGATACCTTTCCAAACTCCGATTGACCTGAAATTTTAAACCTTGGTAAGACAACATGTCAGGAGACTCCACGTAAAATTTCAGCTCGATCCCACGGTTGGATTGAGAATTATGACTGTTGCCGTAAACCTGGATAGTTGCACATTTTATATCAAAATCCGAATTTGACCTTTCCTGGATCGTATCAACGAGGTTCGCATCAGATTCAACTCTTGTAGTTCTAATGACAAATTAGCTATTTTTTATTATTTTCTTTTATGTTTGGGCTTAATTAAAACTTTGTTTTGAGTTAGGATCTAAGGCTTGTTTGGATCAGGTTATGGGCCTTTCTAGTTTAAGGTTTTTTGGTTAGTTTTGTATGTGGGTCAGTTCAGCCCACAAGGGTAGATCCATTAGGTTACTTTTTAAGAATTATTTAAACACATGTAACCTAAATTTCGGCAGCTTTGATGATAATTACTTCTGAATTTTTCAGTTTTAACGTGTAAGAGTCATTCTTGCATTCTTCAGTTCTTGAACGAACTGAATCTGACTTATCAAAGATTAACTGGCTTCGTGGTGTCATTCTACTCAATCCAATAGTGTTGGTGCCTTGGGGCAGGTTTCCATTGTGTCACACTGCTATCAGACCTATTTCGGATTTCCGGGATCAGATCTCAATCTTGATTGTGGGTTGCGTGACCACGTGACCACGAGGTTCGCATCATTTGTTCTTTAAGAAGATATTAAAGCTTTAAGGGGTCCCTAGGAGCATTGTTTCTAATAAAAATGTTAAGTTCCTTAGCTATTTCTATAAGGTGTTATGGGGGAAATTGAATACTAAATTATTGTTTTCAACTACTTGTCACCCCCAAATAGATGGACAAACCGAAGTAGTTAATAGGACCTTAACACAACTTCTCCGAGTTGTCATTCAAAAAAACTTAAAAAATTGGGAAGATTGTTTGTCATTCATAGAGTGCATAGAATTGTAGTGTGCATTCTACTAAACTTAAACTTGGATTTGGTGAAGGCACTTCATAAAGAGTGTGTAACAACAGATTGAAAAGAGGAACCATGTGTAAGCAATGAAAGCCAATAAAGGGCGCAAACATGTTATCTTTCAGCCCGGCGATTAGGTTTGGGTGCATATACGTAAGGAGAGATTTTCTGCCCAAACCAAATCCAAGCTACACCTACGAGGAGATGGGCCATTTCAGATTCTTGAGCGGATCAATGACAATGCTTATAAAGTTGATTTGCCAGGTAAGTATAGTGTTAGTGTTACCTTTAATGTTTTTGATTTTACTCTGTTTGATGTAGGTGATGATTTGAGGTCGAATCCTTTTGAAGAGAGAGGAGATGATGCAGATCAGCCCAACACCAAGCTTAATCATGCCAAAGACTCATTGGAGGTACCAAGTGGGCCAATTACAAGAGCAAGGGCAAAGAAGCTTAAAAAGGCATTGAATGAGGTTGTTCAGAACATATGGAGCAAGATGGACCTAGAGGAGTTTGGGACACCTAGGGAACACGAAGGACAACCTCCAATTCATCTAATCCAAGTCCAAGAACAACTCAATTCATGTGGATCAAAGGGGTTACCAGATCTGATTTCCTTAGCTATGAAGGATTTGTTAATGATTCTCTTAGTCTAGGTAGGAAACTAAATTGGCAGGTATAGAAAAGAGAGATTTTCTTCATTAATTGTCCTTGCAAAACAAGGAAACTAAGCACAACAAGGCAACAAGACTTCAGAATTAATTCCACATTTAGATAAGATTTTCTAATATATTTGAGATTTCTTAAGGGTGGCAAATCTGATTCTAGCATATCTAGGATATTAATTTTGGATTTTTTTACTTTTTATTATTTTCTTCTTCGTCTTTGGTTTATTATTACTTATTTGGATTAATTGTAATTGGGCCTCATATAAGTCCATATAAAGGGAATCCATTAGGGTTTATTTCAGTCTAGAGTTAGTATAAATAAAGTCATAACCAGGAGTGTGGGGGCTATGAAATTGAGATTAATAAAAACTTTGGTGCACCTTGTTGTGTGGGTTGGTGAGATATTCTCCCTTAATTGGTTCTTTAAAGAACTGAAAATGACTTATTGAAGAACAAATAACTTCGTGGCATCATCCTTATACTTCTCGTTCGCGAATCAATATTCGTTGGGTAGGGGTTTTCACTTTCCAATAGTGCTGGTGTCTAGATACAAGTTATCTTTGTGTCACACTCCTATCAAACCTAATTTACTTAGCTTTCCAGGAATTGATGTCTTTGCATATAGGTTGCTTGATCTTCATGAGGTTTGCATCATTGAGCAATTGAATCTGATTAGTAAACAGAGATTGACAACCATCTATCACCACCAGTTGTACCCAAGCAAACTGGATAAGGCATACAACAAGAAGGTTAAGCCAAGAGTATTTTAAGAGGGAGAACTGATATTGAAAAACACCTTGCTGATCCTGGAAAGCTTATGTGGGTACCGAACTACGAAGGAGCTTATGTGGTCAAGAAGGCTTCTTCCGAAAGAGCTCTAATTTTAACTAAGATGGACAGAGATGATCTACCTAAACTTGTAAACTCTAACATTGTAAAGAAGTACTATGCCTGATCCATTTTGCCTATTAAAAAAAATTGAACTTTGGCCAAGAATTATTTAATGTATATTTTCCCTTTCTAAAAAAAAAACTTTGCTTGATCTCGTAAACTTAAAAGACCTTGTTTTTATGTTCTCACAAAGGTTTTTGGGAAATGAAGTTATTAGTGCAAATGCTGAAATTGGTGTTTGTTTTTTACAAGTGAGTTTTGGAAATTTAAGTGATCTCCTAGTGAGGAGGTGACCAAACGGTTATAAATCCAAAAAAAACCAAACACCACAAATTGACATTGAAGATGATTCATAATCACATTGGAAACAATTTTGCATGGCCAAAATGAGAGAAAGCAGAAGCTTACTAATCATAAATACATGTGTTTGAAATCAGAAAATGTCATCTTTGATATTCCTTTCACAATACTAAAAATATATCATTTACAATCCCCATTTGAGTCTAATATGTTTTTCTTACAAATCAACCCTGACTAGGAACACACCCTAAATTAGAGGAAAGTACAAGGATTAAAAAGCAGTTTGACTGCAAGAATGTACAAAATAATCCTTAATGATCAAAGGTGCTACAAAGTTGGGGCACTAAGGAATTCAAAGATTCAAATAATTGCAGATATGATGATGATGATGCTCAAAACTAAATGAAGAAAACAAAGACAAGAAGTCCAAATCCCGACACTGGGCGCACATCAAGCCATTTTGCAAAGTCAATCCTAGGGTATAAGAACCCGTTGACTAAAGAAGGTTTGGGAACAAACACTTGTGATCATTAGTCTTGAGATCCTTTAAACACCTTTTAAGTTTACAAATATGCTTTTCTTTCATGGCCAGCCAAAGCTCACGTTACGTGCCCACTAAAGCTCTTTTTAATAAAAGACAAGCAATTTAGATTGGTAAGCAATGCTTACCAATGCAAAACTAGCTTTTCAAGAAATTTTGGTTATGCTTCATTATTCATACAAGTAAAATAAACGCTTCAAAAATCTTTTCTTCTTTTGAAACTCTAAAGTCAAAACTTGAACCTTTCTGACCAACAAGATGGAAAATGTAAGGTCACTTCACATTCTCACTAGTAGAGAAACCCATGGAGAAATTCAACTTTAATGAAACCTTGTTTATAGGAATTGCTTGGATTCTTTTCAAAACAATTTTATTTTAAATTAACATCAAAATGGTTTTCGTGTTTGGAAATGGCTTTCAAATTCCAAAGATTTCGTGTTTGGATTCTTTTGCACAACACCATCCCTGTAAAAATTCAAGCAAACAAAATAGGATAAAATACTTAGGGGCATGATCAGACTAAGGGTAACTCAAGAAACACAATAGGGTTGGCTCTACGATTACTCTTCTAGGAAAACAGAGAATGGAAAACAAAGTTGATAATATTTGAGATTAAGGTTTTAAGTAAATGAGGTATGGCGATATCATCTATGATATAGTTCAGCCTTGTGATACAACCAAAGTAAGGTCAGATTCAGATTTTGGCGTAAAAGTTTCTACCGTCCAGTTTTACGCTATTCAATATAACATCAAATCCAACCATTGGATCGAGCTGAAACTTTACCAGGTGATTCCAGAGGTATTGTTTTATATTGAGGTAAATTTTCAAGTGAATCCATGTTCGGGAAGGACTTACAATATAGGTCAGAACATGCTATACGAATTCTGTTATTTACTTCCTTTTGACTTGTGCACTTCCTATTTGGCAAGGATGATTTTCCTACAAGGATGTTTAATGAGCTGCAATATAATCTCCAAGTGTGGTAAGGATTCATTAATGTTTCAGAATCCTTTTCTTATAAGGATTTTTTATCCATCCTAGCTACACAAGGAAAGAAGAGTTGGTGATAGTTAATGATAAATCAATTGTTTTTATTATTTTCTTTCATGTTTGGGCTTGATTAGAACTTTATTTTGATCCAGGATCCAAGGCTTTTTTGAATAAGGTTATGGGCTTTTTAGTTTAGGGTTTTTGGGTAAATTTAGCCCACAAGGGTAGATCCATTAGGGTTACTTTTAAGAACTATTTAAACACATGTAACCTAAATTTCAACAGCCTTTGATGATTATTACTTCTGAATTTTTCAGTTTTAACATGGAGAGTGTGATTCTTGCATTCTTCAGTTCTTGAACGAACTGAATCTGCCTTATTAAAGATTAACTGGCTTCATGACATCATTCTACTCATTTCAATAGTGTTGGTGCCTTGGGGTAAGTTTTTATTGTGTTACACTCCTATCAGACCTATTTCGGCTTTCCAGGATATGATACGATCCAGGAAAGGTCAAATTCAGATTTTGACGTAAAATGTGCAACTATCCAGTTTTACAGCAACAGTCCTAATTCTCAATCCCACCGTTAGATCGAGCTGAAATTTTACGTGGAGTCTCCTGACATGTTTTGATACCTTGGATTATAATTTTAGGTCAATCGGAGTTCGGAAAGGTATCAAAACACGGGTCAACAGAGGCTGTACGAATTTTGTTGTTTATTTCCTTTTGACTTGTGGACTTCCTATTTGACTAGGATTCTTTTCCTAAAAGGATGTGGCAGCTTATTTTTGAAATCTACTAATTCTACAAAGATCTTTAATGGGCTGCAACATAGTTTCCAAGTGTGGCAAGGATTCATAATTATTTCAGAATCATTTTCTTACAAGGATTCCTTATTCATCCTAGCTACAAAAAGGAAAGAAGACTTCATAATAAATTCTACCTTCAGATGTGATTTCCTAGTCTATTTGGGACTTTTTAATGGTGACAAATCTGATTCTAGCATATTTAGGATGGTAATTTTCGGATTTGTATTATTTTTATTATTTTCTTCTTAGTCTTTGGGTTATTATTACTTATTTGGGTCAATTGTAAGTGGGCTTAATATAAGTCCACCTAAGGGGGGTCCATTAGGGTTTATTTAAGTCTAGAGTTAGTATAAATAAAGGCATAACCAGACATGTAAGTCAGACAATTCAGATTAATAAAACTTCTTGTTTGCCGCACTTTGTGTGTGTGTGTTGGTGAGATAATCTCCCTTCCATGGTTCTCTAAAGAATTGAAAAAATGACTTATCGAAGAACAACTGTCTTCGTGGCGTCATCCTTATACTTCTCGTTCGCGAATCAATATTCGTTGGGTGGGGGTCTCCGTTTCCAATAATGCTGGTGCCTAGGTACAAGTTATCTTTGTGTCACACTCCTATCAAACCTGATTTACTTGGCTTTCCGGGAATTAGTGTCTTTAAGTTTGGGTTGCGTGACCACGTGATCACGAGGTTTGCATCACTCGTGATCATGTGATCACACAACTCACAATCAAGATTGAGATTTGATCCCGAAAAGCCGAAATAAGTCTGGTAGGAGTGCGACACAATGGAAACATGTCCCGAGGCACCAACACTATTGGAATGAGTAGAATGACACCACGAAGCCAACTAATCTTCGATAAGTCAGATTCAGTTTGTTCAAGAACTGAAGAATGCAAGAATCACTCTCACATGTTAAAACTAAAAAAATCAGTTGTAATCATGAGGTTCACAACATTTGGTATCAGATCTTGGCCCCATTAATCAGGTTATATATTCTGGAATTTTCATTTCTTGTGGTTTCCACAAAAATTCCTTAGTGTCCAATTTCTTCTTCTCCTTGAATTTTAGTCATATAAAACAAAAATTGTTATTTCGCTATGTTACTATCCAAAATATATCAGAAGCATAAAAAAAAAAGAGAAAAGAGAAAAGAGAAAAGGAAAGAAAAAAACAAATCGTTCATAAAGATGTTTATTGGTTTTTGTTACAGAAAACTAAACAAGGGAAAATTGGATCAAATCAAATAGGAATTAGCTTAATTTTTTACTCTGATTACTGAGGTCCTAATCGAACCACATTAATTTTGGGGTCAATTGGATATTGTTTGCTTCGTTTTTCACTTTCAAGTCTGATTCATAATGTTTTTGCGTCAGTATATCAAACCTTATCTGAAATTATAGCTCAATTGGACATCATTTACTTTAGGTTCCAGATTCGGACTTAACTCTTCATAAATGAGTCTATTTTGCGTCAACTTTTGAAATTTGCTTTCTTTCTGTTGTTTCTGTTTTTTGCAGTATATTTTCAACATATCTAACATATTTGGGTGTTGTTTCATCACTTTTCATGTTTTTGTTTTTGTTTTTATTCGAGTCTTCAGTTTCATTCATATTTCGGATAGATTCACTTGTTACTCGCGAGACTATCATCGCAGTTTCATTTTGCTTGTTTTCTGATTTTTATTGCTTCTTGTGTCATATATACATATTTGGATTGCGCTACTAAGTTGGTTCTATTATGTGTTGGTTTCGGTTCTGCAAGAACCACAAGAAGGTGAGACACGAACGACGTGAGGATACCAGTAACTAATTTTTACAGGTACTATCATGTCAAATCAAAACAACACACCACCCCCTCTCGAGGGACAACATAATTTCCAAATGCAAGCCATGATGCAGATGATGGAGAGGATGAATTTTGTGATGGGGAATGTGTGTGACAGACTTGATAGGGTGGAGAGACGTGGTAACGAGGCTAATACAAGCACCCAAGACGTGAGGAAGTTGAGGGCTGAACCGAAAGCAAATAGTGTTTGTAGGGCTTATTTATATTATTTAGGTTTAATTGTAAGTAGGCATCATATAAGTCCACATAAGGGGTCCATTAGGGTTTATTTTAGTTTGGAGTCACTATAAATAAAGGCATAAGCAGACATGCAAGGCTAGACAATTCAGATTAATAAAACTTCTTGTTTGCTGCACTTTGTGTGTGTGTGTGTGTGTTGGTGAGATAATCTCCCTTCCATGATTCTCTAAAGAACTGAAAAACGACTTATCGAATAACAACTATCTTCGTGGCGTCATCCTTATACTTCTCGTTCGCGAATCAATATTCGTTGCGTGGGGGTTTCCGTTTCTAATAGTGCTGGTGCCTAGGTAAAAGTTATCTTTATGTCACACTCCTATCAAACCTGATTTGCTTTGCTTTCCGGGAATTGGTGTTTTTGCGTGTGGGTTGCGTGACCAGGTGATCACGAGGTTCTTATCATTTGGTATCAGAGCAAATCCAAATGGTCGGATTGAGAATTATGATTGTTGCTGTAAAACTGGATAGTTGCATATTTTACGTCAAAATCCGAATTTGACCTTTCCTTGATCGTATCACTAGTTGTTCGATTCAGGGTTGTTAGGAAACCCGAGTATACTAGTTTTATCAGATTTGAGGATAATTGACTGGTTGTGGCTAGGGAAGGTGTTAGCACTCCTAGTGCACCATGCCTGAGGTAAGTTGCTTTGTGTGGTTTGATGTGGTTTAGGGGGATTAACATTGAGATTTACTTCTATGAATAAATTTGGTGTTAAGAATTGATTATGGACTTGAGCACCCAAAACAATTCTTAGGAAAAAAGTTATTCATAATTTATGTATTACGCTGAAGAATACTCTCAATTAAAATTGGTAAATATTTAGAATAACTCTGAGAAGTTTCTAGTCAACTCCTGATATTTCAAATACCAACCTCACTTGTAGGTCCAGCAGTCTATACCAGGATTTTTAACCATTAATTCTCATGGATTAAAAAATGATGATTTATTGAAATATTGGCATTCTTATGGATTTAATAAATTGATTATTAAATTCTAAAATGCATGTCAAAACACTTATATGTTTTTTTTTGTATGAAATTACTAAATGATATTATTTTTTATATATATTTTTTAGAGATTTGATTGTATATAACATCTAAAAAAATATTTTTCTTTTATTTGAAGGTTTCTTGAAATAAAAATATGCCTGAAAGTTAAAAGGAATTTTAGCAAACCTATCCTTAAACCCAAAAAAAAAATATTACTTATTTTTGTAGTGGGGTCAACCCCAACGGGTTGAATTGGGTCAATTCATAAATACATGGCTGATTTTTTTTTTTACTATTGACTATTACTTATTATTGTCGTAGACAAACCTGACTAGGTTGAAACGATCGGGTTGACTTAGTTACGTTGACCCGACTGAGTAAACCAAAACCAAAACCAAAACAGATCAAATGTGGAAAAAAAAACTTAAAGATTTTTCAATCAAAATAGAAAAAACAAAACCAAACAGAAGAATGTTCTTCATCTCTCCACAAAACTTCATTCTCAATCCAAAGCTGATTTCGAATAAAGGAAGAGATGGTTCTGTTCGTAATCCTCCATAGATCAAGAATTAGGGATTCATTTGTTTCAATGATCAACAAAATCATGCGATTTTTGCCAAAATGGGTTTCGGTTCAAAATCGAAACCCTAGGATTTAAATTCATTAAAACTTGTTATTGATTTGAAAAGTTCCTAGATTTCTTATCAACGATGATGGGCGAACTTATGTGAGCTGAAATTAAACCAAATAAGCTTTGAAACTAGCACTCAAGGTAAGATTCATGGGATGAATTTGCATAAAACCTTGGAAAGCTACCCAGAATGCCCAGGAACAAAATGCCCCCAGAATATCCCTTTTTTGGCCTCTAAAGTGTGTCCTCTTTATCCCCATAAACCACACTATTGGTGATGAATGTAATTATGGCCAAAGAAACAACAAAACAACCTAAAAACTCAAAAGGTGCATTGATTTTCAATCCTAGAATCTACCAACTCAAAATGAAACCAATCTTCAACAAAATGAGCTTTTTCACTTCAAAAGGTCAGACCAGCTACCTAGAAGCAAGGGCTATCCTTTCTCATACGATCCGAGCAACAAAAAAACAATCAGATTCGGATTTTGACGTAAAATGCGCAACTGTCCAGTTTTACAAAAACAGTCATAATTCTCAATCCGACCATTGGATTGACCTGAAAGTTTAGACCAAGGTAGGACAATGACATGATCAAAGAGTTGATATCTTATCCCAAGTGCAAGAGTGTCAAAGTAATAAATAACCCGGCAAGACCGGGGTCGAACCACAGGGAGGTGAACTATATAAATTATAAATAGTAATAACAACAACAACAACAACAATGATGATGATGATGATGATGATGATGAGTTAAAGAGGACTTTAAGATGTAAGATTAAGTGAAGATTAAACAATGATAAAAACAAATTATATATTATCCCTTTCCCTTAGTTGTTACCTTTAACAAAAGAGCATAAATAATGTAATAATCCAATGTGCGACTCACAATCATATGTTGAAGTGTGTGTGTGAAAATGAAGGTTTAAGAATACTTGTTAAATTAGTATATAAGCAGAATCAATTGATAATAATGCGAAAGTTTGTAAACCTGAATATTTCAAGAAGTATTATGATAGACCTTGTTAAGAATGTTTACTAAGATGCGTCTCAAGAGTCACTTTAACAAAAGAACTCCTTGACTCTTTCATCTTAGTAACAACAATTTTGCAAATAGAAAGCATAGTTAGTTAATTTTTTATTTTTAAGTATCAATCAACTACTACCTTTTCCCCCCAACCGAAACGAGACATTGTTTTCAATGTCCTAAGGTAGAAAAATAGAGTATAGAAGACATCACTTGAAACACACTTAAACAAATATAAGAAATAACAAAACAAAATAATATGTTATTAATAAAACCAAAAGACACAAGGTTTCACAAACGAAGGCTCAAATCCAAGCTAAGCTTTTTACGGCTTTCCTTGGTTGACCAATGTATGCAACTCATGGAGGGATCAATGATAGGGATGAAAGATTGTAGTTGGTCAATCAATTGTTCAGCAGTAGCAGCAGAGATTATAATTTGTCGTGCCGAAGATGTTAGAAATTTTTGTTCCACAGCTTGATCAAGAAAAGACAACAATTTATCATAAAAACCATTAACATTTAACAAACCTATAGGTTTATGGTGAATGTGCAGTTGGGCCCAAGAGGAAATATGAAAGATCTCTTCTAATGTGCCCAGACCACCTGGTAAGGCAATGAAGGCATCAGTGTGTTTAAACATTGTATTCAGTCGATTAGACATTGTAGAGACCTGTAGTTCCTCTCCAATTGTTTTTCGAAGGAGGTCCTCTTTTGCTAAAGCTTTGGGGACGACCCCCAAAACTTGACTGCCTCCTAAAAATGCAACTATTGACACACCCCCATTAACCCAAGTGTTGCGATGTCGCGGTCGCACAAATTAATTACCCTAGCTTAAAACACACAAGATAGTATAGAGCAAGCAATGGGTCGATCCCACGAGGAAGTTTCAAGTCAGATTTTTATGTTGTACGTTATGTAATTGGGGGGATTTGGTTTGTGATTATCTAAACTATGACAGCAATTAAACTAGCAAACAAAATCAATTAAAACCGAAACTTATCAAGAAAACAAATCTTGGTCGCAAGCACACATCCACCTACGAAAATTAGAATCGATCCTTGAAACGAAAATTACAGTTTATGTTCTGAAATTTTATCTTTTCTTAACGTTGATTAATTAACGGATCCGCCGTATAACTAATCCTAACCAACAAACAATCAAAGTGTCCGCACTAATGAT
>Ga0307513_10010536_pt1 | contig 11572 bp, 7 predicted proteins | sample 15_EM_MG_FD_202174 | JGI IMG/M metagenome (GOLD analysis project Ga0307513, IMG submission 202174) | Populus trichocarpa ectomycorrhiza microbial communities from riparian zone in the Pacific Northwest, United States - 15_EM | ecosystem: Host-associated > Plants > Roots > Unclassified | place... | reverse complement strand
TCCAGATGGGATTCCCACATGTTTTTCAGGCAATGGTAGGATTTTCGAGTGTGTGTATGAATGCTTTTGAATCGCTATACAACCAAGCCAAGAATGGTGACCAAGAGCATGATGTGAAGCGGCTATTGCCCTGAGAAAAGAACTGTATTTAGGATAAAGAAAGTATTGGTAATTAGTGTTCTGTATATAGATAGGAATCCTTTTGAGTAGATGCGGAATGTGACTGAAGCCTGGAAAAGCAAACCACCTATAGATGGAAAAATTATCCAGGTCCAGAGAACATATGGAGGGCAGCATGTGTTTGAAAGGTTATGGAGGTTTTCCATTAGGGTTTCGCTCCAGTGTTGTTGATCTATCATGTTAAAGTGTGTGTGAGTTGTCTTGTAATGTCTTTTGATCTGATTTAAAAGTACAAAACTAATAATTTTGTTGAGTTTATGAAAGGTGACTTGTTTCTTGAATGTGAAATTCTTGTATAGTTTCGGTTATGATTTCTGTCCCAAGTTCAACAGCACGCTTGTCCTGAAGAAAAATGCCAAGAAGTGGCCTTTTTCTAGATGAATCCAAATGATCGCCGTTTTGTTCATCACTCTTACAGTCTTGGATCATGTAATTTTTAAATGATGTTTTTTTAGTTTTTAGTTTTTGAAGAAAAATATTAAATTGATTTTTTTTAATTTTAATGTATTAATATCAAAAATAAAAATTATTTTAATATATTTTAAAATTAATAATAATTTTTAAAAATATTTTACATCATAATATTAATCACATTGATAATAGTACATTTAGCAAAGTGGTACATTCGCATTGCCAATCAAGCATTAATCTAGTAACTTCAGAAAAAGCAATATTATTGTTGGCTTAGAAAATTCTAAAAGTTTTTTTTTTTTTTAGTGTTAAAATTTGATAATAATTAGAGAGCGGGAAGGTCTTCAAACAAAGCTCAAAAGAATTTATAATATTTTTTTATTTTATTTTTAATTTATTTTCCTATTGAGTTTAAAACTCTCATTATTTTTTCAACTTTATTTATGATATTTTTTTCTATTTTGTTAAGGATTTTTATTGTTTTTTCTTTACTTTCAAGTGTTTCTTGTTGATTTAGGTAAGTTTTTAGGTTTATTTCAAGAGTTTTAAACCTCTTATAAAGGTAAATTACTTGAAGAAAAAATAACAAATAATAAAATTTTAAATTAGAATTTTGTGTGGTAATTCTATTGAATGAATTTTATGTTCGCTGATATTATTTTATATTTGTTTTTATTTGCGCCACTAACTATCAATGCAAATTCAAATACATTGATTTTTTACTTGGAGTTATGATATTCAAGCTTTGTAAGAATAGATGAGAATTTAGGGATGCAGAGAGAGCTCTACAAGGCAGTGATGTTATTGTTCCTTCAATAATATTTCCTCTTTTTCCAATTTTCTAGTTTCATCTTTCAAGTTTCGGGCAATTGAGCAAAACAAAATTGATTAGAAGCATACCTTTTTCTCACAAATGTTTTTGTTTGTTTGCCAAGAAAAAAAAACTCCTAACTTTTTCATATTTAGAAACTTATATAAGTTGGTCAAAATAATATGTTTTCTCAAAACCATGTTTTATTTTCCTTTTTAATGATAAAAGTGTTAGTATATATACTTTATAGTTAATCGAGTGATTATATGTGACACCGATCTTATTCATATAAAAATATATTTATTATTATTAAAACTATTTTTTTATCTTTAATATTTTTTATATTTGATTAATAAGTCTAGAGTAAATATAAAGTTTTTGGAAAGAAAATTACTTGAAAAAAAATTATAAAGTGATTATAATTATAAGAATTTGTAGTGTATAAAAGTATTAGCAAACAACTCAAACAAAAAGAGGATTCACTATAGTCCTTCTCACATTTTACTGTTCACAACTACATTGTAATGACTATTTTTTCTTCCTTCATTTCTCTCTCCTACCTCGGTTAATACACTATGGGCTTTATTGTTTTTTTTTTTTTCAAAATCAAACCTTTTAGTTTTGATTGCTGGTTTTTAGTCATTTTCCTTTTGTTGAAGTTTTATTTCTTTTCAATTTAACCCTTGATTTTTTTTATTTATATATATAAGGTATTTCAATTTGGTCCTTCTACTTTTAATTCCTTATTATTTTCCTTTTTCCTTTTATCAAAGTTTTTATACCTTTCAATTTTATCCTTCAAATCAAGTATATGATTTTTTTTTCAATAATGATAATGATTTCAATTTGGTCCATTTTCCTTTGATTCTTATTGTTTTTCTTAACCCGTTTGTCTAAGTTTTTATAGTTTTAAGTTATAAAACAAGTAGTTGTTTTATACACAAAGTAGTAGTTTCAAAATACTTTGGCATCAATAGAAACAAAAAAGGAGATGTCATATAGACTTCTAGAGCCATGCAGTCAAAAGTTATCATTCAATATCTCATATGGAGTCTTATTAATAGATTTTGATGGAACCATTTTTATAAAGTAAGTAGTAGTTTATAGTCATAGCTCAAGAAGGAAGATGGTAGGTTTGTGTACCTCATTATGGACTTCATCATATTTAATAGGGTGCAATTTTTCCTTTCAAAAACTCCATTATGTTATGGTGTTCTAGGAGGTGTCCATTATAAAAGAATCTCATTCTCTTAGATAATCTTGAAAATCATGGTTGAAGTATTTACCACCTCAATTTGATCAAAGTATCTTAATACTCTTTCCAATTTATATTTCAACTTCATTCTAGGAATTTTTTAAATCTTTCAAATGATTTAGACTTTCATCAAATACACATGACTATATTAATCTGTGACATGAATCATTATTGGTCTACATGCATCTATATTTATTAGATCTAATAATTCATTAGATCTTTTACTTTTTTAAGTAAAGGGTATTTTGGCCATCTTACCCAATAAATAAGCTTTACAAGTTTCATATAATTCATAGTCAAAAGGATCAAATATCATTCTTTATGTAACTTAGTGCTTCTTGTTTTATTGATATGATATATTTTACAATACCATAAATAATATGGATATTGATTATCTAATATATTATTCTTGCCATTTAAATTGAACCTGAGCATTTCAAGATCAGATATATACAAATTATTTGTATAAGTATTAGATCCATAATAAATATCATTATTATAGAATAAATGATATTTGCCCTTAATAATAAATTTAAATTCATTCAGAAATGAATATGATATTTCAAGAAAGTGCTAGAATAAAATAACAATTATCAAATTTTAGCATCACCCTATTTGGAAAAGTTAATGCAGCAACCCTTACTTCATTTTCAACTCGTAAGTCCACTTTACCCTTAGTCAATCATAAACATACATGAAGCAAAAGCTTTAATAAGCTTTGTAGCCTTCATGATTGTAAGATAGTCTTTGCAGTCTTTCATGATACCTAAAATAGGATTTCATGTTTAGACTGCAAGACTAAGTTAATACTTAACTCATGATCCATAACAAAACTCAATTTGTCTAATTTTTAAAATAGCCAGTCATCCTCCACACATGGGTGTTCATCAAAGAATCCTCTGTCATCTTGCAGCGTAACAATTCCTTAGAGGTCTCATACCTTTTAGTGCATTAAACAACTCTTAAATATGTATAATTATTATATAAGCATCCATATTCTCATGTTTTGTTTGAAGTTCAAGTGACATACTGGCCAACCTCACATATATAGCCTACTCATTGTCATTAATATGATGTTAATATTCAACCTTAACTTCATTATTAGTGTCCTCATCAAGGACAAAAGGAATTAGATTTTCAAAAACATATAATCTTCTTTCTTGTTTAAAAACATTTCTCATATTTTGGTACCAATCCAAGAAATTTGGTAAGTCAATTTATTACCATCAAGTATTCTATGTATATGTATATTTATTTTTACTTATGGTAATCTATCAACCTATTCATGTAAAGATAGCCAATATTGGTTTCATGCATAAATATTTATAATCAGATTTAGAAAATATCTTTAATTATAATTTGATCTCCCATTATTTTCCTGCAAATTAATAGCCCTCATTATTAATTTGAGAATCTCGTTTAGATCTCCTAGTGGGCTAGAATGTCATTTAGTTTATATGACCCTAAATAACTCAATGGATCAAAATAAATTAAATTAGGTAGATAATATAGCTTATCAATTGCATCTTTATTTGACTTCTAAATTAGTTTGATGATAACTCTTTGTTTAAATATATTTCACCTAACTATTACCTCTAATCTTATATGATAAAAAATAATTATTCTAAGTCACTTAAGTTAGTTAAGTAGAATCCAATTCTATAGCATTAAGCATATTCAATTAACGGTAACTTTGAATAGCTCAACAAGTTATCCATAAATAGAACTCTGGTTTTATGCATATAAAATCAAAAGGCAACAAATCATGTTCTTAAAATATACTTAATATATTAATGAGGGATTTATTATTTTAATTAAGTCTTATTCCATGACATTAGTGATATATCATACATAATAATTATATATAAACATACACCTCTAGCATGTCATTCTAATTAGATAATTATAGACATATCTAAACTAATTCCCTCGAGTTATCGAAGAAAATTAGGTGGTCAGAACCCATCTATATTGCAAATCTCCATAAGTCCTTTACGAGCACCATGGTTGTAACCTTTTTTGTCATTCTTTCTTTGTATTGGATTACAAAATAGATTTTCCTATATAAATTTCTATATTTATAAATTACAAAACTTTTACATAATTATATAAGAAATATTGAGTTATATTCTAGAGGAATTAGATGAGAAAATAATTTAATAACCCTTAAAGAAAAATAGAGTAGAAGCAGAATACACGAACCCTATTTAATATTACAACCATTCAACCATTAATAATACAATCACATTGATATTTAAATGTCCATAACCATCCATCATGTATAATAACATATTAATATGCATAAATAAATATATTATATGCTTTGGTTCTAATTATTGGTTTTATATGCAATTTTAAAGTAATATTTCTAACACTTGAAAATATTAAATCAAATCCGATTTGATAATTTTTCAAATATAATAAAGTTTACCTAATATAAATCCAATTTCGTGTTGGGATGTCGGCGGTGCCAGGAGAACCTAGTGCTGCTGGTGCAAGGCAGTAGACCATGGTTGTTGTCTTTATTGTTAGGGCGTGTGATGGCTATGCACGAGAACAACATTAACACAGTTATTGGTGGTTGTGCAACCATCCAAACCTTTTTTTAGTTTCATATTCTAGCCAAATTTGGCTTGAACTATAGCTGGATATTTTTTAGAAAATAATTTTATAGACAAATTTAATTCGTAATTAACATCAATAGTAATTAAAACATGCAATAAAAAACCCTAATTATCTAACAATGGCTCTAATACTACTATTGAGTTTCCTAAAACACAATTACACAATAGAAATAATAAATTTAAAAACTTTTTGGGAGTCCTTAGGATATCATTTGATAGATCTAAAGTTGGTGAGGGTTTATACAAAGATTACCTAAAGATCAAATGTTCTTTTTGGCTTTGAATAATTGCTTTAAGGCTTGGTTGTTGTAAAATCACAAGTCCTTCAAGTGTCTGACCACTAATGATAATCCATACGAACTACTAGTGAGAAACCTTTTAAACCCTTTTAAGAGAGTTTGATTGTCATGTCTTTGAGTTCTAGCCTATTTTTTTTTTATGTATATCAATAAAAAGAGAAATTATTAAGGCTTTACCTCTTAAGGTTTATGGTAGAAAATGACATTTTAGCTTTCAAATAGATATATTGTCCTTTAACATTCGCATGACATGTCTTGAGATTTGATCAAATTTTTAAAAAATCTTTAAATGAACTTGGCATTATATTTATCCAATCATGGATGAGAATAAAATGACATAAGTTATTTTTAATTAAACATCTCTTGATTTTAAAATAACAATGAGACAAAGAAAAACATGCTTCATTAAAAATAAAATATAGTTCCAAAACATATGAAAAATAAATCCTAGAGAAATAAAACTTTAATGACCTTGTTTACTAAGATCAATAAAAAAATGGGTCAACAATGCAAAACTTATTCCATTTTTATATCCACTTTCTTTGTCAAACTTTGCGACTTGGTAATACTTATCAAATGCCTCTTACATCATCCTTACCAATCACTTACTATGTCGATGATGTAGTAACTGGTGATAATAGGATATGTACCATTATTATTCTCAAATGCCACATAACCCCTAGTTTTCAACTTTCAAACTTGATTCCTGAAATTCTTGAAGTTATTAATTGAATGACCTAGAATCCTATCATAATATTCATATTTAACATTTGAATCATACCACCTTGGGTATGGTGGTTGTATGAGATTTGTTGAGACTAGGGTGATGTGTCAAGTATTCGGAAGGTGTTAGTAAATAATGCTACAGGGAAAAGATTTATCGATCTTGAATAATGGAACTTAAGAAATTGGATATGCCACAAAACTCGATGATATTTAAGGTGATCATATAAAAATTTAAGTGGATAAATTATAGTCAAGAATCTTAATTTGAGGGGTATGTTCTAGTATGTTATTTGGTATAGTGCCAAATTTCGTTATCGAATTTCCAATCCTTTCTAATTTTAAGCTTTGCTCAAGCCTTTATGTTATAGTCACCACATATATGAAATGAGTTAATGAATTATCAATCAAGTATTCAAAGTACAAAAAATTAAAGGTATTTATGAAAACAAAGATAAGTTCATTCTATAATAGAGAAAGGTGAATTTGCACCACCATTCTACACCACCTAAAAGCAAATTCCTTAATTGACTTGTTATTTATTTTCTCCATACTTTAAAGGTCAAGCCTACTTCGAGCCATTTTCATATTGAACTTATACAACTATATGAATGCTTCAATCAGATCTCTTTATTTCTTAACCTTATTTGCATTCAAGCTTATATATCCAGTCAAGACAGCACAACTCAGACTTCCATGGAAGAAATGGATGAGAAGCTTGTCATTTTTAGCCACCTTTATCATTTTACTACATTAAATCCTCAAATAGGTATTGAGGTACTCAAACTTGTGTATTTAGTGAATTAAGATATCTTGAATTTCTACATAATGAATACATTTGGTACTAGACACATTTCAGATGCCTTCATGAAATCATATAAATCTATGCCCTCAATTGTCCTTAAGCGTTCTTCAATTTTTGAAAGCTTTTCATCATCTGAATCTTATGTAGGCTCTTCATTCAAGACTTCTTTTGCAGTAGACTCTAGAGTGGAGGCAAATCTTGTTTGTTGATAAGGTGGCAACACTAAAATAGAATGAGGAGCTCTTGGGAATTAAGAATCAAGTGTCAATCCCAGGAATCCATGGTTAAGTGGTCTAGTGTGGATCTTCTTGTTGGGAACCTATGTTAGATGCATATAAAAATCTAAGACTACATTTAGAGATTTAAGAGTGAAGGGGATGCCTTGCAGGGTGCACATTGCTATAGTGTTTTCTCTGGAGGTCCCATCAATAGATAGCTTGTTTTAAAAACTATGTCCAAACAAACTGGTGAGCTTAGCTATCTCACTTTATATCAGTTCAATCTCTTTTTGATGAGTTTTCTTATAAAGAGCTTTTTCTTCTTAGAAAATATGCATGCCTTCAAAGCAAGATAAAAGATATTAGAAAAAAATATATATCTTCCTACAAATAATGATATTAGCAAAATAGTTACGCCTTCGGGATGGAAATGAAATAAATTAAAGATGATGTCTTTGGACGAGATTAATACGAGATTAAGCCTAGAGGCAATTAAAACATATAAAGGAAAAAGATACATGAATGGATCACAAAAAGTTCTATTTTTTAAAATAGGGTGGCTATGATAACAAGAGTTTACACTATGATAATAGTCTATTCGTAATGAATGTGAAATTGTTGATAAGGAAAAGAATGATTGATGTGAAAAAACAAAAATATTTCATTAGATCTCATAATACTAAAGTTGTCATTGTGATGAATATATTGTTTTATATTAATTATTCATTAAACTATCATGTGTTACAAGTCCATTCCACTCTCAGCAGCAGTCATGACATTGTACATATAGCATTTCTATAGTTTTGTTAGGTGGGGACATGTAATTAATATTTTGTGATATGTGAAATTATTTGATGCATCTATTTATGTATATGTTATGTAAATTCAAGGCAAGTAAGGATAATACTATGGATAGTGATTATTAATCATAATATTATATATGTATATAAATATGCATTTTATATTTAGATTACCTGGAATTAAGTTGATTGGTTTACCCAAAATAACTAATAATAAAGGGATTGAAATAATAAAATTAATTGGTGGTATGTTTGAGGCTATCTATGAATATTGTTGGTATAAATATAAAATATAGATTGAGTTTTGTTGCTTCGTAGAGACAAAATTTAAGCAGATAAAATTTTGAATAAAGTCTCAAACAAAAGAAATCATATCACTTTTTTTTATTATTAAAATAGAAAGACAATCATTTAAATATTATGTACGAAACTGAATTATGATATATATAAAGTAATAAAAATTTAATGGTGTTATAATAAGCAGAGATAGGTCACAGTGGTTTGGTGGTGTTGTGGGCTGTTTGGTTCATTGTTGAATTCTAACAAGGAAAATAGTATAGTTTTAAAATTTGGCCCGACCAGACGGGTTAACCTGGGGCTGGAACCGGGTCGGGTTGAAGAAAAAACAGGGGAAGGAAAAACTTGGTGTGACCTAGCTGACCTGGCGGGTTGACCCGACAAGACCCAGTCAAAAACCTTGTTACAACCCGATAACTATTTTTTTTTTACTAAAACGATGTTATTTTTTATTTTTTATTTAAAAAAATATTAATTCAAGTAACCCAGTTAAAATTCAGAAACGGAATCTTAAACTAGACCGGCCAGCAAACTAGGTTTAATAACCATAGTTACTAAACCCGGCCCGGGGGTTGACCCGGCCAAGGGGCCGGGTCCCGGGTTTTAGGGGTCAACCCGGGTCAACTCGGGTCAACCCGGATTAACCCGGAAAAATTAAAAAAAATAAAGTTTTAAAATTTCATATGAAAAAATCCATGTAAATATAGATTATACATATTATGAAGTTTAAAAGAATATTTTAAAAAGTTTTTTATCCCACATTAAAAATATATTATGTTAAGTTTTTAAGTTAAAGTATTTAAACTAAAAAAGTTTTTTATCCCACATTGAAAAAACATAACTTTTTCCTTGGAAACATAGAGTATATATACTAATGGGTTTCGAATCCCACATTGAAAAAACATAACTTTTTTCATGGGAACATGGTGTATATATATGAAAGGGCTTCAAATCCCACATTGAAAAGATACTATGTTATCCTTTTAAGTTGAAGTATTTAAACCAAAATGTTTTTTATCCCACATTGAAAAGACATGGTTTTTTTCATGGGAACATAGTGTATATATATATGAAACGGTTTCAAACCCCACATTGAAAAAATACTATGTTATCCTTTTAAGTTGAAGTATTTAAACCAAAAGGTTTTTTATCCCACATTGAAAAAACATGACTTTTTCTTGGAAACATAGAGTATATATAATAATGTGTTTCAAATCCCACATTTGAAAAAAAAAAAAACCGGGTCTCGTCAGGGTTCGCCCGGGTCGCCCGGGCCCCGGGTCAACCCACCGGGTCGACCGGGTTTGGCCGGGCTGTTGCCACAGCCGGTCTTTTGTTAAACCCGGACCGGTCCAGCCACCGGGTCCCGGGTCGACCCGCCGGGTCGGGCCGGGTTTAATAACAGTGCTAATAACTATGAAAAATAGGAAAGGGGGCTGCTGTTTTTTTATTCGAAGAAAGAGGAGTGACAGTTGGAGTTAAGGTTTTCTTTTTTCTCCTTTTCTTTCTCTATGTATGTCTCAGTTTTTTTTCTTTTTTTTTTTTTCCTTGATTTTTCCTCTCCTTTTTATCATTGTACAACTATATATATTTTTTTCTATGTTTTTTCTTTCCTCCCTTTTTTTCCTTCTTTGCGTGCTCCTAATTATAGTGTTAATTTTTTAAAAAAACTACTTTAAAATATTTTAAAATTTCTTTAATTTAGATTTAAGTTTTAAATTACTCTATTTTTGAACTTTAATTTTAAATATATTTTTTTATTTTTAGGTTTAAATTTTAAATTTTTAATAACTCTCCTAATCCACCAATTAAACTCTATTTTAGTCCCTTTTTTGTCCTTTTGATTTCACTCACTAATATTTTTTTAAAAAATAATTTTTGTAGAAAATATGTTAGAAAAAAGGGTAAAAATGAGTTATGAAACTTTTAATAAAAAAAACAATTTTGTCAAAACCAAAAAGAGAAGCACGAACAAGAAAAGAGAGTTTTGATTAAAAAATATATTTTTTGTCCTTAATTAAAATCATTAAAATTTTTATAAATACCTTTTAATTTCCTTTAGTTTTTACTCAAATAACTTGTTGCTAATAAAAAAAAATACATGTTTTTATTAAAGAAACATGAAAACTAAAAGGGAATTATGGCTAAAAATATTTTTTCCTGAAAAATTAAATCATTATTTTTCTTGTAAATATTTATTTTAATTACTATAAAATCAAATAAAAATAAAAATTGAAAAAGGGGATGGGCAAAGTGTTTAACATGATCGAGCCTACACTCAAGGCACATCTAGAGAATAATTACTAACAAAACTAAAAGATTTGAGAGGAAATTACATGCTTGCATTGTTCACATTAACTTCACATTAACAGTGAAGTAAGTTTTTTTTTTTTTTTAAAAAAAAATTATCAAACTTTTAATATTTGATTGATTTTAAATTGATTTTTATAATTTGTTTCGGTTTATTTTCTATTTATTTATTATAGTCTCAAACAAATATCTCGATATTTAGTTAATGTTTAATTTTATAAAAGTTTATTTTTATTATTATATAATTAAATTTTGTTTTTTTAAAAAATAAAGTTATTAAATTCATTGGAGTGTGTGATCCAAGTTATAAGTTTGGTGGGTTAAGCCATAAATTTTTTGTTGATTCAATATGTCACCGTCTTAATATATATATAAAAAAGATATTATCTTGAATTTTTTTAAAAACCAAACCGGACAGTTTTTGGATCGATTAAGTCGGCTAGGTCATTTCAAAACAAAAAATAGTTTTTAAAAATAGTTATTAAATTCAGAAAAGTTCATGACCCGAGTTGTAAGTTTGTTAAGTTAAGATGCAAAACCCGAGTCGATCTAATATGTCACTATCTCAAAATTAAAAAAAAAATAGCATTTTGAATATTTTTTAAAGATTTTTCGTATTATTTTTGGATCCGTTAAATCAATTATATTATATTAAAAAAACTCTTACAATATTTAATTTAAAATTTAAACTAAATAAAGAATGAAATAAATTTTTTTTAAATCAACCGAAATTCTTTACCACCTGTTATTTTTACTTTCAATAAAATTTGTTCTGATATGCAGCGTAACGCCACCCAGTAAATTAGTTTATTTTCCAAAAGAGAAGAAACATTTCCTGA
>Ga0307513_10010535_pt1 | contig 11572 bp, 12 predicted proteins | sample 15_EM_MG_FD_202174 | JGI IMG/M metagenome (GOLD analysis project Ga0307513, IMG submission 202174) | Populus trichocarpa ectomycorrhiza microbial communities from riparian zone in the Pacific Northwest, United States - 15_EM | ecosystem: Host-associated > Plants > Roots > Unclassified | place... | reverse complement strand
TGACTAATTTAATGAAAGGCCTATAAGATCTAGCCGTGGGAAAAAATCAACGTTGGCGGCCATGGATCTTAAAAATCTCGCGGGACACGGACACAATATAAACGAGTTCTAAAATAAATTTAGACTCATAATGCCAGACGTGAGATCCCCACCAGAATGAATATATTGTGGTGTCCATCAAGGGTTGTGCTTGGTAAACATCCAAGGTACATGCCCAGTGTTTCAGAATTTGCATCCCCATATGCATTTCCTTAACCTCTTCATCTCATATGAGTGTTCTCATTATATTTCCATTGTCAACCATGGAATATGAGCAGACCAACACTAACTTTTTTGAATGTGGCACCCATGGTCCGGTGTCTACAAAACATGAAAGAATAAGACAATGCTCGGAGAAACAATTCAACTGTGTTACTGACCATTAAGGGTCTTATATCGCCAAACAATAAAGAGTTGTAAAGGCTAATAATGATTTCAAAATTCAAACCCTAACTAAAAATAGTGCAAACACCCAATCTGAGGAATGGACCTACCATCAGAACTTCAATAATTGGCAGATAGCTGTGCAAGATGGATGTGGAAGCACCAAATTATAGAATGAATGAATAGCGATATTGTCAAGCTCACATACAGAGGAGGTAAAAGCCTTGGACTCAAGATGGCGAAAGTGGTCAGACGGACATTCAGGGTGCAGAACGTACCTGGTTGCTGTACCTAACATGAGGGTAAGCAGTGGGCGTTGCCTTATGGTTACTTGAAATATGGTGCCATTCAGTAAAGGCGAAGTGAATACCAGAGCCCATGGATTGAACCAAGCATGGGGGACCCTTGATTTTGAAAAAAGAAGAAAAAGTGGAGTGCCTTACAGTTACTTGAAATATGGTGCCAAGGCAAATACCAGTGCCCATGGATCGAACAAAGCTTGGATAACTGAATTAATGACCCTTGATTTTGAAAAAAAAAAAAAAAAGTGGGGTGAGGCTTAATGTTAGTGAGGTCTGATCATCGTTCTTCTATGGACTTACCCAAAAACAACAACAGAGGGGCTTCAAGGGTCTACGCAAGAGACATAACGATCACAGACCCTCAGAGACAAGTTCCCTTGCTTTGACGCCATTCCCAATAGCTTGCACCTTCGAATCCCCGCATTTCCCATGGATCAACACTATGATTTCCAAGATGCTCGTGAGTGGAAACCGAACACAAGTGAAATGCATTTTCAGACACTAATTCAAGGCTGTGCATGTGATCGTCTGGAGGGATGGATGGAAGAGCGAAACACCAAGAACCGATTCCGTGATCAGTTGCACAATTTTGTCAAGATTGGTGAACCACAATTTCAAACATTAATCCATGCTGATGGTCAATAACAAGGTCGATGGCATAAAGAACATGTGCCAGCCAATGGTGATGGTAGGACATCTGAACTGGAAGTTTGGTATTCAAGCAGGGCAAGATCAAGTACCAGAAGAAGTTGTACTTTGCATCCAAGGAATAGTGTGCAGTCGAGAACTGCCGCCGATATGAAGGCCATATGAAGTGTATGTTATTATTATTACTTTTATAGAATGACGCTTATCCCATTCAACAGAAAACTCAACAGGCAACTCTTCATGCAGCAATCGGTTATGCTGACCAGCCTGTCATCATCTACGTTCGATGAAGCTCTTGATTCTGTATGCACAATTCAAGACATGTTCCAGCAATATATGACCAACAGAACCATAGAAGACTGGGCACCATCCATTTTCCAAGAGCACCCTTCCATCGATGTTGGCAACCGATACTTCACACCGCATCAAAATGCACTGCTACACCGCCAGATTTCCTTTGACCCAGTGGTCGACCCTGACAATATACTAACGGCAGCTATGGCTGATGGCAAGTTCGTTCATGTAGAGGATAACCAGGTGGAATATTATGAAGCACACAGAGACAACCGAAGAACCAAGTGAGGTTTATTAGTTTTAATTTTGATTCTGCTAATGAAGCAGAGGACAGACACAAACAAATACCCCTTAACGCTATTCGTTTAGGGGACATTGTTGAAGCGCAGCTATCATTTGAAGGCATACAATTGAAAGGGAACCGTTGTAAAATGATAGTCAAGTTGAGGGCCCTGACATTATTGGACAAAGAACCGCTTGAGGTGAGTAAGACCAAGGGAAGATAGAGGAGCTGAATGGAGTATTAATCAACCCAACAGAAAGCAAGGAAGGCATGAATTAAAGCAAGAAACGGTGACATCAAGCGACCCAAGACCTTGAAATGGAAGTTTGGATACCATGACCAAAGTGATAATGATGATGATATGCCTGACCTATCAAGAAGGAAGAAAGATAAGGAGGATAAGGGCATACATGAGGGTGACCCTCCAGACGTCTCAGGCATGACGATGGACTAGGGCGGGAGCTAGATAACATGCCAAAACATATTTTTATCTATTCGTTAGTATGTCAATACATCAATATCTTTGTGACGTATATTGGGAACTCCAAATTATAAGTAAAGCGAAACTCAAATGCTTAACTGTGTCAGTATTGTACATGATGCTTATTGCCAGCGAATAGCACACAAAATTAGAGATATTAGGATGTATAAGTGGATAGTATATCATGCATAGATGGAATTGCCTATCTACCCACCACTTAGCCTGAGAGGTGTTGCACAAGTGTTGTACGGGTGTTGTACCGGCATGGGTAACAACAGTTAATTAATAACCAGTAACTGGTACCTTCCTAAAAGAGCGAGAATCCGCGCGCTGGAAAATATTGTTCTCACGGTCAACAAAAAAAGCTACCAAGATCAGTATGAATGTAATCAAATAATTGGCACATCACAAATGTTGAAACCGTGGGAAGAAATCAACGTTGGGAGCAAACCATCTTAAATTTTTCACTGGAGACACTCCTAATATAAACTTATGGTAGTGGGCCATTGCATATGCATGGCAGTTATGAGTCTAATTTTAATTCTTGAGCTCATTTTGAAGCTAAGGAGAATGTTAATAGAATTACTGATTTATAATTGTAAAATGTTAGCCAAAAGAAACCAGTCTAAGGGCAGGTTAGATCCAGTTTTTTGATGCCCCAGAGCCTGAACTATGACCATAACCAATCTATCTTTGTCCCAGAAGTCAAAAAGACCAGACCAGACGCCAGACTGCAAAAAGACTAAAAAGTGTGGTTTTAACTGGTCTTTAGATGAGTTTTCAGTCTATACCAGTTTTATGCTGTTCTTTTAGATAATATTTTACAATTATGAATTAGGATGAATTTAGACTTTGTAAATGTGGCCAGTATTGGTTGAGCAATTCAATTTTGAGTGTTTGAGCAATGATGCAGGGGGGGGAGGTACAGCTAATTATTTCTTTTGTTCACTTCTACTGGGCTGTTCCTGGAGTTCTTGGGTGCGTTAAGAAGCTATAGATTGCAGTTTTTAGGACCAATTTAGATCTTGCAAATGTGGCCATTATTGGTTGAGCAATTCAAGTTCGAGTTTTGGATCAATAATACAGGAGGAGGAGTACAACTAATCACTTCATTTCTTCACTTGTTCTGGGCCATTCTGAGTATTTTTAAATTCATGTGAAAGCTATAAATTACAGCTTTTATGATGAATTTAGACTTTGTAAATTTGGCCAGTATTGCTTGGGCAATTCAATTTCGAGTTTTGGATCAATGATACAGGAGGAGAGGTACAGCTAATTATTTTGTTTGTCCACTTCCACTTGGCTGTTCTAAGAGTTCTTGGGTGCAGCTTTCGGGACGAATTTAGACTTTGCAAATGTGGCCATTTTTGGTTGAGCAATTCAATTTCGAGTTTTGAATCAATAATGATACAGGAGGAGAGGTACAGCTAATTATTTTGTTTGTCCACTTCCACTTGGCTGTTCTAAGAGTTCTTGGGTGCAGCTTTTGGGACGAATTTAGACTTTGCAAATGTGGCCATTTTTGGTTGAGCAATTCAATTTCGAGTTTTGAATCAATAATGATACAGGAGGAGAGGTACAGCTAATTATTGTGTTTCGTCACTTCCACTGGGCTGATCTTGGAGTTCTTGGGTGCATTAAGAAGCTATAAATCTCAGCTTTTAGGAAGAATTTAGACTTTGCAAATGTGGGCATTAGTGGTTGAGCAATTCAATTTTGGGTTTGTGAGCAATAAGGCAAAAGGAGATACAGGACTAATCAGTTCGTATATTCACCAATTCTTGCCCAATCCTGGCGTTCCTGTGGTGGTTTAAAAGCTATAAATCATAGCTTTTAGACCCACCTTTGATCATGTAAATGTGGCCAGTATTCAGTGTGAAATTCAATTTTGGGTTTTGGGGCAATCATGCAGGAGGAGTAGAACTAATCAGTTTATGTATTTACCAATTCTTGCCCAATCTTAACATTCTTGGGCTTGTTTGAAAGCTATAAATTGTATCTTTTAGATGCACTTTTTATCATGTGAATGTTGATCAATGATGCAGAAGGAGATGCAACACTAATTACTTTGTATATTTATCAATTCTGCACCATTTTCAGCGTTTTTGGGTTCATCTGAAAGATACAAATCAGGGCTCTTAGGAGCATTTTACATCATATAAATGTGTCCAGCATTCATCTTGCAATTCAATTTTGGGTTTTTGAGCAATCATACAGTAGGAGATGTAGCACTAATCACTCTGTATATTTATAAATACTGCACCAATTTGAGTGTTCTGGAGTTCATCTGAAAGCTATAAATTAGGGCTCTTAGGATCACCTCACAGCATGTAAGTGTGGCCAGTATTGATCTTGCAATTCAATGTTGGGTTTTTGATCAATCATGCATAAGGAGATCTGGCACTAATCATTTTGTATATTTATCAATTGAGCACCAAATTCAGCGTTCTTGGGTTCATATGGAGGCTATACATTAGGGCTTTTCGGGTGTTTCATCAATCATGCAGGAGAAGCTATAGCACTAATCACTTTGTATATTTATCAATATTGCACCAATTTTAGCATTCTGGAGCTCATCTAAAGGCTATAAATTAGGGGCCCTTAGAAGCACTTTACAGCATGTAAATGTGGCTAGTATTCAACTTGTAATTCAATTTCGGGTTTTTGATTAATCATACAGAAGCACTAATCACTCTGTATATTTATCAATACTACACCAATTTTAGCGTTCTGGGGCTCATCTAAAAGCTATAAATCATGGCTTTTAGTAGAACCTTTGATCATGTAAATGTGATCTTCCAATTCAATTTCAGGTTTTTGATCAATCATGCAGGAGAAGCTGTAACACTAATCACTTTGTATATTTATCAATACTGCACCAGTTAGTGTTCTGGAGTTTATCTTGAAGCTATAAATTAGGGTTCTTAGGAGCATATTACAGCATGTAAGTGTGGCCAGTATTGATCTTGCAATTCAATTTCAGGTTTTTGATCAATCATGCAGGAGCAGATATGGCACTAATCATTTTGTATATATCAATTGTGCACCAATTTTAGTGTTCTTGAGGTCATCTGAAAGCTATAAATTATAGCTCTTAGTAGCACTTTTGATCATGTAAATGTGGCCAGTATTCAACTTGCAATTCAATTTTGGGTTTTTGATCAATCATGCAATAGGAGATGTCACACTAATCATTTTGTATATTTATCAATACTGCACCAATTTTAGCATTCTTTGGTTCATCTGAAAGCTATAAATTAGGGCCCTTAGGAGCACTTTACATCATGTAAATGTGGCCAGTATTCAACTTGTAATTCAATTTCAGGCTTTTGATCAATCATGCAGTAGCACTAATCACTCTGTATATTTATCAATACTGCACCAATCTCAGTGTTCTTGGGTTCATCTGAGAGCAATAAATTCAGGCTCCTAGTAGCACCTTTGATCATGTACATGTGGCCAGTATTCATCTTGCAATTTAAGTTCGGGTTTTTGAGCAATCAAACAGTAGGAGATGTAGCACTGATCACTCTGTATATTTATCAATACTGCACCAATTTCAGCGTTCTTGGATTCATGTGAAAGCTATACATTAGGGCTTTTAGGAGCACCTTATAGCATGTAAATGTGGCCAGTATTCAACCTGTAATCCAATTTGGGTTTTTGATCAATCACACAGTAGCACTAATCACTTTGTATATTTATCAATACTGCACCAATTTTAGCGTCCTTGAGTTCATCTAAAAGCTATCAATAGGGAGGCTCAAAGTTGGCCGCCGTCGCCGTCGCATCTCGCATTTGATGGATTATATAATCTTATTTTCAATGTCCGGTGTGACGGATTGTGATGATTCGGGTTCTGCGTGTGTGGAGCTGCTGTTTATTCGCGTTTTTTGCACATCATATTCCTTTGCTATTTTAACGACATATAACAAAGATTTTCCATATAATCTGCCACCGAAAATAGCCAAACCCAAGATCCAAGACATCCTATGGGGAGAAGACAAAACCCTACATTTCATGGAATGCCATCAACTCAGCAACTAGTTCCCTTCTCTTCACCTTGTTGGCATCATCCCCATCCATCGGTTCATCTTGGGCTCCATGGTCTTCAAAATCCTCTGTTTGGTGATGATCCTGTGCAAAATGGGCAGCTGATTTTGAACCCTCAACGTCAATGATGAGGTTATGAAGAATGATAGCAATTGTAATCTACTGGCAGGCAAAGTGATGGTCTCGTTTTGAATTGATAGTAATTCGGAGGCCTCAAAGACACTGGAATCGACCTTTTAAGGCACCCATGCAGTGTTCTGATCGTACACGGAGATGAGCAATAGTTTTGTCAAACAAGGCATTTGCAGGATCATCAGAAGCAGGTTTCTTGTGAACCGGAATCGTACGTGAATTGACAGTATATGCAGAATCTGCCCAAGCAAATTCTTCATCTTCAAAAAACCAGTCAGAATGTTTTGCAGCTGTTGTGTGTTCAAAGGTTGTTGCATCATGAGCTGAACCGGTCATCCCATGTGAATAGTCAACAATCCGTAGGTTCGAAGATGTGTTTCCAATCTATCTGGATTTAATGTACTGGTAAAAATATATAAGCAAAAGACTCACTTGTACATTCAGACCATAGTTTCCTTTCCTTGTATAATAGGCATCACCATTGAGACCCAGCTTCTTGTAGAGAACAACGATAGTCCCATCATACATCACCCAGCCTTCTTGCCACTTTCCTCGGAAGCAAAGATGCTCATCCATCCACTTCTTTTCTACCTCCTTCTTTGCTGAGGTCAACCTCCTCACAAAAAGGTCATGTAGTGACTCAATCACATCAAAACATCGGTTGGTATAATTCTCAACAGAGCCCTCAGAACAGCCACCTTGTCGTGCTATATCCTCCAATGATGCCCCATTTCCATATCTTCCCATTCGAAAAAGGGTTACAGCTAGCTGCTGCTCAACTGGTGTTTGTGCATTGTTTGAATTGTTGGCGAACACAGAGTGTTCCTCAATCAATGTGAAGATGGTTTGAAAGGCCAGAGGTGTTACACACAGCATGTTGACAAAGCGATGGTGGTTGCCAGGATTTTCGGCAAAATCCCAGGCAAGTCCCATATTCCCAAGCTTTGGGACAGTTGGCCGTCCATTGGGGTAGCGCGTAAGGAGGATGGAAAGGAGGGTATGGATATCAAGGTCATTTTCTCACTGTTGTTGCTCGAGTGTTTGCCGATCTGGGGGTGTGAAAATTTGACGCATAAGCATTGAGAGTATATATTGGTTTACGAGCTCGTTCTGTACAGAGAGTGAAGGCATCGTTCGAAAGGAAAATATAGAAGTCGAACCATGACAATGCGGACTTTAAATATGTTTATATAATCCCATCAATGCGAAATGCGACGGCGACGGTGGCCAACTTTGAGCCTCCCTAATCAGGGCTCTTAGGAGCACCTTTGAGCCAATAAATGTGGCCAGTATTCATCCTGTAATTCAATTGTGGGTTTTGATCAGTGATGCACATTGCAGGAGGAGATGCAGCACTAATCACTTTGTATGTTTATCAATTCTGTACCATTTCTAGCACTTTTGGGTTCGTTTGAATGCTATAAATCAGGGCTTTGCACAAGTGTTGTACAGGTGTTGTAGTGACACCGGGTGACAATGGTTAATTAATAACCATTAACCGGTACCTTCCTAAAAGAGTGAGAATCCGTGTGCTGGAAAATATTGTTCTCACGGTCAACAAAACAGCTACCAAGATCAGTATGAATGTAATCAAATAATTGGCACATCAAAAATGTTCAAACCATGGGAAGAAATCAACGTTGGGAGCAAACCGTCTTAAAAATTTTGCTGGAGACACTCCTAATATAAACGAGTTCTAAAATAAATTTAGACTCGTAACTCGACTCTCTCCTATCACCAACATCCATATCCACTCTTTCTCCACCCGAACACTCCTTTCTGTCCACACCCCGATATCCCTTTCGTTTTCGCATCCAAGATTATGATCCTGACAAAGCCCCGGACTCATATAATGAGGCTATCGCGCGACCCGACAAGGATGTCTGGATGGCTGCAATGCAATGGGAGAAAGACAGCCTTGAACATAGAGGAGCCTTCGAATGCGTAACACCAATACCCAAGAACCGCAAGGCCATTGGAGTTCATTGGACATTCGTACACAAGTACAACCCTGATGGCTCCATCAAATGCAGTAAAGAGAAGGTGAGGTTAGTTGCACAGGGATTCAGCCAATGAGAAGGAATCGACTTCACAGAAACATATGCCCCAGCTGCCAAACTCACCAGCATAAGGACCATCCTTGCATATGCCAACCATCATGACTACAAGATCATGAGCTTTGATGTCAAAACTGCTTTTCTTCATGCTAAGCTCGACTATCTTATTTATGCTAAACAAATTCCTGGTTTTCCAGAGGCCAATCCACACACAGGTTTACACCTTCGTGTAGCACTATATGGTCTTTGTCAATTTGCATACAAATTTTACATTTTTCTTCTCAAACTTTTGATATGTCTCAGACTTTTTCATAGTGAACTAGACCATTCTGTTTTTATTGGTCATTGGACCTCCCCCCCCCATCCCTCCATTTCCATGCCATCATCTGGCAAATCACTTATTCTCATTATTCCCATCCACGTTGACGACAGTCTCATTGTTACCAACACCACACCCTTGTACAACTGGTTCATCAATCAACTTACACCTGATCTAGAAATCATGGATACAGGACCAGTATCAATGTACCTCAGGAACAGGATAACACGGGATAGGGCCAATTGGAAGCTCTGGATCTCGCAAAAACCACTCCTCGTTGACCTCCTACAAATCTGGAATATGCTTGATTGCATGCCCTCCAACATTCTGCTTTCCCAATCCCCTCACAAATTGCCAACAGCCCCCCCAAACTCAATCCCAGATGTTTGCGATGATGAGATTACCATCAACTACCAACACCTAGTTGGTAGCCTCACATATCTCGCAATCTGCACATGCCCCAACATTGCATACATAGCCATGGCACTCAGCCAATTCAATGCAAATCCCACTCATGCCCACCTACTCATGGCCAAAGGTGTCCTTCGCTATCTTGCTGGTACTTTGGAATATGATCTAGAATATGCCACGCCAATATCCTCCATTCCCCCCACCGTCACACCATTCTCCCAAGGATGCGCCCTTACCGATGCTGATTGGGCATCAGACAAGAACGACTGAAAAAGTGTATCGGGATATTGCTTCTACATACATGGTTGCCTCGTATCATGGTTGGCACAGAAACAGAAGATCATCGCATCGTCTTCCACTGAAGCAGAATACTACTCACTATCATATGCTTTGTGTGAAGGTCTATGGCTCCATCTCTTATCTCCCTCCAACTACCAGTACCCACCCCATTTCCACTACTGTGCAACAACCAAAGTGCGATTAAACTTGCCAACTCTGATACCAGTTCCTCGTGATCTAAACACATCGATGTACAGTACCATTTTATTCGTGAAAAGATAGAGGACGGGACATTTGTAACGTCATGGATCCCGACAGCAGACATGACCGCCAACATCTTTACAAAACCGCTACCATTCCCAGCATTCTCCAAACACTGTTCTGCCCTTGGTGTCATCCCACTCCCTTGATCCTTACTCGTCTCCCCCCTGAATTTTTTTTTTTTTTTTTTTTTTTTTTTTTTTTTTTTTTCTTCCTTTCTTCTTCTCTTCTCTCTTTCTCTGTCTTTCCTCTGTCTGGACAAGATGGGGGTGTGTTGGACATATAGTCCTTTCCTGTCCAGACTCATCACTTCTTTTAGTCACGTGTAGCCACCATCCTTTATATACCACTTTCTTCTTTCCTCAGTTGTCATCTCTTTTCCCGACACTGAGGTATAGTTTCCCCTATTATATTTCCTCCTATGTACTTATGTTCATATGTCCTAGCTCTCTTTCCCTGACACTGAGCTCTTTATACGACTAGGTCTTATATTTATCCAGAAGTACAAGTGCAGCAGGTACCATTATTATGCAAGGATTTGAACCAAGTATTATCACCAGAGGTTGTTCTGGATATCTTAGACAAGAATTCTGTAAACATGAAATTCTTGATGATTTGACCAGACTTACATATGAAAATAAATTGCCTGATTTTATCCAAGGAACTACTCATAACACATTAATTAGACAATATCAACAGTGGAAAGGTAAACATTTTGTACCAGACAAAGTAGATATAGCTCTGAAATGGTCTGATAAAGATCCAATGACTTTATTACCTGTGATTACAGATAGTACATGGCATATTATTAACAAGTCCAAAAATAAAAATATTTCAAAATCAAACATAGTAACCACATTTATTCCAGCAAAAGGAAACAAGGCAGTAAAGCACAAACAAAATGAAATTGATGATAATTTAGTTGTCAACAAAAAAACCAAAAGTAGTTTGCCTTCAGATATAAATTCTAATGGTCCTACTGGATTTGAATGGGATAATCAAAATTGGAGCTGTGCATATGATAGTTTATTTGTCATTTTGTATGATATTTGGAAACAAAATCCTGATGAATGGACTAATAATTTTAAAAACATTAACAGACATATGCAGGCTTTAGCCTACAGATTTCAAGAAGCTTATGAAGGAATTGGTTTTTTGGAAAATATTAGAGATGATATTAGACATGATTTACATGATTTTGATCCTAATAAATTTTCTATGGGTAGAAATAGTGCTAGTGTGGCTGACCTTGGAATTGCATTATTACAGTCCACTAATGAAAATGCAGTTTCTCAAGTATATTGCACTGAATGTGATTATTCAGGTAGAGAATATGCTGATCAACTTGGATATATTTTTAATCTAGAAAAAAGTAAAGCTTCTTCCACTCAGAAATGGTTGGATAATCTAGAAGTACCTTGCAGACAAAGATGCAATGAATGTTCTCATAAACTCACACACCAAATTGATTATAAAGAAGCCCCAGAAATATTGGTTTTGGACACTTCAGTGGACCCTTCCTGACCCCCTCTTAGGTTGTAACATTCCAGGGTATTTTCTAACCTAAAAGGCCTGGCCAGAAATAAGTTAGTAAATAAAATAAACATGCATATTTATTTTCTTTTCTTT
>Ga0307513_10010533_pt1 | contig 11572 bp, 14 predicted proteins | sample 15_EM_MG_FD_202174 | JGI IMG/M metagenome (GOLD analysis project Ga0307513, IMG submission 202174) | Populus trichocarpa ectomycorrhiza microbial communities from riparian zone in the Pacific Northwest, United States - 15_EM | ecosystem: Host-associated > Plants > Roots > Unclassified | place... | reverse complement strand
ATGAACTTTATCGGGGCCGTTAGGTACGCGCTGCCAACCCGGTACCCGGCAGTGATTGGGCTGGGGTACTAACACCACGAAAAGGGGAACCTTCTTCCTAGGCTTACTCGCAGGTGGTCCGGCAGCCGTTTGGTAATTTCCGGCAACGCTTCGGACATTCGAATGTTCCGTTGACATGCTTCAGGTCTTCGTACCTCATCACTCTTGTGTTCATGTGGATCACCGCTGCTGTTCTGGCAGAGATCTGTTCAGCCCTACCCCTCAGTGGGTCCATCTACATATGGGCTGCCGAAAGTGCCGGTCCAAACTACGCCAGATTTTTCGGTTTCGTAGTCGCCTGGTGGTCCTCCACCGCTTGGATGACGTTCGCTGCCGGCAACTGCCAGGTAAGAATTTGGCGATCCCACAACCTCAATCACCTCATTAGGATTCACACGCAGACCACTGCCAACTACATCGTGTCTCAACTGCCCGTCTGGGAGATCGATTTTCCTGGAGGAACCTCCTACGAGAACGTCAAGTGGCGTGCCCTCATCTGGGCCATCTCCGAGGGTATTTTGGTGCTTGCCATCGCCATCAACCATCTTCCCCCGAGATTGTATTCGTTCGTGTTCAAGTTTTCGGTTGGGCTGTATTTCGTCGATTTCCTTCTATGCCTTATCTGGCTTCCCATCGGGGTGTCGAGAACATACGGGTTCCGTTCGGCGAAAGAGGTATTCACCATGACATGTCGGTATTTTCTCCGTACCGAGGTTCTGCCCGCCTGATAACGTGAAATTGAACAGATAACGGCACCGGCGCTCCCGCTGGATGGAACTGGATGTTGTCCTTGTGAGTCCGAACAGTTCTCTCCCCTTTTTTTCGACTCCCATAATCATCCCTTGTAGCTTATTCACCGCCGGAACGATGATCGGCTTCGACGCTTCCGGTCATATCGCCGAGGAGACCCGCAACGCCAGGTACGCCGAGTTCTTTCTCGCCCTTCCGAACCTCTCGCTGACTCGCTGACATCAAACTGTAGTGTTGTTGCCGGTCGGGGAATCTTGACCAGTGCCTTCGCTACTGGAATCATGGGATTCCTCACCACGATCCTCTTCTTGTTCTGTACTCCAGATTTGGATACCCTCTTTTCCTTGGATGCTCCTCAACCTTTCGTTCAGATCTATGCTCTGGCGTTGGGCAGAGGACCTAGCGTTTTCATGACCATCATCGCAGTACTTGGTTTGATCTTGGTGAATCCTATTTTTTCACACCACCGCTCAATGACTGACACCGCCTTGCGCAGAGTACCAGCGTTGCAATCGTCGCTGCATCCCGCCTGATTTTTGCTGTGGCCCGTGATGGTGTCCTGCCCCTCTCCTCCTGGATCGGTCAAGTCGACAAAGACAAACAACCACGAAACGCTGTAACGGTCATGTACATCTTTGGTGCCACGCTCCTCTGCGTGATCCTCCCCAGTCAGGTCGCCTTCACCTCCCTCATCTCCGCGGGTGGCATACCTACTACTGCAGCATACGGTCTGATCGCGTTGTTGAGGTTATTCATGACCCCGAACGATTTCAAGTCTTCAAAGCTCAAGTTAGGCCCCTTCGCCAAGTACTTTTATGTCGCGGCGGCATTTTTCAATGCGATCGTGTTTGCGGTCCAAGTTTCGCCCTTCTTCTTCCCCGTTACTGCTGAGACCTTTAACTTCGTAAGTGGATTCATACAATTTTTTTTTCTCCCCCCGCGAACGCAGACCAATGACTCGTTCTGTGACCCACGACAGGCTGGAGTCATCTTGGGCGCAATTACCATCTTCGCGATCTTCAGCTGGTGGTTCATACCTGAAGACAAGTGGCTTCCCAAGGAACAAGTCCTCAGGGCATTGCGGACCGCCGACGAAGAACCTGTCAGCGCAAACTAACCGGACAGTCCGATCTTGTCAAACAACGTTCATTCTCCCCCTTCCTCTTTGTTCCGGGGTTTGGATTTCGGGTCATTGCGAAAGGGCTCGTGTCGAAAGACTATGAAAGACGATAGTAAACATACACGGTAGTCTAAAAATTATCTTGGTTCGGTAGATACAACGTGATGCTCGTTATACAATTTTGTAAGCCCTCAAATTCAATCCTCTACTCACCGAACCAAAGTCTAAGCGTTATTGGCTCTTCTCCGAGGGCTTCCTTGTTTCCCTCTTGGCCATCTCCTCCTCAACCCACTTCCCGGCGCACTCGACAGCTCTGTGTGGCTGATTCTTGTGCATCAAGAGGTATCCCTGCAATGCGGCCATCGAGAACTCCCTCTCAGGAACCAGCTCTCGGAATTGCTCCATCAGAGCATCGAGTTCCTCAGGGGAGACCCTGACGTCGCGTTTCCTTCGTCGAGCGACCCCAGCGAGTGATTGATCCAGCACTTCCGAAGGTAACTCGACGTCGATGAGTTTCTTGGTTTCAGCCTCGACTGGGGTATCATAGCCAGAGTCTGAGGTCTTGTGATCGTCGTCCTCGTCTCCCGAAGTCGCGGTGTCCTTGGTGGCGGAGGTACGAGGGGTGGGAAGGTAGAACCGCCTCAACAGCTCTCCAACTTGGTATCGACTAGCCAGCTTGAACCCGACGTGGACATCCATCCTCCCGGGACGTCGAAGCGCCGCGTCGAGAGCCTCATACCGATTGGTGGTCGCAAAGAGCAAGCGTCCCTCCTGAGCTCCAACACCATCGAGCGCATTCAAAAGCCCACTCAACGAAATCTTACTGGACCGATCCTGAGGAACCCCAGGTCCACGAGGGGCCTTAGCTTCTTCGGGCGACTCTCCCTCATCGGGAAGATCCCGGTTAAGGGTGTGATGGAACGCAGCATCGATGTCCTCCATTAGCGCGATGCAATGTTCGGGAAGGTCCGAAATAAGCTCTTGCAAAGACGTGTCGTCCAAACCAGCTCGAGAGAGCGAAATGACATAAACGTCCAAATTGAGTTCCCCGGCGATGCTTTGAATGAGAGACGTCTTCCCTGATCCAGGCGCTCCATACTACAAGACCGATATCAGCAATGGACTTGAAGAGTATGGGTCCTATTTAAATGTGGAGACGTGGATGTGACTCACGAGAAGGTAACCTCGTCGGAAGGGAATCCCGCGTTCCGAGTACCATTCCTTACTATCCAGGAAGTCGAGGGCATCCTCGAGGATGGCTTCTTTCACCCCAGCGTCAAGGATGATGGACTTAAGGGGGCGTTTTGGACGAGAGGAGGTGAGGCGCCATTCGTTCCTCACGTCAGAAGCGTAGACTGAAACCTGCTCGTCCCTCGCCTTCCGCCAGCATACTCTGGCTTCTTCAAGGATGTCCTGAACGGTTTGATGACTCCCGCCAAGGATACTGCACGGCGAGTAAGCTAGCTGGTAGACCCAGAACGACGATTGCCCTCACCTGAGGTGTAGAGATCCCCTGGCGTGGTAACTCAAACCCTCGGCCTTGGTCCTCTCCACCTTGATGTACCACCATTTATGCCAAAAAGTGGAGATGTGATTGTAAGCCGCGACAAAACGGACTTTTCGGTTGGTCTTCGGATTGTCAAAACTATCCACAGGTGATTCCAATCCAAACGACGAGGTACTGATCGCGAGTTTCCTCGCTTTCAACCATGCTGGATGTTGCGAAAGCCACACCATCATCCAACCTGCAAAGAATGGTTGTTTGGTCAGTGCTTTCCGTCGGGCGGCATCATGGCGACTGTGGTGATCGAGCCTCCCCGTCGGAGGGACCCCGAAGTATGCAATTACTTACGGTAGCTGTCATCAGCCTCATCGAAGTCGACGGTAATCCAGACCGAATCGACAATGCTGTCCCAAGCCTGTAAGGCTATCCTCCGACACGTCTCGAAGACACCGCCGATGAGGAAGAGTTTGAGCCAATCTTGGAATCCCGTGAAAGAGAGCAAGGTGGTGGCTAGGGTCAAGATGGAAGGCTCCCCAGCCAGGGTGTTCGTGATGTTTGTGAAGTTCGCTGAGAGATTGTCCATGCCCATGACGTTTGCTCCAAAAAGGAGAGAGATGTGAGGGTCAGCGCCGAAGGGAGGAAGAGAAAAGGCTCCCGAGCCCGTTATTTCCACCTCCCCGCAGCCTGGCTTTTATGCTCGGTCGCTGCCGCCTAGGCGAACGCTTGACAACTTTGAGTCACCCATTGGGTCCGACGGGCTGTGTTTGAGTCCGACAAACTCCCTTCCCTTCGGTTCCCGTCGCGTACGGAAGGCATCGATAACGAATAACGAATACTTCCCAACGTATCCCAATGAGACCTAGAGTGTTCAGCGTTCACCCGCTCCGAACACACATGATCGCATGATGGAGCCGGATTGGCAAGATAGCATGACGCGTGACTGTCCCAAAGGTGTTTATGCAAGAATTACGCCGAAAGAGACTAATGGAGCTAGCGCTGTGGGCGTACTGCGTGACTCCATCCTCCCTGATCTGGCAACTCGACAGGACCACCTGGCTGGTGGTGCCAAACTCTCATGTTGCCACAAACCACGCGTTTCGGATGGCTCCTGTCACGGGGTGGGATTGTGGGTGCACACATACTATCGCAGCACGGCGATTCAATCTCGATCCGCCGTCACGCTAACCGGACCAGATCGTCCGGGTCCTTTCCTCCTCGTCGAAGACGTCAAGGCTGTCACACCGCCGAACCGTCATTACGTCTCATACCGCATCCGGCAGGATCCCCGACGGAAATCCCGCCCTTCCTGACCGCCCGTTACGATTCTCCAGTGTTCAGCGTATATGGACCAAGGCACTTCGGCGAGACCGTGTCCAAGGGAAATCCCAGGTCTTTGGCAGCCCTTCACCACGGCTGATGGTTGAGCTCCCCGGTGGGTCCACTGAAAATGGACATCATGATCCGGCGTCCCATAGCGTGTCCAGGGGGCCTTAGCCCGGAGCCCCCGAATAATTTCCAAAGTCAGCACATCCCACGGATACTGAGTCACTGCTGCTGGCACGACCAACTCGAGCCAACCCTCTACAGCCGATCACCAGCCGGAGGATAGAATGGCGGTGCAAACAGACAACGTCTCAACCAACTCGAAGACGAACGCCAGCGTGCAGCGATAGGGGAGATAACTATCGCCCCGCGTCCGCGGCTAGGCTGCAGACATGCTGTGGGTGTAATTTACTTGGGATCCTACATATCAGATCGGCTCTTTTTCCCTCACGCCCCACCGGTCACCGGCAACGGTTGGTGGTCAAATAATTCCAATAGTCGACTAACCGCAAGTAGGATACAGCACCCAGAACGTCCATTGATGCCTCACGCCATATCGTCGGGGTATCATCAGGAAATCGCAAGGCATCATAGCGGATCCTGAGGGACACACACACCCTTATCCAGCCAACATTCAGTGCGTCCAAGAAAGAGGGGAGGGGCGGAGAATGAAAACGAAACGGGGGGACTCAATGGTCACGTCCCAATCTGGCCTTGAGCCTCGGGGTTCGTGCGGGCATGAAGACTGTCGTGGATCCACTTCATCTCTCTGAGTAGTACCACGTGCAGAAAAGGTTTGTCTCTTCGAATGTATCGCGAAGTTAACTCAATGGCCGAGTTGAGTAATCTCGGGATGCCTCGCACCGGCCTGTTCGGACGTTCTTTTTACCATACACTGCGGGTTTCGAACATCACAAAGTCATATTCCATCCTGTGGTCAACATATTGTAAACACGTTTTGATCTCTCAAACCTACGTTCGAAGACGTCTCTCTTCCGTACCAGAACATCCTTACAGCGGGTGACTGTCCGTAGGAATGAAGATACATACACCCGTCACATAATGGCGCCACTAACCGAGTTTCATCGGTGAGTATCCAGATGCTGTCCGTTACCGTCTCTGTGACTAAACAGTTCATCCCAGTGTGAAGGACTGTTGGGTAATAAGACGGGTTGACCGTTCGAGCTGAGGCAAAGCACGACCAAATCTATGGGTCCGCACAGGATCCTCGTGTGATGGCAACGGCGGAACCCGGGGCAGGGTCGGGGAGATGGCGCATTGGGTGGGGGGGGGGGGGGGTAACCCGTGTACCGGCGGGGGTCAGGGCGGGTCGAGGAGTAACCCCCGCTAGACCCCCACGGTGCAGTGCGTTTCAGCGTAGACATCGTGTTTTACGGATTCCGCGTAAAAAGACAACGTCCACGTCCGTTGCTTCCGGACGAGGCCCCAGCACTCCCATCATATAAGTCCATTGATATTCGTCTAAATTCGTGTGTGCACAGCGTAACCTTACGGACAGTTGTAACAGGCTCCTGATCGCCGAGTTTCGTTTCACAATACCCTGAAGACTCTTCAGCGGCGTAGGCGGGGTTGTGGTCCTTCCCGACCCCTGCAATTTCAAGGGTTTGTCGGCGTTCGCGTGAAACGGCCCTAGCGCTGCAATTCCAGATGGGCGGCTTGGAGACAATACAACAGATGGCTTTCCACAAGGGTTTGGAATCTAGGAGTTATGGAAGCCCCGCAAGAGTGCATGGCCGTAAACATGCCAGTGTTCGTTGGGCTGCGTTGTGATCAGAGGCCGTCACGACGGACTTCCGAAATGACCTCGCATTCTGACGTCAGTTTCAAGTACCCAGATTCTAGATCCCTAAACCCTTACGGAAAGCCATTCAATGGATCCACAGCCCGATACAACGGACGGGGTCCTGACATGTCAGACGATCGACGTAGCCTTTATAGACGGTCACACAGTGTCGGGAGGTCCTATCATTTGAATAATCGTTCACAATATCTCCCGTAATATGATTGTTCCCCGCAACCAGTGAGGTTGGTGTAACAAGTTGGTAGTATACAACAAAACAAGGGGGTCATCAGTTATGTGATGTGATGCGGTATGCATGCAAGTGCGTGGGGGGAGGGGATAATTTACGGAATGTTCAACCGCTGGAAACAATCACCGTTGTCAACGCCCTTGTACCCGGTAGCCGAAGAAGACGAGGGCAACTTACCGGTTTCAGAGCCTTGATGAGCAGCCATTCTTCGTTGGAAACGTCGTCCTTGAAAGAAGTCTACGGCGAACAAAGGCGGAAGAAGAAAACGACAATGGCGATCAACAACGCGGGCACCGACAACGGTCTGGTAATCCTAACGTACCTTCAGAACATCGATACTCTGCCTCGAGATGTGGCTGTAGATCTCATCCTTGTCGTCGAAGTGTCGTCCATACATCTTGGCGGACTGATACACGGCATGTTCAATCTTCACCGCGACGCCACCGCCAGCTTGTGACTTCTTGATAAGCTAAGAGAAGAAAGGGGAGACGTGCGGGTTAGAGCTAAATCAAGTCAATGGGTGCCGGACTCACGTCTTGGGTCTTGTGGTTGATTTCCAGTGAGGTTCTGTTCAGAAAAAAATAATGATCAAAGGTTCAGTAAAATCTCCGGTGCGACGCCCTTGTGGGGGGGATAGGAGGGGGTGCTGACATCTTTCCCAGGGGAATAATTTCCTTCTTCTGTGTGACCGGGTCGACCTTGACAACACACAAAGGCGTTCCAACCCTCAACGTCCCATCTAAAATATCCACTCCCATAATAATCGGGTCCCTCTTCGTAAACACCGCAATAATCTTCAGCCTGCACGGCCAAACAGCCTGTGGCGCCGCGTCCTTCCTCTTCGCTTCTGTGATCTCAGCGTTGTACGCCGTGAAAGCGTCGAACAGGTGGTAAATGATATCGGCTTGAAAATCCCAGCGTTGGAGCGTTCACGCAAACCGGAAGCAAAACGATCCAACAAACCTTTGAACAACCTGATCCCCATCTCCTCCGCCAACCTCTCAGCCTCTTTATCCACAGTCACATCGAAACACAAGATACATGCCAGTTCCTTTGCTTTCTCCAACATTGACGCAGCCCTCATGATATCTTTCTTGTGCACCGGCCCGATATTGATCCCAGAGACAGGAATCTTGCTGACCTTCAAGAAGTCCAAGAGCGCCTCCAACGAACCGAGCGTACTCGCCTGAACGCACACCCCACGGCCGGACTTGTCGATGGAATTGAGCAAGGTCGTCAAATCAGACATGACTTCATCCATCATCTCCTCTTCATCATCGTCAGGACCGACGACGAGCAATCGTGAACCAGCGATAGCCTTCTCCATATCTGGAGCGACGACCTTGACTCCGAGAGCGGCCTTGACTTCCTTGTGGTGGACATAAGAGGACTAGAGGAATCGGTCAGTTTAGACATTGGGGGTGTTCCAGGTCAAACCCACCTTGATACGAAGCTCCCGAAGCGGTTGTGGCGTGAGCAGAGCACGAACTTGTGAAACGATTGGGCCGTTCAACCCACAAACGACAATCTTGTCTCCTTCTCTCAAGATACCATTCGACAACACGACATCGATGGTCGTCCCGAGACCCTCGATGACCTTGACCTCCAAAACCGTGCACTCCAACTCGGACAAGTACATCAGCCTGTCGCTCATCCTCTGTTGTGTGAGGTTGACCAACAACATGATCATGTCCGGGACACCCTCTCCTGTGTGCGCAGACGTCGGCACCAACGAGACATTTTTGGCAAAGCTCTTGTTATCGTAATACAGTATGGCGTTGAGACCTTGTTCAGCGAAGGCGAGGGTGGTGCTCTTGACCCGATGCTCAAACTCTCGCTGGACAGCTGGTTTCTGTTTCGCGAGGGAATCTTTGAAGGAATTGTCAGGCGTTGCCTCCCATCCATACATACGATCGATCTAAGATTTCCGATTGTTTGTGGGTGGACATCCACAGGAAATCAGATGCGAGGTATTGTAAGGGTTGAAACGGGAATAATGAATTAGATCCTGGGAAACGAACCTTATTCAGGGCAACTATAAATGGCGTTTTCCTGTCCCTCAGCAACCTGAGCGACTCCAGAGTTTGGGCCTCCAACCCGTGCTACAAAACAAGTGATCGGGTAAATAACCCGGCGTCATCGGTGGAAAAGTGGCGGTTTGCTTACCATGATATCAACGACCAAGATGGCGATGTTACACAATGAACTGCCACGAGATCGCAAGTTTGTGAAGGATTCGTGTCCAGGTGTGTCGATGACGAGAAGACCGGGAATCTTGTATTCTTGCGATCCATCCTGAAAGTGACCAATTTTCAGCCACACCACGCACCATCAACAAGGCGAGTCGAGGCATACCTTGTTGAGAACAGCGGTCTTGACCTTGATGGCGTCCACAGGGAAGTAGGTGGCTCCGATTTGCTGTGTGATGCCACCAGCTTCACCCTCCTGAACGTTCGTTTGCCTGATCTAGAGGGAGGCGTCGACGAATGCTCCGTTAGGAGAAGGGTTGCCAGCGGCCCACCTTATCCAAAAGCTTGGTCTTTCCGGTATCGACGTGTCCGAGAATACAACAAATGGGACTCCGCAAATCGTCCTTATTCCTGGCAGCGAGGGCAGCTTCGTGAGCCTTGGCTCTCCTCTCAGCCGCCTCGGCCTTCTTCTGAGCAGCCATTTGTTTTGCCTTGGATAGACCTTCATCGGAATCCTCGTCGGAATCGTCGGAACTGGAGTCCGAAGAAGAAGAGGAAGAGGAGGAAGAAGACTCTGATGACGACTCCGAAGACTCGACGGGTTTCTTCGTAGGTGTAGCTTTGCTGGGAGGAGCGGCCTTCCCGGTCTTCGTCGGTACGGCTACCAAAGAGTTGTCAGACTCCAGTGAACCCAGCGTGATCGGTCACACACCTTTGGGCTGTGGGGCTGGCTTCTCGTCCCCAGAGGAATTGTCCCAGTCACTCTTGACGTCTGCAGCAGGAGCAGGGTCTTTCTTAGGTTTCTCTTCCTCGCTTTCAGCATCCCAATCGTCCTTGACATCAGCGGGTTTCTCCTCGTGCGTCGGTGGCGAGGGTTCCGGCTCAGGCGAAAGGGCCTTTGTCGTCAGGGTTGGGGTCGATATCGGTGTCGACTCCTTCGTCGAAGTCCCGGTTTGAGGGGCCTTCTTCTTTTTATTGCCGTAAGAGAACTTCTTCGGGGCGCCACCAGATCCGCCGGCTTGCTGCTGTTGCAGTCCTTCGATGACGACACCAGACGCGAGAAGAGCCTGCTTCCGCATCTCCGCAGCTCGTTGCTCCTCCTTCTGCTTCTTGGTCAGCAGCTTACCCTCCTTCTTCAATTGTTCTCGCTTGGCCTAGGGAATGTTCAGCGCACAAAATTATCTCGGGCAGGATTTGCTGACCTTTTCCTTCTCTTTTTTCTTCTGTCTCTCGGCCTCGCGTCGGTCTTCCTCTTCCTTGGCCTTCCTCTCCTCCTCCTCTATCCGTCTCCTCTCCTCTTCCGCCTTCCTAAGCGCCTCTTCTTCTAACCGCTTCTTCTCCTCCATCATCGCCCTCAACGCACTAACACCACCCGCCTTCTTCTTTGGGGCAGGGGCAGGCTCCTCCTCCTTCTTCGTCTTCTTCTTCTTCTTCTTTTTATTGCTCGAGGCACCGGCGGCATGACCCTCTTCATCCTCATCTCCGTCTTCGTCGGCTTTTGGTTCTGGCTGTACCGGTTTCGGGGGTTCTGAAGAAACGGGTTCGGCAGGAGCGGGGGCCTCATCGGTAGCAGCGACTTTCTTTGCAGCAGCTTGAGCTTTTTTCTTCGCCTAGAAATAATACGTTAGCGGGTCGTCAAGATAACATAAACAAAGTGGGAGTGACAAACCTTTTCCCTCTCCTTTTTCAGTTTCTCCTTCTCCTTCTTTGATAACAGTTTCGAACCCGCGTCCTCGGCGTCCTCAGCATCGTCAACAGGAGCTGCCTGCTCTTTAGGTTCTTCCTTAGGCTTCTCTGAAGGGGGGGCGGCTTGTGCTGGTCGCGTGCGCGATCAGTATATCAACATAGCCGATGATCGAGCGTGGGCCGACTCACTAGGCTCCGGGACTTCATCGTGGTCTTCATCCTCATCCTTCGAAACCTTCTTCCCCTTGCCCTTTTTGTCTTTCTTGGACTTGGTTTTCGTGGGACCGAACTCTTCATCAAGTAGATCGTCGGGGTCGATTTCTGCAGGCTTCTTCGGGGCGCTAATATCCCCTTTAGCGTCGGCAGCTTCCGTGTCTGATCCTGCACCGGGAGGGGGACCGTCCGCAAAGGACACATCCACATCCTTTTTTTTCTTTTTGTCCTTTTTCTTTTGGGACGCCTTTATCGTGGACTGTGCACAAAGGGGTCGTACGAGTTACGTGAGATAAGATTTAAGATCGGGGTGCTGAGGCGCGCACCATTAAGCCTCCAAAGTCCTCGTCGTCGGCTGGCTGGCCCATCACGCCCAGAGCGGCAAAGGACGAAAAGGATCCTGGTGAATTCGAGGGGCCATCGCCGTCATCCGGGGGGACGAGGGCGATATCGTTATATGCGACGGATGTTTCAGTCTTCTCCCTGTAGATTGATTAGATGGGCCGACAGAGTATACGGAGGGGAGCTGGACCAGTAGTCGTCGTCGTCAGCCTTTTTGCCCTTCTTCCCCTTGTTTTTGGGCGGCATCGGAAATCTTCAGGAGAAGTCCGCCAGGTTTGGATGGAAGTGAAGAAACGGACACAGCCCGGGTCATGAAACACTGGTCGGTTTTTGCGCTTCACGTGATGATCAAAAG
>Ga0307513_10010532_pt1 | contig 11573 bp, 7 predicted proteins | sample 15_EM_MG_FD_202174 | JGI IMG/M metagenome (GOLD analysis project Ga0307513, IMG submission 202174) | Populus trichocarpa ectomycorrhiza microbial communities from riparian zone in the Pacific Northwest, United States - 15_EM | ecosystem: Host-associated > Plants > Roots > Unclassified | place... | reverse complement strand
CCGGGCGGTGCCATGCCGTCGGACCGCTGGGCCTCGACGGTACGGCATCATCGGTTGCTCAACCCGCAGCTGCTGTTGCGCGACGTCGCGCTCGGCAAGGCGACCGCGACCGACGCCGGGCTCGCGCTGCGCGACGGCGAGTTCCGCCACCAGATCGACCTCGCCGATGACGTGCGACCGATCTCGCTGTTCCTCGATCGCAACACCGGCGAGATCACCGATCTCGCGACGTCCGAGAACGACTTCGTCACGGGCGACGTCAAGCTCGAGGTGCACTATGCCAGCTGGCAGGCGTCTGGCGGCGGCGTGAAGTTCCCCTCCGACGTCATGCTCGCGCTCGACGATCAGATCTGGCACTCCGAGCACCGCGACGCGGTGACCACGGGCGTGGCGCTCGACGACGCCCAGTTCGCGTTTCCCGCGGGCGCGGCGCCGACCTACGTCGCTGCCGATGCTGTGCGCGGCGCGGGTGATGGCGAGTTCCATGAGGCGTTTGCCGGGCTCGGCGTGCCGCTCGACGGGCTGCAGACCACGATCGACCCCCAGCTGCTGTCGCCCGGCGTGTGGCACCTGCGCGGCGGCTCGCACAACTCGCTCGTGATCGAGCAGGCCGCGGGCGTCGTCGTCGTCGAGGCCCCGCTCTACGAGGCCCGCGCGCAGGCGATCTACGCCTGGATCGCGACCAACATCCCGGGCAAGCCGGTGACCCACGTCATCGCGACGCACCACCACCGCGATCACGCCGGCGGGCTGCGCACGTTCGTGGCGCGCGGCGCCAAGCTCGTCATCGGCGAGGCCGCCCGCTCGTTCTTCAGCCGCGCGCTGCGCGCCCCGCATACGATCGAGCCCGACGAGCTGAGCGCGCCCCACGCACCCCGACGTTCGTCTCCGTGCCGGCGAGCGGTGAGCTGACGCTGCCCGACGCGACCCGACCGGTCCGCGTGCTCGCCATCGATTCGACCCACGCGGCCGACATGGTCGTCGCGTACACGCCGAACCAGCGCGTGCTGTTCGTCAGCGACATCTTCAGCCCCGGACTCGCGCCCAACCCGCCGGCCGCGCGCGAGCTGCGTGACGCCGTCATCGCCCTCGGGATCGCCATCGACCAGATCGCCGGCGGCCACGGTATCGTCGGGACACGCGCAGACCTCGACGTGGCGGCCGGCGGCTAGCGCCGATGCTCGGCCGGTGATCGGCGCGCTACCAGATCTTGACGCGCTTGTCGGGCGCCAGATACAGCGCGTCGCCCGGCTTGGGCTGGAACGCGTCGTACCAGGGGTCGAGGTTGCGCACGACCGAGACCCGGAACTCCGACGGGCTGTGCACGTCGGTCACCAGGCGGTTGGCGAGCTCCTGCGGGCGGTACTTGCGGCGCCAGACCTGGGCCCAGCCGAGGAAGAACCGCTGGTCGCCGGTCAGGCCACCGATCTCGGGCGCCGGCTTGCCGCCGAGCGAGAGCTTGTACGCGTTGTAGGCGATCGTGAGGCCGGCGAGGTCGGCGATGTTCTCGCCCAGGGTCAGCGCGCCCTTGACGCACAGCGCGGGCTTGCCGTCGGCCGCCGGGACCGGGCAGTACGCGTCGTACTGCGCGACCAGCTTGGCGGTCGCGACCTTGAACTTGTCGGTGTCCTCCTTGGTCCACCAGTTCTTGAGCGTGCCCTTGGCGTCGTACTGCGAGCCCTGGTCGTCGAAGCCGTGGCTGATCTCGTGGCCGATCACGGCGCCGATGCCGCCGTAGTTGACCGCGTCGTCGGCGTTGACGTCGAAGAACGGAGGCTGGAGGATCGCCGCGGGGAACACGATCTCGTTCAGGCTCGGGTTGTAATAGGCATTGACTGTCATCGGCGTCATGCCCCACTCGTCGCGGTCGACCGGCTTACCGATCTTGGCGAGCCGGCGGTTGTACTCGAACTCGGCGCCGCGCAGCGCGTTGCCGACGGCGTCACCGGCGGTGATCGTGAGCGCCGAGTAGTCGCGCCACTTCTTGGGGAAGCCGATCTTGGGGTTGTAGGTCGCGAGCTTCTCCTTGGCCTTGGCCTTGGTGTCCGCGCCCATCCAGGCCAGTCCGTCGAGCCGCTGGCCCATCGAGATCAAGAGGTTCTTGACCAGCTGATCGGCGTGCGCCTTGGTCTCGGGCGTGAAGTACTTGGCGACGTACAGCGAGCCGACCGCCTCGCCGAGCTGCGCGGTCACGAACGCCACGCCCCGCTTCCAGCGCTCGCGGTTCTGCGGCGTGCCGGTCAGCGTCTTGCCGTACATGTCGAACTGCAGCTCGACGAACGCCTTGGGCAAGAAGTCCGCGGAGTCGGCGACCGTGCGCACCGTCAGGTAGTCTTTCCACACCGCGAGCGGCTGGCTCTTGACCAGCGCCGCGAGCGCCTTGATCGCGGGCGGCTGGGCGACGTTGATCGACGGCTGGCCTGCGAAGCCGACCGCCTTGAGCCACGGCTTCCAGTCGATGCCGGGCGCCGCCTTCTGGAGCTCGGCGGTCGTCATCTTGTTGTAGATCTTCTGCTGGTCGCGGTTCTGCAGCCGCGTCCAGTGCGCGGCGGCGATCTTCTCCTCGAGGGCGTAGACCGCGGCGGCGCGCTTGTCGGCGTCCTTGGCGCCGAGCAGCGTGAACAGCTGCCCCAGATACTTCTTGTAGCCGGTGCGCACCGCCTCGAACTGCGCGGCCTTGACGTCGTACATGTCGCGATCCGGCAGGCCGAGGCCGCCCTGATCGAGCTGGGGCAAGTAGTGCTCGGGATCGCGGAGGTCCTGGTCGACGCCGGCGTGGAGTGGGCTCTCGCCACGCTCTCGCGACTGCGCGGCGAACGCGAGCACGAGGCCGGCGGTGTTCGAGATCTTGGCGATCTCGTCGAGCCGCGGCTGGAGCGGCGCGAGGCCCTTGGCCTCGATCGCGGCCTCGTCCATGAAGGTCTTGTAGTAGTCGCCGATGCGCTGGGCGTCGCTGCCGGCGGGGCCGGTCGCGGTCTCGACGATCTGCCTGGTGCGCTCGTCGCTGCGATCGGCGAGCGCGGTGAACATGCCGTAGTTCGACTTGTCGGCCGGGATCTCCGCGGTCTTGAGCCAGCCACCGTCGGTGTACTGGAAGAAGCTCGCGCCGGGCGCGACCGACTTGTCCATGCCGGCCTCGTCGAATCCCCACGCGCCGATCTCGGCCTTGGGCTTCGCCGGGGGCGGCGCCGGCGCGACCGGCGCCGGTTGCGATGCCTCGACCGCGGCCGGGGGCGGGGTCGTCGTCGCGGGGGTCTTCGATCCGCAACCAGCCAGCGTCGCGAGGGTCATCGCGAACAGTCTTGTCTTCACAGTTTTGCGCTCCGGGTGGAAATGACTGGCAACGGCGTACCAATTCACGATGCGTTTGCAAAGGTGCGACGGTGGTGTTGCCGCACCTGCACTCCCGGCAGACGCTCGTCGGAGCGATGCGTCAGCGCGGCGAGCCGGCGCGCACGCGTCGACGGGCTCAGGGCGCGAGCAGGCGCTGCATCGTCTCGATGATCCGGCGCAGCCGCATCGGCTTGTCGAGGAAGATGTTGGCGCCGGCGTCGATCGCCGCGTCGCGCGCCGTGTCGCCGCCGGCGGACACGGCGATGACCGGTAGATCGACCAGGCCGAGCTCGCGGCGCGCCATCGCGATCACGGTCGGGCCGTCGATGATCGGCAGGTAGACGTCGATGATCAGCACGTCGAACGCCTCGTCGCGCAGGTGCTCGAGCGCCGTGCGGCCGTCCTCGGCGTGGCGGAACACGAACGACACCCCGCCGCCAAAATCGCGCCGGGTCGAGCCGGTCAGGCCCTGCTGGATCAGCTCGGCGACGTGGCGGTTGTCCTCGACGACCAGCACGCGGAGCAGGCGCGCCATCATGCTCGGATCGCGGCTGCGGATGCGATCGACGATCGCCGCCAGCGCGTCGCGCGCGGGGCCGGCGGCGAACTCGATGCCGGCGCCGGCGTCGCCCGCGACGTTGTCGCCGCGCGTCCAGCGCACCGTGCCCTCGATCGAGATCGGCTCGAGCAGCCCCGGGAAGCTGAGCACGAGCTGGATCTGCGTGCCGATCGGCAGCGAGCGGTTCGTGGTGACGAACGTCCCGCCCGATGACAGGTTCTCGGTGAAGTCGCCGACCAGATCGTCGGCACCTTCGTACTCGACGAACAGCGTCACCGCTTCGCGGGTCGCGCGCCGCTTCTCCTCCCCGTCTGACATTCCGTTCTCAAAGGATCTCGCGGCGCTTGCCGGATCGCAAGCGACGCGGGTCAGAGCCGCGACGGCCAGAGCATGTCTCGGCCGGAAGCCCTGGGCGCAGCCGCTCGTCGATCAGCGTGGTCACCGTCAGCCGCCGGGCACGGAGAGCGTAAAGGTCGTACCTCGTCCGACCCGGCTGGCCACGCGGATGTCGCCGCCGTGGTCCAGGACGATCTGGTGGGTCAGCGCCAGGCCCAGGCCGCTGCCGCCCTCCTTGGTCGAGAAGAACGGGTCGAACAGCCGGGGCAGCATGTCGCGCTCGATGCCGACCCCGTCGTCCTCGACGGCGATCTCGACCCGGTCGCGGGCGGCACGCGTGCGCAGGACCACCTGGCCGCCACCCTGCGCGGCGACCGCGTCGGCGGCGTTGCGCACCAGGTTGATCAAGCACTGCCGGATCTGGTTCGCGTCGATCGTCGCGGTCGGATCGCCGGGATCGAGCTCGGTCTCCAGCGTGACGTGGCGGGTCGCCAGGTCGTTGCGCACGAAGCCGACCAGGTCGCCGATGATCGTGTTGATCGACTCCCGCGCGAGTCGCGGCTTGCCGCCGCGCAGGCCGAGGTAGGTCTCGGTCACCTCGGTCAGCCGGTTGACCTCGGTGTGGATCGCGCGGCACAGCTCGCGCGCCTCGCTCGCGTTGTCGCCGAGCTCGTCCTCGAGCAGCTCGGTGTTGAGGCCGATCGACGACAGCGGGTTTCTCACCTCGTGGGCGATCTGCGCCGCCATCTTGCCGACCATCGCGAGCCGGGCGGCGCGCAGCTTCTCCTCCTCGCGCTCCTGCACCGCGCGGCCCATCGAGTTGAACTCGCGCGCGAGGTCGGCGATCTCGGTCGGGCCGGCCTCGGAGATCCGCTTGCCGTAGTCGCCGGCGGCGATCCGGCGCGCGCCCTCGCGCAGCCGGCGCAGCGGGCGCAGCATGACCGCGACCCACGCGGTGATGAGGACGCCGAGCACGACCGCCCCGACCCCCAGGTAGATCGCGCGCAGCAGGATCGTCCGCTCGTTCTTGGCCAGCCAGTCCTTCGACAGCGTCGCGTAGCGCTGCCAGCTCTCCTGGACCCGGTTGACCTTGCGCGAGATCTCGAGCTCGGCGTCGCGGATCTGCACCAGCGCGTCGAACGCCTGCTTGTGCGCTGGATCGAGCGCGTCGTACGCGGCCTGAAATCCGGGGTCCGTGCGGGCGGGGAGGCCGAGCGGCGGCGCGGACAGGAGGGCCACGTAGGCCGGCACCAGGCGATCCACGCCCTCGTCGACGTCCTTGATCACCGGCGCGGTGGTCGGCAGGATGCGCGAGACGTCCGACGCGGCCTGGCCGTTGGAGTCGACCAGCCCGCCGAGGCCGTCGATCGTCGTGACGATCGCTTTGAGGGCCTGATCACGCTTCTTGCGCAACCGCCGTACGGCGTTCGAGATCTCCGTTGGCCGGACGGCGTCGATGATGCCTTGATCGAGGTACGAGCGCAGATCCTCCTGGGCGCGCGACAGCGATCCGGAGGTGAGCGCGATCGGGACGTAACCTTTGAGAATCAGCGAGGCTTGGTCCTCGACCTCGCGCAGGTTCAGCACGATCGTGACGGTGAAGATGCCGAACGTGATCGTCAGCGCGATGAACCCGAGGAGAATTCGAGCAGATAACGTGCGCATGACGTAAGTCACCTCTGCGGCGCCCGGGTGGTTCGGGCGTTCCAGCCGGGCCTATTCGCCGAGCTGGATGTGTATACTACTGGGCCGAGGAACCAATGACCCGTGTTCTTTCCTCAGCTTGTGTCGCCTTTTTGTCGTTCAGCTTGCTGCTCGGCCTGGTGGGCCGCGGCGGCAGCGCTTGGGCGGGCGGCAAGCCCCCGATCGCGATCCTCGGTCTCGAGGTCATCGACAGTGGAGGCGGCATCGATCCCGAGACCACCAAGGCGGCCAAGGAGCTCACCGCCGCGCTGCGCGACCGCGCCAAGGCGGGCACTGGCCCGTACGCGCCGGTGCCGGGCGGCGACAAGGAGCTGATCGACGAGAAGCTCCTCAACAATTGCGACACCGAGAAGGCCGACTGCATGGCGGCGATCGGCGGCGAGCTCGGCGCCGAGGTCCTCATGTACGGCAAGATCGAGCGCGTCGGCCAGGGCGGGCAGGCGATCTACAAGGTCTCGATCAAGCTGCTGAACGTCAACCGCAAGCAGCTCGCCAACTCGACGGTCGAGACCCTGCCGCTCGCCGAGTCGACCGGCGTCCGCGCGCAGACCCACGCCAAGGCCTGGTACGCCAAGCTCGCGGGCAGCAGCGCCGGCGGCACGGTGCTGGTCAGGGCCAATATCGACCGCGGCACCGTGATGATCGACGACGAGCTCAAGGGCAACCTGACGAGCGGGACCCTGACCATCCCCGCCGTCCCCGAGGGCCGCCACACGCTGTCGATCGAGGCCAAGGACTTCCAGCGCTACGAGACCTCGGTCACCGTGCGCAACGGCGAGAGCCTGTCGCACACGGCCACGCTGGTCGAGATGTCGAAGCGGCCGCTGGCGCCGACCGGCAACCCGCTCAGCGTCGAGGGCACCGTGGCCAGCAGGCCGCCGGCGTCGAAGACCAACATCTGGAAGCCGGTGTTCTTCGGCAGCACGGTGGTCGCGCTCGGCGGCGCCGGGTTCGTGCTGTACGAATGGAAGAAGGGCGACAAAGAGGCCGAGGACGCGCGGCCCGGCCTCGGCGACGGCGACTGCAACGACCAGGTGCTGCGTCGCGACGACGATCACTTCGACAACGCGTGCAAGGCGTACCGGCTGCAAACCATCGGCTGGGTCGTGACCGGCGTGGCCGGCGCGGCGATGATCGGCTCGTTCGTGATGGCCTATCTCCGCGACGACCGCCACACCGAGGTCAAGGGCTCGCTCACCGGTCACCGCAAGCGGCGCGAGCTCGCGATCACGCCGATCGTCACGCCGGAAGGCGGCGGTGCGACGCTGCGCTTCGACTGGTAAGCCTCACGCATGGCACGATGGCTCGCGCATGCTTGTGTCGTCCTGGCGCTCTGCTTCGGCGGTTCGGCCTGGGCCAAGCCCAAGATCGCGATCCTCGGCCTCGAAGCCGCGCCGGGCACGGGCGGCACCGTCGATCCCGCGACGACCCAGGTCGCGCGCGCGATCACCAAGGAGCTGCGCCAGCGGGCGCGCGCGGTCGCCAGCCCGTACACGATCGCGCCCAACAGCAACAAGGAGCTCACCGACGAGAAGCTCCTGATGTCGTGCGACAGCGAGGCGGCGAGCTGCATGGCGGTGATCGGCGCCGGGCTCGCGGCCGATGTCGTCATGTACGGCCGGGTCGAGAAGAAGGGCGAGGTCTATCGGGTCTCGCTGAAGCGGCTCGACGTCCAGGCCAAGACGATCGAGACGCGCAGCGAGGAGCTGCCCGTCGGCAGCTCCGTCGTCGGCATGGCCAAGCGGCTGTACTTCGGCCTGGTCGGCCAGTCGTCGATGGTCGGCGCGCTGACCGTCAAGGCGGTGAGCCAGACCGGCGCCGTGATCGCGAACGGCAACGTGACGATCGACGACCAGGCGCGCGGCCCGCTGGTCGCGGGCCGGCTCACCGTGAACAACCTCGCCGAGGGCCGCCACGTGCTCGGCGTCGAGGCGCGTGGCTACCGGCGGTTCGAGGAGACGGTGACGATCCGCGCCGGCGAGCCTGCCACGATCAACGCGCTGCTGCTGATCCGTGACGCCGCGCGCGAGCCGGCGCCGGATCGCTCGGGGCTGTGGCGGGCATCGTTCATCACCAGCGTCGCGGTGGCGGCGCTCGGCGGCGCGTTCGCCGGCTACAGCTTCTACCAGCAGGAGAGCGGCGACCCCGAGCCGCATCCGGAGGTGGAAGGCCAGATCGTCCCCCAGCTCACCAACAACGAGTGCAGTCTGTCGGTCGCCGAGATCAAGGAGCAGAAGCACATCATCGTTGGCAACGAGGCCGAGTTCCGGCGCAAGTGCGACTGGCATCCGCGGATCTTCTATGGCTTCGGCGTCGCCGGCATCGGCGTGGTCGGCGCACTGGTGTCGTTCGTGATGCTGTCGCGCGAGTCGGGCTCGAGCGAGCCGCTGCGCACCGGCGAGCGCAGCGCCCAGCGCCGCGTCGCGGTGACGCCGATCGTGACGCCGTCGTTGACCGGCGCGTCGCTGTCAGTGACCTGGTAGCTCGCGGCGCGGCCGGATCCGGAGCACGACGGACTTCGAGGTCGGCGTGCCCGAGCGATCCGCCACGCTGCCGAGCGGGACCAGCGGGTTGGCCTCGGGGAAGTAGGTCGCCGCGCAGCGCCTGGGGATCTCGTACGGCACGACGATGAACGCCTCGGCGACGCGCTCGCCGTCGGTCCACTCCGACACCAGGTCGACGATCTGGCGATCGACCAGGCCGCGCTCGGCGATGTCGATCGGGTTCAGGAACACGACGCGGCGCTCGTTGAACACGCCGCGGTAGCGATCGTTGTTGCCGTAGATCGTCGTGTTGTACTGGTCGTGGCTGCGGATCGTCATCATGCGCAGCCGGCCGGGCGGCAGCGTCAGCGCCGGCGGCTCGGCCACCGCGAACCGGGCGCGCCCGCCGATCGTCGCGAACGTGCGATCGCGCGCGACGTTGGGCAGCTGGAACCCGTCGGGCGTCGCGACCCGCGCGTTGAAGTCGGCGAACGCCGGCAGCACGCGGGCGATCAGGTCGCGGATCTTGCCGTAGTCGGCGACGAGCTCGGCCCACGGCAGCACATCGCCGAGCAGCGCCTGGCCCAGGCCGGCGACGATCGCCGGCTCGCTGCGCAGCTCGGGGCTGCCGGGCTCGAGCACGCCCTGCGAGCGGTGCACCATGCTCATCGAGTCCTCGACGGTGACGAACTGCGCGCCGCCGGCCTGCTGATCGATCTCGGTGCGGCCGAGGCAGGGCAGGATCAGCGCGCGCGCGCCGGGGTGCAGGTGGGTGCGGTTGAGCTTGGTCGACACGCTGGCGGTCATCGCGCAGCGCTCGAGGCCGCGCATCGTGCGCTCGGTGTCGGGCACCGCGGACACGAAGTTGCCGCCCAGCGCGACGAAGACCTTGACCTCGCCCGACTCGAGCGCGTGGATGGTCTCGACCGTGTCGTGGCCGGCCTCGCGCGGCGGCGTGAAGCCGAACACGGCGCCGAGCGCGTCGAGGAACGCCGGCCGCGGCAGGTGGTCGATGCCCATCGTGCGATCGCCCTGCACGTTGGAGTGTCCGCGCACCGGACACAGGCCGGCGCCGGGGCGGCCGACGTTGCCGCGCAGCAGCATGAGGTTGACGACCTCCTGGATCATCGCGACCGAGTTCTTGTGCTGCGTGAGGCCCATCGCCCAGCACGCGATCACCGCCTTGGCCTCGACGTAGAGGTCCGCGATCTTGCGGATGGTCGGCTCGTCGACGCCCGAGCGCTCGACCACGGTCGACCACGCGGTGGCCTCGGCGTGGGCGCGCCACGCGGCGAAGCCCTCGGTGTAGCGGTCGAGGAACGCGCGATCGATCAGCGTGCCGCCCGCCGCGGCGTCGCGCTCGAGCACGGCCTTGCCGACGCCGAGGAAGAACGCCTGGTCGCCGCCGATCTGGATCGGCACGTAGTGCTTGGCGAGCGCGACGCCGCCGCGCACCAGGTCGAGCGGCTTCTGCGGGTGGCTGAACTTCGACAGGCCGACCTCGCGCAGCGGGTTGATCGCGACGATCGTCGCGCCGCGGGCGGCGGCCTCGCGCAGCGTGGTCAGCATGCGCGGGTGGTTGGTGCCGGGGTTCTGGCCGGCGATCAGGATCAGGTCGGCGTGGTCGAAGTCGGTGAGCGAGACCGAGCCCTTGCCGACGCCGAGCACCTCGGACAGCGCGACGCCGCTCGACTCGTGGCACATGTTCGAGCAGTCGGGGAAGTTGTTGGTGCCGAACATCCGGCCGACCAGCTGGTAGAGGAAGGCGGCCTCGTTGCTCGTCCGGCCCGAGGTGTACAGCGCGCTCGCCTTGGGGCCGGCGGCGCGCAGCTCGTCGGCGAGGATGCGGAGCGCGTCGTCCCACTCGATCGGTCGGTAGTGCTGGTTGCCCGGCTTGCCGCGGTCCGGCCCACCCTCCGGATCGAACACCATCGGATGGGTGATCCGGCCGAGCTGGCCGAGCTCGAAGTCCGACATCGCGCGCAGCTGGTCGAGCGAGTGCGCGGCGAACACCTCGGGCGTGAGCCGCGCCGTGGTCGCCTCCTCGGCGACGGCCTTGGCGCCGTTCTCGCAAAACTCGAGGCGCGCGCGGTGGTCGGCGGCGGGCTCGGGCCAGGCGCAGCCCGGGCAGTCGAAGCCGGCGGGCTGGTTCATCGCGAGCAGCGCCTTGCCGCCGCGGATCAGGCCGGAGTCGCGGTACAGGTGGCGTGCGCTGGCGACCATCGCGCCCAACCCGCCCGCCGCGCGCGGCACGTGGCCGAGGTGAATCTCGGCGATCGGGACGTCCGGATCGTGGTCGGGATCGCGGGTCACGGACTCATCGTTACCACGCCCACTCTCGTGGTGTCGTAGGAGTTTATCCGTGTACGACCCGGTGGGTCACCGGCGCCGAGCGAGCTCGCGCGACGCGCGGGCGGTCGCGCGTTGGCGCGCGCCCATGTCGCCGCCGCGGCGGGCGGATCGCGCTGCGGCAGCGGGCAAATCGCGGTGCTGCGCTGGGTCATCGCTGGTCGCGTTCCTGCAAAGGCTTCTTTCATGATTTCGGTGAGCTCCAGCCGAGCCAAAGAGTTCCAGCCGGGCGATATCGTCGATGGTCGCTACCGGATCTTGCGCAGGTTGGCGGACGGCGGGATGGGCACGGTGTTCCTCGCAGAGCACATGCTGATCAAGCGCCGGGTCGCGATCAAGCAACTGCACGCCGAGCTCGCGCACGACCGGGCGATCGTCGACCGCTTCCTCAAGGAAGCCGCGGCCGCGGGGACGCTCGGCCATCCTCACATCGTCGAGTCGACCGACATGGGGTTCACGCGCGATGGCACGCCGTTCATCGTGTTCGAGTACCTCGAGGGCTGCCTGCTGATCGAGGAGATCACGCGGCTCGGCCGGCTGCCGGTGCGCCGGGCGCTCCACGTCGCCGCGCAGCTGGCGTCGGCGCTCGAGGCCGCGCACGCCGCGCGGATCGCTCACCTCGACCTCAAGAGCGACAACGTGTTCCTGACCGACCGCGACGACGACCTCGACCACGTCAAGCTGCTCGATTTCGGCATCTCGCGGTTCATGGAGGCCGACCCCGACCACACCCAGCCGGCCATCGTGGTCGGCACGCCCGAGTTCATGGCGCCCGAGCAGATCACGATGCCGGACCTGGTCGATGGCCG
>Ga0307513_10010531_pt1 | contig 11574 bp, 27 predicted proteins | sample 15_EM_MG_FD_202174 | JGI IMG/M metagenome (GOLD analysis project Ga0307513, IMG submission 202174) | Populus trichocarpa ectomycorrhiza microbial communities from riparian zone in the Pacific Northwest, United States - 15_EM | ecosystem: Host-associated > Plants > Roots > Unclassified | place... | reverse complement strand
GCCCGCCAGGCCGGCGCCATCGATCTTTCGAGCGGCTCGGGCATCGCCTCGCTGCGCGTGGAAATCACCATTGCCGGCGCCACCACGCCGACGCTGACGGGCTTCTGCGACGTGCAGCCGCCCACGAACGACCCGGCCGAAGCCGGTATCCGTGGCCTGATGGTGCGCCGCCACCGTGCAACCTTCGTGGTTGGTGCGGCCGGCATGTTCGCCCTGCCGGTGCCCCATCTGGACCCGGCTGGCGGCGGCTCCAACTACCGGCGTATCTACTTCTACAGCGCCAACATGACCGCCTTCAAAACGGTGCGTGAAGGTGTGACGGAACACGAACTGACCAAGCTGCAAAACGAAGCTTCGGAAAAGGACAATTTCCGCGTTCCTCAGGCGAACTTGGTGGTGTTCGACCCGGCCGCCGGTGTGCGCTCGGCGCAGTTCTACGGCACGTTCTCCGCTGGTGAAACCATCACCATCGAAACCGAAGAGCTGCTGACCTACAACGCGTATTGATCGGGGTCCATAACCATGGACTCTGTCTCTCTCGCGGCGCAACAAGACGACTTGCGGCCCATCCGCATGTTTGTCGGCGCGCTCTCTGGCGCCCTGATCGGCTCGAATGATCAGAGCGTGGTCGGTGTTGACGCCTACAGCTACAACCAGCCGTACCAATACCAAACGGTGGGGCCGTGGGGCACCAGCGTTGAAGGCGCGGGCGTGCCCATTGCGGCCACGGCCGGCGGCGGCCTGTACATCTCGCCGATGCTGGTTTTGATCGGCATCGGGGCTGCAGCGATGTTGCTGCTGAAACGCTGATGGCTGGCACCAGTCCAGCATCATCTGCATTAGGAGCACTCATGGGCGGTATGCCTTCGGTCAGCGCGTCGTCTTCGGCGGCGTCTTCGCTCGGTTCAAACGGGGCAATGTGGGGCTTCGATAGCTCGGGCTGGAATGTGAACATGGCCGGAAGCGGAACCTCGTTGCAGTCGGCATCCGGCGGCATCAATTGGCTGTACGTAGCTCTGGCGGTGGGCGCATGGTATCTGCTGCGCAAGTAATCCCGGCGCGCTGGGATGCGGAACGCATCAAGGCGCTGCAGGCCTCGGTGAACGCGAACCCATGGGGGCCGTTTGAGGACGTGCGCGACGTGTTCATGGGCGCATCGCTCTACAGCTACAGCAGGGCCGGCGAACAGGCCTTGATGGCCGTGCGGCCGGTGCGCCTGGCGCATGGCACGCGGCTCGATGTGGTCGGCCAGGTGCTCACGAAAAGCTTGTATGTCCGGCAGTAAAAGCAACACCTCGCAAGCTACCACCAGCACCGACAACCGCCGTGTGATCGGCGAAAACGGCATCTCGGCCGAGGGGTCGAACGTCACTGTGACGAACAACACCCTTGATGCGGAGGTGCTCAATCGCGCGCTCGATTCGGTGGACAACATCACGGGCGATGCCTTTGGCTTCGGCAAGTCCACGCTGACCAGCATGGGCAACGTGTTTTCCGATGCGCTGGCGTCGAACGAGTCCGCTGTCAAACAGGTGCTGACCTACGGCATGGACACGACGAACCGGGCCTATGACAACGTGGACGAAACCACCAACTTGGTGAAAGACGCCTATGCCGACGCGAAAGGGCGGGGCGCCTTGACGGATCAAATCCTGATCGGTGCCATAGCTGCGATGGCCCTGATTGCTTACATGGCGGTGCGCAAGTGAAACCTACCAAAATTTACCCTGTCGTGGTGCCGGCGAACGGCTCGTTTCCGCTGCAGGCGATGGGCGACTATTTCAAGATCCTGAGCGCGACCACCGACATTGAAGTGCGTGGAGACACCTTCGGCACCATCGGCTTAATCAAGGCCGGCCAGGGCCTGCGCAACACCGATTTCAACCGGTTGGAGTTCCGCGACGTGTCTGGCTTTACGAACACCATTCAGGTGCTGGTTGGAGACTCGGACTTTGTGGATGAACGTATCACCGGCAGTGTTGAGGTCATCGATGGCGGTTTGAATCGGACCATCGCAAACGCAGCTTTCGCCAGCTCAAAGGGCCTGACCCCGGCCACCTCGACGAACAACGTTGGTATCCAGATATTCAACAACGGCTCCACGAAAAATGTGATAGTGGAACAGGTGCAGGTAATGAGCAATGCCACGAGCGGTGTGTTCATCTTGCGGGTGGATAACGTCGCACTCGGAAGCCCTGTAGCGGCGGTGTCCAAGCTCGCGGGCGGCGCGGATTCGGCCATTGCAAACTTGCGCAGCCAGGAGGGGGTCGCATGGTCGGGTAAGACCATCGCGCAAATCGGCTGGAACGCGGCATTCCAGAACGTCGCCTTCACCCCGAAGGAGCCCATCGTCTTGCCTCCGGGATTCGGCTTGAGTGTGACCGACGGCATCGTCGTGGCGCATTCCAGCTGGGTGAATTTCGAGCACTACGAACAATGATGGGCGAAAACAATTTCCTCCTGGGCGCCATCGGCGCGGTGTTGCTCGGCATGGCCGTGGCGCAGTGGCGCCGGCCGGGCGACGGCGGCACCGTGGCCGCGCCGGCCGATATCTCCGATGTGTTCGCAGGCTGGGGTGAGCCAGACCAGTCGCCGAACGTGCTGGAAAGCGTGCTCGTCTTCGCCGACCCGGGCACCTGGGGTTCCAGTGCTGTGCCGGTCGATGTGGCCGGGGCGAACGCGGCGGCCTTCCTGCGCATGATCCGCTTCAGTGAAGGCACGGACGGCCAGGACGGCTATCGCACCCTGTTCGGCGGCGCCCTGTTTGACAGCTACGCCGATCACCCGCGAATCTATGTCCCGTTCCGCAACACCAGCAGCAGCGCGGCGGGTGCCTATCAGATCCTGTACCGCACCTTTCAGGGCTTGCAGTCGAAGCTGGGCACCGCGGGTTTCAGCCCGGAGGTGCAAGACGCGATGGCACTGGAGCTGATCCGCGAACGCGGCGCGCTCAATGACGTGTACGCCGGCCGCGTGCAGCAGGCTATCAGCAAGGTGTCGAAGGTCTGGGCCTCTCTCCCTGGCGCTGGCTACAACCAGCCCGAACGTCAACTCTCCGCGCTGCTGTCGGCCTACGCCGACGCGGGCGGCAACCTGGAACAAGCATGAGCGCTGCAGCACCAAACCCCAATGGCAACATGATCCTTCTGGCCGTGCTCGGCATCGGCGCGTACTGGATCATGACCCGCCGCGCAAACGCCTCGACTGGCGCGCCTGGCGCGTACACCACGCAGCAGCAGGCACACCAGTCGGCGGCCAACAAAAACAACCTGATCGCCACCGGCTTGAACGCCATGGTGAACCTGTTCGGCCGCCTGGGCGGCGGCGGCAGCAGTTCGCCGACAACGGCCGCCGGCCAGGCGCTGCAGGGCATCGCCGGTACCACCATCCCGAGCATTGCCAACTGGTTTGGCGCCAGCAGCATGGATTACTCCGGCACCGGCTCGCTCTCCGACTACGTGAGCGGCGACGGCATCGTCGTGAACCCGGCCGGCTTCAGCAGCGGCTACGACTACCTCTCGGACCTGGGCCTGTAATGCAGAAAAAACACCTCGCTCTCTTGGCCGTGGCCGCTATCGGCGTGCTGCTGTACCTGCGCAAAAAGGAGGCCGCTGCGGAGATCGCCAGCACGGCCGCCACCGCCGCCACTGCCACCAAAGTCGAATGAAAATCGCGCCCGTCTCCGGTGATTTGCTGGTCAAGCTGACGCTGATCGCGGCGGCGGTGGGCCTGGTGGCCTACGGCGTAAAAGAGGTTAACGATAAGCTGTCGAAGCTGAAAAACCCGCTGGCCGGCATGAGTGACGTGCTGTACCAGACCATGGATGCCATCGGGAATGCCTGGACCAGCGGCGCCATCAATCCGGCCAGCACCGAAAACGTCATCTACAGCGGCGTCAACGATTCGCTGTTTCCAGCTGGAACCAACACGGTCGGTGGCTGGCTGTATGACCTGATCCATTCCGACCCGGTGAACCCCAACAGCTACGCGAACGCGCTCAGCGCCTGGGACACCGCCGGCCGCTGGAACAACCCATCCGCCTACACGGCGCCGGCCGAGCAGGGCGGGGCGGCGTTCGGCATCTACCCCAAAGCATTTTGAAAGGGAAACACCATGTGGAAAAAGATTCTTGATCGTCTGCGCCAGCCATCCACCGTGGCCGGCCTGAGCGCCATCGGCGTGCTGGTCGGCGTGCCGCCCGGCACCATCGATCTGGTCGGCCAGGCCGTCATCGGGGTGGCCGGCATCGTCGGCGTACTGACCGACGAACACGCCGGTAAGGCAGACGCTGCCAAATGAGCCAAGAGGTTCTGCAATGGCTGAATGTCCTGCTGCTGCCGATGGCGGGCCTGTTGGTGCGCCAGGGCGAACGCATCGCGCGGCTTGAGGCCCATGTAAGCACGCTGATCGAACGTCGAAAAGAGGTGCGACCGTGAAGCTACCCGCCATCGTTCCCACGCCGGCCGAGATTGGCCGTGAAGCATTGATCGTGATGGGCGGCGCGCTGCTGGCGGCCCTCATCATGAGCAATTGGCCGGCCGGTAAGGCCTACATCAAGCAGGCCTGGGCGGCCTGATTTTCAACCACAAAAAGGAACCACCATGGCAACGAAACGCAAACGCAGCAAGACCCCGCCACGCGGCAAGAACGGACGATTCAAGAAGCGCAAGTAGGCGCCGGCAGTCTCCAAGGATCAATTTCAGGCCGCACCGGGCAACCGGCGCGGCTTTTTGTATTTCCCGCTTGCATTACATTCTGGGGATGAAAAAACTCCTGATTTCTGTGGCGACATCCTTGGTGCTATGTGGTGCAGTTTCGGGCGCCTGGGCGGAGGGATTTCCGGCCCGTGTGGCCTATCGAAAAGCCATGACTGGCCCTGGGTATGTGCTCGTCATCGATACGACCGTCAAGCAAGATTTACCGGCAGTCCTCACGGTGTCGAGTCCTGCACTCGGGACAACCCGAAGCTACACCCTGAACCTTGCTTGGCGTCGTCCGAATGAGGTGGGTTACCGTGAAGGCGTGGCCGTCTATCCGGGGGACCATATCGAGTTGGCAAACAACTACTACGAGACTCTTGTGGTTGATTTGCCACGCTAGGTTTTTCACATACCGACGCCAAAAAACGGCGTGTTGGCGGCCTGTCCTGGCCCCGTGGCGCGCTCGGCCTCCAGTTCGTGGAGATGGGCCAGCAATTGGGCATTGGCGCGCTCCAGGCCCCGGGCCTGCTGGTAGTGCACGCTGGCGAAGTTCACGGCCTCGGTGTCGGCGGCCGAGCGGCCCCATTTCGTTTCCCAGAACAGCGCCAGGCGGATCGCCTGGGGTGCGCTGTCGTGGGTGCGGTAGCGGGTCAGCGTGCGCTCGGTGATGCCGAGATGGCGAGCGATTTGGCGATGGCTGGCCGGTATGTCGTCCAGCATGTAGGAGAACGGCGGCAGGCCTGCGGGGGTCGGGGCGCGGAACATGGCGGCGCCGATTCTGGGCTACTGTCGAGCTTTGTAAACGGCAGATAAAGACGTCAAAAGCGAAACGTGAAAATTAACAAAGTACGGTATGAATGCCGGAGGCCCGTGCATAGCTAGCTACGATTTCCATAGCATTCGGGACTTTACATAATATACATCGTATTAAGTACGTTTTTGTCCTTTTGCTCATTTTGTCGACTTTTCCAAGTTCATATGCACTACCTAGCCGCATCGGCACGTTCCTACAATCTTTGTTTCACAAAATAACAAAGGGTACGAAATGAAAACATATGCGCCGCGCAGCCTGCGCGGCCACCAGTTGGCCGAACTGATCTCCGAAATGCAGGCCACGCCGGCCCAGGTCGCCAAACATCTCGACGTTGCCGAGCGCACCGTTCGCCGCTGGCTGGCCGACGGCACGGCACCGCGCGCCGTGCTGGCCGCGCTGTGGCATGAGACACCCAGTGGCCGTTACGAGTCGGCGCTGGACGTGGGCAACGAACTGGCCATCGTGCGTGGGCTGTCGCGCTGCCACGAGGAAGCCGCCGCCGCCCAGGGCAAGCAATTGGCCGACCTTCTGGCTATCAGCGACACCGGCGCGGCCAATGACCCCATCTTGACCTGCGACGCGCCCGTATGGCGCGCTGCGGCCCTGGCGCTGGCCTCCGAGGTGCCCCGCATGCCACCGCCGCATCGGCGACCGCTGCGGCCGGAACTGCTCGCCATGTGAATATTCACCGTCCACGAAAAAGGCCCCGATCTGGGGCCTTTCCTTTTTCGCCGGCGGGCGTAACAGCCAGGCCGGTGTTACAGCGGACCTGGGCCCGAGTAACAGCCAGCTGGCAGTAACAGCCACCGATCGATGGCTGTAACACTGACCTGGCTACTTCTTGCGCTTGCGAAACTGGCCGTTGCTCTTGCGCGGTGGGGTGCGTTTCTTGGACATGGTGGGTTCTCCTTTGTGGTGGTTGAAATTCAGGCCGCCCAGGCCTGTTTGATGTACGCCTTGCCCGCGGGCCACTGCGACATCAAAAATGCCGCCAGCAGCGCGCCGCCCATCACGATGAGGGCTTCGCGGCCGATCTGGGCCGGGGTTGGGATGACTGCGCCAAGGGTCATGCCTTGGCCTCCAGTTGATCAAGTCGGCGGTGTGCCCGGTTCACGTCCGCGCGCAGCCATTCCAGCTTGGTGGATACGACGCCCCAGGTCACAGCGCCGTTCAAGATGATGCCGAGCACCGTGAGAACTTCCGGGCTCATGGGTTACGCGGCCTTTTCGGGGGTGACGATGGCGACGATGCCGGCCACACCGACCACGACCTGTTGCACGAGGCTCACGGTGGTGGTGGGCACGCCAAACATGGTGGCCAGTGCGGCGATGCCGGCCCAGGTGCTGGGCTCACGAAAACGGTTGAAGAGTGCTTGCATGGTGGTTCCTTTCGGTGGTTGAAAAATCGATCACCAGCCGCCCGAAGCGCCGCCAGTGTTGGTTGGTTTCGCGGACGTGAACAGGTCGCCCAGCGTGGTAAACGGTGTGACGATGTCCGGCGTGATTACTTGGTCCCCGGTGCTCATCAGGTGGTAGTAACTTTTGCTCGGGTCATACGGCGCGTTGAAGTTCTCGGCGATGTGATCGACCCATTCCGACGCCGCGGTGAACGGTGCCGTGACCGTGGCGAGGCCGCTGGCCACCTTGTCGGAGATGTCTTTCGTGACCTTGCGCACGGCCCACACGCCCACGCCGGCCACCAACGCGATGATGGCCAGCTTGATCAGCAGATCGGCGCTGACGGGGGCGACCTTCATGCGCCCATGCTCCCGTCCCAGTTGACTTGCAGGTCCAGCGCCTTCAGGGTGTTCACGCTGGGGTGCGCGTTGACGCTGCCGCCCAGATTGGGGAAGCCTTCAAGCGTCATGTCGGCGTTGCTCAGACGCTCCCAGGCCGAGCCCTGCCAGTCGGTGGCGTTGGCGAAGCTGGTGCCCTCGGACAGGCTTTGATCGACCTTTTTGCGCGAGTGGCCGCGCGCCCAGAGCATGGCCAGGACCACGACCGCGCCACCGATGTAGATGTCTTTCATGGTCTTAGCTCCCGTAGCTGGTGGCCAACTGGATCGACTGGCCGACCGGGTACAGCGCGTTCACGAGGTCCGAGGTCATGTTGAATTTCCATGGGTCGGCACCTGGGGCAAGGCCGAGGTCCAGCGATCCGCCCCAGCCCGGATAGATGCCGGTGGCGGTGTTGTTGATGGCGGTCGCTGGCTTGGTCGCCGCGACGGTGGTGCGCGTCATCTTGTAGACGCCGAACACGGCCAGCGCCGCTACGGCCACGATCAGGAGGTTGTCTTTGTTCATGGTGGTTCAGGCGTAGTTGCTGTCGGTGGCGTTGTTCACGTCGGCGATGATTTCGGCGTAGTAGTTGCGGGTTTCCTTCGGCGCGCTGGCGAGGCCCTTGCGCGCCACGTTGCCCTGCCCCCAGTTGTAGGCCGCGAGGGCCTCCGACCAGTTGCCGAACTTGCGGTACAGGCCCGCCATGTAGCGGCCGGCCGCGTAGATGCTGGCGATGGGGTCGGTGGGGTCAACGCCCATTTCTGCGGCCGTGGCGGGCATGAATTGGGCGATGCCGATGGCACCAACTGCGCTGCGGGTCTGCCCGCTGATGATGTCGGCGCGCCACCGGCATTCCTGCCACAGTTGGCGCTCCAGCATGCGCGACGGGATGCCGTTTTGTGCCTCCGCGTCGGCGATGGCCCCGGCATAGGTGACCGGTGCGGCCCACAGGCCGAGGACGCGCGTGAATACGTTGGGGATGTTGGTGATGGTGTTCATGAGGTCTTCCGTGATGCTGGTTTCGGTGGTGCTGGTGTCGTCTGGTGCGTAGTCGCTCGATGGGTCCATGCCGGCCGCATCACGCTGGAACTTGGCCAGCATGACCACGCCGGCCATGGCCGCTGCCATCACGATGAAAAGGCCGGTTCGGTTCATCACTGCTCGTAGTGCTCGAAGTTCACCCAACTGGAATGCGCCACGACGATGCCGTCGGTCACACTCAAGCCGTAGCCCGGAGGCAAGACGATGGGTTCCTTCGGGGTGAAGGCGACGTTCTGGAATGCCGTGTTCCAGCCGATCTGCGCGATGGTCTTCCCCGACCATACGGTCCCCTCCTGGCTGCGCAGGTTTGCAATGGCCGAATCCGCGCCGCCCGCGAGCTTGGACACGGCCGCGACCGGGCTTCCGAGTGCGACGTTATCCACCCGCAAGATGAACACACCGCTGGCGGCATTGCTCATGACCTGCACCTGTTCCACGATCACATTTTTCGTGGAGCCGTTGTTGAAAATCTGGATGCCGACGTTGTTCGTCGAGGTGGCCGGGGTCAGGCCTTTGGAACTGGCGAAGGCGCCGTTTCCGAGGGTCCGATTCAGGCCGCCGTCGATCACTTCGACGCTGCCCGTCACGCGGTTGTCGTCAATGCCACCGTTGCCGATGATCACGCTTCCGATGATGGTGCCGCCGCCCACGCGGTTGGTCATGATCCAGGTGGTTTCACTGGTGCCCGGTGGCAGCTTGTAGGACTGGCCCGGCATGAGCATGATTTGCAGGCCGCTGGCCCGGCCCTGCAGCTTGATGGACGAATCCGCGCCGCCCGCGTTGCCGCTGTAGAAGTAGAAATAGTCCCCGACCGCATCCAGTTGGCGCGGCACGCCCGGGGCTATGGCGATGTCGTAAATTTGCATTTCAGGCTTTCTTCAGGCTTTCTTCATCATCATCACGGCCGCGATGCCGACCACCGCGATGGCTACGAGGATCAGCGACTTGTTGCCGGTGGCCTGGGCCGTGGCGTCCGAATAGGCGCTTGCCGCCGTGCCCGCCAGTTGGCCGGTGAGCGTGGTTACCGCGTCTTGGTTCTTCTGGGCCTGTCCGAACAGGGCCTCAGCTGCGGCGAACAGGTGATCCACGTTGGTGGCGTTGTTGGCGATGCCGGCCAGCGCAATCTGTTTGCCAGCGTCGATGCTGGTGCTGTCCACGCTGGTGTTGTAGGTGGTCAGGCTGTTTTTGTCGCCCGTGACGCCGATGGAGCCGCCATCCACGACGGCCCGCTTGTCCGAGTTTTCGGTGGTGGTTTGGGTTGAGTTGGTGGATTCGGACTTGCCGCCACCACCGCCGCCGCCGCACACGTAGCCGCCGCCCAGCTTGTGCCGGGTGCAGCTTTCGCCGATGGGTTCGCCCATCGCATAGAGTTGTTTCCGGCTGATCATTTGAGTTTCTTTCGTAGGGTCACACTGGTGACCTCAAAGCCGAGTTTTTGCAATTTGTGGATGAGGCCTTTGCGCCGCGTGTTCAGTGCGATCTGGGACGCGCCGAGGCTGCGCGCCTGGGCTTCGATGGCTGGCATGACGGTGGTGGTCAGGTCCACGCCCGGCCGGCCACCGCCCGCCGCCATCACCCAGGCCACCCGGGCCGCTTCGTGCTCGGCAATCTGCAGGTTGTAGGCCGCGACCACTGCCCCGCCCTCTTCCACCGCGTAGGTGTCACCGGCACGGCACATTTCCGCAGCCGTGACGGCCCCGACGCTGGTGTCTGATTTCGGCGCGTCAATGCGGCCCAGGTGCGAGAGCACGCGGGCCGCGTTGACGGGTCGAACGACTAGAGACGCTTCCACAGGATGAAGCCCAACAAGGCCGCGCCAAGCATCAGGCCCCACGGCAGATCGGCCAGCGAGCCTGCGCCCGAGCCCGCACCACCGCCGCCGCTGGTGCCGCCCGACGCCGTGGCGTGGCCGGTGGAAACCGTCCAGCCCGAGCCGTCCAGGCCGAACAGGCCCGCAAGCCCGCCCGTGTCCTGGCCGGCCGACGACGGCCCCGCCGCGCCGCCCGCGCCGCCCGTGAGGGAGATCGGCATAGAGGTTCCAGGAACTGCCATGGCTAACCCCGCTTTCCGGTGAGCAGCAGCAGGGCCAGCGCGCCAGCAATCAGCATGACCATGCCGCTGGACACGCCGATGGTTGCGCCGCCCGAGCCGACGCGGATACCGGCCGCGTTGCCCTGTTGGTACAAGCCGCCGTTCGTCGCCTCGAAGCGCTTGTAATCCAGCAGCTTGTCGGTTGCGTTGGACTGCGCCCAGGTGCCGACGCCGAACTTGAACACGTCCAGAATCTGCGCCGAGTACTGGCCCAGGCCACCGCCGCCCGCGTCCACCGGCTGCGCCTGAATGGCGGTCACCGGGGTGTTGTAGGTGCCGTCCGACTGCGCGCCGACCGTGGAGCCGAAGCCCCAAGGATCAGAACCCTCCGTCGTGAGGCCCATTGCGCCGAGGTCATCAAAGAGAGACATATCTGTCCCTCCTTTACATGTTGCCCAGCAGGTCCAGTGCTTCGATGGTTGCAACCACGGTATCCGCTGCGGACACCGTCACGTTGAATTCCAGCGAAACCATGTCTTGCGTTTTGATGGCATTGCTGTAGTTGTCATCCACGCACGGGTCGTAGGTGTACAGGTTCGTTTGCGCCACCTTGCCGCCCGTGTCGAGCTGGTAGAAGGTGTTCACCACCGTGGGCACGTTGTCGTGAATCACGATGCCGTTCTTCTTCACTTCCAGGGCCGTGACGTTGCCGGTGTGGGCGAAGTGCACGCGCTTGATGATCGCGCCACGGTTGGCCACGTCGATCAGCTTGAACGGGAACTTGCCCGCGCCACTCATGGAGGTGGTGAACTGGATTTGCTTGGACAGCACGCCCAGGGCCGCAGGCGGGCCGAACTCGGACCAGCTGTCCAGGGTCGGCGAGGTGGCACCGGCAATGGTCACTTCCAGCGTGAGCGAGGACACGCCCTGCGCGGTGTTGATGTTGCCGATGTACTGTTCGGCCATCAACTTGGCATTGGGTTCGGTGAAGTCCAGCACCAGGAAAGATGCCGACACGCCGCGCTTGCGGTAGGTGTTGATCAGATCGGCGCGCGAGCCGGTCTGTTGGTAGATGATTTTGCCGTTCAGACGAACGTTGATGTTCGTGATCATGGCCTTGGTGAAGGTGCCGCCCAACTGCAAAAAGATGCGGTTGTAGCTCATGCCGATGGGCAGCGAGCAGGTTGCGATGCCGCTGGCCACCACGTTGG
>Ga0307513_10010530_pt1 | contig 11574 bp, 9 predicted proteins | sample 15_EM_MG_FD_202174 | JGI IMG/M metagenome (GOLD analysis project Ga0307513, IMG submission 202174) | Populus trichocarpa ectomycorrhiza microbial communities from riparian zone in the Pacific Northwest, United States - 15_EM | ecosystem: Host-associated > Plants > Roots > Unclassified | place... | reverse complement strand
CGGCCGGGGTCGCGCGGCGGGTGACCGCGCGGATGCGGGCGAGCAGCTCGTCCACGCCGAACGGTTTGGTCACGTAGTCGTCGGCTCCCGCGTCGAGCGCGGCCACCTTGTCGGTGCTGCCGGCGCGGCCGGAGAGCACGATGATCGGCGCCTCGGTCCAGCCGCGGAGGCCGCGGATCACCTCGACGCCCTCCATGTCGGGCAGGCCCAGGTCGAGCACCACGAGGTCGGGGTGGCGGGTGGCGGCGGCGTGCAGCGCGCTCGCGCCGTCGGGTGCCGTGTCCACCTCGTAGTTCCGGGCGCGCAGGTTGATGCGGAGCGCGCGGATGATCTGCGGCTCGTCGTCCACGACCAGGATCCGGATGGGCATGCCGCCCATCATGCATCGGTGCGCGGCGTCCAGCGGCCCACCACGGCGGCGACCACCGAGACCAGGTACAGCTGGCCGGTCAGCGCCTCGGCGACCACGACCGCGCGGGCGGCGTCCGAGGCGGGCACGATGTCGCCGAAGCCGACCGTGGTCAGCGTGACGACGCTGAAGTAGAGGAAGGCGGAGGCGTCGTCGACGTCGTCGACCCCGCTGAGGTACGGGCCGCCCGCGACCGCGGCGACCATCTGGTGCACGGAGGAGAAGAGCAGGGCGAGCAGCAGGTACGTGGCGAGCGCGCCCGCCACCGCCTCGGCGTCCACCCGGCGGCCGCGGACGATCGTGTGGACCGTCGCCGCGATCGTGGCGCACACCAGCAGCACCGTCGCGGCGCTGGTCAGCGCCGTGGCCAGGCGTATCTCGCCGATCGCGACCACGACCGCGCTCACCACCACCCCGACGACCGCGCTCACCAGGGCCGCCCGGCTCCAGCGCCGGGGGCCGGCCATGCGCGCGGCCTGCACCAGCGCCACGCCGAGCACGAGCACCCGCAGGGGGACGGCCTCCTCGCTCTGGCCGAACGCGATGACCAGGACGTACAGCACGACGATCGCCGCCAGCAGCGCGCCAAAATGCGGTGTCACGGGGCGCTCCACCAGCTCAGGTTACGTACCGGGCGCCGCGGGCACGGGTCGCCGGGCCAGAATGGGGTCATGCGACTTCCGATCATGCCGCCGGTGCCGCCGATGCTGGCCAAGGCGGTCAAGGGCCTGCCCGAGGGCGCGATGAGCTTCGAGCCGAAGTGGGACGGCTTCCGCTCGATCATCTTCCGGGACGGCGAGGAGGTGGAGGTCGGCAGCCGCAACGAGAAGCCGATGACCCGCTACTTCCCGGAGCTGGTCGAGGCGGTGCTGGCCAACTTCCCGGAGCGGGCGGTCATCGACGGCGAGATCATCCTGATCGGCGAGGGCGGCGACCGCCTCGACTTCGAGATGCTCCAGCAGCGTATCCACCCCGCCGCCAGCCGCGTGAAGATGCTCTCGGAGACCGTGCCGGTCCGCTTCGTCGCCTTCGACCTGCTCGCGCTCGGCGACACCGACTGGACCCAGCGCCCCTTCGCCGAGCGGCGGGCCGCGCTGGAGGAGGCGCTCGCCCCCGCCAAGGCGCCGATCCACATCACGCCGGTGACCACGGACCGCGAGGTGGGGCAGCGGTGGTTCCACCAGTTCGAGGGGGCTGGGCTCGACGGGGTGATCGCCAAGCCGCTCGACGGGCTGTACGAGCCGGACAAGCGCGTGATGTTCAAGGTGAAGCACGAGCGGACGGTGGACTGCGTCGTGGCGGGGTACCGGGTGCACAAGAGCGGCCCGGACCGCATCGGCTCGCTGCTGCTCGGCCTCTACAACGCCGACGGCGAGCTGGCGAGCGTGGGCGTGATCGGCGCCTTCCCGCTGGCGCGGCGGGCGGAGCTCTTCGAGGAGATGCAGCCGCTGGTGACCACGTTCGACGAGCACCCGTGGGCGTGGGCGCGGCAGATGGAGGGGCAGCGCACGCCGCGCAACTCCGAGGGGAGCCGCTGGTCGGGCGGCAAGGACCTATCGTTCGTACCGCTGCGGCCGGAGCGCGTGGTCGAGGTGCGGTACGACCACATGGAGGGTGTCCGCTTCCGCCACACCGCCCAGTTCGTGCGGTGGCGCCCGGACCGCGAGCCGCGCTCCTGCACGTACGAGCAGCTCGAGGAGCCGATCAACTTCGACCTGGAGGACGTGCTCAGCGCCGGCCGCTCCTCGTGACGGGGGCCGCCGCCCCGGTGATCAAAGGTCCGCTCAAGTTGTTCTAGCGACTTGAGCGGACCTTTGATCTTGGTTAGCGCACCAGCTGCGCCGGCTGGCGGGCGGCCGTGATCCGGGCCGGGGCGGGTACGTGGCGCTGGCGGGCCACCAGCACCGGGCAGTGCGAGTGCCGCAGCACGGCCTGAGTGACCGGGCCGAGGGGCGTCGGGCGGTCGCCCTGCGCGCCGACGACGACGAGCTGCGCCTCGGCCGAGGCGGCGACGAGTGCCTTGCCGGCCGGCCCCGCCACCCTCGGCGTGCAGGACGACGAGCCCCGTCCCGCGGCGCCGCGCCTCCTCGACGGCGGCGGCGAGCCCCACCGACGCGTCCGGCGAGCCGTCGACGCCGACGACCACCGGTCCGGATCCGTCGCCGGAACCCCGCACGCAAAGCACCGGCCCCACCGCCCGCGCCGCCACCTGGAACGACACCGACGCCGTAGGGTCGGCCGGCCCGGTCGGGTCGTCGCTGCCGATCACGAGCATCGAGGCGCGCGCGGCCGTGCGCAGCAGCACCTCGATCGTGTCACCGTCGACCACCTCGGGCGTGACGACGAGGTCCCGATATCTCTCGGCGGCCCGCTCGGCGGCGTCCGTCACGATCCGCTCGGCGTGCTCACGCTCCGCGCCGTCGTCGCCCGGCGGCAGCTCCAGCGGCCACATGAACGCGTGTACAACGTGTAACGAACGGCCGGTCGCCGCCGCCGCGCCGGCGGCTGTCCAAACGGCGCCCGCGTCCGTCGTCAAATCCTTCACACCAACCGCAACAGGCGCATCTGTATCCGCCATAGCCGCCTACCTCCGCATTGAGGTTCGATCGCCGTCAATACCGTCACCCGCGAACCGGGACGGTGTCATACCCCTCTGCCTGCTCACCTAACCGCATGTGATGTCACAACGACAGGCCTTGTGCACGGATCGGGACCTTTCCCACACATGGTCCGAAGGTCGAGTCCGAATCAGTGTGTGGGACGTTGTGGTGCTTTAAGGGTCAAAGCGGGCATTCTTCCATACCGCTTCTCCCATAGCGCCGCGCGAGCCGAGGCACTGACCTGCATGGATGGTCAACTCCGCGAGCGCTCCAGGGCACCTGCTATTGCCCCGCCGCGACCGGTCGAGTATCCAAACATGCAAAGACTTGCATCGACCAAGGGGGACCGTCGTGCGCAGAGTCGCCGCGGCATGGATCACCGCTGTCGTCGTCATCGCGGGGACACCGACATTTTCCGGTACGGCGGCCGGTGCGCCCGCCGCACCACCAGATCTGAGCCTGGCCGGGGAGAGCCACGTCTCGCGCGACCTCGACAACCGCGAAGGCGTTGTGGCGCCGAGCGCCGCGCAGCGGGCTCGCGCCGGTGGCGTCCGCTTCACCGCTGTTGGCCCGCCGCGCGCGCTCGGCAACGCCGCGAAGCCGCTCGCGACCGGCCTTTCCGCCGACGCCGAGCAGGCCGCCCGGGCCTACCTCGCCGGCAACCGTGACCTCTTCGGACTCGACGAGGCGGCGGTCGCCGCGCTGGAGCCGCTGCTGGTCCGCGAGCTCGGCACCGGCACGATCGTGACGCTGCGGCAGCGCTTCGGCGACCTGCCCGCCGGCCACGACGGCCTCGTAACCGTGTTGGTCAGCGCGGGCAACGTCCCGGGGTCGGGAAGATCTGGTCCGAGGAGCGAAGCGACGAGGCCGGATCGCGCCGGCCGTCCGGGGCGTCCAGCGAGCGAAGCGAGCGCGACCAGCAACGTCTTGCGGGTCACCTCCTCGCTCTCGCGTGACACGAGCGTGCCCGAGGCGGCGACGCTCTCCGCGGCGGACGCGGTCGCGATCGCCCGTAAGGACGCCGGGCTCGGCGAGAGTGCCGGTGCGAGCGACGTCCGCCGGGTGGCGGTACCGACGCCCGCCGACGGGCCGCGCGACGCGTACGCGGTGACCCTCACCGCCCCGAACGCCGCCGACCCGCTCGCCGTCACCACCTATGTGGACGGTCGCACCGGCGAGGTGCTGGTCCGCGAGGACCTCGTCGACTTCGACTCGGACAACCCCCGCTGGGCGGTCTTCCCGGCCTCCCCGCCGGCGTCGAGGGTCCTGTGGTGCCTCGAGGCCACGCGGGGCTGCGCCAAGGCGGTCAGCGACCCGAACACCGGCGCGGCCTGGGACGTCAACGTCGCCACCGGGCTGCCCACCTTCACCTCGCGGGGCAACTCGGCCGACAACGCGCTCAGCCTCGGCGCGGGCAACCCGGTGGTACCGGCGACGCCGAGCCCCAACCGCGAGTACACGTACCCGTTCACCGACCAGTGGCGGCTGGCCCGCTGCAACCCGACCGTCTTCGCCTCCGCCCAGCGCAACGACGCGGACGCGGCCATCGCCAACCTCTTCGCGATGCACAACCGCATGCACGACTGGGCGTTCAACCTCGGCTTCACCGAGTCCGCCTGGAACATGCAGGTCGTCAACGTCTCCGGTGAGGGGCTCGGCGGCGACCCGGAGACCGGCCGCGCCCAGGCGAACGCGCTCGGCGGCAGCCGTAACAACGCGAACCAGGGCACCGGCCGCGACGGCCTCCCGCCGACCACCAACATGTTCCTGTGGCAGCCGCAGGCCGGCGCGGCGTACCCGCCCTGCGTCGACGGCGACTACGACATGACGGTCATCGGCCACGAGTACACCCACGCGATCACCAACCGCATGATCGCCGGCCCGGACACCGGCATCGGCTCCGCGCAGGGCGGTGCCATGGGCGAGTCCTGGGGCGACCTCCTCGCCGCCGAATACCTTTACGAGTACGGCTTCCGCGCTCCCGGCGCCAGCCCATTCGTCACCGGCGCCTACGCCACCGGCAACACCGAGAACGGCATCCGCAACTACGACTCCACCCGCAGCCCGCTCAACTACGCCGACGTCGGGTACGACCTCGTGGGCCAGCAGGTGCACGCCGACGGCGAGATCTGGAGCGCCACCCAGGTGCGGCTGCGCGAGGCGTTCCTCACCGAGTACGGCAAGGGCACGCCGTCACTCCAGGCCCGTTGCGCCGACGGCCTCGTCGAGATCAGCTCCTGCCCGGGCAACCGGCGGTGGGCGCAGCTGATGTTCGACTCGTTCCTGCTCCAGGCGGGCAGCCAGTTCAGCATGCTGGACATGCGGGACAACATGCTCGCCGCCGACCTGGTCCGCTTCGGCGGGGCCAACCAGGAGCTGATGTGGAACGCGTTCGCCCAGGCCGGCATGGGCCGGGACGCCACCAGCGGCCCGAGCGACGCCGACCCGGTACCGAGCTTCGCCTCCCCGTACGCCGACAACGCCACCGTCACCCTCCGCCCGCTCGGCGACTCCGACGGCGCGCCGATCCGCCTGTACGTGGGCGACTACGAGGCACGGGCGGTGCCGGTCGCCGACACCGACCCGGAGACCGAGCTGCCCGACACGTTCGAGATCCTCGGTGGCAAGCAGTTCAACCTCGTCGCCGCGGGCCCCGGCTACGGCCACCGCAAGCTCACCACGCTCTTCCTGCCCGGCCGCGCCCAGGAGCTGAAGGTCAACCTGCCGCGCAACCTGGCCTCCGCGGCGGGCGGCGCCACGGTGAGCGGCCCGGGGGTCAACGTGGACCGGCTGATCGACGAGACCGAGGGTACGAACTGGGCCTCGCTCGACGGTGTGGCCGGCCGCACGCTCACCGTCGACCTCGCCGGTGACCTGCCGCAGCGGGTCAGCGTGGTGAATGTGAGCGCGCTGCTCCGCCCGCCGGCCGCCGGCGACGTGGACCCGTTGACGCAGAACAGGTTCTCCGCGCTCCGCTCGTTCAACGTGTGGGCCTGCGACGCGACGAAGGCCGACTGCGCCACGGACGCCGGTTGGCGGCGGGTGTACCGCAGCCCGAGCGACGCCTTCCCATCCGGCAACTTCCGCCCGACGGCGCCGTCGCTGAACCTGCGGCAGTTCAGGTTCAACCCGACGCCCGCCACCCACCTGCGCCTCGAGGTGGTGGCGAGCCAGTGCACCGGCAACCCGCTCTACGCCGGCGAGCAGGACGCCGACCCGGCGGCCGCGACCGACTGCACAGCGGCCAGCCCGTTCGCGACCCAGGTACGGGTGGCGGAGTTCCAGGCCTTCACCCGCTAGGGCGTGTCTGATGGATCTTGTGGGTGCGAGGCGAGGTCCAGGCGGCGGTCCGGGCGTGCCGGGCGGAAGGTCGCATACCGGTGTTGTATGTGGCCTTTCGTCCGGTGCGGCTGGTCGTCGTCTGGACCCGCCGCAGCCCCGCAAAGATCCGTCAGACACGCCCTAGCACGTCGACCTGATCGGGGGCGTGGGCCGCGGCCCACGCCCCCGACGTCGCCAGGGAGTTGACTGACGCAGCTGACCTCGCGGCCTGCACGCCCAGGCCCGCCACGGGCTGACGGTCGTGCGCCATGAGCAGCCTCGGTGATATGGCATCAAACCCGGACGATCCGCTCGGTTGTCGATGCCGGCCTCGGAGGGTGCCGCGGCGCCCGTGATACGCGCGATTGGCGACTGCGGACCCACCCGCCAGCGCCGTAGCGTGCGGGCCATGCCGGAGACGCGGACCCGGCGTACGGGCGGTGGGCGAGCACGGGGGTCGCTCACCAGCAGCCCACAGGCGGGAGGGACACCGACCGCGTCACCTATCTGGCGCGGCCAAACCGTCCTGTGCTGGTCGCCGACAGCCTCGAAGAGCTGAGCGGTCCGGAGCGCGGCGTGGTTGTGCTGCCGCACCGCCTGATGTGGCAGCACGACCGGCGTTTCGACCTCGACGACCCCGACCTGCTGCTCTGGATGTATGAGAATGTTCCGCGCGAGGCCATCCGCCGCGACGAGCTACGCCGGTGGATCAATGGGCGGGTGCTGGTTCGCGTCTGGGACCGGCTCAACCTTCCCCGCCCCGTCCGCCAGGCGTGGGAGGCCCGTTATCCGCAGCTTCAACCCGCGGCATGACCCCGGGACAGGTTCGCGCGGTGGCCGAGGGCCTAACTGGCATACTCCTGCGGTGCTGTTGCGGAGTGAGCATCTGAGGGTCGCCGCTGACAATCTCGAGCTGGCGGTGGAGTGGCTGCGTCCGTACGGGGCGGCCGGGGTCAACTACGAGGTCGGGACCCTGGGCGACCAGTTACCGGAGATCCGGGCGTGGCTGTCCGGCCTGTGCCGGGACGACGGCTGGGCCAAGGGGTTCTACAACTCCGATGTGGAGTTCGTCCTGGCCCTCGCTCTCGCGCTGCCCCAGGACGGCGAGCCGGACACCGGCGGCGGCGAGCCCGACAACGGCGGCGTCGAACGCGGCGACGACGGCTGGTACGTCGCGGGAGGCGCGCCGGTCGTCCTGTTCGGGGACGCGCACTTCGACGCGGGGCTCACGCTGGAGGGGCCGCTCGTCGTGCTCGGCGACCTCACCGTCGACGGGCTCCTGCAGGATGGCGACGTCGACCAGAGCCTGCTGGCCGTCACCGGCGACCTGCGCGCCCGGGCGCTGCACAGTGGAGCGTTCAACCTGGTGTTGGGCGATATCGCGGCGGACGTGATCGTCTGCTTCAACAGCGACGGCGGTCTGGGCGCCGGGGGTGACATCGTCGCGGACCTGTTCGTGCAGGGCCAGCACTCGTACGAGCTCGGTGGCGACCTGCGCGTCCGCGTCCCGATCCTGGACTGGCTCCCGGACGGCACCGTCCTCGCCCAGGAGGGCACCGCGGAGGAACGGCTCGAGCCGTGGCTACCCGCCGGCCACACGATCTGGCAGCTGCTCACCGAGGCGGGCGAGGGGCGATCTCCGGTATTGGCCCACCGCGACTGATCGTCGATTGGCCCAGCGAGCGGCGCGGAAAGACGTAGCCCTGGGTGAACACGCCCCGGCGGCCGTCGGCGAGCGGGACAAAAGCGCACCTTCCGGCGGGTAGCCCGCACATGCGGATATCGCAGGCCACTGCCTTGACAAGCGCTTTCCTGGATCCATAGCCTTCTACTTTGTTTAAACGTTTCACCAACATGCCTATCTATCTCAATCGGCCGCCCACCCACGGAGGCGCTGATGAATACCCGCACGCGTGCGCTCCTCGCGAGCGCCTGCACCCTCGCCCTCATGACCCTCGGCGCCGTACCGGCATCGGCCGGCGGACACGGCCACGGACCCAGGATGGAGCGCCTCGACCGGGGCCTCGTCGCGGCCACCACCCCGGGCGGCGTCTTCCTGAGCTGGCGGCTGCTCGGCGCCGAGGCCACCGGCCACAGCGCCACCGGCCTCACCGGCGCCAACTTCCGCGTGTACCGGGACGGCCGCTCCATCGCCACCGTCACCGACAGCACCAACCACCTCGACGCGAGCGGCACCGCCACGTCGTCGTACCGGATCGGCATGCTCGTGCGCGGCCGCCAGGTCTCGGTCAGCGCGGCGGTCAAGCCGTGGGCCGCCGCCTCGCTGGACATCCCGCTGCGCAAGCCCGCCGACGGCGTGACCCCGGTCGGCGAGGCGTACACGTACTCGGCCAACGACGTCAGCGTCGGCGACGTCGACGGCGATGGGCAGTACGAGTACGTGGTCAAGTGGGACCCGTCCAACTCCAAGGACGTCTCCCAGGTCGGCTACACCGGCCCGGTCTACATCGACACGTACGAGGCGGACGGCACCCTCCTGTACCGCGTCGACCTCGGCGTCAACGTCCGCGCGGGGGCGCACTACACCCAGTTCCTCGTGTACGACTTCGACGGCGACGGCCGCGCGGAGATGATGTTCAAGACGGCGCCGGGCACGCGCGTGATCCGGTACCACCGCGACGGCACGGTCGCCTCCACCCGCTACGTCACGCTGCCGAAGCGGGACGTGCGGGCCGGCTACTCGCACGCCGACGACTACCGGCTCAGCGCGGCCGGCTACCGCGAGCGGCTGATCGGCGTCTTCCAGGGCTGGGACAGGCATCCCGAGGTGGTCGCCGGGCGGTGGCCGTCCACACTGGAGACCGCGTTCGGCATCGCGCCCACCTACACGTACCCACTGTCGCGTGTGGACGCCACGGCGCTCGTCGACTACTTCATCGACGTGTACGCCCCGGCCCGCAGCGCCCGCAACGTACTGCGCAGCTTCGAGGGCTTCATCGTGGACGGTCCGGAGTACCTCACCGTCTTCGAGGGCGCGAACGGCCGCGAGCTGCAGACCATCGACTACAAGCCGGGCCGCCACGACGACGGTCTCATGTGGGGCGACTACGCGATGGCCCGCATCGAGCCGGGCAACCGCGTCGACCGCTTCCTCTCCGCCGTCGCCTACCTGGACGGCAAGCGCCCCTCGGCCGTCTTCGCGCGGGGCTACTACACACGCTCCACAATGGTCGCCTACGACTGGGACGGCAAGCGGCTGCGCGAGCACTGGTACGTGGACAGCGGCTGGGTGCCCATGACCAACCCGTTCAACGACGGGCCGCACGGGCGGGACGGGACGGACCCCGAGTTCAAGACGATAACCACGCAGGGGTACCACTCGCTCAGCGCGTCCGATGTGGACGGCGACGGCAAGCAGGAGATCGTGTACGGCGCGGCCACGATCGACCACGACGGCTCGCTGCTGTACAGCTCGTTCGCGGTGGCGCCGCCGCAGAGCGCCACCCCCGGTCAGAATGTGCGCCTCGGCCACGGCGACGCCATGCACGTGACCGACATCGACCCCGACCGGCCGGGCCTGGAGATCTACAGCTGCTTCGAGGGCGGCACCTTCGCCCCGTACGGCCACGCCATGCGCGACGCCGCCACCGGCGAGGTGCTCTTCGGCGACTACACCGGCCGCGACACCGGGCGCGCGATGATCGGCGACGTCGAGCCGGGCGTGCCGGGCATCGAGGCCTGGCCCGCCATGCCGCCGAACGCCGCGGACCTCGGCATCGGCCTCTTCTCCGCCGACGGCGACCTGCTCGCGCCGACCACGCCGGGCACCAACATGAGCATCCGGTGGGCGGCCGACCTCACCACCCAGATCGTCAACGGCCAGGCGCCCGCCGACACCACCATCGACGACTGGAAACGCGGCCGGGTGCTCACCGCCACCGGCACGACCACCAACAACGGCACCAAGGGCAACCCCGGCCTCGTCGCCGACGTCTTCGGCGACTGGCGCGAGGAGCTGCTGGTGCGCACGAGCGACAGCACGGCCATCCGGGTCTTCCTGAGCACCGAGGTCACCGGCCACAAGCTCTACACGCTGATGCACGACCCGCAGTACCGCGCCGAGGTCGCACGCCAGCAGACCACCTACAACCAGCCGTCGTACCCCGGCTTCTACCTGGCCTCCGACACCGACTGGGCCAAGGTCCCCCGCTAGTGATCAAAGCTCCGCTCAAGTCGCTCTATCAGCTTGGGCGGAGCTTTGATCTTTTGAGCTACCGCGACGTCCGCGGTGGTCCGGACCGTCGCTCCCGCGGCCTCACCGTGCGCGGTGGTGGCGGTCAGGGCCGGTGGCCGAGCACCGCGGTAGCGCCGAGCTCGTCGTCGGTCACCACCCGCGGGACAAGCCCGGCGGTGGCGAAGGCCGCGGCCGCGGCGGCGGCCTGGCGGTCGCTCGTCTCGATCAGCAACTGGCCGCCCGGTGCCAGCCAGGCCGGCGCGGCGGAGGCGACCCGGCGGAGCACGTCGAGGCCGTCGGACCCGCCGTCGAGCGCCACGCGGGGCTCGTGGTCACGGGCCTCGGGCGGCATGTGGGCGACCTCGTCACTGGGGACGTAGGGAACGTTCGCGACGAGGACGTCGACCCGCCCCCGCAGGACCTCCGGTAGGGGCTCGTCCAGATCCCCGAGATGCACGTGGCCGCCGTAGTCCGCGAGGTTGCGCCGCGCGCACCGTACCGCCGCCGGGTCTGAATCCGCCGCGTGGAGAGTGACCGGCCCGACCGCCTCGGCCACCGCGGCGGCCACGGCCCCCGACCCGCAGCAGAGGTCGACGACGGTGGCCGGCGCGGCCCGGTCGGCCAGCAGCGCCACCGCCTGGTGGACCAGCAGCGCCGTGCGCTGGCGCGGCACGAAGACGCCGGGGTCGACCGCGATCCGCAGCCCGCAGAACTCCGCCCACCCGAGCAGATGCTCCAGCGGCTCGCCGGCGACCCGCCGCTCGACGAGCACGTCGAGGTCCGCCGGCGTGCCTGCCGCCTCGGCGAGCAGCCGCGCCTCATCCTCGGCGAACACACACCCCGCCGCCCGCAGCCGCTCCACGATCGACACGCCACAGGATGCTACGCGGACGCCCTTTCCCGCCCAACCGCCATTCTCCGACCGCGCGAGGCGGTACAGGTGCGGGACGGAGGGGCGCGCTTGCTGCGGCGGTCCTTTCGGGGTGTTCGTCGGCGGGGGTGGGTCGGTTTGGTGTCGGTTCGGATTTCACTCCTCCGATGGCTTTCGC
>Ga0307513_10010529_pt1 | contig 11575 bp, 14 predicted proteins | sample 15_EM_MG_FD_202174 | JGI IMG/M metagenome (GOLD analysis project Ga0307513, IMG submission 202174) | Populus trichocarpa ectomycorrhiza microbial communities from riparian zone in the Pacific Northwest, United States - 15_EM | ecosystem: Host-associated > Plants > Roots > Unclassified | place... | reverse complement strand
TGGCGCCGCTGGTGCACGCGTCACTGGAGCGGTGCCTGCGCGACGGCATCCGTGCCATCGACGTCGATGTGACGGCGGTGACCTTCTGCGACTGCAGCGGCCTCAACGCCTTCCTCTACGCCTTGATGCACACCGCCGCTGCCGGAGGGTCCCTGCAACTGCACCACCCCAGCCCGGCGTTGGAACGGCTTGTCACCCTCACCGGCTCCGGCTCGCTCTTCCTCAGGCTCCCGGACGCCTTCGCGGGGAGCCGGCCGCCCCCGTGGCCCCCTCCCGTGCACCAGGCCGCAGGCCGGCTCCCGGCGGCGCTGCCCGGGTTCCCGGGCGGTGTGCTGTGACGGCCCTGCCCGGGTCCGTCCGGCCGCGGAGGCGCGCAGACCGCCGGCCGCTCGCCACCCGCACGACGCCGCTGAGTCTGCGCCGGCTCAACCGCTGGCAGGCCGAGCGTCTGCGGGAGGACCTGGCGGACCTGTATACGCAGTCCTGCGCCACGCCACCCGGTGGGCCACCCAGTGGGGAGGACCGCGGCCGGAAGGACTTCCTGCGCCGTCTCACCCGGGACACCTGGCGACCGGGGTTCGCCCTGCTGACCGCGCAGGCACCGGACCTGGCGGGGTACGCGTTCGGATACCCCGTGCCGCGTGACGGCTCCTGGTGGAGCGGATTCCGGGGACCACTGCCGCAAGCGGTCGGGCAGTTCACCGCGTCCGGACAGATCTTCGCCATCAGCGGGATCGTGGTCCGCCCCGCCGAGCGGTACGACGGCCTGGCCGACCGTCTGCAGGAGCGGCTGCTCGCCGACCACCGGGCTCTGCTCGGCGCGACCCTGGTGGACCGGAGCTGTCGCGCGGCCCGTGCCGGGTTCCGGTCACGCGGATGGCGCGACATCGGCGTGGTCTACCGGCCACCGGGCCCCACGGTGCTGCGGGCGCTGGTCCTTTCCTGCGACACCTGACAGCACGTCCCGCCCTCCCCCGGCGCAAACCGGTCCCGAGACACGAGACAAGGGTGCGTGCGATGGATCAGCAGCTCCTTTCCGCGACGTTCGTCGAACTGGCCGACACCCTGGTCGCCGACTTCGACCTGATGGACTTTCTGTGCCTGCTGACCGACCGTTGCGTGGGCCTGCTCGGTGTGAGTGCCGCCGGCGTACTGCTCGCCGACCACAACGGCGAACTCCGGGTGATGGCCGCCTCCAGCGAACAGGTACGCCTGCTGGAACTCCTCCAGCTCCAGAACGACGAAGGCCCCTGTCTGGAGTGCTTCCGCACCGGCGCACCGGTCTGCGTCCCCGACGTGACCACGCAGATCCACCACTGGCCGCGCTTCGCCGCACAGGCCCACCACAGCGGGTTCGCGGCGGTCCAGGCCGTGCCGATGCGGCTGCGGGACGAGGTCGTCGGCGCCCTGAACCTCTTCCGTACCGACGCCGGCCCCTTCGACCCGGTCGGCACCCTCGTCGCCCAGGCCCTGGCCGACGTCGCCACCATCAGCCTGCTCCAACAACGCCCCACCCACCGCGGCAACGTCCTCAACGAGCAGTTCCAGACCGCGCTCAGCAGCCGCGTACTGATCGAACGGGCCAAGGGCAAACTCGCCGAACGCCTCGACATCGACATGGAACAGGCCTTCTCCGCACTGCGCGCCTACGCCCGCGCCCACAACCGCCGCCTGTCCGACCTCGCCCGCACCTTCACCGACGGCACCGAACCCCTCAACGGCCTGATCGTCTGACCACCCACGACCGGCCTCGGTCGGCTGCCCTTGCGGCTCAGGCTCGTTCAGCGCCAGTCGTCCTGGCGCCGGGTGGGTGCCGTCCGGTGCGCCCCGGAGTCCCTGGCCAGGAGAAACGCGGCGATCGCCGCCCGTTCTCCGTCCCCGGTACCCGCACGCAGGGCGGCGGCGAGCAGCCCTGCCAGTTCCCGCTCCTGTGCCCGGCGGGCGTCTGCGCTGTCGTCGCCGTTCATGTCGGTTCCCCCAGTTGCCGGGCGAGGCGCTTCAGGCCCCGGTGTGCGGCCGTACGGACCGCGCCGGGGCGTTTGCCGAGGACGCGGGCGGCGGCGGAGGCGTCGAGGCCGACGACCACGCGGAGCAGGACCGCCTCGGCCTGGTCGCGCGGGAGTCCGGCGACGAGCCCGAGGGCGTACTCCGTGGAGAGGGTCTCCAGGGCCTGGTCCGGGGTGCTGTACGGGCCGGGCAGCTCCAGTACGTCCTCTTCGAGCGCCGTCCCCCGCGGCCGAACCCGTCTTCGGCGCAGCAGGTCGAGGGCGCGGTTGCGGGCGATGGTCGCCGTCCAGCCGCGGAATCCGGCTCCGTCGCCCTTGAACCGGCCCAGGTCGCGGGAGATCTCCAGCCAGGCGTCGGACGCCACGTCCTCCGCCTCGTCGCCGACGAGCCCGCGCAGATAGCCGAGGAGTCCGGGCTGCACGATCCGGTACGCGACCGCGAAGGCCGCCTCGTCCCCGTCCTGGGCGCGCTCGACGGCTTCGCCCAGCTCCTTGTCGTACGCCCGTACTCGGCGGGTTTCCCGTCGTCCCTGGCCCAAGCCCTGTCCTCGTCCGTACCGGCGTACCGAGTGGGAGTACGGGTGTGTGTCCGACTGCCCGTCCTCATGGGCATCTGCGCCGTTCGGCACGGAAGTGTCACAGCTCACGCCGGTTCAGACCGCTGTCGCGTCCCGGCACAGCAGCCGCAGCGAGCCGTGTCCGGCGAAACAGCGGCGGGCCTCGTCGACCGGGTCCCACAGCCGCCCGTCGGCGGTACGGAGCCAGTGCCCGCCGTCCGCCTCCAGCCACTCGGCGCCCCCGGCCCGGCGCACGATCACCTCGCCCGCGTACGCCCCGAAGCCGCGCAGCACCGACTCCACGGCGGCGTACGGCGGCTGCTCGCGGCGGAGTTCCTCGATCATCCGGTCGACGCGCCACAGGCTCTGGGTCGAGTAGTCGAGGCGCAGCCGGGCGCCCTCGCGCATCGTCGCGACGGTGTCGGCGGCCCAGCGCACGGGTTTCGTGGCGGCGTGCGGGCGGGTCCGGGTCGCTCGTTCTGGTGCTCGTTCGGATACTGGGTGTGCTGCTCGGTGTGCTGTCACATTCCAGGAAAGCGTGCAGGTGGCGGCCGGTGTCACCCTGTTTCGGCGACTGCCCGGGATCGGTGCGGGACCGCCGCAGGACGACCACGGGACAGTCACAGGAGTTACCCGTTTGCGGGGTTCAGGTCCGTCCGCGTGCGCGTCGTGACACCACCGCGCGCAGTACGCGCCGCCCTTCCGTCGACACTGCCATCGCCTGCCGCAGTCCGCCGGAACCGTGCTCGGCGAGCAGTTCCAGGACCCTGGTCTGGCGCCGCAGCTCGGCCGCGACGAGCGGCGACATGTCCTCCGTACGGCCTTCCCGGTGGGAGTCGACCGAGGAGGCGCCGGTGGCGGAGGCGTCCAGGAGGCGGTGGATGCGCAGTGCGGCGACGGAGCAGGCGTCGGCCCACTCGCGCACCCCGGCGGCGGACCGGGTGGCGGGCGCGGCGGCGAGCATCCGCCGGGCGAGGAGGGTGGCCTCGCCCTCGGCGGAGGCGCCGGAGACGGTCAGGACGTCCGGTTCGTCGAGGTCGAGCTTGAGCCGGGCCTGTTCCAGCCGGGCCGTCCACTCCCCGGCGTCGATGCCGTCGGCGAGGCTGGCCCACAGGGGGCGCAGGATCTCGTCGTCGCCGCCCAGGAGGGCCACGCACCGATCCAAACAAGCCAGTCCGCTGGCTGTCAGGCCGCGCTCGTCGGCCCGAGCGATCAGTTCCACCAGGCTCATGCACGCCTCCCTCGCCAGGGCGCCGGCCTTACGGAGCCCGCGCTTTCCCTTACTGCGTGCAACGTACCCGGCGCGTCACAGCGGCAGAACACCGAGTCGGTCAAGGAACCGGAAGAACAGGTTTTCGGCCAATGGGTCGGGCTCTGAGGTCAGTACGTCGAGGAGTGGTCCGGCGTTCACGGTGTGGCCGGCCTCGGCGGCCCAGTCGATCGCGCGTTCGGCCGCGTCGGCGGGGTCGAGGAAGTAGTCGTCGAGCGAGAGCCCGCCGTCCTCCTCCTCGGCCTCGCTGTCGCCCTGCCCGGCGCCCAGGTACCCCGCCATGGCCTCGCGGGCCAGACAGGTGGTCCAGGCGCCGCTCTCGGGCGCCGCCGCCTCCAGCACCACACAGCGGCTGTCCATGACGTACCCGAAGAGCGCGGGCGCGCCGGTCTCCAGGGCGAGCGTGTTCATGCTGCCGACGTCACCGTCACCGCTCGGGTACTCCCACACCTGCCAGCCGTCGTCCCGCCGTTCGCGCGAGGTCAGCCCGTCGCGCACCGCGCGCAGGGCGTCGGTCTCGGCGAGCGGCCGCTCGCTCCTGCCCACGATCAAGTAGCCCCAGTAACCCAATGCCTTCCCCCCGGCCTTTCGGTCCTGCTCGCTCTACGGCTCTGCTCGCTCTGTCGCTCTTCTCGCTCTACCCGCGCCGAATAGACCACAGCCGCAAGGGAGTTGGCCAGTGATCCGACGCGCCGGGCGTGTCAGGCGCTCACGGGGGCGGGACCGCGCGACGCCTTCTCGTGCTGCATCCGGGTGAGCCGGAGCACGACGAGGATCGCGAGAACGGCGGCGGCGATGTCGGCGACGTCCGAGACCAGCACCTGTCCGACGGCGTTCTGGATCTCGTCGGCCGTGTCGGCGTTGCGGTACGCGGTGTACCCGGCCCGGTTGGTGAGGAGCCCGAGGATCCACAGCGTCCACCAGGTGTTGACGAGCCCCTGCGGGGCGCGGGTGCCGGCGGGGCTGCTCGCGTCCCAGATGTCGAGCATGATCCGGCGCGGGAACCACAGGTTCACGACCGGCACGAACCAGCCCCAGCCGGCCCACGCGCGCTTCTTGCTGTGCCCGAACGGGTTGAACACCTCGGCGTTGACCCGTACGCGCAGGAACCAGATCAGGTAGACGACCGTCGTCGCGACGAGGGACGCGGACTGCAGGTATCCGGCGGCGGCGTAGAGCGAGTCCGCGTGGTCGGCGTCGCGCTGGAGGGCGACGTAGGCGTCGTAGTCGACGTCGGCGCCGTCGTTCGCGAGGGCGCCCGTCACGTCGTACATGGTGAGGTCGGCGTAGACGGCGAACAGGTCGACGGCGACGACCACGCCGAGCAGCACGGCGACGGCCTTGCCGAGGCCGACCGGGGAACGGAGCCAGGCCGGTCCGTGCGGCTGGACGACGGGGCCGGTCGGCGCGGAGAACTGGCTGTGATTGCTGAACATGTGGATCGATCCCCCGACAAGAAGCCGGGCGCGCCCCCTCCCCGGGGGCACGCCCGACACACGAGTACTGGTACGACTCGTACGACTGATATTCGACTGGTGTTACTTACGCGGAACTTACGGGTCGCCTGGTCCGCCCGTCCAGCCGGATTCAGCCCAGCCGGTTCGCCAGCGTCCTGAACTGGGTCCAGGACAGGGATGGCTGGGCCCGGGGGTCCCACAGCTTCTGGACGGTCGCCCGCAGCGGCATCCGTATGCCGGCGGCCACCTGGTTCTGCGTCTGCGAGCCGGAGAGGTCGCACCAGACGGCGAAGACCCCGCCGAGTATCTGGCTGTCGTACGCCGAGGAGACGGCCGTGCTGCCGCGCAGTACGCGCGGGGTCCACTGCTTGTAGATCCGCTCGCCGGTGGGGTAGACGAAGGTGTTCGGCTGGCCGAGCACGTAGTAGAGGTACTCGTCGTTGTAGTTGACGACCTTGCGGCCCGCGCTCAGATACCCGGCCGGCTGCCGGGCGCCGATCTCCTTGCCGGTCCAGTAGGCGACCTGGATGTTCTTGTCCGGCTGGACCGAACTCGACTGGTAGAAGCCGTCGTTCCAGGCGCGTACGGCGGTCCGGCCGTGGGCGCGGACGGTCGCGGCCCGGTCGTTGAGCCAGCCCGTCGCGAGGTCGGAGACGCCGGCGCCTGACCCGTACTTCGCGGTGGCCGCGGCGGCGAGCTGGGGGTAGGAGGCGGCCGGGCTGGAGACCGTCAGGGCCCGGTACTCGTCGCCGCCGAGGTGCCAGGAGGCGCCCGGGAAGAGGTCGGCGTACTCGCCCAGGAGGTCGTCGACGATCTGCGCGGACTCGGGCTTGGAGATGTCGATCGCCCCGCGTGCCGCCGTGCCCTGGGCGTTGGTCAGCTGGAGGTCGGGGTGAGCGGCGAGGACCGCGCCCAGGTGGCCCGGGGAGTCGATCTCGGGCACGACGGTGATGTGCCGGCTCGCGGCGAGGGCGAGGATGCGGCGGACCTCGGCCTTGGTGAGGTGCTGCTGGGAGACGACCTCGGGGTGGCTGTCGGAGGCGATCCGGAAGCCCTGGTCGTCGGAGAAGTGCAGGCCCAGCTCGTTGAACTTCAGGTCGCCCAGCTCCCGGACGCGGTCCTCGATCCAGGCCGCCGTGAAGTGCTTGCGGGCGATGTCCAGCATCAGCCCGCGCTGCGCCTTGGCGGGCCGGTCGCGGACGACGCCCTCGGGGGCGGTGCTCCCGCCGGCCACCTCCTGCTTGAGGGTGCGGGTGCCGTAGAAGACGCCGGCCTCGGCGGGGGCGGCGACGGTGACACGGCCGTTCGTGACGGTGAGGGTGTAGGACTCGGGCCCGCTCTTCGCCTGCCCCGGAGCCAGCTTGAGCTGGACGTCCCCGGCACGGGGGGCGCCGGTCCCGCCGTACGTCATCTTCAGCTCACCGGCGAGCAGCTTCCCCTCGTCGGCGAGGCCGCCGGCGGTGACGACCACACGGGCGGCCGAGGCGGGGCGCCAGCCGGGTCCCCGGGCGGGTATGTGCTCGCGTACGGCGGGGATGGTGCGGGGCGTCTTGGACAGGGGGTAGACGCGGGAGGGGGCGGTCGGGGAGGGCGCGGCGGCGGAAGGGGCGCGGGCCGCGTCGGGGGCGGAGGCGGTGGCTCCGGGCACGTTCGAGGAGCGCGCCGCGCCGGTCGACGCGGTGTCGCTGCCGCCGTCCGAGCCGGTGTCGCCGACCGGCCAGAGGGTGACGGTCACTCCCACCGCACCGACGGCGACGAGAACACCGGCCCCGAGAAGCAACCTGGACCCCTGTCCGCGCGTCTTCCGCTCAGGGTTCCGATGGGGGTTCCGATCGGGGGCGCGTCGCCTCCGCCCGGTCACCGGTTCCCACCTGCCCGAGCCTCACGTATCGCCCGCATGCCACGCACCTCCTAGGTCCACCGTACGTTTCGAAACTATCCCGTTCGGGTGAAATTCAGACGCCCGAGGGACAGCTCCTGACCACTCTCGATAATGTGAGCGGTACTTCTCACACGGCAACCCAGAACTCCGAGGACTCACGCTGCCCGCGCACCGTCTTCCCCACTTCTCCGGCCAGCTCGCCATGCCGGCCCAGACGCGCACCGAGTCCCCCTCTCCTACGCCGACAAGCCTGGAGCGGTTCAACACCGGGCCCGCCGCGGACATCGAGCGCGCCCTCCTCACCTGCCTGCGCAGCCTCCGCTGGGCCCGCCGCCTCACCGACCACCGCCCCTACCCGGACCTGGACTCCCTCCTGGCGGCAGCGGACGAAGCGGCCTACGACCTGACGCCGGCCGACCTGTCGGAGGCCCTGGCCGCCGAGTCCCTGCCCGAGCTGCCGGACGGGGTGTACGCGGCGGCCCACACGGCACTGGGGGCGGCGCACGCGGCGTACGAAAGTCGTTTCGGACACGTGTTCGTCATCTGCGTCGACAGCCCCTCCCCGGACGAGGCCCTCAACCAGGTCCTGACCGGCATCCGGTCACGTTTGACAAACGATCCGGAGGAGGAGCGCGTGGTTGCAGCGGAGGAACTCCGGCGCCTCGCAAGGGAACGGTTGGCGGGAGTGCTCAGGGGCGCGGGGAACTGCGCGACAAGCCACAACTGACCGGTCACCCGGCAAACAACCGCAAACCCCTCCCCCATAGCCGCACCCAATAGCCCGTACGAGCCTGTTTGATCACATCGGTAGGCCCGCTGTAAGCGTTCCGACAACTCGTCGCTACGATGGCCGGGGCCGGTGGACCGTACCCGGCCGGGCCCGTCCGACACACCGAGCCGGCGCGGCCCCGATCCCCGCTCCCGGAGGGTTTTCCGTGCCGGCTGGAACGCTGTACCGCGGCCGGGAAGGAATGTGGTCCTGGGTGGCTCATCGAGTCACCGGCGTCCTCATCTTCTTCTTCCTGTTCGTACACGTCCTGGACACCGCTCTCGTCCGTGTCTCCCCCGAGGCCTACGACAAGGTCGTGGCCACGTACAAGACGCCGATCGTCGCCGTGCTGGAGTACGGCCTCGTCGCCGCCATCCTCTTCCACGCGCTCAACGGTCTCCGCGTCATCGCCGTCGACTTCTGGTCGAAGGGCCCGCGCTACCAGAAGCAGATGCTGTGGTCCGTCGTCGGCCTGTGGGTCGTGCTGATGATCGGGGCGATCTACCCCGTCCTCGGTCACGCCGCTCGTGAACTGTTCGGGAGCTGACGCACATGGCGACGACTGAATCCACCGCCTCGGGCATCGGCCCCGTCGAGGGCGCGGGCGCGTTCTCCGGTTACGACGCCGACAACCCGGCGCCCCTGATCGAGGCCCCGCGCAAGCGCACGAAGAAGACCCCCAAGTCCACCCGGGGCAACTTCGAGATGTACGGCTGGCTGTTCATGCGGCTGTCCGGCATCGTCCTGGTCGTGCTGGTCCTGGGCCACCTCCTGATCCAGCTGGTGCTGGACGGCGGTGTCTCCAAGATCGGCTTCGCCTTCGTGGCCGGCCGCTGGGCCTCCCCGTTCTGGCAGGTCTGGGACCTGCTGATGCTGTGGCTGGCGATGCTGCACGGCGCCAACGGCCTGCGCACCGTCATCAACGACTACGCGGAGCGCGCGAACACCCGGCTGTGGCTCAAGGGCCTGCTCTACACCGCCACGGTGTTCACGATCCTGCTGGGCACGCTGGTGATCTTCACCTTCGACCCGAACATCCGCTAGGCCACGGTGCTGAGGGACTGAGGAAATCCTGATGAAGATCCACAAATACGACACCGTCATCGTCGGCGCGGGCGGCGCCGGTATGCGCGCCGCGATCGAGTCGACGAAGCGCAGCCGTACCGCCGTACTGACGAAGCTCTACCCGACCCGCTCCCACACGGGCGCCGCGCAGGGCGGTATGGCCGCCGCGCTCGCCAACGTGGAGGAGGACAACTGGGAGTGGCACACCTTCGACACGATCAAGGGCGGTGACTACCTGGTCGACCAGGACGCCGCCGAGATCCTGGCGAAGGAGGCCATCGACTCGGTCCTCGACCTGGAGAAGATGGGCCTGCCGTTCAACCGGACGCCCAACGGGACGATCGACCAGCGGCGATTCGGTGGCCACTCCCGTAACCACGGAGAGGCGCCCGTCCGCCGCTCCTGCTACGCGGCCGACCGCACCGGTCACATGATCCTCCAGACGCTCTACCAGAACTGTGTGAAGGAGGGCGTGGAGTTCTTCAACGAGTTCTACGTCCTCGACCAGCTGATCGTCGAGGTCGACGGGGTGAAGCGGTCCGCGGGCGTCGTCGCGTACGAACTCGCCACCGGTGAGATCCACATCTTCCAGGCGAAGGCCGTGATCTACGCGTCCGGCGGCTGCGGCAAGTTCTTCAAGGTGACGTCGAACGCGCACACGCTGACCGGTGACGGCCAGGCGGCGGTCTACCGTCGCGGACTGCCGCTGGAGGACATGGAGTTCTTCCAGTTCCACCCGACCGGCATCTGGCGCATGGGCATCCTGCTGACGGAGGGCGCCCGTGGTGAGGGCGGCATCCTCCGCAACAAGGACGGCGAGCGCTTCATGGAGAAGTACGCGCCGGTGATGAAGGACCTGGCGTCGCGTGACGTCGTGTCCCGCTCCATCTACACGGAGATCCGCGAGGGCCGTGGCTGCGGCCCCGAGGGCGACCACGTGTACCTGGACCTGACACACCTTCCCCCGGAGCAGCTGGACGCCAAGCTCCCGGACATCACCGAGTTCGCGCGCACCTACCTGGGCATCGAGCCGTACACGGACCCGATCCCGATCCAGCCCACCGCGCACTACGCGATGGGCGGCATCCCGACCAACGTCGAGGGTGAGGTGCTGTCCGACAACACGACCGTCGTCCCCGGCCTGTACGCGGCCGGAGAGGTCGCGTGCGTATCCGTGCACGGCGCCAACCGCCTGGGCACGAACAGCCTCCTGGACATCAACGTGTTCGGGAAGCGGGCCGGGATCGCGGCGGCGGAGTACAGCCAGAAGGCCGACTTCGTCGAACTCCCCGAGAACCCCGCGGAGTTGGTGGTCTCCCAGGTGGAGCACCTGCGCGACTCCACGGGCACGGAGCGGGTCGCCGCGCTGCGCCTGGAACTCCAGGAGACCATGGACGCGAACGTCATGGTGTTCCGTACCGAGCAGACGATCAAGACGGCGGTGGAGAAGATCGCGGAACTCCGCGAGCGCTACCGGAACGTGTCGATCCAGGACAAGGGCAAGCGGTTCAACACGGACCTCCTCGAGGCCATCGAGCTGGGCAACCTGCTCGACCTCGCCGAGGTCATGGCGGTGTCGGCCCTGGCCCGCAAGGAGTCGCGCGGCGGTCACTACCGCGAGGACTACCCGAACCGCGACGACGTCAACTTCATGCGCCACACCATGGCGTACCGCGAAGTGGGCGACAACGGCACCGAGTCCATCCGTCTCGACTACAAGCCGGTCGTCCAGACCCGCTACCAGCCGATGGAGCGTAAGTACTGATGGCAACCCCTGTTCTGGACAAGGCGGACGCGGCCGGCGAGCCCGAGCCCGGCTTCGCCGACTCCCCGTACATCACGGTCACCTTCCGCATCCGCCGCTTCAACCCTGAGCTGGCGGCCGAGGCGGTCTGGGAAGACTTCCTGCTGGAGATCGACCCCAAGGAACGCGTCCTCGACGCCCTGCACAAGATCAAGTGGGACCAGGACGGTTCGCTGACGTTCCGTCGTTCCTGCGCGCACGGCATCTGCGGCTCGGACGCCATGCGGATCAACGGCAAGAACCGCCTTGCCTGCAAGACGCTGATCAAGGACATCAACCCCGCGAAGCCGATCACGGTCGAGCCCATCAAGGGTCTGACGGTCCTGAAGGACCTGGTCGTCGACATGGAGCCGTTCTTCCAGGCGTACCGCGACGTGATGCCCTTCCTGATCACGAAGGACACGAACGAGCCGACGCGCGAGCGCTTCCAGACGGCGGAGGACCGGGAGCGGTTCGACGACACGACCAAGTGCATCCTGTGCGCGGCGTGCACGTCGTCGTGCCCGGTGTTCTGGAACGACGGCCAGTACTTCGGCCCGGCGGCGATCGTGAACGCCCACCGCTTCATCTTCGACTCGCGTGACGAGGCGGGCGAGCAGCGCCTGGAGATCCTGAACGACCGGGACGGCGTCTGGCGCTGCCGGACGACGTTCAACTGCACGGACGCGTGCCCGCGTGGCATCGAGGTCACGAAGGCGATCCAGGAAGTGAAGAGGGCGCTGATCACTCGGCGGTTCTGACCTTCTGGGCGTTCTGGTCGCTTTG
>Ga0307513_10010528_pt1 | contig 11575 bp, 12 predicted proteins | sample 15_EM_MG_FD_202174 | JGI IMG/M metagenome (GOLD analysis project Ga0307513, IMG submission 202174) | Populus trichocarpa ectomycorrhiza microbial communities from riparian zone in the Pacific Northwest, United States - 15_EM | ecosystem: Host-associated > Plants > Roots > Unclassified | place... | reverse complement strand
CTCAGCCGATTGTCCAGAGCAGGAAGGGATTATCGGAGTAGCAGGTGTGAAGATCAACGTCACGTTCTGGGCCTTCGCGCCAAAGTCCTCAGCGCTCGGTATCGTAGAATCGTTCCCAGAACTAGAACCACCAAGTCCCTCCTCAACCCCAGTCGAGTTATCGAACCCAGCGATAGATGATGGAGGTGCAGTCGAGTTCCCAAAGTCTCCGGCCTTGGTAATGCTCGCCAGGTCGCCGCTTAGAGGTGTCTCAGGATCCACAGTAGCATCAGGCTGTACAGTCGAGTTGGAGCTAGGGTCGCCAAGAGAATTCTCGCCCTCGCTAAACCACATGGGTCGGACGACACTCGTCGAGGGAGTGTAGGCAAATACCTGGCTCTTGTGCGGTCCAGTAGGCTCGTCATAGAAACATGGTTCAGCAGAGAGCGGGGCAGGAGCAGGAGGTTGAGGATCGTAGGTCGCACAGTACCCTTCCATCGAAGCCGAGTCTGGGTTGAACACAGGAACTTTCAGAGCAACCGGAACGTCTTCGCCTTGTACTCCAGAATTCGTCGTGTTCAAGGCCACCAGGTAAAGTTGAGTATAGTTGCTCTCCGAGGCATTGAGGATGAACGTGCTGTTCCCAAACTCGGCCATTGTGCTGTCCGGGTGAACAAGGAAGAGCGAGGCAATTCGCTGACCATCCTCTGACATGGTGGACTGACTCTATCGAACGCCAGATAACGGAGAAGGTTGAGTAGGCGTAGGGGGGATAAAGGAGTAAGCGTACCATGATTTCAACCGATCCAGGGACACCTTCGATGCCAGGGTCCCCTCGCTTGGCCTTGGTAAGAATCTTCGAGATGCCATCTCCCTCGATCACAGTAACCCTCTGACCGTGGTAGTCATCCGGCACGAGATACTTCTCCTCGCCTTCAAGGCTGTTTATCAAAACGGAACGAGTTTGCTTCCCAGTCTGATCGCGGTCGCCCCGCTGAGACGACTTGCTATACCCAGCGTGGTCGGTTGAAGGTGCATCGTGATGGGATTGGTGGCGAGGAACGTACTTCCGAGCGTGAATATGGTGCTGGTGTCCTTCGTGAGCAGCTGTGTCGGCATAACGTTGGTGGGGAGCAATCCGGGACCGAGAGCGCACGCTGACATTGTTGTCATCACCCTTAATGATAACCTTGTCTCCACCGCCGCCACCATGTCCCTTGTGGTGTCCATGGTTCTGGTGGTGGTGATTGTGTCGATGATCGCCATGTCTCGGGTCGGGCAACGGGGATCGTCGACTGACATGAACATTGTCGTTGTCTCCTTCGATGACCACAACGTCATCGGTGTGCTTCGAACTGTGATGGCTCCCGTGATGATGGCGATGGTGGCTGTGGCGTGGATCCGGGGCAGGGGCAGGGGCGGGGGCACGACGATCAAAGGCGACGTGGCTATTTGCCCCATCGACGTGGACGAAAGGTCCTGTACCATGATCCTGCGTCAGTTGCTGTGCTGCTGTCGACTGGGGGCTATGTTCGTGTGAATGATATGATTCATGATGGGGAGTATCTCGCCGCGTCAAAAGAGGAGGTAGGTCTTCACGGGTCAAGGAACGGCGGTGTGAGGCGAAAAAATCGCGCGGGCTCTGCCTCTGTGGTAAGAAGAGACGTGGTCAACAATCGGTCCACACTGAAACCAGTAGTACTGGTAGTGAACACGTTACCTTGAAACTTCCTCTCGAGGATTTCCCACTCTTATCTTGGACCTGCTTGCCGGAAGCAGACGTAAAACGAGCCGGAAGAGGGAGTATCGGATGATTTGCGTGATTCAACGAGGTACCAGACCACGTCCCTGACGAGTCGGATGGGTGGTATTGATGATCGCGGCGCATGGCGATTGCGGCAGCATCGGCGGTGGGGGCGAGAGAGAAGGCAGTCAAAGAAGCCAAGGCGGCGACGAACACGAACTTAGGGGTAAGGAGGACCATGTCGGGGAGTTGAAGATGAAGAGATGTGAGATGCGACCGGTCGCAAGGATGAAGCGATAGGGTTGTGCGAAGCAAATGAAGCAAGGAGGGAGAAGTGGAGGTAGGGTCACCAGGACCGAAAGAAGGTGGAAGTAGAGGAAGAAACTTGGGGAGACAGAAGAAGAGCAGGGAGGCGGCCTTAAGTACCCACAGGAGCGGTTTGGTCGTGTTTAGAGTCAGTCTGGACGGGATCCCCTGAGACACCGGGACGGGGTGAATATCACAGAAGGGCTGAACGACCGGCTCGCCAGACTCCACCGCCCCAGAGACCGAAGTGCTTTATGAGCAGGACTTGCGAGCGTTTCCGAAGCACACGCTCCTGCGCTTACCATTTTGTCGAGGAGAGATTCGTTGCGGTCCTGCTGGATGTGGAGGGAGCGGAGGGGCGGAATCGACGGGCCCGGGGACACTCCGATCATTTCTAATTCCCACCTTTCACATCGATGAGCGAGTCAACAACGGCGACGGTAGACGACCAAGATCTGGTGGCCACAACATCCGCTTTGACTCTCGAAGAAAAGGAGACGGAACCGAAGCCCAGAGCACCGTTTGGCTCGAGGTGAGTGACCGACGGTCTTACTCTGCAAACCTCCTTCAGCTTATCTCTCCTTCGTTTTTTCAAGGATAGATTTTTGACGGATGACCAAGACGTGTGGAGCCATAACGCCTGGGATCGTGTCCTTCCTCCGGATGACCAAGGCGAGATCATAGCGGCCGCGATGGCCAAGCAGCGATCCCTACCAGTTTCTGAGGACGAGAAGGCGAAGGTCAACGCAAAACCATCCAGGAACTGGTGCGCTCCTTGACCGGGAATCTGAGAACTTCACGTTTTGGAACACATGGAAATTCAGGGATAATTTCTACAAAAACAACGCCAATAACTTCTTCCGGGATCGTAACTGGTGTGTGCAATCGACCCAACGTCTGTTCTCGTATTAACTTGTTGACATTGTTCGGCAGGTTAAGTATTGAATTCCCCGAGGTGGTCGCTACCACGAAATCCGACGTATGTTACATCACATCGGTCCCCGGATCCACTGGCCTAACTCGCCATCCGACAGGCAGGTCCGACGACAGTGGCAGAGATCGGATGTGGTTGGTGTCTTCAGCCTACCGATTTGCGCGTGCTCACAAGAGACGGTCACAGGAGCCGGAAACACGGTGTTTCCTCTGCTGGCTATGAACAAGAATCCACATTTGAGTCTTCGCGCATACGACTACTCTCCGCACGCAGTCAAGCTAGTCCAGGTATCGCATATCCAATACTGCTCAATAGAGGTGTTCATGGGTATGCTAGCGTAATCCAGCGTACGAGTCTCCTGCGATAGGCAATATCCGAGCGGGTGTCTGGGACTTGTCATCTGATCAGTTACCCGAGGATTTGGAGCCGGAAAGTGTAGATATTGCGGTGTTTATCTTCGTCCTCAGCGCATTGCACCCGGACGAATGGTTAAACGCCGTAAAGAACGTTCATAGGGTTGGGTCTCTGTCTATCGTTGTCCGAGCCAGCCCTGACATTCCATGACATAGATGCTAAAACCTGGTGGACTGTTGCTCCTTCGAGATTACGGGCGCCACGATCTCGCACAGCTACGGTTCAAGACAAAGAGATTGCTTGAAGACAACTTTTACATCCGAGGCGACAAAACCCGCGTCTATTTCTTCGAGACAGGTGGGAATCATCCCCAAATCACCTCTGATGCGCACTCAAAGTCGACTGCGTATTATAGACGAGCTGGCGCTGCTATTCTCCGGTTCCCCTGCTCCCCTGGAAAGTTACACAATCAGCGCGCAACCGGTTGTCGTTGAAGAGATGGAAGAAGATGCGGGAACGTCGTCCAGGGACGTTACGCCTTCGGTCGAAACCCCCCTGGAACGGGCAACTCAATCAGATCCACCAGCAACTTTGGACTCGGTGGGCGAACGCCATTCACCGCTTCCGAACAACTCCGATTCTGGATCGAAGTCCGGGGATATTCATCCAAACTTCAAATCTCAAGCTTTCCTGGACATCCCCCATCCGTTGTTCGAGATAATGATACTGGCCCCAGATAGGCGCCTTCTCGTGAACCGGAAGCGACAACTGAGGATGTACAGGATTTGGATGCAGGGGAAGTTCAGGAAAATCGAATGTGAGACAATGGTGATTGGGGGCGGGGTTGATGAGAGGTTTTGCACGTAATGCATTTAGTGTACCACAGTTTCAAGTCGGGTATTGAAGGACCGATGTCCAGTCAGGTTGAACGGGAGACTTCTGCCTATCTAGCCAAAGATGCGAATGCTGGGTAAAGTACAAACTCCTAATGTCCGGCGAACATGAAAAATAGCCAGTTATCGAAACATCCTTCGACAGCCCTTACACCAACTGCAGTGGTCTGTTCGGGGGTGGCTACATTCAGAACATACCATAGGCTTGGGAGTCGCAGCACCCCACGGAAACCAACTCCAGCTTGTACAGCCGATGCTGTTTCCTAGACTGAGGTAAGAAACCGGCTGGGGATGCGTCTTGCAGGTTGCGTTAGGGCACCGCAACTGTGCGAAGGGATGGTTGGTGGACCCCTTCTGTCGGAGAGCGCCATATAATCCGAACTTCAACGCGTCGACCTGATGTGTTGCATCGCCCCCCGCCATCCCGTGGATGATTTCCCGGACAGATTCGTTTATCTTCCTTGCCTTCAACATTCCGTCCAAATCTTTCCACCCCATCACCATGATCTCGGATTGTCTACAGTCATTCGGGTTCATAACCAAATGAATGGTTTGGATATGGTTCGAGACGTACTGGGACGCGAACCTGGAAAAGGTTTCAGTAATAACATTTTCTTCCGTGAGTTTCGCCTCGAAGTCCCTGACCGCTAAACCAACGAGTGACTCGATCCGGAGCTGCGCGCAGTGGGTCGTTCGATCGACGGATTACAGCAAGATGTAACTTCAAGTTAGGCTTACCGTTTTTGCCAGGGTGTAGATAGACTTTGGCGAGCACGGCACTGGTGAGCCTAGCTTCGTGTTTTTCAACATCCATTGTGATCGGTAATCCGAACCCTGAGACTTGAGAGGAGCGAACTGAATTTTGTCTGTGCAAAGATAGAAAATTAGGGATCTCCACCTACGCAGCATCAGTGTGAGATGATGAAAACCAGGGTATAACGCGCTTACGCGATCAGCGACCCAACCTTGAGAATGGGTGCTAGGAGTCCCGGTCCCTGGCGCTCGCAGCCAGTCACCGCGTTTCCGGAAGCTGGGTTATCAGCTAGCCCGTATTCGTTTTCACGATCACTGTCTTCGGAGAACTCGTGCTCGTCGTTCCTTTCCAGGTGGCCGTCGCCTACCCCGTAGTATTCTACCACTGTCCAACTCAGCGCGCTCGCCGTTCCTAAAATATGTTTTCACTCACATGCGACAACCCGTGACAGCATCGAGCTGGACACTACGCTGGGAATGTAGATAGGTCGTATACTTTCTCCTCGCGATTGCCTTGCCCAGAACTTTCGGTGAAGCAAAGACCCTCCCCGAATCGACTTGATCAACGAATGTCGTGTACCCCCTCTAGTTTCGCTAGACCCCTGGTGGCCCTGAGGGGTGGCCCGGAAAGAAGGAAGAGCTATATTGTGGCGAGCCAAGCCCCATATGGAGGAGATTGCCTCCGCTGCATGTTCCAATTCTCCCGCGGCGTAGCTGTCCAACTTTTCATCCAATTTCTTGAAGAGCGCTTTCGATTCATCCTCGCCCCCGGATGACCAGACGGATAGTAGGTGAATAACCTGCACGGACCGTATTTCGTCGTATCTGCAAACTCACACCAATAAATCTCCTGAGGGACGACAAATTTCATACTCACCTCGATGCGAAGACACTGAAGGTTTCTCGTACAATATCACAGCTGTGAATATTGATTTGAATATGGCCCAGGGCGAGGCGCTTCAGCCTTGGCATATCATACTAAACAAAATCATTATCGCGATCATGAGAGTAATGAATGTTTGAAACCAACCTTGTCTGCAAGCCTGTAGATTGATTTTGGCGACGGCTTGGGTATATCCCCCTCTGGCGCATTGGCGATATCAGAACTCCTGGACTTGCGATTTTCTTCAGATCCGAACGGCGCGAAATCGATGGAGTTTGTGTACAAATAAAGCAAGAACGCTTGGAAGCTTTGACAGGCTCAGAGAGGTTCAAGTGGATTTTGGGTAAACTTACGTGATGAAAGCTACGTCTCGAAGCTTGATAACTTGACCTGTCAGAGGTCTTTCTTCGTATTGGCCCTTGGGGTATTCTTGTCGGCTAGGGGTATCCGGGGCCACAGTTTCCACGGGGGTAAGGCTCTTGAAATCCCAATCCTCTTCGAGATCGCTATCTGAAGAATACCCATAGCCCTCCGCGAACTCGTCGTCTTCAGTCTCAGAGAAATCCCTGATCCCTGCTTCAGTAAATGCACCGGAGAGTACTTGGAGGGATGATTACTGTACACGATGTAAAGGGATATACTGAAAACTCACGAGTCTTGAAGTACGGGACGGACTTGAGAACGTGGCTGTTTGCGTAAAGTGCCCTCGGCTTACAGACTTTCCCAGAGTTGTCCCTTCGTGAGAACAACACGACCTTGGTATCAATGAATCTCCCAGAAGAGATGGCATCGTTCAAAGCTTCTTGTAGAATGGGGGTAGTCATGATGGCTGCTCTCTGAGTTTGGAAAGTGTGGCGGACACTCAAGTGAAGAGAGCCACGGTAGATGCCGGCATCAGTGAGACGCCCACTGGCTCTTCGAAAATCAATGGACGGCTTTCGCCGTTCCGTGAAGGCCGCTCCTGGCACACCGTCCGCAGTTGTTGGATTGAATTCCACTAGTAGAATAGCCGATTATCGGTTAATCACAAACACATAACACCACTTTCTAGTTGCTGGCCGAGACAGGACGGTGGATCTTGAGCTTGAGGCCTTGAGGTTTGAAGGGGTGGTCGTAGGCGGTCGTGTTCCAAAATGGAGGTAGGATTTACCACGTGTCATGCATCGTGTTTGAACTTAGCCGATCTCGCCAAACCGTGTCTTGCCGCTGACGATCACCTACTTATGAGGGTGGTCTGGGACTCGACTCGTAATGCACGGGGTTTGGGTAGGGTGAAACAAAATACAATTGGGAGTGAGAATGATATTTTTAGGACGGTATAATGGTGTCAAGTGTAAATCGAGTGCGCTGCAGTCGTGAATCGGGTCAAGGGTTCGATGGGACTTGCATTCATGATCATTGGAAAACTTCGTCCTACAACCGCTTCAGCTCAGAAAATTTAGAGAGGAGTCGTGTCGCGGGAACGCACATTGGAAAAATAGCCCATCACTCAAACACCCTTCGACAACCTTTACACCAAGTACAGTAGTCCTCCCGCGCCCGGTCACATTCAGAACACTTCAGAGTCCGAACGGCCAACCCATGGTTCGGACAACCGACCTTTCCTACTAGAGTGTGGTAGGGAATGGGGTTTTTATTTGCCGGACATTCTTCGTCAGTGCACTGTAGCAGCGCAAGTGCACTTTTAGCAGGGTCCTTCTGTCGAAGACTGTTGTACAATCCGAATTTCAAGGCGTCGGCCTGGTGTGGTGTATGCCCTTCCGCCATGTCTTTAATGAGTTCCAGAACGGATGACGCTGTTTGCTCGGTCTTCAGTTCGGCACCCAAACGTTTCCAACCGATTTCCATGATCTCGGAGTGTCTATTATTAGGGCTCAGGGCGCAGTCAGTGAGGGTACGAGTCGGTCCAATACGTACTGAGCTGCAAAACGCGAAAAGGTCTCAGTTGTAACGTTTTGCTCTGCGAGTTTCGCCTCGATGTCCCTTAATGCTAGATTACTGAGTGTTGCCATCTGGAGCTACAAATGGGAGGTTTGTCATTGGATGGGCGGAGTGGCGGAAAGTGTACCTGTAATTTGTCTCACCTTTTTCGCGAGCGTGTAGATTGTCTTTGGCGAGCAAGGTGTCGGTCTGCCTGGTATCGCCTTTTTCAAATTCTGTCGGAATTGATAGTCCGAACTCTGGGATTTAAGAGGAGCAAACCGAATCTTCCCTGTACAAAGATAGTAGAACAGGGATCTCCACCTGTGTGATGGTCAGCAGTCGCACGTAGCTCTATGGATACTACACTTACGCATCGGGCGATCCAACACTGAGGACAGGCAAGAGTTCCTGTTCCTGTTCTTTCTCGCAATCAACCTCTCTATCCCCAGAAGTTGGGTTTTCGGTTGGTTCGGATTCGTCCTCGTAATCACTGTCCTCTGGTACACAGTCATCCTCCTCGTGTTTGTGGAGGTGGCCGTCGCGTCCCAAGTTGGACTGTAACACTGCGCAACTTAGTACCTTATCGGCCCATGGGATTTGGTGACTCACGTGTGCCCAAACCAGATAACTCGACTGGAGCTACGGCGCTGGAGAAGTAAACCGGCTCTATGGCTCCTTCTCGGGATCGCCTGACCCAATACTTCCGGTCAAGGAGGTATCCCTCTTGCATTGACATAATCAACGAAGGTCGCATGTCGTACCCTGTGTACATAGTGTTAGAGATTGACCGGGAGGACCGAGTTGGGGACGGTGGACTTGAAGGAAGAGGTCCTTCTGTGTTAGATATCTTCCAAATTGACGATATAGTGGCTACCGCGTGTCCCAGTTCGCCGGTAGCATAGCTGTCTATCTTTTCGTCTAATTTCTGGCGGACAACCCCTGATTCTTTCTCACTTCCCTCCAGCCAGACACCTAGCAGACGGTTCACCTGCATGGTCCTGATCTCCATGTATCTTTACATCCATGTTAACCACAAATGCGGGAAGCGATGCGGCCCATGCGTACCTCGAGGTAAATACACTGAAGGCTTCTTCCACAATATCACATTTTGGAAGGCCGTCTCTGATACTTCTCAAAGCGGCACACTTTAGTTGCTTGACATCATACTAGACAGAACGATTGACAATTGCAATTGAAGACGAGGTGAGGGTTCGAAACCTTATCCGCCAATCTGTAGATTGACTTTGGTGATGGCCTAGGTATTTTCCCTCCTGATGTCCGGGAAATCTCACGACTCCTTGACTTGCGGTTTGCCTCAGATCCAAATGGCGCAAACCTGATCGATTTTGTGTACAGGTATAACAAGAAGGCTTGAAAACTAAACTTTTACCCGTTGGGAGAGTAAGAAAGTAGATTTAGAGTACACGCACGTGATAAAAGCCATGTCTTGAACCCTAATAACTTTTCCCATCTGTACATGTTCTTTGTATTGGCCGTTGAGAGCTTCTTGTTGGTGAGGTTGGGATTGGTCGTTCGTGGGAGCGGAACTTTCAAAATCCCAATCCTCCTCGAGATCGCTGTCCGAAGAGTACCCGTAGTCTTCTGCGAACTCGCCATAGTCAACTGTCTCAGAGAAGTCCTTGATCTTCGATTCCGAAAATGGACCGGAAAGTACTCCAGGAAGAGGGTCATTTTATACATCAAAGTTTGAGGAGACACAGCAGAAACTCACGGTTGTTGAAGTGAGGGACAGATTTTAATACGTGACTGCTTGCGTACAAAACCTTGGGCTTACAGACCCTCCCAGAACTATCTCTTCGCGAAAACAAGACGATCTTGGTGTCGATAAACTTTCCGGAAGAGATGGCATCGTTCAAAGCTTCTCGCAGAACGGGGGTGGTGTACATAGTGGAGGACTGGACGGTTTCCCAATGACCTCTGACGGTTCGATGGAAACGCAGAGATAAGATGCGGCTAAGATGTGGCGTGATACCCAAGCAGTCGCAGATAGGAAAGTGTGGCGGGCGTGAACGATAGCAAGGACAACGGTAGATGCCGATATCAGTGAGGCGCTCAGCAGAGGGGTGTGAGAGTCAATGGACAGCTTTCACCGTTTTGTGGGCCTGGTTATACACCCGCCGTCCGCTGACCACCCTGTCACGGAAAGGCCAGTCTTCGGTCCTGGTACATCCTCAAACACCATTCACGCCATATTCAATCGGCGATCGACCTATGGGTAACAATGCTTGAGGTGGATTCGGAAGAGCTCCAGAGCGACAGATTTTGGAGAGGTGATCGTGTCGGGAGACTCGCGGCGCTTTGGTTACGTCGATCACGCGTGCGACTGAACTCACACCTCGGCCCACGAAATGTGAGTGGAGGGGAGGCACGTTAACTGTGATTTCGCCAGTTGGGCCTGATTCTGCGTTCGTCTACAATCTTACAGTGACTAAAACCCCGCACTTGGCCTCATCCCTCAGGGGAGCGTTTCTCCCGTTTGGTCCGGAGAAGTCCAACGGCGAATGAAACTGTAAAACGGGACCTCCTAGGTTTGGCCCTCTACGCGTTGGTACAGGTACATGGACAGGGTGAAGGATCCTGAATGCTGACGCGGTCTATGTAAGGCGGACCCCGAGAGGAGTGGGTCTCGCCAACGTAAAGGATCCGGCTAACCCACGGGTCTCGGCGAGTGGGTAGCTTCCCTTGGACTACACATCTTCTCGGTTACTTCTGTCACTCTTACTAAATGACCCAGCCGCAGCGACATACAGTGGCTACACGGGCCCGCTAGGTATGCAACTTCGTATGGGACAAAGGGCCACAAACCTTGGCCTGAAACAGGTGCCACCTCCTGATTGTGTCTATGACACTGCCCGGTTGAGAAAGCGCCGGGCCGTGCCCCAACTTTCAAGCGTAACCGCCTAGTCCCGTCGCGTTTCACGAGTTCCCGGAGCTCACCAAGTCGCTTAGAAATGACTAAGGAGTCCTTAAAAGACATAGCGTGACTTGAGACCTCGAAGGAATTGCGTGCCGCCTTGTGCCGGAGGCTCGAACTCGGTTCAGACTTCGGTCGGTGTGTGCTTTGCTCCATTCCTATCACTGAAGCTGTCTGTTAATTTGTATTGAGACTTCTGGCGCAGATTTTCTATACTTACAACATCTGACGGATTAATTGTGATGGGAGCCAGCACTGGTTCGGCCGGGGGTAGTCGCGAGGTTGACCTCTCGGTCACTCCTCAGCCCCGCTGTCATATTACTGAGAAGTGGCTATTCGCTTACATGAGATCTAAACGTGTGTCTAGTGAGGTAACCTTTTTCGTCTTTATTTCCTCATCTAACTAGCTATAGGTTCTGAACCAGTGATTCCGTCTGAGAACAACTCGTTCTAATCACTACTAGTGTCCAACGTCTACGCTGACATATAGGAACTTGCTTCAATTTTTTTGTAAAACGGTTCAGTGCACAGTGCCCTTACGCAGATTGAGTAACAGCATCGACGCGATCTCGGTGCCAGGAGCTCAACGAGCCACGTGAAGGATTCACCGGCCCACGTGATGTGATGGATAGAACTTTTCCCATCGGGTTCCAGCCTTTGGAAACTACTTGGTCGATGATTGGACACTCAGTTCATCTCGGTTCTCGGCGTGCTTGTCGTTGTTCGCTTACAGGATCAGTCAGTATTTTGTCGGGCGGCACGATGAACATCGGTGCCATTGACCTTGTCAGCACAAATGTTTGTCAAATCACGACTTCCTCCACGGCTTGGGTTGGCATGTATGACCTAATAACCCAGCCCCTCCTTCGCT